>Ga0265798_10001400_pt1 | contig 37640 bp, 35 predicted proteins | sample P3T30metagenome_FD_192430 | JGI IMG/M metagenome (GOLD analysis project Ga0265798, IMG submission 192430) | Plant litter microbial communities from East Loma Ridge, Irvine, California - P3 T30 | ecosystem: Environmental > Terrestrial > Plant litter > Unclassified | place: USA: California...
CCCTGCAAACTTGGGCTCCTGCCTGCGCAGGAGCGACGTAGTGGGGGGAGCGACGTAGTGGTGGGAGCGACGTGGTGGTGGTAGCGACGTGGTGGTGAGGGCGACGTAGTAGTGGAGAGTAACGTAGTAGTGGAGAGCGACGTAGTGGTGAGGCCGACGTACTAGTGCGAAGCGACCTAGTCGTGCCGGGGACGTAGTAGTGCGGCGCGACGGCGGATTTTCGCAGGCAACGCACGCTTCACCGCACCGCGCCCCGATATTGTCGAAAATGGTATGCTGGTCTCCAGGAGCCGCCCCGGGCGGTACGGAGATTCCCTTGAACCCAGCGTCCATTCGTCGGCACCCCGAACAAGACCGGTCCAGCCCGGCTGCGGCGGGGCCGGCGCCATCCTCATGCCCAGCCTGAACGCCAACGGCATCCGCATCGCCTTCGACACCGCCGGCGATCCGAAAGCCCCGCCACTCCTGCTCGTTTCCGGTCTCGGCCTGCAGATGACGGCCTGGCCGGACGATTTCGTCGACGGCCTCGTCGAACTCGGCTTTTACGTGATCCGTTTCGACAACCGCGATTGCGGCCTGTCCACCAAGTTCGAACAGGCCGGCACCCCCAGCCTCACGCTGTCCTGGCTGAAGTCGCTGCTGCGCCTGCCCATCCGTGCGCCGTACCGGCTGGAAGACATGGCCGACGACGCCATCGGCGTGCTGTCGGCGCTGGGCATCGCGCGCGCCCACGTGGTCGGCATCTCGATGGGCGGCATGATCGGCCAGCTGATGGCCGCCAAGTTCCCTTCGCGCGTGCTGAGCCTGACTTCCATCATGTCCAGCAGCGGCCGGCGCGGCTTGCCCGGCCCGGCCCCGGCGCTGCGCCGCGCGCTGCTGCGCCAGCCGCGCGGCGCGGCCGATGTCGACGCCGCCATCGAGCATGGCGTCAGGATGTTCCAGATGATCGGCAGCCCCTCGTATCCGACGCCCGAGAAGCACCTGCGGCGGCGCATCGCGCGCGCCATGCGGCGCAATTGCTGTCCGGGCGGCGTGGCGCGCCAGCTGCTGGCGGTGGCCGCCAGCGGCGACCGCAGCGCGCAGTTGCAGACCATCGTCGCGCCCAGCCTGGTGATCCATGGCGCCGCCGATCCGCTGATCCCGCTGGCCTGCGGCGTCGATACCGCCCAGGCCATCCCCGGCGCGCGCCTCGAAGTCATCGAGGGCATGGGCCACGATTTGCCGTCCCAGCTGCTCGAACGCCTGCTCGCCTTGATCGACGCCCATGCCCACGGTAAGATGACGCCCGACTCGACACCACGGCTCTTCGTCAAACAGTGATCACCTCGAACACCGGCATTGCCGTCGTGGCTCCCGGCGCCTATGCGCCCGAGCCCGACGCCGTCCAGCGCGGCATCGCCCGCCTCGAAGCCCAGGGCATCCTGGTCCATAACTATTACGAGCACGACGCGCGGCACCTGCGCTTCGGCGCCAGCGACGCCGGCCGCCTGGCCCAGCTCGATGCCGCCGCCGCCGACCCGGACGTGCAGATCGTGATGGCGCTGCGCGGCGCCTACGGCATGAGCCGGCTGCTGCCGCGGATCGACTTCGAGCGCATGGCCGACAGCGGCAAGATCTTCGTCGGCTTTTCCGACATGACCGCCTTCCACATGGCCCTGTACGCCAGGCGCGGCGCAATCAGCTACGCCGGCCCGATGTTCGCCGGCGACTTCGGCGCCCCGGAACCGGACGACTTCACCCTCGGCGACTTCTGGCGCTGCCTCGCCGGCCCGGGCCACACGGTGCGGGGGCAGGGCGCCGGCAACCCGGTGCTGGACGTGGCAGGCACGGTCTGGGGCGGCAACCTGGCGATGTTCCTGTCGCTGGTCGGCACGCCGTATTTCCCGCAGGTCGAGGGCGGCATCCTGTTTTTCGAGGACATCGCCGAACACCCTTACCGGGTCGAGCGCATGCTGCTGCAACTGATGCAGTCGGGCGTGCTGGCGCGCCAGCGCGCGCTGGTGCTGGGCGATTTTTCCGGCTACCGGCTGGGCCCGAACGACAATGGCTACGATTTCGACCAGATGCTGGCCTACCTGCGCGCCACGCTGCCGCTGCCGGTATTGACGGGGCTGGAATTCGGCCACGGCCCGCGCCGCGTGACGATTCCCTTCGGTGCGCAGGGCCGGCTGACCGCGAACGGCGCCGACTGGACGCTCGCGCTGTCGGATTACCCGACGCTCAGGAAAGCCTGAGGCGCCGTTCCGGAAACCGAAACAGGCGGCGTGGCCGCGGCGGCCGGCATGATCGCCGGCAGGCGCTTCAGGCCGGCCTTCAAGGCCGCGAACACCGCCGGATCGATCGCGCTGCCGACGGTCTTTTCCATCATCGCCAGCGCTTCCGGCAGCGGGATCGGGCCGCGGTAGGGGCGGTCGGCCGTGATCGCATCGAAGATGTCGGCCGCCGTGATGATGCGCGTCTCGAGCGGGATCTGGTCGCCGGACAGGCCGCGCGGATAACCCTTGCCGTCGAGGCGTTCATGGTGGGCGCCGACGATGCGGGCCAGCTCGGCGAAGGCGCCGACGCGTTCCAGGATCTTTTCGCTGTAGGTCGCGTGCTGCTGCACTTCGGCCCATTCTGCGCGGTCGAGCGCGCCCGGTTTGTCGAGCACGGTATTGCTCACCCCGAGTTTGCCCAGGTCGTGCAGCGCGGCGGCCCGCCGCACCCAGCGCCGGCGCGCCGCCGGCAGGCCCAGGCCATCGCAGATCAGGTCGGTGTACAGGGCGACCCGGGTGCTGTGACCGCTGGTATAGGGACTTTTGGCGTCGACCACCTGGCCGAAGGCGGCGGCGATGTCGTCGAGATAGTCGTCGTCGAGCAGCACGTCCTGTTCCACCTGCACCAGTGCGAGCACGGCGTCGTCCAGGCCGGGGCTGTCCAGCATCTCCCAGAACACCTCGGAAGAGGCCACCGTCTTGAAGGCGTGCACCATCTCCGGATCGAACCAGCGCGCGGCGCGCAGCCCGACTTCCTTCAGCGCCGCGGCGCGCCCGCCCGAGGTGTTGAACACGTCGACGATCTGGGCCAGCAGGGCGATGCGCGAATAGAGCGGGATCGCGCTGCCGCGCAGGCGATGCGGGCGGCCTTTGCCGTCGTAATGCTCGTCCAGGCTATAGATGCCCTGCGCCACGCTCTCGGGAAAGCGCAGCAGGCGCGCGATCTCGGCGCCGCGCTGGCAGCGCGTGCTGACCAGGTCGCAGGCCAGCTTCTCGCCGCCCCGGATCACCGTCATCGCGCTGCGAAAGCGCGCCGCCAGCGGAGCCTTCAGGCCGGCATGCGACAACACGAAGGCGAGCGCCTCGGGCAGGCTGTCGCCCATGCTCATGTAGTCGCGCTTGAAGCTGCGGTCGTCGATCATGTACAACGCGCAGATGCGCGCGGCATTGCTGCTACAGCCCAAGTCCTTCATGAGGATGGTGTAATACAGTTCCTGCAACTGGCTCGAGGACAGCCCGGCCTGGCGGCCGATGTGCAGGCCGATCCAGCACGAGCGCATGCAATGGCCTTCCGGCTGGCCCTCGGTGATGTCGAGCGCATAGCTGAAGGCGCCGACCAGTTCGGACAGGCGCACCACCGCAGGCGCGGCTGCTGAAGGGGATAGCGGGGCACGGTCATTCGCCATGGTGCTTGATTCCCAAAGGAAATAATTGTTAATTGTACGTTATTTCCTCAAATCTGAAACGCTAAATTGTCAAGTCACGTCCAAAGCGGGCGAAAAATTGACGATTACGGCATTTTGCGCCCATGCCGGCGCGCGTGGCCAGCCATCGCTTGTGGCCCGCCGGTGAGTGGTAAAATACGCGGTTAATCGAAACACCATCCAAAAGGTTTCTTCCAGTGCTCAGTACAGCCAATATCACCATGCAGTTCGGCGCCAAGCCGCTGTTCGAAAACATTTCCGTCAAGTTCGGCGACGGCAACCGTTACGGCCTCATTGGCGCCAACGGCTGCGGCAAGTCGACCTTCATGAAGATCCTGGGCGGCGACCTCGAGCCGTCCGGCGGCAACGTCAGCCTCGATACGAACGAACGCCTGGGCAAGCTGCGCCAGGACCAGTTCGCGTACGAAGACGTGCGCGTGCTCGACGTGGTCATGATGGGCCATACCGAGCTGTGGAACGCGATCGCCGAACGCGATGCGATCTACGCGAATCCGGAAGCGACCGACGAAGACTACATGAAGGCCGCCGAACTCGAAGGCAAGGTCGCGGAATACGACGGCTATTCGGCCGAGGCGCGCGCCGGCGAACTGCTGCTGGGCCTGGGCATCGGCACCGACCTGCACCAGGGTCCGATGAGCGCGGTCGCTCCGGGCTGGAAGCTGCGCGTGCTGCTGGCCCAGGCACTGTTCTCGGACCCGGACATCCTGCTGCTGGACGAGCCGACCAACAACCTGGACATCCACACGATCAGCTGGCTGGCGGACATGTTGAACCAGCGCAATTCGACGATGATCATCATCTCGCACGATCGCCACTTCCTGAACTCGGTCTGCACCCACGTGGCCGACATGGACTACGGCACGCTGAAGGTCTATCCGGGCAATTACGACGACTACATGGAAGCGTCGACCATGGCCCGCAACCAGCAGCTGGCCAACAACGCCAAGGCCAAGGAAAAGGTCGCCGAACTGCAGGACTTCGTGCGCCGCTTCTCGGCGAACAAGTCGAAGGCCCGCCAGGCGACCTCGCGCGCCAAGCAGATCGACAAGATCAAGATCGAGGAATTCAAGCCGTCCTCGCGCGCCTATCCCTTCGTGCGCTTCGAAGGCGAGAAGAAGCTGCACCGCCTGGCCGTGGAAACCGAGAACATCTCGAAGTCCTACGAGCGCCAGCTGTTCAAGAATTTCTCGATCATGGTCGAAGCGGGCGAACGCATCGCGATCATCGGCGCCAACGGCGCCGGCAAGACCACGCTGCTGCGCTGCATCGGCGGCCATGAGATCACCGGCCTGGATGCCGACACCGGCCGCATCAAGTGGGCCGAGAACGCGAATCCGGGCTATATGCCGCAGGATCCGACCGAGGAATTCGCTACCGACGCCAACCTCACCGACTGGATGGGCAACTGGACCAAGGAAGGCGACGACGACCAGGCCGTGCGTTCGATCCTGGGCCGCCTGCTGTTCGGCGGCGACGTGGTGAACAAGTCGGTGCGCGTGCTGTCCGGCGGCGAGAAGGGCCGCATGATGTACGGCAAGCTGATGCTGGGCCGTCACAACGTGCTGCTGCTCGACGAACCGACCAACCACATGGACATGGAATCGATCGAGTCGCTGAATATTGCGCTGGACAAGTATGCCGGCACCCTGATCTTCGTCTCGCATGACCGCGAATTCGTCTCTTCGCTCGCGACCCGCGTGCTCGAGGTGAAGGAAGACGGCGTCGTCGATTTCCGGGGTAATTACGAGGATTATCTCAAGAGCCAGGGTCTCGACTAAATTTATGCCGCAAACGCCCGATCCGTCGGGCGTTTTCACAAACGGAATCGCAGGCGGGACACCCCGTGCCCGCAAGGGATTTCAAGAGTACAATTCCGCCACCCGGCTGCCGCCCGGCAAGCCTGCCCGTCTTACGCAATCATCGTGACCATGAACACCATTGCCCCCATCAAGACCTTCGAATACGACCGTCCGGTCGGCGGCGTCTGCGCCACCGCCGAAGCCTGGGCGCGCACGCCGTCGCCCCTCGAAGTGGCCGAGAAGACCGCGCTCAAGGAGCGCATCCGCCAGTTGCTGAAGGAACGCGAGGCGGTGCTGGTCGCCCATTACTATGTCGACGCCGACCTGCAGGACCTGGCCGAGGAAACCGGCGGCTGCGTGTCCGATTCGCTGGAGATGGCGCGCTTCGGCCGCGACCATCCGGCCAAGACCCTGGTGGTGGCCGGCGTGCGCTTCATGGGCGAGACGGCGAAGATCCTGAGCCCGGAAAAAACCATCCTGATGCCCGACCTCGACGCGACCTGTTCGCTCGACCTGGGTTGCCCGGCCGACGAATTCGCCGCCTTCTGCGACCAGCATCCGGACCGCACCGTGGTGGTCTACGCCAACACCAGCGCCGCCGTGAAGGCGCGCGCCGACTGGATGGTGACGTCGTCGATCGGCCTCGACATCGTCAGGGAACTGCATGCCCAGGGCAAGAAGATCCTGTGGGCGCCCGACCGCCACCTGGGTTCCTACATCCAGAAGCAGACCGGTGCCGACATGCTGCTGTGGCAGGGTTCCTGCCTGGTGCACGACGAATTCAAGGGCATCGAACTGGACCTGCTGCGCGCCGAATACCCGGACGCGAAAGTGCTGGTACACCCGGAGTCGCCGGCCAACGTGGTCGAGCAGGCCGACGTGGTCGGCTCGACCACCCAGCTGATCAACGCGGCCCAGACCATGGACGCGACCCATTTCATCGTCGCCACCGACAACGGCATCCTGCACAAGATGCGCATGGCGGCGCCGGGCAAGATCCTGATCGAAGCGCCCACCGCCGGCAACAGCGCCACCTGCAAGAGCTGCGCCCACTGCCCGTGGATGGCGATGAACGGCCTGCAGAACCTGGCCGCGGTGCTTGAAGCCACCGATGGCCGCAACCAGATCCACGTCGATCCGGAAACAGGCGTGCAAGCCAGGCGCGCCATCGACCGCATGCTCGATTTCGCGGCCGCCAGGAAGGCGAAAGCGCTGCCGGCCGGCGCGCTGGAAAACGAAGGCAAGCTGTTTTCGGGAGTGGGTCCGGCATGAGCAATCTGCGTAACCCTTTCATCGGACAAGAAGCGCAGGACGAAAAGCTGCAGGCCGCCTTCGAGCAGAACATCCTGGCCGCGCTGCTGGAAGACGTCGGCAGCGGCGACCTGACCGGCAAGCTGGTGCCGCAAGAACCGCGCGCCAGGGCGCGCGTGATCGTGCGCGAAGCGGCGGTGCTGTGCGGCGCGCCCTGGTTCGAGGGCGTGATGCTGGCGATCGACCAGGACATCGAGATCGACTGGCAGTATGCGGAAGGCGACCTGATGGCGGCCGACAGCGTGGTCTGCTTCATCGAAGGCTCGCCGCGTGCGCTGCTGACGGCGGAGCGCTCGGCGCTTAATTTCCTGCAGTTGCTGTCGGGCGTGGCCAGCGCCACCCGAACCTATGTGGACGTGGTGCAGGGCACCCGCGCGCAGATCCTCGACACCCGCAAGACCCTGCCGGGCCTGCGCCAGGCGCAGAAATACGCGGTGCGCGTGGGCGGCGGCGCCAACCAGCGCATGGCGCTGTGGGACGGCATCCTGATCAAGGAAAACCATATCGCCGCGGCGGGCGGAATCACGGCGGCGCTGCGGGCGGCGTCTGCGCTGGACGCGGGCGTGACGATCCAGGTCGAGGTGGAGTCGATCGCCGAGCTGGAAGAAGCCCTGGACGCGGGAGCGGTATCGGTCCTGCTGGACAACTTCGACCTCGACATGATGCGCGAGGCGGTGCGCATCAATGCGGGGCGCGCCTTGCTGGAAGCCTCGGGCGGGATCAATATGCAGACCGTCCGGGCGATCGCCGAGACGGGCGTGGACCGGATCTCGATCGGGAGCCTGACCAAGGATGTCAGGGCGACGGATTATTCCTTGCGGATCGTCGGCTGAATAAGCCGTGATCCCTCGCGGCGCGTGGACGGCTTTGCCGTCCACGCGTCCAAGCGGTATTCGCATTCGCCCATGGGCCGCTTGAACGCGATATATTTCCCGTGACGCGTCACGGAAAAAATCAGGTCCCGCTCTCGCTCGCCCGCGCCAGGGCCTCCGCACGCGGATCGCGCAAATGCACCGGCTCCCCGACCCGGGCCGCGATCGCATCGATCGCTTCCATCACCTTGTCCGGATGCGCGTAATGCGTCATGTGGCCGACTCCCGGCTGCAATTGAAGCGCGCTGTCCGGAACCCGCTCGTCCAGGCGCTCCGAATTGTGGCCGACATCGACGACCCGGTCCTGCGTGCCGGCGATGATCGTGGCCGGCACCTTCAGGTCCTGGTAGCGCCGCGACAGCGCCATCGCGGCCGGGACCATCAGTGCGGTATCGGCCGCGGCGGCGCGCAACTGGCCGGGACGCAAGGCGATCCAGGGGTTGATGTGGGAAAAGCGGGGATCGACAGGCAGCGGCGCGAACACCTGTTTCGACAGCGGACGCCACAGCATGCGCCCGATCAGCGGCGAGACCGTGTAGCGCATCAGGTCGCCGACCAGCGGGACCGCCGGCCCGGACAGCAGCGGCACGTCGAGGCGCAAGCTCGGATAGTAATAGCCGGACAGCAGCACCAGGCCGCGCACGGTGGCCGGCGCGTCCAGCGCCATCGACAGCGCGACCAGGGTGCCGAAGGAATGGCCGACCACGATGGCGGAATCGACGCCGAGCTCCTGCAGCGCGTGATGCAGCAGGCGCGCCTGCGCTTGCGGGGTCCATACCTTGCTGCGCGGGCGCTCGGTGTAGCCGAAGCCGGGGCGGTCGAAGGCGATCACGCGGTAGTGCTGCGCAGCTTTCTCGACCAGGCCGCTGTATTCGAAGTCGTTGGCCAGCACCCCGTTTCCGTGCAGGAGCACCAGCGCCGGGCCGCTGCCGCGTTCGATGTAATGCACGCGCACGCCGTCGACCGTCACGAAGCGGCCGCGCGGCGGATTGCCGGCTTCGGCTTGCCGCGTTTTCTTGCGCACATAGAAGTAGGAAGCGGCCAGGCCCAGTCCGGCCGCGAGGAGGCCCGCTTGCCAGCCGCGCAGGCCGGCTGGTACAACGTTGCTGTTCGGTTTGCTCGTCACAGTATTCCCCCGTTGAGTTGATTGGATGGCGTGTCTCCTCCAGCCGGCTCCAGTCCGGTGTTCAACATGTCCAGCGCGAGCGGCAAGATGCGTTCGGCGGAATCTTCGATCTTGAGGTCGAGCAGCTCGTCGGCGCGCGTGCGTCCGAGGTTGAGGGCGGCGATGCGCTTGCCTGCGGCCTGGGCCATGCGGCAGAAGCGGAAGCCCGAGTACACCATCAGCGAGGAGCCGACCACCAGCAGGGCGTCGGCGCGTTCCATGCGGGCGAGGGCGGCGGCGGTGCGCGCGGCCGGCACGTTATCGCCAAAGAACACCACGTCCGGCATCAGGGTGCCGCCGCAGCACGTGCAGGCGGGCAGGCGGAAGCTGGCCAGTTCGGCGGGCTCGACGGCGGCGTCGCCGTCCGGCAGCGGCGCGGCGTTCGACGCCAGCATGTGCGGATTGTCGCGCGCCAGTTGCTCCTGGATCAGGGCGCGCGGGAACAGCGCCGAGCATTCCAGGCACACGACCGAATGAATATTGCCGTGCAGTTCGAGCACATCGTGGCTGCCGGCCTGGCCGTGCAGGCCGTCGACGTTCTGGGTGAGGACGGCGCCGATCCTGCCGACCGCCTCCAGGCCGGCGATCGCCAGGTGGCCGGCGTTCGGCCGCGCGCGCGCCAGCACCGGCCAGCCGATCATGCTGCGCGCCCAATAGCGCCGTTGCACCGCCTCGGACTTGCGGAAATCCGGCCCGTGGATCGGCGGCTTGCCGCGCCGGGCGCCATCGCGGTCGCGGTAGTCGGGAATGCCCGAGGCCGTCGACAGGCCGGCGCCGGTCAGGACCAGCGCACGCGGATGACGGTCGAGAAAGTCCGCGATAGCGCCGGCACGGTCGTGGAGCGTGGTTGCTTCTGCCATCGTGGCGAATCCTTGTCTATGCGTGCTTGCGCAAGGATGCTACCACCCTTGCGGCCGGGACGGACACACCTTAGCCCTGGCGCTATCGCTGGCGCGCGGACCAGACGATGCCGCCGACGATGAGCAGGAACGCCAGTCCGTGGTACGGGTGCGGCAGCTCGCCCAGGAAGGCCGACGACAGCAGCGCCGTGAACAGCGGCGTCAGGTTCACGAAGAAGGCGCCGATCCCCGGGCCGGCGCGGCGGATGCCGGCGCCCCACAGCGCGAAGGCCAGCACCGCCGGACCGACCGCGACGAACAGCAGGGCCGCCGCCAGCGCGCCGCTCCAGGCGACCGGCGCGGCGCCGCGCGACCATTCGACGCCGGCGAACATGCCCGACCACAGCAGCCCGTAGCCGACCTGGGCCAGCAGGAAGGCGGCCCAGTCGCCGCGCAGGGCCGGCACGTCCTTCGGCTGCAGCAGCATCCAGCTATAGAAGGACCAGGCGATGGTCGCCAGGATCATGTAGAGGTCGCCGGCCACCAGGCGCAGCGCCAGCAGCTGGTGCAAGTCGCCGCGGCACAAGACCACGAGCACGCCGGCGATCGACAGCAGCGCGCCGCCGACCTGGCGCGCGTGCAGCGGCGCGCCGAAGAACAGCCGCCCGACCAGCATCATCCAGACCGGCATGCCGGAGGCGACCAGGGTGACGTTGATCGGCGTCGAGCTTTGCAGGGCCAGGTATTGCAGCGAGTTGTACAGGCCGATGCCGAGCAGGCCCAGCAGCGCATAGCGGCGCCAGTTGAGCAGCACGCCGCTGCCTGGGCGCAGGGCGGCGCGGCCGAGCGGCAGCAGGACCAGCAGCGCGATGCTCCAGCGCAGCAGGTTGAGCGTCATCGGCGGCACGGCGTCGCGCACCAGCCGGCCGACGATGGCGTTGCCGGCCCACAGCAGGGGCGGCACGCTCAGCAGCAGGATGGTCGAGGGACTGAGCTTGCGGTCCATCCGACCCTCAGCGCCTGCGCGGCATCAGTACGCTGGGCAGGGCCTTGGGCAGGGTATCGGGATAGTCGCGCGAATAATGCAGGCCGCGGCTTTCGTGGCGCGACAGCGCGCTGCGCACGATCAGGTGGGCGACCTCGACCAGGTTGCGCAGCTCCAGTAAATCGTTGGTGACGCGGAAGTTGCGGTAATACTCGTCGATTTCTTCCTTGAGCAGCTTGATGCGGTGCTGGGCGCGCTCGAGGCGCTTGGTGGTGCGCACGATGCCGACGTAGTTCCACATGAAGCGGCGCAGCTCGTCCCAGTTGTGGGCAATGACCACTTCCTCGTCGGCGTTCGTGACGCGGCTTTCGTCCCAGGGCGGCAGCAGCGGCGTCTCGACCGGGGCGCTGCCGGCGATGTGCTCGGCGCAGGCCCGGCCGACCACCAGGCATTCCAGCAGGGAATTGCTGGCCAGGCGGTTGGCGCCATGCAGGCCGGTGTAGGCGGTCTCACCCACCGCGTACAGGCCGGGGATATCGGTGCGGCCGGACAAATCGGTTACCACGCCGCCGCAGGTGAAATGCACCGCCGGCACCACCGGGATCGCTTCCCTGGTGATGTCGATACCCAGTTCCAGGCAGCGCGCATAAATGGTCGGGAAATGTTCCTGGATAAATTCCGGGCTCTGGTGGCTGATGTCCAGGTGGACGTAGTCGAGGCCGCGCTTCTTCATCTCGAAGTCGATGGCGCGCGCCACCACGTCGCGCGGGGCCAGTTCGCCGCGCTCGTCGTGGGCCGGCATGAAGCGGGTGCCGGCCGCGGCCCCGGCTTCCGGCGGCAGCTTGAGCAGGCCGCCTTCGCCGCGCACCGCCTCGCTGATCAGGAAGGATTTGGCGTAGGGATGGTACAGGCAGGTCGGGTGGAACTGCATGAATTCCATGTTGGCGACGCGGCAGCCGGCGCGCCAGGCCATCGCGATGCCGTCGCCGGTGGCGGTGTCGGGATTGGTGGTGTACAGGTAGACCTTGCCGGCGCCGCCGGTGGCCAGCACGGTGTGCTCGGCCTCGACGGTCAGCACCTTGCCGCTTTCCTCGTCCTGCACGTACAGGCCGTGGCAGCGCGGCTGGCCTGCCAGCGAGGGTGTGTTGCCGTGCACGGCGCCCGTCGCGGTCAATTTATCGGATGTAATGACGTCGATCGCGCTGTGGTGCTCGAACAGGGCGATGTTGGGGTGCGCGCGCACCTTCTGTTCCAGCGTCACCTGCACCGCATGGCCGGTGGCGTCGGCGGCGTGGATGATGCGGCGCTGGCTGTGGCCGCCCTCGCGCGTCAGGTGGAAGCCCATTTCCGCCGTCTCGTCGCGCGTAAAAGGCACGCCTTGCTCGATCAGCCATTCGATCGCCTCGCGGCCGTGCTCGACGATGTAGCGCGTGGCCGCTTCGTCGCACAGGCCGGCGCCGGCGACCAGGGTATCGTCGATGTGCTGGTCGTGGCTGTCGCCGGAATCGAGCACCGCGGCGATGCCGCCCTGGGCCCAGTTGCTGGCGCCGTCGAGCAGCGCGCGCTTGGAAATGATGGCGACCTTGCGCGTCTGCGCCAGGTGCAGGGCGACCGACAGGCCGGCCAGGCCGCTGCCGACGATGGCTACGTCAAATTTCATCGAAGTCTCTTGGAGGGTTTGTTATTTTTCAAAGAGGCATCACTATAGACCATTTATTGGGCACTTGTCCGGCGGCTCAGATGGTGAAATTTCCTTTCATGGACAGAGCCTGCATGAAAGATTCTTTCGCCCTTATTTGACGGCATCCGTCAGTATCTGCGCATACAGCCTGCGGTAGCGCGCCGCCGTCGCCGTCCAGCTGCGTTGCGCGGCGATGAAGGCCGCCGCCGCCGCGCCGAGCGGACGCAGGCGGCAAGGTTCCTCGAGCAGCCCTGCCAGCGCTTCGACCAGGGAAGCTCGGCTGCCGGCGCGGAACAGGATGCCGCTATGCCCGTGAAGGATCAGTTCGCGATGGCAGGCGAGGTCGGACGCCACCACGGCGCAGCCCTGGGCCATCGCATTGAGCAGCTGGCGCGAAGACGGCAGCCGTCCCGGCAGCGCGGGAAACACGACGATGTCGGCGCGCGGCAGCAGGTCGGCGGCGCGGCGCGCCGCCAGCGTTCCGGTAAATACCACGTGGCCACGCAGCGCGGGGATGTCGGCGCGCTGCTCCAGCACGGCGCCGCGCGCGCCGCCGCCCGCCACCAGCAGGCGCAGAGCCGGACGGCTGGCGCGCAGGACGGCCAGCGCTTCCAGCAGCAGGTCGATGCCCTCGCAGGCTTCCAGGTCGCCGGCGTAGGCCAGCAGCGGCGCTCCTTCCAGGCCGGCCGGACCGGTGCGCGCATGCTGCACGCCGGGCAGGTCGGCAGCCGCCGGCAGCACCGCGATGCGTTGCCCGTCCAGGCCGCCGGCCCGCAGCGCCGTACGCAGTTCGGGCGTGGCGGCCGCGACGGCATCGGCCCCCTTGAAGACGGCGCGCTCCAGCCGGGTCAGCACCGGTCGGTCGCGCCGCTCCGCCTCGAGGAGCAGGGGCAGCCGCTCCAGCCGCGCCGCCGGCCAGGCGGCCAGGGCGTGGGAGCCGGGCGCATGCACGTGGATCAGGTCGGGGCGCGTCAGGCGCGCGACCTGGCGCAGGCGCAAGGCCAGCGCGGCGCAGCCGGCCAGCGGACGCCAGCGCCGTGGCCAGTACCGCAGGCCGGCTGGCGCCGGGGTGCGGTAGACATGCCAGCCGTCGGGCATATGCTCCGCTTGGCGGGCAGCGGACGGCGCCGTCAGCTGGACCGTCTGCACGCCCTGTGCGCGCAAGGTGCCCAGCAGGGCGAAGGTGCGGCGCGCGTATTCGGTCTGGCGCAGCGCCGCATGGTCGAGCAGGTGCAGCACGCGCATCGGCGCTCTCCTTGTCAGCACAGTCCAGCGCGCATATCCGGCGCGCACGTCCGCTGCTCTCCTTGAACGCTCTTGTCTAGCGCTCGGGTTCGTCGAAGCCGTTGGACTGTTCGCCGCGCAGCAGGGCGTCGTAGATGGCGTGGTAGTCGCGCGCCATGGCCGGCATGCTGTGGCGCGCGATGACCTGGCTGCGCGCACGCGCGCCGTGGCGCGTGGCCATGTCGGGGATGCGGCAATAGTCTGCCATGGCCGAGGCCAGCAGTTCGGCCGAGTGCGGCGGCACCAGGATGCCGGTGAAGCCCGAGTGCACCAGTTCGGCATTCGCGGCGTCCGCCGCCGCGACCACCGGCAAACCGCTCGCCATCGCCTGCAGGATCGCTCCGCTGCGGTCCGGGGCCGGCGCCGGAAGCACGAACAGGTCCATTGCACGCAGCAGTTGCGGCAGGTCGGCGCGCGCGCCGGGCAGCCAGGCGCGCGCGGCGGCGCCGGCACGGTTCAGCATGGCCTGGCAGTCGGCGCGTGCCGGGCCGTCGCCGACGATGAGCAGGCGCAGGCGCGCATGGGCCGGGTGCGGCGAAGCGATCAGGCGCAGGAAGCCTTCGACCAGGGTGGCGTGGCCGGAAGCTTCGTCGATGCGCCCGGCGCTGCCGATCACGAAGGCGCCGTCCTGCATGAAGCCGGCCGGCCCGACCGCGGCGGCCGGCCCCAGGCGCGGGTGGAACTGCACGCTGTCGACACCGTGGGCGATCTGCGAAACGCGCGCCGGTTCGGCGCCGATGGTTTCGACCAGCCATTGTTCCAGTCCGCTACTGGCGGCGATGAAATGGTCGATAAGCGGACACAGCAGGCGGCGCAGGATGCGCGCGGCGGGTCCGGGTTCGTCCGGCGCCGGGCCGTCGCCATGTTCGGCGTGCACGCGGCAGCGGACGCCGGCGAGCGCCGCGACCAGTTGCGCCGCCAGGGCGGCGCGGTCGCGCGTATGGACGATGTCCGGCCGCAGGGCGCGCAAAACGCGGAACATGCGCAGGTAGCGCAGCGGATCGCGACCCTCGCCCTGCTGCAGGTTGACGATGTCGACCCCGTGCGCGCCCAGCTCGTCCTGGTGTTCGCCATGCTTGCGCAGGCACAGGATGGCATGGCGGTAGCGGCCTGCCGGCAGGTAGCGGATCAGGTCGAGCAGGCCGCTGGCCAGGCTGGCCCGGTCGAGCGCGACGACCAGGTGCACGACCAGATGCGGGCGTTGTTCGGGTGCGGACATCGGCATGTCCGCCGGATCGTCCGCGCCCGGCGGAGCCGGAGGCTCACGGCGCGCAGCGCGGGCAGGTGCCGAAGCGTGCGCGGAGGCCGGTGGCTGGCGTTTGTGCATGGCGGTCGAGGTGCTGACGGTGCTGAGGCTGATGGAGATGCTGGAGATGCTGGTGGAGGTGCTTCATGGGTGGCGGCTCCGTCCTCGTTTGATTGGCGCGGCGATACGCGACACATGGCGCCGATTATATTGCGGTGCAGCGAACGGGCGTTCGCGCATTCCGGCATGCTTGAGGCGCCTCAAGGCAGCTGTCGCACAGCAAGACTTTCGAGCCATCGGTACGGCGCCGCACCGACGCCACCGTGCCTAACGCGCGACCATGGCGACTCCATAGACAAGCATGAGGACTTGCCATGACAACGCATAACGCGGCCCACGTCGCCGAAATGATGTCCAAGATCAAGAGCGTACGCTTTCCGATGTTCACCTGGCAGGACGAACACGGCCACCTGCTCAGCCAGCCAATGACCAAGGAAGACGTCGACGACGATGGCGGCATCTGGTTCTTCACCTCGACCATGACCTCGCTGTGGGACTGCATCGCCCACCGTCCGCAGGTCAACCTGGCCTTCTCCGACCCCGACAACAGCCTGTACGTGTCGGTCAGCGGCAGCGCCGAGCGCGTGGTCGACCGTGAACTGATCCGCTCGAAGTGGAATGCCGGCGCCCAGGCCTGGTTCCCGGCCGGCCCGGATGACCCGCACGCCGTGCTGCTGCGCGTCGACCCGCATTCGGCCGAGTACTGGGACTCGAACGACAGCAAGATGGTGCGCCTGTTCGCCATGGCCAAGGCGGCCGTCACCGGCACCACGCCCGACATGGACAGCGAACACCGCACCCTGAAGCTCTGATCCTGCATTGCAAGGAATTCCTTCCTTGCAATTAACGAGAGGGCTGGCGTACAGTACACGCTTCTCGAAAGGAAGCGTGATGGCACAGGCAGGGTGGGGCAGGACATGATCGGGCCGCTGGAACTGGCGGCGAACCTGTTCACCGCCCTCGCCATCGTGCTGGCTGGACGCAACAGCGTTCACACCTGGTGGGCCGGCATCGTCGGCTGCACCCTGTTCGGCCTGCTGTTCGCGCAGAACCGCCTGTATGCCGATGTTGTCCTGCAAGCCTTTTTTGTGGGCACCGGCATCCTCGGCTGGTGGAAATGGCTGCGCGGCGAGCATGGCAAACCCCTGCCGATCACCCACGCCACCCTGAAGAACCTGCTGTGGACAGTACCGCTGGGCCTGGCCGCGACGGCCGCCTACGGCGCCCTGCTGCATCTGTACACCAGCGCCTATGCGCCTTTCCTCGATTCCGCCGTGCTGGTGTTTTCCATCATCGGCCAGATCCTCATGATGCAGCGCCGCGTCGAAAACTGGGCGTTCTGGCTGCTGGTCAATACCATCGCCGTGCCGCTGTACTACAGCCGCGGCCTGGTGCTGACCTCGGTGCTGTACGGCGCTTTCTGGATCAATGCCATCGTGTCCTGGATCCACTGGCGGCGCATGGCCGCGCGCCAGGCGGCGCAGGAGAACGGCGTGATCACCAACGCGGCACCGGGCGAACGCCTGGCGCCGTAGATCGCAGCTTATTGGCGGGGTGGCGCCAGGTCGCCCTCGTTCTGGTTGCCGCCGGTTTCCGGCGTACCCAGGCCGGTGGAACCGGGGCTGGCCTGGCGGCTGCGCGTATCCTGCGCACCCCGCACGATCGCGGTCGCGGCCGTTCCGGCGCCTTCGGCATCCGGCGCGCCGCCGTCCTGGCGCTGCTCCGCCTGCGCATGCCCGCCGGACGCCGGCGCCGCTTCCTCCCGATGCGGCTTGGTCAGCGCATCGCCGCCGCTGCCGCCAGTTTCGGCCATCGATTCATGTTCGGGGGTGACGCCTTCCGCGCCACTGGTATCGCCGCCGACGCCGAGCGTGGCCGACCCGTCCTGGCCGGCCTGGTTGCTGTGTTGCGCACTCATAGGAGCTCCGTATTCAATGATGAGCAATTATCCCGCCACACCTTGCCGGCGCCTGTCGGCAGTGGCAGCGTGTGCATGTAGGAATGCCCGCCGATGGCGCCTGCCGGTTCAGACTGGTATATCGGATGTACCGCCACCGATGCTGCCGAACTCCTGCAGCTGGTCGAGCGACAGGCGGCGTTCGTTCAGGGCCTTCAGGATCGCCTGCAATTGTTCGGGATCGGGCTGGATATAGATGATGCGCTGTTCGATCTCGTTTTCCCAGCAGCGGGTATAGGGCACATCGGTCTCGGCCATGATCTTGGCGTCGAAACTGCCATCCTGCAGTTCGCCGAACAGGGTCACCCTGGTGGTATCCGAGGTCGTGTTCTTGACGGTAATGCTCATGCAAGCTCCTTCCGATTGAGTTATTTGCAAACCATTGTCCCGTACGTTCAGGATGGGTGCAAATGGCGCGCAAGCGTGCGCCGTCATGGCCGTCGCATCATGGCCGTCGCGGAAAGAGCCGGCGCCGGCAATGGCTCCCGCTGATCGGGTACTTCGCGCGGAGCGTACGGGATCCAACGGGGTGCCGCCTGTGTAGCGACGTGGAGGCGCCTTACCGGGCCAAGCCGCCCGCACCCGGCGCCCAGGCGGAAGGTCTGGCGGCGCGGCGCGTTCAGGTGGAGAATAGGTGGGCAGGCCCGGTCGGGCTTGACATCGATCAGTACTGCGCCGCCGCTCAAGCGTGGCCCATCAACCGTCTTCGCCTTCGCCAGGTCCACGCATGGGCTATCGCCTGCTTGCCGACGCCGTCCTGCTGCTGCATCTCGGCTTCATCCTGTTCGTCGTGTTCGGCGCACTGGCGGCGATGCGGCGGCGCGCGCTGCTGCCCTGGCACCTGGGCGCAGCCGCATGGGGCTTCGGCATCGAGGCCACCGGCGCCACATGTCCGTTGACCTGGGCCGAGAACCATCTGCGCCTGCTGGCCGGCCAGGCCGGCTACGGCGGCGGCTTCATCGAGCACTACCTGGTGGCGGCGATCTATCCGCCCGGACTCGACCGCGGCATGCAAACGGTGCTGGCGCTGGGCGTGGTGGCGGTCAATGCGGCGCTATACGGCTGGCTGCTGCGGCAGCGCAAACATGGCGGCGCCGGCTGACGGAACCGCGGGACCGGGCTGGCAAGCCTGCACGATCGGCGCGCAAGGCGGCGGAAGGGGTGTTATACTGTACATAAATACAGTAACTCCAGCCGCCTTTCATGCCGAATTTCAGTCCCATCGACCTCGGTCCATCGTCTCCGGATCACATCGTCGCCAGGGAAAGCGGGCGGATGCATGTCAAGATGTACCGCACTGCCGACGATGTCATCACCGAGGCCAGCACCGATATCGAGCTGGCGCGCGAATTCATCGCGCACGGCGAACTGAGCGCCACCTCGATCCAGAATACCCAGAAGGAGCTGTTCCGCTTCCTCACCTGGTGCCGCGAGGAAGCCGGCAAGACCCTGGTACAGCTGAACGTTGCCGATCTCAACCAGTACAAGGACTTCCTCAGGCATCCGCCGGCGGACTGGATCTCGAAGACCAAGTGGCCGCGCAGCGATCCACGCTACCGGCCATTCAGCGGGCCGCTCTCCGACCCGAGCCGGCGCCAGGCCATGATCGCCGTGAAGGCATTGATGAATTTTGCGGAGCAGACGGGTTATCTGCGGCGCAATCCGGGCGCTCTGGTGCGCAATGTACGCACGCAGTCCGCCAGCCGCATTACGCGCTACCTGGCCCAGGACGCAATCGCGCTGGCACTGGAAACGGTTTCGGCGCGTCCGGCCGAGACCCTGGCCGCCCTGCGGCGCCGCGCGCGCGACCGCTTCCTGCTGGTCACCTTCGCCCATACCGGCGCGCGCCTGTCGGAAATCGTCGGCGCCGCCATGGGTTCGATCTACGCCGAGAGCAAGGGGCGCGCCTGGATCGACGTCATTGGCAAGGGCAACAAGCCGCGCCGCCTGCCGGTTCCGCCCGATATGCTCGAGGCCTTCCAGTCCTACCGCCAGGCTTTCGGCCTGCCGCCCGAGCCGGCGCGCAGCGACCGCACACCGCTGGTGCTGTCCAGCCGCAGCCGCCAGCCGGCGCGTATCACCGACGAGGCGGCTTCCGAAGCGATCAAGGCGATCTTCGCCGAAGCGGCCCTGGTGGCCGAGCTGCGTGGCGACGGCGATACCGCCGACACATTGCGCCAGGCCTCTGCGCACTGGCTGCGCCACAGCATGCTGACCAACCACGCCAACAATGGCGTCCAGCTCAAGACCCTGCAGGACACGGCCGGCCACGCCAGCATATCCACCACGGCGGCTTACCTGCACAAGACCGACAACGAGCGCTACGACGAGATCATCGCCTCGGTGAATGGCCGCGGAATCCTGTAGGCCTCATCTCGCCGCCTTCATCAGGACGGCATCGCGGCCAATCCCGGCCAGGCCATGTCAGCGGCTGTCGGCGCGCAAGGCAGCAGCTCGCAGGCGCGCCTTGCCCAGCATCTGGCGCAGCAGACCCGCACGGATGCGCGCCGCCAGGTAGCGCAACAGGCGCGGGTCGAGCAGATAACGGGGGCGCAGGTAGATCTGGTTATTCCAGAGTATCGTCAGGCTCTTGAGCAACTGCCAGTTCTTCATGTGGTGCTGGACCTCGAAGCGTCCCGACACCGCCAGGGTCTCGAAGCCGGATGGATAGCTGAATGCCGCTTCCAGAGGCTGGGAATTCAGGACGATGTCGGCGTCGCAGCGGACGATGGCCGCCTGTTCGAGCATGCCGCCGGCCACGTCGCAGCGCGCGCCATGGCCCAGGTCGGGAAGGAAGAAGCTGATCGGCTTGATGCGCCTGATGAGTATCGAGGGGAAAAACTCGCGCATGGAAGCGCTGAATTTGTCGACGCGGCGCGCGATGTCCGGCAAGGCAACCGGCGGGTCGATGCTGTAGGCGAGCCGGTCGACCTGCTCGTACAGGGCCTGCCAGCGGGCCAATGCCTCGTCCGGCCCGTCTTGCGCCGCCAGTTCCGCGACCGTGGCGCCTTCGCCCGGGAACAGGAAACGTACCCGGGCCCCATGTTCGCCCATGTAAGCGCCAACGCGCGCCGGACTGTTTCCGTAGGCGTTGAGGTAGCGATTGTCGTTCGATGAAAAGTAGACGAAGCTGGCGAACGGTACGGTGACCCGGGCGCCGAGCTCGCGGTGATTGTTCAGCAGCCGCGCCAGCTTTTCGTCGGCCAGCACGGGCAAGACCCGGTCGCGATGCGGATAGCCGTTATAGCCGGCCAGCGAAAACTGGTTCAGGACCACATCGACCTTGCCCACGCGCCGCAGGATGCGCCGGCAGTCGGTGGCGCTCAGCTCCGCATCGTTGACGTTGAACACCACCTCGCCGCCATGCCGGACCGCCAGGCAGGAATCGCCGAAGCTGGCCTGGTAGCACATGAGCTCGGTCCCTGGTGCGAGGGATACCATCCGCCCGTTCGGAAGCGACTTGAAGTGGACGAAGCCGAAGGCGCGCAGGGCGGCGAACACTTTGTCCGAATTGTGCTGCTGGAACAGCACGACGACGCGACGCTTGAAGTCCTCGGGCAGGCCCTTGAGCGTCGGCACATTGAAGTGGTCCGGATGCTCGTGCGAGATCCAGAGGTAGCCGATATCGTCCAGCATGGCCGGCGAGTAGGCCGGCTGGCCGAGCAGGCTCCACGAATTGTTGAATGCCCGGCTCGATGTCCAGGGATCGGTCCAGATCCTGGCGCCTCCCGCGTCGATGACCACCGACGCATGACTGATCAGTGAAATGTCCATGGCCACTCCTGCGCGCGGATGATCCTTGCGCGCGACGTATTGACGGAGCGCCGGCCCGATCCGTAAAAACGCATAATGCGTCTTGCATCGGCGCTGCGGTCGGAGGCGCTGAACCATAGGACAGCGACTCGCCGGCTTGGTGCCCGTCGGCCTGTGTCGCGCGTCAGTCCCCATGGAGGAACCGAGGGACTTCCCCGATGTCGCGGCTGATCGAACGCTTGGCAACTTTTGGCCGCGTTCCGGACCTAAGCAATACGTTCTGCGACAAAGAAGCGAAGGAGCCGGAATGAAAACCTGCACCGTCAACGCCACCCATACCCTGGAGGACAAGACTTTCGAGAAGAAAGGGGCGACGATCTACCGCTGCCGCGACTGTGGCTGCCTCATGGCCGACATCGATTTCCACCATGCGCAATACGAGTCCGGGGACTATTACACCTTGCTGCGCAAGACCCTGGCCGAGGTCGACGAAGAGTGGGGATTCCGCTGGCGCTATATCCTGCGACGCATCATGGAACAGGACGAATCCTGGTCCTTGCTGGACATCGGCGCCGGCAACGGCTATTTCGTGGCGCTTGCGGAACGCGAATTCGGCGTGCGCGCGAGCGGCATCGAGATCTCGGCTGCCGAAACACGTTTCGCGCACGAGGTGCTGGGCGTCGAACTGCTCAACGAAGACATCGCGCGGCACATGGGCAGCTACGACGTCGTCACCTGTTTCAATGTGCTGGAACACGTGGCCGACCCGCGCACTTTCCTCGCCGACGCGGGCGCCAGGGTCAAGCCCGGCGGCCTGCTGGTGCTGACGACCCCGAACCCGGGCTGCATCCACGCCCGGGTGCGCGGTATCCAGCGCTGGAACATGGTCGACCCGCCGCACCATATCAACCTGTTTTCGCGCAAGTCGCTGGATGAGCTGTTGCGCGGCGAACGGATGCATCCTGTCCGCTATGAAACGCTCAGCACCTACATCAACTTCGTACGCAAGTTCGATACGCGCGACCTGCTGTTCAGGCGGCTGTTCTTCCACCTGCTGCGGTCGGCCGGCATGGGCGCCGACCATTTCATCATTGCGCGCAGATTGATGGCTTAAGCATCATCGCCATCGCTTGACTGATCTGGCTCACGCCGGGAGCGGGCACGATGAGCAGGGCGGGCGGTCTGACACAGGTCGGCTACTACACCATCGGCTGGTGCAACACGCCGGCGAGCTGGTTCGGCACCATCGGGCACGATCCCGGGAAGGAGCGCGTATGGACAGGATTGCACTGGTAACGGGCGGCACACGCGGACTTGGCAGGGCGATTGCGCTGGCGCTGCGTGAGGGTGGCTTCCGGGTGGCGGCCACCTACCATCGTGACGAGGAAGCGGCGCACCGCCTGCGCGACGACAGCGGCATTGCGGTATTCCGCTGGGACGTCGCCGACTTCGCCGCCTGCGAAGCCGGCCTGGCCGACGTCGAACGGCTGCTGGGCCCGGTGGACGTACTGGTCAACAACGCCGGCATCACGGCCGATGCGGTGCTGCACAAGATGAGCGAGGAACAATGGTGGGACGTCATGCGCACCAACCTCGGCTCGATGTTCAACATGACGCGCCAGGTCATCGGCGGCATGCGCGACCGCCGTTTCGGCCGCATCGTCAACATCAGTTCCATCAATGGCCGCAAGGGCCAGGCGGGCCAGAGCAACTACGCCGCCGCCAAAGCCGGCATCCTCGGCTTCACCAGGTCGCTGGCGCTGGAAAACGCCTCGCGCAACGTCACCGTCAACGCCGTCGCGCCCGGTTACTGCGGCACGGCGATGGTCGCCGCCATCAAGCCCGAAGTCCTGCAGGGCATCGTCGCCGGCATTCCGGTGGGGCGCCTGGGCGCGCCCGAGGACATTGGCCGGGTGGTGGCTTTCCTGGCGAACGAGGACAGCGGGTTCATTACCGGCGCCACCTTCGACGTCAACGGCGGCCAGTACCTCGCATGAGCTAGCACAGCACGCGCTGCAACAGGCGCCGCACCCGCTGCGGCGCTGGCGCGGTTGGACCGCAGTTCGGCGGCGTCAAGGTTCAAGCACGTAGCTGCCGGGCGCCGGCGCATCGCCGACGACCGGCGCTGGCGGTGGCCCGAGCGGTCCGGCGCGATGCGCCAGCCAGGCTTCCCAGGCCGGCCACCAACTGCCTTCGCACTGTACCGTGTCCTGCCGCCAAGTGTCCGGATCGACATAGGATGCGTCATGGGGGTGGAAGGCGATCTGGTAGCCGCGCCTGGCCGTACCGGGCGGCGACACCACGCCGGCATTGTGCCCGCCGGAAGTCAGCAGGAAGCTGACCTCGGTATCGGTCAGCGGAATGATCTTGTAGACAGAGCGCCAGGGGGCCACGTGATCTGTCAGGGTGCCCACCGCAAAGATCGGGACATGCAGGTCGCTCAGCGACACGGGCCGGCCATCGACCTGGTAGCGCGAGCTTGCCAGGCTGTTCTTGAGAAAGAGCTTGTGCAGGTAGTCGGCATGCATGCGGTAGGGCATGCGGGTGGCGTCCGCGTTCCAGGAGGCCAGGTCGTTTTCCCGGTCCGGCAGGTCGAGCAGGTAGTGGCGCAGGCGGCGCGACCAGATCAGGTCGTTCGAGCGCAGCAGCTGGAAGGTGCCCGCCATCTGGCGCGTGTCGAGGTAACCCTGCTGCCACATAGTGGCCTCCAGGAAACTGACCTCGCTATTGTCGATAAACAGGGACAGCTCGCCCGGCTCGGTAAAGTCGACCTGGCCCGCCAGCAGCGTCATGCTGGCCAGCCGCTCGTCGCCGTCGCGTGCCATCGCCGCCGCCGCGATCGCCAGCAGCGTGCCGCCAAGGCAGTAGCCGCAGGCATTCACCTGGCTGGCGCCGGTCTGTTCGACGATCTGGTCGAGCGCGGCCATGATGCCGAGCCGGCGATAGTCCTCGAGTGAGAGATCGCGGTCTTCGGCCTGGGGATTTTTCCAGGAGATGATATAGACCGTGTGGCCATGGTCGACGAGGTAGCGCACCAGCGAGTTGTGTGGCGACAGGTCGAGAATGTAGTACTTCATGATCCATGCGGGCACGATCAGCAGCGGCACCTGGTGTACGGATGGGGTAAGGGGATCGTAGCGCAGCAGTTCGACCAGGCGGTTCCTGAAGACCACCTTGCCGGGCGTGAGCGCCACTTCCCGCCCGGGGCGATAGGCGAGCGGCGGCCGGGTCCCGGCCAGGCCCGCATGCAGGTCCGAACAGGCACGCAGTGCCCCGTGAAACAGATTGCGGCCGCCGCTGGCGACCGTCGCCTTTTGCACGACCGGATTGGTGGTGATGAAGTTCGAGGGCGCGACCGAGTCGAGCAACTGGCGCGCCACGAAGGTGACGACGTCGGTGTGGTGCGGCGAGACGCCGCGCACGCCGCCCGTGGCCCGATGCCACCACTGCTGGGCCAGCAGGAAGCCCTGGCTGTACAGGTTGTAGGGCCAGCTATGCCAGGCCGGATCGGAAAAGCGCTTGTCCTGGGCCAGCGGCTGCACCGGCTCGTCCGGGTTGCCGGTGACGGCGCTCGCGCTGTACTGGAGCCAGCGCAGCAGGCTGGCCATGGCCTGCAGGCGCAGTTCATTCTGTTTGTCGGGCGACAGCAGCAGGTGACTGACCCAGTCCTGCCAGGCCGCCGCCAGCGCCGCCGGCGATACGTTGCCGGTAAAACGGCCCAGCCAGGCATTCAATACCAGGTCGGCGGACGCATGCTCGACGCTGGCTTCGGGATAGGGCGTGTGCCGTCCGCCTTGCCAGGTACTGCCTTCGCGCAGCTGCTCGCTCTGCGGCACTTGCTGGAATCGGTAGGCCATGGCTCAGTGCGCGATCAGCAGGGGGAGCCGGGCACGCTCGAGCAGCTCGGCGGCGGCCAGGCGGCTCGATTGATCCGTCCCGCCATCGACATGGACCACGATCGTCTTGTACATGACATTCCTTTCGGGCTGCCATAGCGGGGCTGAAGACCAGCACCGGCACAGGGAACACATTGTTAAGACCCTGGCACTGGCGATCCGTGCCCACACGGCGTGGTTTCCTTGGGCCTGGTCAAATTCCGTCCCGCTCGACCGAACGAATCGGGTGGCCTTGCCGCTCAGGAGAGCCGGCGCGTGTGGCGGAAATGGGCGTAGCGGTTCAGCAAGTCATTGATCAGTTGATCGCGGGTGTAGCCGGTGACGTCGTGCTGCTGGTCGCCTTCGGAACTGAAGGCCATCGCCCGATAGTGACGGCTGGCGGGCGCCTGTCCGTTCGTCTCGGCCCAGGCAAAGCTGGGCGAGCGGAAGCTGCGCGCGCGGATCGTGTAGCGGAACACGCCGCGATCGCCGTGCGGCACGCTCAGGTCGAGCTGGTCCTGGCGCTGCGTCGATTCCGGCACCAGGCCGCTTTCCCGGAGTTGCGCGGCGACGGCATCCAGCGCCGGGCTTGCCGTATCGCTGAGGAAGGCAGCAATCTCGCCGTGGTCGTAGAAGCCGGTAATGCTGGCCAGGCGCTGCTGCCAGCTCAGGCCGGCGGCCGGCGCCGGCGTGTCGGCGGCAATGGACAGGTCCATGGCCGTACCGCTGGTTTCGGTCTGCAGGGCGCGCAGCAGACCGTAGCAGATGAACAGCATCACGATGGCAAAGGGAAGCGCGCTGGCGAGAGCGGCGGTCTGGAGCGCTTTCAGTCCCCCGGTCAGCAGCAGCACGGCGGCCACGACGCCGGCGCAGACCGCCCAGAAGATGCGCTGCCAGACCGGCGGATTCGGCGCCGCGCCGGAGGTGATCATGTCGATCACCAGTGCCCCCGAGTCGGCCGAGGTCACGAAGAAGGTAATGACGAGCAGCGTCGCCAGCCCGGACGCGACCATGGAGAGGGGCAGCTGTTCCAATACCTCGAACAGTGCCACCGGCATGTTGTCGGCGACGGTCTGCACGATCGGTGCGGCACCGGAGAGGTCGAGCGCGATCGCGGTATTCCCGAACACGGTCATCCACAGGAAGGTGAACAGCACCGGCACCAGCAATACCCCGGTGATGAACTCGCGAATGGTGCGCCCGCGCGAGATGCGCGCGATGAACATGCCGACGAAAGGCGACCACGAGATCCACCAGCCCCAGTAGAACAGCGTCCAGTCGCCCAGCCAGGCATTCGGCTCGTAGGCGTACATGCGGAAGGTCCGCTGCACGACCGCGCCCAGGTAGGCGCCGATATTCTGGACGAATGCCTGCAGCAGGAAGACGGTCGATCCCGCTGCCAGCACGAACACGAGCAGGGCGATCGCCAGGATGATGTTCAGCTCGGACAGGCGTTTCACGCCCTTGTCGAGTCCCGTGCCGGCCGACAGCGTCGCCATTCCGGTGATGACCGCGATCAGGACCACCTGGACCGTGGCGCTGACCGGCAGGCCGAACAGGTGGGCAAAGCCGGCATTGACCTGCAGCACACCGAATCCCAGCGAGGTCGCGACCCCGAACATGGTGCCCAGCACGGCGAAGATATCGATGGCGTGGCCGATCGGGCCGTGGATGCGCTGTCCGATCAGCGGAAACAAGCCAGAACGCAAGGTCAGCGGCAGCCCGCGCCGGAACGCGAAATAGGCCAGTGCGAGCCCGACGACGAGGTAGATCGCCCAGGCATGCAGGCCCCAGTGAAAGAAGGTCAGGACCATTGCCTGGCGCGCCGATTCGATCGTGCTGCCTTCGCCCACCGGCGGCCGCGCATAATGCTGGACCGGCTCGGCGACGCCGAAGAACAGCAGGCCGATACCCATGCCGGCGCTGAACAGCATGGCGAACCAGGAGAGGTAGCTGTATTCGGGTTCGCTGTCGTCGGGGCCGAGCTTGATGTCGCCATAGCGGCTCAGCATGAGAAAGATGACGAAGAGCAGGAATGCGGCGACGGCCACGATATAGAACCAGCCGAAATCGCGCACGATTTCTGCCTGCACCATATTGAACACGCGGCCGGCCCGCTCCGGGAACAGTGCGCCGAACAATACAAAAGCAAGGATCAGGGCCGCCGACACAAAGAACACCGGCGGGTTGACTTGCATCCGCGGGCGCGGTCCGGCGCCGGGCGTCAGTTCATGGTCAGTCATCGGTTCAGGATTCCTTCTCACGCAAGTGAATCGTCGTTCCCTTTCTCTGCGGCCTAAAGCTTACCATCCTGGCATCGAAGGGCTGGCCCGATTGGAAGCAGGCTTCTTGCGCGAACCAGCTTGGCCGGCGCAGCGGTCGGCCCGGCACGCCAGGGTTCAGCGCCTGGCCTGCGCGAGCACCCGCGCGCCGAACCTGGCCAGCCACGAGCGCACCCGGTTGGCGTCGGCGGCATGGGAAAATTTGCCCTGGGAGTCGAGGAACACCATGACCGTGGGCCGGTTCCTGACGAGCGCGTACAGCACCATGCAGCGGCCGGCCTCGGCGATATACCCGGTTTTCTGCAGGCGGATGCGCCAGTGCGCGCTCGAGGTCAGGCGATTGGTATTCCTGTAGACGCTCTGCGACTTGCCTTGACGTATTACAAGACGATGGTCGGTCGAGTAGCGCCGTATGACCGGGTTCCTTTCGGCGGCGACGACCAGCTTGGCAAGATCGGCCGGCGTCGAGGTATTCCAGCGCGAAAGCCCGGTGGGTTCGACGTAATGCGTGTCCTTCATGCCGAGCGCGCGCGCCTTCGCGTTCATGGCCGCCACCAGTCTCCCGGTCCCGCCCGGATAATGGCGGCCCAGGGCCGACGCGGCGCGGTTTTCGGAACTCATCAGGGCCAGGTGCAGCATGTCCGCACGCGACAGCCGGGTGCCGACCCGCAGGCGCGACGACGAGTACTTGAGACGGTCGATATCGGCCTTCGTCACGGTCAGCATTTGCCGCATGTCCTGCCTGGCTTCGAGCACCACCAGCGCCGTCATCAGCTTGGTCAGTGACGCGATCGGCATGACGGAGCCGGAATTTTTCTGGTACAAGACCTTTTTCGAGGTCGGATCGAGGATGACGACGGCGCTCGACTGCAGCGCCGCCATGTGGGCGACCCGTTGCCCGCTCGGCGCGCGCGCCTGGGCTTGCGGCATCGGGCCTGCCAGGCAAGACAGGATCAGGAGAGGGAGGATGAACAGTCTCATACATGGATTCGATGAACGTCGGTGGTCGATGACACGCGCCTCCGGCCGGAGCGGTGAGCTCGGCAATATTAAGCAGCGACACTTAGCGCGTACTTAGAGCGCCGGCTCCTGCGGCGCTTGCCTGGCTCGCTAAGTCCCGGCTAAGTATTCGCCGTTAAGTTCGCCGCTGCGTAAGCTCTTAATCAAAGGAAATGGCAATGCGTGTCTTGCTGGTGGAAGACGACTACATGATCGGCAATGTCGTGCAACAGGCGCTGCGCGACGCCAGTTACGGGGTCGACTGGGTCGTGGACGGCGACGCCGCGCTGCATGCGTTCGCCTGCCTGCCCTACGAAATGGTCTTGCTCGATCTCGGCCTGCCCAAGCGCGACGGCATGGCCGTGCTGCGCGCCATCCGCGCCGGCGGCGGCCGCGTTCCGGTGATCCTGCTGACGGCGCGCGATGCGACCGAGGACCGCGTCGCCGGACTCGACGGCGGCGCCGACGACTATCTCGTCAAGCCGTTCCAGCTGGGCGAACTGCTGGCGCGCATGCGCGCAGTGACGCGGCGCCAGGGGCCGGCCGTGGGGCCGGTCTTGTCGAACGGGGTATTGACGCTCGATCCCGCCACGCACGAAGCCTGCGGCCGCGCCGGGGCGGTGCGCCTGACCGGGCGCGAGTTCGCCCTGCTGCAGGCGCTCCTGGTCCGGCCCGGCGCGATCCTGTCGCGCAGCGACCTCGAAAGCCGCATCTATGGCTGGAACGAGGAAGTCGAGAGCAATGCCGTCGAGTTCCTGATTCATTCGCTGAGAAAGAAACTGGGCAGCGACGCCATCAAGAACGTGCGTGGCGTCGGCTGGATGGTATCCAGGCCGGCATGAGGACCTCGCTGCAGTACCGGCTGTCGGCTTCCATATCGCTCGCGGTCGTCGCCATCGCCGCGATTGCCGCGGGTTTTACCTTTATTGCTACCCTGAAGGAGGCCCACCTTGCGCAGGACAAGCAGCTGCGCCAGACCGCGCACCTCATCAGCCGCGTCCAGGCACGGCCGATCACGCTGGCGGTGCGGCAGCGCATCAGCGGCATTCGCCTGGAAGAGCGGATCGTCGTGCGCTTCCTGCGCGAACCGGGCGCCGAGGGGCCGGGCGGACAGGAAGGACCGCCGCTGTTCCCGGACCGGCTGCCCGACGGTCTCCAGACCGTCTCGATCGGCGCGGAGTCCTGGCGCACCTTCGTCATGACCGACGCCGACGGCGTACGCATCGCGCTTGCCCAGCAGACCGCGGTACGCGACGCGGTGGCGGTCCGCAGCGCGCTGCGTTCGCTGATTCCCTTCGCCCTGCTGGCGCCGGTGCTGGTGCTGCTCGTTCGCCTGCTGATCCAGCAGCTGTTCGGCCCGCTGCGCCAGCTTGCCCTGGAGACCGGGCGGCGCGGGAGCGGCGACGTCGGCCAGCTCGATCCAAGCGGGCTTCCCGACGAAATCCAGCCCTTCGTCGCGGAAATCAACCGCCTCTTGATGCGCGTCGACCGCGCCATGCAGGCACAGCGGCGCTTCGTCGCCGACGCCGCCCATGAGCTGCGCTCGCCGCTGACGGCGATGAGCCTGCAGGCGGAACGCCTGACCGCGGCCGACATGCCCGGCGAAGCGCGCCAGCGCCTGCTGGCCTTGACGGATGGGCTGAAGCGCAACCGCCTCATGCTGGACCAGCTGCTGGCGCTGGCGCGCTCGCAGCAGGGCGGGGACGGTACGGCCGCTTCCGATGTCTCCCTGCAGCAGACGATTCGCCGCGTGATCGAAGAGCTGTATCCGCTGGCCGAGGAAAGGGGGATCGACCTCGGCGTCGTCGGCGCCGACGATGCGACCGTCGAGGTCCAGGCGCTCGATCTGCGCATGCTGGTCAAGAACCTGGTCGACAACGCGATCCGCTATTCGCCGGGCGGCGGCCGGGTCGACGTGCTGGTGCTGCCGCGGGAAGGCGCCGTGGACCTGATCGTGGACGATACCGGACCCGGCATTCCCGAGGACGAGCGCGACCGCGTGTTCGATGCTTTTTACCGGGTGCTGGGAAATGGCCAGGAAGGCGGATCGGGCCTGGGCCTGGCGATCGTGAAGGCGGTGGCGGACAAGGTGGGGGCGACGGTGTCGCTCGCGCATCCGCCGGCGCGGGCCGGCCTGCGGGTGGTCGTCCGCTTCAAGCGCTGATGGCGGGCAAGGGCCGCGCCCCGGGCGCAGCCCTCGAATCGCCATCGAAACTAGGTTAAAATGCGCGAAAGGGTGATCATGTCTTTCAGACATGACAGGACTTGCGCTGGTCGGGCCGCCACGCGGCCCGAGTGCGTCCATGCCCCTATTGCCTTCCTGCCCGCCACCTGCCGGCCCGCCAGCCGGCCACCGCTCCGGACTCCCTTCGCCGCCATTCCCGACGGCGCGCATCCGCGCCGGTCCGTCCTTTTACATCCGTTCATTCGCAGGCACAAGCCTGTGCCCGGCACGTCGGGCATGTTTATTCACCATGTAATGCGGCCGCAGCCATGCGGCCAGGAATCAGGAGAGACCCAGTGCGTATCGAAAAGCGTTTGTCGCAGACCTTCAAGGAGTTTTCCGAATCGGGCAAGGCAGGAGGCATCGTGCTGATCCTGTGCACCCTGGCGTCCCTGGCAATCGCGAACTCCCCCTGGGGTGCGTCCTACCTGCATTTCTGGCACCTGCCGGTGGCCGGACTGTCGGTCGAACTCTGGATCAACGACGCGCTGATGGCGATATTCTTCCTGCTGATCGGCCTCGAGCTCAAGCGCGAACTGTACAACGGCGAACTGTCGGACCTCAGGAACGCCCTGTTGCCGATCGTGGCGGCCATGGGCGGGATTGCCGTCCCGGCAACCATTCACTTCCTGCTGAATGGCGGCACATCCTCGCAAGCCGGCATCGGCATCCCGATGGCCACCGACATCGCCTTTGCGCTCGGCGTGCTGGCCTTGCTGGGGAATCAGGTCCCGGCGTCGCTCAAGATCTTCCTGACGGCGCTGGCGGTCATGGACGACCTCGGCGCGATCATCGTGATCGCACTGTTCTATACCGCGCAGTTGTCGGTCTTCCACCTGGCAGGCGCGCTGGCCGTGTTCGGCGCGTTGCTGGCGATGAAGCGCTTTCTGCGCGTGCTCTCGCTTTGGCCCTATCTGCTGGGCGGCGCCCTGATGTGGTTCCTGATGCTCAAATCCGGTGTCCACGCGACGATCGCCGGCGTCCTGCTGGCCTTTGCGATTCCGTACTCGGCGCAGGAAGACGACGCGGCCTCGCCCTCGCACCGCCTCGAACACATGCTGCACAAGCCGGTCGCCTTCCTGATCCTGCCGATCTTTGCGCTGGCCAATACCGGCATCCTGATCGGCGCCGGCTGGGCCCAGGAGCTGCTTTCGGCCAACAGCCTGGGCATCTACCTCGGCCTCACGGCGGGCAAGCCGATCGGCATTCTCCTGTTCAGCTTCATTGCCATTACCGTCGGTGTATGCCGCTTGCCGCTGGACCTGGCCTGGCGCCACGTGCTGGGCGCCGGCCTGCTCGGCGGTATCGGCTTCACGATGTCGATCTTCATCACCAATCTTGCATTCGCGGGGGAGGCCGAGCTGATCAATGCGTCGAAGATGGCAATCCTGATCGCCTCGTTCACCGCCGGCGTCCTCGGCTTTACCTGGCTGAAGCTGGCGGGCAAGCCGCTGGCCTCCGACCCCGATCCGGAAACCATGGATTTCGAGACGAACACGGCGCGGTAAGGTGACTTGCTGCATTCGTACAAATGCAATATTGCGTCCGCGTATCGAATTTATCCCTCGGGGCGCCTGTGCTAGCCTAGGAACGAGCGGTGAGGGCGCCGCTGCCTGCGCCGTCGATAGCCACCAAATGTACTTCGAGCAAGGAGAATCGCATGGCCAACGAGCAGTTTGCGGATTGTATTCAGGCATGTAACGATTGCGCCGACGCCTGCGACATGTGCGCGGCCGCCTGCCTGTCGGAGCAGGACGTCCAGATGATGACGCGCTGTATAGCGCTCGATATCGACTGCGCGCAGCTATGCCGTGTCGCGGCCGGCGTCATGGCCAGGGGAGGGGAAGCGGCCAGGGAACTCTGCCGCGCCTGCGCCGCCGTGTGCGCAATGTGCGCCGACGAGTGCGCCAAGCATCCGATGCAGCATTGCCAGGACTGCGCGGCCGCCTGCCGGCGCTGCGCCGAGGCCTGCAGCCGGATGGGCGGCGCCTAAGCTGCGCCCGGCGCCGACATCGGGAGCCAGCCGGCGGCCCCCGCCTGCATTTGCCGGGCGGCGCCAGGCCGGGCATGGTGACGCATGAGGGCGGTGCTCCATCCGACGCGCGCGGTCGTGCTCGCGTTCCTGGGGGCGATCCTGGCCGGTGCGCTGCTGCTGTCGATGCCCGCAGCGCGCAGCGCGGGAGAAGCGGCGCCATGGCTCGTGGCCTTGTTCACCTCGGTATCCGCCGTCTGCGTGACCGGGATGGCCGTCGTCGACACGGGGACCTACTGGTCACCGTTCGGGCAAGCCATGATCATGGTGCTGTTCCAGCTGGGAGGATTCGGCATGATGACCGCAGGCACCTTGCTCGGCCTGATGGTGAATCGTTCGCCCCGCTTGCGGACCCGCCTGATCACGCAAACCGAAACGCGCTCGCTCGGACTGGGCGACATATCGAGCGTGGCAAGGGTGGTGCTGCAGGTAACGTGTGCTTCCCAGCTTTTCCTGACCGGCATCCTGATGCTCCGCCTGCATTTCGGATATGGACTGGGCTGGCAGGATGCCGCCTGGAACAGCCTGTTCCACGCTGTCTCGGCGTTCAACAACGCCGGCTTCTCGATCCACGCTGACTCGCTGGTACGCTATGCCGGCGATGTCCTGATTTTGCTGCCAATTATGATCGTCATCGTCATTGGCGGTATCGGCTTTCCCGTTCTGCACGATCTGCGCCACCGGATCCGCGACCCGCGCCACTGGTCGCTCCATACCAAGCTGACGCTGGCCGGAACCGTCGTCCTGCTGTCCGGCGGCTTCCTCGCCGTCCTGCTGCTCGAGTGGCGCAACGCCGGCACGATCGGGGCGATGTCCGTTTCCGGAAAACTGCTCAACAGCCTGTTCATGTCCGTCTCGGCCCGCACCGCCGGCTTCAATACGGTCGATATCGCCGCGCTCGAGCCGGAAACCTGGGCCGTGCACTACATCCTCATGTTCATCGGCGGCGGCAGCGCGGGTACCGCGGGCGGCGTCAAGGTCGGGACCGTCGTGGTCCTGGCGCTGCTCGTCATGGCCGAAGCAAAAGGGCAGCCCGATACCGAGGCATTCGGGCGCCGCGTCGGTTCGCCCGCCCAGCGCCAGGCAATCACGGTCATGGCGCTGGGCAGCATCATCGTTGCGATCGGCACGGTCATCCTCTTGCGCATCACCCATCTGCCGACCGACCAGGTCATCCTCGAGGTCATCGCGGCCTTCGGCAGCGCCGGCCTGTCGAGCGGCATCACCCCCAGCCTGCCGCCTGCCGGCCAGCTGCTGCTGGCCGCACTGATGTTCATCGGCAGGGTGGGCACCATTACCTTCGCGGCCTCGCTGGTGCTGGGCGAGCGCCGCATGCCGTACCGTTATCCAGAGGAGCATCCAATTGTTGGGTAGGATTTTCACGGAACAGTTCGCGTTTTCCACCAGCGACAGCATCGTCGTCATCGGCCTCGGCCGCTTCGGCGGCGCCGTCGCCCAGTCGCTGATGCGGCTCGGGCACGACGTGATGGGTATCGACCAGAAGGAAGACCTGGTGCAGTTCTGGGGCGATCGGCTGACGCACACGGTGCAGGCCGACTCCACGAACGAGAACGTCATGCTCCAGCTCGGCGTGGCCGATTTCTCGCATGCCATCGTCGCCATCGGCACCGATCTCGCCGCCAGCCTGATGACGCTGATGGTACTGACCGAACTGGGCATCAAGGACATCTGGGTCAAGGCGAAGACGCCCGAGCACGGACAGATCGCGCAACGCATCGGCGCCCATCACGTGGTGTTTCCGGAAGCGGACATGGGGGAGCGCGTCGCGCACCTGATCACGGGGCGCATGATGGACTTCATCGAATTCGAGGACGGCTTCGCCATCGCGAAGATCCATGCGCCGGCCCACACCTACCACCGGACGCTGGCCGAATCGCATGTACGCTCGCGCTTCGGCATCACCATCGTCGGCGTCAAGCGTGCTAACGAGGACTTCCAGCACGCGCTGCCCGAGACCCGCATCCTGCCGGCGGACCTGCTCATCGTGTCGGGCCCGACGAAGAAGATCCAGGAATTCGCGGCGGGCGGCAAAAGCCCGCGCTGACATACGGGCAGGGCGGGCTGCAGGCACAGCCTGCCCGGGAGCGCGTCACGGCATCCTGCCGCTGGAGTTATGATTAATGAAACTGCATTTGTACAAATTCGCCGCTTCGGCTACAATGCCGCCCTTTCTGGAAAGCCGCGCGACCACCACGGGTCGATGCGGCGGACCTGTACCGCCCGGACCTCCCGGCACTCGCCGACGCGCAGCACGCGTCCGTCCGTGTTCGCCATCTGAGGGATTTCCCTGGCCGACGCTCCCGCAGCGCCAGCTCATGCAAAGGCAAGCAATACCATGCAATACTCCAAGCTCGCGACTACGCTGGCCATGGCCGCCATGCTGTGCGGCCCCGCCCGCGCCGGAGACGAGATCGCAGCCCCGCTGAAAGTGGGCGGAGCGATCCGCTTCAATTATGTCAACAAGAGTTGGCAAGACGATTATTCAAGCGGCTTCTTCGGACTCGATACGGCGCGCCTGAATGTCGACTACGACGACGGCAGCCTGCTCGGCTCGGCCGAATACCGCTACAACAGATTCCCGAAGGGGCAGGGCGGCTACTGGCAGCATTTCCTGCATCACGGCTGGGTAGGAATGCGCTTTGCGGACAAGAGCACGCTCCATGTCGGACTGAACAAGAATCCCTTCGGCCTGCTGCCGCTCGCCTCGAACAATTTTTACGAATCGATCGCGTTCTACGCCGGTTTCGAGGACAAGTACGACCTGGGGTTCAGCTATGCGAGCCGGCCCGGACCGTTCGAGTGGCAACTGGGCTTTTACCCGCGCGACGGCGGTTCCTACGGCGGCGGCGCGAACACGGCTTCGGCATCGAACCGCTACTCGTACAACATCGTCCCGGACGACGACGCGCAGGGCTTCGGCACCGGCCAGCACGACCGCGAACGCAATACGCTGGTGGGTCGCATGGCCTGGCACGTCGGATCCGCGGCCCAGCATGAAATCGGCGTGTCCGCGCTGACCGGCGAAATACGCAATGGCGCCGGTACCGAAACCCGGCGCAAGGCGCTTGCCGTACACTTCGCGGGAAGCTGGGGTCCGTTCAAGGCGATGCTGGAAGCGCTGCGCTACCACTACCGCACCAGCCACGCCGCCACCCAGACCTATGGCGGCCTGGATCCCAACAGCTTCGTCATGCTGGGCGGCTTCGGCTACCCGTATCCGCTGGCGTCGCGGGGGAGTATCTATATTGCCAACCTCGGCTACGATATCGCGGGAAGGCTGGGCCCGTTCAGCGGCTTCAAGGTCTATAACGACTTCAGCCTCCTGAAAAAGCGGGTCGGCGGCTACAAGAACTCGGTGCAGAACGTCACGGGCCTGAGTTTTTCTTCCGGCAAGTGGGTGTTCTACGTCGATTTCATGCTGGGCAAGCATCACCCTTACATCTCGCCTGACCTCGGCGGCCTGGCATCGACGGACCCGGCACACGACGGTTTCACCCGGCGCATCAATCTGCAGGCAGGCTACTACTTTTAAATACCACACCCCCACAAGAAACATTTGTGGGAATGTGGTTTCGCGGCGAAAATCCTGGCTTACCCTTTCCTTAGGGCATTCTCATTGAAGCCGGAATCATGAACGTACCCGATACACCCCCACCGTCGCCATCCTTGCGCGCGGCGATCGCCCACCGCTTCAGCCTGCTGGACGACAAGGCCGACGACGCCGAGATCGACCGCAGTCTGCGCGCCGGCGTGGAGTTGAGCGGCGCCACGCCCTGGATCCTGATGTTCGCGATCGTGATCGCGTCGGTCGGCCTGAACACGAATTCGAACGCCGTGATCATCGGCGCCATGCTGGTATCGCCGCTGATGGGGCCGATCGTCGGACTCGGCTACGGCGTCGGCATCTTCGACTTCGCGCTGGTGCGCCGCTCGCTCAAGAACCTGGCCATCGCGGCCGCCATCAGCCTGCTGACCTCGACCCTGTACTTCATGCTGACGCCCCTTGACGAGGCGCAGTCCGAACTGCTGGCACGCACCACGCCATCGCTGTGGGATGTGCTGATCGCGCTGGCCGGCGGGCTGGCCGGGATCATCGGCCAGACCCGGCGCGAGAAATCGAACGTCATCCCCGGGGTGGCGATCGCGACGGCCCTGATGCCGCCGCTGTGCACGGCGGGTTATGGCCTGGCGAACGGCAACTGGTCGGTCTTCGGCGGCGCCTTCTACCTGTTCTCGATCAACTGCGTGTTCATTGCCTTCGCCGCCGTGCTGGTCATCGAATTCCTGCGCTTGCCGCACCGCAAATTCGTCGACCCGCGCCGCGGAAGGCGCGTCAAGGGTGCCGTGTGGCTGATCGTCCTCCTCACTGGCCTGCCCAGCATTTACCTGGCGGCGCGCCTGGTCGACAATGAAGTGTTCAAGAGCAGGGCGCGCGACTTCGTACGCGCGGAATTCAAGGCGGCGCACGTACACGTGCTCGAGACCCGGCTGACGCCGGCCTCGCGCGACATCGAGGTGACGCTGATCGGGCCGAGGCTGCCGCAGGCGGCGATCGCGGCCATCGAGGGCCGCCTGGCCGGCGCCGGGCTGCAAAAGGCCCGCCTGTCGGTACACCAGGCGCAGGCCGAGGACCACAGGGATGAGAAGATCGATATCGGCAGCCTGAAGGCCGATATCCTCGCCGATATCGTGCGCAACAGCCAGCAGGCGCTGCAAGAGCGCGACGCAACCATCGACGCCTTGCGCCGGCAGTTGACCAGCCAGCAGGGATGGGTGGAACAATCGGACGCGGTGACGCGCGAGTTCGAGACCCAGTATCCGCAATGCGGCAATGTGTTGACGGGCAGGGCGCTGCCAACCGGCGCGGGCAAATCGGTCCCGGTGCCTTTCCTCAGTGCCGACTGCCGCCGCCTGCCGAAAGCCGATGAGATCAAGCGCATCACCGAATGGCTGAAAGTGCGCACGGGGCAGGCGGAGGCCAGGCTGGTGCTTGCGGCCAAGCGCGGGAAACTCTACCGGCAGACCGATACGCAAGCAGCGAATGCCAACATGGCGGTGAGCGCGAAGGAAGAATAAACAAAGAGTTGCAGGAAGGCCGGCCTCGGTGCGCCATCGGCGTGATGCTGCAGCATATCGTCCGGCACGCATGGGACGCGGCAGACATCGGCGGCGAGCTAGACGCAACGCCGGGATTTTGCTTGCTTCCTCGCTTTTCCTCGCTTAAATCGACATTATTTTCTGTAATGTCGAGTTTATTCCGGTGCTGAAACTTCCTTGTTTTCTTTGACTTCCCGCCTTGACGGGAAGTACCGGGCGCCGAGTGGCTATCAAGGACACAGCGCGGCTTCCGGCACCGACTGCTTCATCGGGCTCAAGCCAAGGTGCGCGCCTGGACCTGGATTGGCCGATGTGGGACTCGAAGCATCGGCTGCGCATTTTCCACGCCAGTTGATCACATCTCCGGACGAGCCGGCAACCTTCCTGCCGCGGCCGTGGATGCAAGGCGGTCCGTGCCGCCTGCCTACGATTGAAAGATCGGCCAGCAGCCAAAATCG
>Ga0265798_10001402_pt1 | contig 37623 bp, 30 predicted proteins | sample P3T30metagenome_FD_192430 | JGI IMG/M metagenome (GOLD analysis project Ga0265798, IMG submission 192430) | Plant litter microbial communities from East Loma Ridge, Irvine, California - P3 T30 | ecosystem: Environmental > Terrestrial > Plant litter > Unclassified | place: USA: California...
GATATCGGGATTACAATGGGCGCCGTCGTTTTTTTCCGTGCGCCCCCTCCGATGACCAAACCACTGCTGCATTTCACGCACGGGAACAGCTATCCCTCCGCTGCCTATGGCCGCCTGCTCGAAGCCCTGCGCGACGATTTCGACGTGCACGGCACCGACATGCTGGGCCACGATCCGCGCTATCCGGTCGGCGACAACTGGCATGCGCTGGTCGACGAACTGATCGCCCAGCTCGAGGCCTACGGCCGGCCGGCGATCCTGGTCGGACATTCGCTCGGCGGCGCGATCTCGATGCTGGCGGCGCACCGGCGCCCGGACCTGGCGCGCTGCGTGGTGATGCTCGATGCGCCGGTGGTGGCGGGCTGGCGCGCGCTGGTGTGGCGCCTGGCCAAGAGCCTCGGCCTGCGCTACCGCCTGTCGCCGGGCGGACTGGCGCGGCGCCGCCGCAACGTCTGGCCCTCGCGCCAGGCCGCCTACGAGCACTTCTTCGCCAAGCCGATCTTCCGCGCCTGGGCCCCCGGCGCCCTCGACGATTACCTCGACCATGGCCTCAAGCCGCATCCGGACGGCGTCCAGCTGCGCTTCGCGCGCGAGATCGAAGCCGACATCTATGCCACGCTGCCGCACGATATGGACCGGATTTTGCGCCGGCCGTTCCCGGTGCCGGTCGGTTTCATTGCCGGCACGGATTCCGCCGAGCTGCGCCGGGCCGGCGTGAAAGCCACGCGACGCCTGGTCGGCGCCAACCTGGCGAGCATTCCGGGCACCCATCTGTACCCGATGGAGTCGCCCCAGCTGACGGCCCAGCTCACGCGCGAGATGATCCTGCGCCTGCTGGCCCGCGACGCGCAGGCGCCGGATGCCGGGCGGATGGCGTTCGCCATATAAAAACGCCGGAAAATCGCGTAGAATCGCGGGGTTCAAATCCCACCTTTAAGAGAAGCCCAGCGATGAGTATCAAGAGCGACAAATGGATCCGCCGGATGGCGGAGGGTCACGGCATGATCGAGCCGTTCTCGCCGAACCAGGTACGCGAGTCCGATGGCCGCCGGATCATTTCCTGGGGCACGTCGTCCTATGGCTACGACATCCGCTGCGCCGATGAATTCAAGGTCTTCACCAATATCAACAGCACCATCGTCGATCCGAAGAACTTCGATTCGAATTCCTTCGTGGACGTCAAGAGCGACGTCTGCATCATTCCGCCGAACTCCTTCGCGCTGGCGCGCACCATCGAGTACTTCCGCATCCCGCGCAATGTGCTGACCGTCTGCCTCGGCAAGTCGACCTATGCGCGCTGCGGCATCATCGTCAACGTGACCCCGTTCGAGCCGGAATGGGAAGGCTATGTGACGCTGGAGTTCTCGAACACCACGCCGCTGCCGGCCAAGATCTATGCGGGCGAAGGCTGCGCCCAGGTGCTGTTCTTCGAGAGCGACGAAGTCTGCGAGACCTCCTACGCCGATCGCGGCGGCAAGTACCAGGGCCAGCGCGGCGTGACCCTGCCGAAGACCTGATACGGTTTCCGGCGCTTTTCGCGCAAACGCGTATCATATCGAGCGTATCGAAAGGGGCCATGGCCCCTTTTTTCATGCGCCGGCTCAGCCCATGGCGCGGCGCCCGTCCGGGTTGTTGCGGCGGTCGCCCGGCGCGCGCCGGTGCTCGATGCCGGTATAGCTGACCCGCCCCTGCGCGTCCTGCGGGCGCAGCGCGCCGAAGCCGCCGCCGCGGCTGCGATTGCGTTCGTAGAAGTGGCGCACGATGACGCCGGCGGTCTCGCGCCCGCCCAGGCCGAAGGACAGGCCGAGGGCCAGCGCCACCGCGCCGACCACCGCCATGAACAGCACCGTCACCAGCGAGCTGGCGATGCCGATCTGGTTGATGGCGACCAGGATGGCGAAGGCCCACACCAGCCACCTGGCCGCCGAGCCGAGCGCGTCGACGCCGCCCAGGTTGCTGCGCGCCGCCGCGCGCCGCACCAGGTCGCCGAGCGCATTCGCGGCCATGCCGCCCACCACCAGCACCACCAGCGCCACCGCCAGGTTCGGCAGCCACAGCAGCAGTTCGCGGAACACCTGGGACACGGCCGGCACGCCGAGCGCGTCGAAGGCGGCCACCAGCGCAATGAGGCGCACGAACCACTTGGCGATCAGGCCGAGCAGGGCGGACGGCTCGCGCCGCATCGAGCGGGTAACGCCGGCCAGGCCGGCGCGTTCGGCGAAGCCGTCGAAGTGCACGGCATGCAGCAGCGCCACCAGTACCTTCTGGATGACGGCCGCGACGATCCAGCCGATGAGCAGGATGACGAGGAAGCCGAGCGCGCGCGGGACCGCGGCGAACATGAGGGAAAGGGCGGCGGAAAGCGATGCCATCAGGGAGCTGCCCCAGTCGGTGAGTTGCGGATTCATGTGGATCCTCCGTGGCGCGATCTTGTCGGGTCAGGGTTCGACTGGCTTTGCCGGGCGCGGTTCGGCAAATCCGGCGCCGCGCCCGACCCGATTGCGCGCCGTCAAACGCAGCGCGTGGCGACGCATCGAAGCGGCGCCGGCGTGGTCGAACCGCTGCATGGGCACGGTTAGCGGGCCCGGCATGCCATCCACCTTGTCACCCCGTCACCCTTGGAGAAGAGCACATGGACAACCCCGTCGGCTGGTTCGAGATCTACGTAGACGACATGGAGCGCGCACGGGCGTTCTACCAGAAGGTGTTGCAGGTCGAGCTGGAACGCATCGACGCCGAGGAGGCGGCCACGCCCGGGCTCGACATGTGGGCCTTCCCGATGTCGCAGGGGCAGGGCGCGGCCGGCGCGCTGGCGCGCATGGCCGGCATGCCGGCGGGCGGCAACAGCGTGATCGTGTATTTCAATTGCGCCGATTGCGCGGCCGAGGCCGGGCGGGTGGTGGGCGCCGGCGGCCGGGTGGAGCGGGAAAAGTTCTCGATCGGAAGATACGGCAACATCGCCATCGTGCAGGATACCGAGGGCAATGTGATCGGCCTGCATTCGATGCAGTAGCCGGCCCGTCAACGACGCCGCCCCTGCGAGGGCAGGAGCGGCGAGGCAGGCAACGATGAAGGCTGCGCCGCAAGGCGCAGCCCTGCCGGTCAGTCCTGCACGTCGGACTGCCTGACGCAGTCGACGAAGTAGCCGCGCTTGCCGTCCACTTCGCGCTTGACCAGGCCGTGCACGTCGGTCTCGAAGCCCGGGAAGCGCTCGTTGAAGTCACGCGCGAAGCGCAGGTAGTCGACGATGGTCCGGTTGAAGCGCTCGCCCGGGATCAGCAGCGGGATGCCCGGCGGGTAGGGGGTCAGCAAGATCGCCGTGATGCGGCCTTCCAGATCCTCGATCGCCACGCGTTCGATTTCGCGGTGCGCCATCTTGGCGAAGGCGTCCGACGGTTTCATCGCCGGGACCATGTCCGACAGGTACATCTCGGTGGTCAGGCGCGCCACGTCGCGCGACTTGTAGAAGTCGTGGATCTGCTGGCACAGGTCGCGCAGGCCCCAGGACTCGTAGCGCGGGTTGGCGGCCGTGAATTCCGGCATGATGCGCCACATCGGCTGGTTGCGGTCGTAGTCGTCCTTGAACTGCTGCAGCGCCGTCACCAGGGTGTTCCAGCGGCCCTTGGTGATGCCGATGGTGAACATGATGAAGAAGGAGTACAGGCCGCACTTCTCGATGATGACGCCGTGTTCGGCCAGGTACTTGGTCACGATCGAGGCCGGGATGCCCGAGTCCCCGAAGGAGCCGTCCAGCGACAGGCCCGGGGTCACCACGGTGGCCTTGATCGGGTCGAGCATGTTGAAACCTTCGGCCAGCTTGCCGAAGCCGTGCCAGTCGTCCTCGGCGTGGATCATCCAGTCGGCCTGGGTGCCGATGCCTTCCTCGCTGAAGTCCTGCGGGCCCCAGACCTTGAACCACCAGTCGTCGCCGTATTCGGCGTCGACCTTCTGCATCGCGCGGCGGAAGTCCAGCGCCTCGAAGATCGATTCCTCGACCAGGGCGGTGCCGCCCGGCGCTTCCATCATCGCCGCGGCGACGTCGCAGGAGGCGATGATCGAATACTGCGGCGAGGTCGAGGTGTGCATCAGGTAGGCCTCGTTGAAGGCGTCCTGGTCGAGCTGCACGGTTTCCGATTCGCGCACCAGCACCTGCGAGGCCTGCGACAGGCCGGCCAGCAGCTTGTGGGTCGACTGGGTCGAGAAGATCATCGACTGCTTGGCGCGCGGCCGGTCGCGGCCGATCGCGTGCATGTTCTTGTAGAAGTCGTGGAAGGTCGCGTGCGGCAGCCAGGCTTCGTCGAAGTGCAGGGTGTCGATCTCGCCGTCGAGCAGTTCGCGCAGGGTTTCCACGTTGTACACCACGCCGTCGTAGGTCGACTGGGTGATGGTCAGGATGCGCGGCTTCTTGTTCTTGGCGTCGCGCGCGAACGGATTCGCCTCGATCTTCCTGCGGATCGACTCGGGCGAGAATTCTTCCAGCGGGATCGGACCGATGATGCCGAGGTTGTTGCGTGTCGGCATCAGGAACACCGGAATCGCGCCGCACATGATGATCGAGTGCAGGATCGACTTGTGGCAGTTGCGGTCGACCACGACGATGTCGCCCGGCGCCACCGTCGAGTGCCAGACCATCTTGTTCGAGGTCGAGGTGCCGTTGGTCACGAAGTAGCAGTGGTCGGCATTGTAGATGCGCGCGGCGTTGCGCTCGGACTTGGCCACCGGGCCGGTGTGGTCGAGCAGCTGGCCGAGTTCCTCGACCGCGTTGCAGACGTCGGCGCGCAGCATGTTCTCGCCGAAGAACTGGTGGAACATCTGGCCGATCGGCGACTTCAGGAAGGCGACGCCGCCCGAGTGGCCCGGGCAGTGCCAGGAGTAGGAGCCGTCGTTGGCGTAGTTGACCAGGGCGCGGAAGAAGGGCGGCGCCAGGCCGTCCAGGTAGGCCTTGGCTTCGCGGATGATGTGGCGCGCGACGAATTCCGGCGTATCCTCGAACATGTGGATGAAGCCGTGCAGCTCCTTCAGGATGTCGTTCGGGATGTGGCGGCTGGTGCGCGTCTCGCCGTAGATGTAGATCGGGATGTCCGAATTCTTGTGGCGGATCTCCTGCACGAAGGCGCGCAGGCTGGTCAGCGCGAACTCGGTCTCCTCATGGGTGCCGCCGCCGAATTCCTCATCGTCGATCGACAGCACGAAAGCCGAGGCGCGCGACTGCTGCTGGGCGAACTGCGAGAGGTCGCCATAGCTGGTCAGGCCCAGTACTTCCATGCCTTCTTTTTCCATCGCGGCCGCGAGGGCCCGAATGCCGAGGCCCGAGGTGTTCTCGGAACGGAAATCCTCGTCAATGATGACGATAGGGAAACGAAATTTCATCGACAGCTCCAAAAGCGAAGCGCCGTGCACGCCACCTCCCTGAAGTGAGAGATGGCCGGGCACGGCACCGAAAAAAAATAGAAGCGGATTTTCTCAGAATTTCCGCAACTCGGCGCAGTTATTTTGCCAGCTTAGACAGACAGGCGCGTTCATGGCGCACTGTTGTTGTCTCGGAAGCAAGTGCAGCGGAATAGTAACAGCCTGCAGGCTATGTTAGCGGCATAACGGAAGCAGCCTGCCGCGCTCGCTAAGCTTGTCGTGCGGGCTGTCCACCCCGCATTCCGAACAGATGAGGTCGCCATGAGCGCAGTACAAGTCACTTTCGAAACCCTGCTTCCCCGTACGCCCGGCGAACTGTGGACCTGGAGCACCTCGGTGCGCGGCGTCGATGCGGAAATGGCACCGATCCTCAAGCTCGATTTCCCCGAGGGCATGACGCAGATGCCGCAGGACCAGCGCAGCCTCGGCAAGGTGCTGGGCAAGTGCAAATTCCTGTTGCTGGGCATCGTGCCGATCGATCTGTCGCGCCTGACCTTCGTCGAACTCGAGCCGGGCCGCCGCTTCGTCGAGCAGTCGCCGCTGCTGTCGATGAAATCGTGGCGCCATGAGCGCACCATCGCGCCCGCCGAGGGCGGCACGCGGGTGATCGACAGCCTCGAATTCACGCCGCGCTTCGCCACCGGCCTGGTGACCTGGTTCATCTCGCGCTTCTTCCGTCACCGCCACAGCGTGCTGCAGCGCGAGTTCCAGGAACGCCGCGCGGTGGCGCGCGCCACGCCGCCTTCCCGGCGCGGCTTGCTGCGGCCGCGCCAGGGCGCCTGATCGCTATTTCACCTTGTCGTAGGTAACGAAGGAAAACTCGACGTCCTCCTCCCTGGCGCGCTGCGGCGCGTTCGCCACCGCGGTCCAGCGCGTCGTGTCGATCTCGGGGAAGAAGGTGTCGCAGTCGTAGACCTTGTCGATGTGGGTGACGATCATGCGGTCGGCCAGGGCCAGCGCCTCGGCGAAGATCTGGGCGCCGCCGATGATGCTGGCGGCCTCGATGCCGGCCAGCGCGACCGCGTCCTCCAGCGAATGCGCCACCTCGACGCCCTCGTGACGCCAGTCGCGGTTGCGCGTGACGACGATGTTGCGCCGTCCCGGCAGCGGGCGGCCGATCGACTCGAAGGTCTTGCGGCCCATCACGATCGGATGGCCGAGGGTCACGCGCTTGAAGTGCGCCAGGTCTTCCGGCAGGTGCCAGGGCAGCTTGTTGTCGATGCCGATGCCGCGTCTGGCATCCATGGCAACGACGATGGTCAGGAATCGGCTCATGCGTGGTTCTCCGGTGTCGTCTGGGCGCAGGCTTGTCGCCGGCTTGCGCAAAGGCGCTACTGTAGCAGAGACGACAGGGCGCCGCGACGACCCATGGCGGGCCGCACAGCGGTTCAGGAAGCCTGGCCCTGGCGCAATTTCTCGATCAGGGCGCGCGATGCTTCCACCGAGCGTTCGCGGTCGCGCGGCTTGCGCCTGGCCAGGTAGACCAGCAGGTGCAGCAGCTGCGCCAGCAGATGGCGTTCGCGCACCGCCTGGGGATGCGGATAGACCGCCTGCACGATGTCGTCGATCAGCACGGTGACGATGGTGGCTTCCATGGTTTGCCTCTCCGCAGCAATATGAACGGGAGCCTGACTCCGGCGCACGCAAGCGTCGCACCTGTCACGCCATCGCCGGCATCCTTCACCCTGCGCGCCGGCGCCCGCAGCAGCAGGGCCATGTCCGCATACAGCGCTGCCCATGCGCGCATTGCGCGTGCAGCCAATACAGTGTTCAGAACGCCCTGACATTCGTCAACCTGTCGCAATTGAGACAGATCAAGGGAAAATAAGAAATAGGCCGAATTTCCAAGGAAACATCGGAAACATCTTATCGAAGAGTTTCGCTCATCCAATATTAATGCGTTACTCATTAGTTCAATATTTTATTGATAATAAAAGAATGGCTTGTGACTCAATCCAGCAACGCTGTTCAATTGCCTGGTAATTAATGGGATTCGATTGCATATACAATAGAAATGCATTGAAAAAGAGGCTGACTTTCCCTTGATTCAATTATTTCTTTATTAGAAAATTGAATGAGGGAATGTTGCCCATGGAATTCTCAGGGGCGGTGCGATTGTCGGTGTCGGGCTTCATGCACATGAAAAAGATGCATCGATGCGACGTGGCCTGATAACGGCCGCGCGCTCCATGAAGCAGGGGAAAATATGATCAAGGTAATTGCGGCCAGTAGCATTTATATTTTGCGGCAGGGAATGAAGCGGGTATTGGCAGGCTGTAACGATATCGAGCTGATCGGCGAGGTCAGCCTGGCGGACGATATCCTGCTCGGACATGACGGGCATGGCATGACCATCGTATTGATTGCGCACCCGCTACAGCACCGCGAGCGCCATGATTTCTATGGCCGCCTGCGGCGGGAGCGGCCGGATTACCGCATCGTGGCCTTCGTCAGGAGCGATGCCGGGCATGTGCTGGCGGCGATCCATGCCGGCGCCAGGGGCATCCTGGCGACCGACTGCAGCGTCGGCCAGGTGCCCGATGCGGTACGCGCCGTCGCCGCCGGCAAGATCTATCTCGGCGAAGACCTCTCGGTCATGATCGCGACCGAACTGGAGCAGAACGCCGGGACGCATCAGCGCCAGCGTCTGACCGACCGCGAGCTGCAGATCCTCAGGCGTATCGCGATCGGCCGCAAGACCTCGACGGTCGCCGAGGAGCTGGGCATCAGCGCCAAGACCGTCAGCGCGCACAAGGCGAACATCCTGGAAAAGCTGGCGCTGGCCACCGAGTCCGAGCTGGTGCGCTATGCCATGGAAAACCAGTTGTTCGACCTGTTCGTGGACCACAGCAATCGCAAGCCCGCGCACGGCGTCGCGGCGGCGCCGGATATCGGCCTGCGCAGCCGCGTCTCCTAGCCCTGCGGGGCGCGGGCGGCCGCTTCAGGATTCGGGCGCGAAGCGCGAGCGCTTGAGCGCCCGCGCGCCGCGCACGAAGGGCCGGGCCAGCACGCCCGGCAGGCCGGGGTCGGACTCGTGCTCCAGCAGATACAGCTTGGCCTGCCGCAGGCGCGTCATGGCGGCCAGGCCGAGCACGCGGTCGGCCTGGCCCAGCAGCGCCAGGCGCGAGCGGTAGATGTCGAGATTCGCCATGTCGTGGCGCACCCCCAGCAGCTTGAACTTGTACTCGTTGCGGCCCCAGCCCAGGTGGGTCCTGGCGGCGCCGCGCGCGATCTTTTCGCGGATCGTCAGATAGCAGCACAGCATGCCGAGCCCGTGTTTCGCGAAGGCGGCATCGTAGGCCGCCAGGGTAGCGAAGTAGCTGTTGCCGATGCGCAGGCTCACGCTGCCGCCGCAGACGCGGCCGTCGAGCAGGGCGATCGTTGCCAGTCCGCCCGATTGCGCCTGTTCCGCGATCCACGCCGCCTCGTCCGCCTCGATGCCGCATTTCAGGCCCTTCTGCCGGAACTGCGTGCGCTTGAGCTCGATGAGCGCGCGCACGTGGGCCGGATCGATGTCGCCGTCGTGCCAGCTGCTGAACTGCAGCCGCGGATGGTCGCGCGACAGGGTCTTGAGGCGGTGCTTGATGTTCTGGCGGGTCTTGCTGCTCAGGCTGGAAAAATAGGCATCCGCCGTCGCCGGCAGCGTCGTCACGATATCTTCCGAGCCGCCGTATTGCCTGCTTGGAAAAGGCAAGCGGCCGAGGGCTTTCCCGATCGCCGAGAAACTGATGCGCGCCACCGAGGCGAAGCGGCCGAAGATGTAGTGCGCGAACTGGGCGATGTCGTGGCTGTCGAGCGCGACCATCTCGTTGAGGACGTGCACGGTCTGCTTCTCGCGCGTGTGCACGAAGATCGCGGCGATGCGGCCGCCCCGGCTGGCGACATAGGTGCTTGCCTGTTCCGCGCGGCGCCGGAACAGGAAATGCGAGAACGAACAGTTGATGTGCCGATACAGCCGTTCGAGTTCCGGAACGATAAAGGCGGGCACGGATTCGTAGTAGGCGATATGCGCTTCCATTGCGCCATCGGGCAGCGCGAGGGCGCGTGCCGGAAGCGCCAGGGAAGCCGGGGTCTGTTGATCGGATACCAGCATGCTCGTTCTCCGGATATCAGGGTTCAAATTGCAAACTATAAGCGCAGCAATGTCACATAATGTGGTGCGTATGCTGGAATCCAGCAAATCGAAAGCAATTAACCTACAATAAGACTGCAATGAATATATAGCAGATTGGTATTTTCTGGATTTAATAAAAAGAGCAAGACGCAACACTGGTATTCATTGCACATACTTTCTAAAGAAACTTCACATTGTACCGGCTCCGATTTAAAGCAATTTCAATCGAGAATCCATTTTTGTATTCCAGCCGCATCATTTGCACATCGCGTTTGATCTGAATCAATTGCTGAAGAACTCTTTCTTCAAGTCTTTTGATCAGATCGCTAGCATGGTCAATATCATCTTGCGAACCCGGCGGTAAATCCGCGAATGGGCAGGATGGCGCGGAAATGGCGGCCGAACTGGAAATGGATTCTTTCAGGTAATGACATATCCCTGCTGAGCATCCGGACCTTCCTCCGTATTTCCTGGCGACAGTATTGGCGCTGTGGAGGCAATGTGACGGTGAATCTCGCACAAGGACCGGGCCTGGCCGGCAAGCACGCATCGTGCGTCTACGAAAACGAGATTCCCTCGTTTGCCCGGCAGGACATGGAAAGGCTGTACCAGAACACCTTCGCCTCCGCCGAGGCGGAGCATGTGCGCCAGCCGGGGACGCACACCTATGTCGCCTGGACCGGCGCGGTGGTCGTGGCGGTCATCCTGTTCCACCTGAACGGCGCCCAGGCGCGGGTGCTGAACGCCGCCATCGAATTCGATGCGCAGGCGCTCGAATGCTTCGCCGCCTGCCTGTTCGCGCGCTACCCGGCGCTGCGCGCCATCGCCCTGCGCTCGGTGTCCACCGGAGCGCTGTCCGGGCGCTATCCCCTGCAGAAATTTCGCAGCACCGAGGACGTGGTCCTGAACCTGCCGCCCAGCGTGGACGCCTACATGGCGCGGCTCGGATCGGCGGGCAAGCGGCTCGAGTATTTCACGCGCAAGATCCGGCGCCGCCTGCCGGATTTCCGCCACGCGGTCTACGAGGCCGGCAACATCGACCCGGCCCTGGTGCGCAGCCTGCTGGCGCTCAAGCTGCGCCGCAACGCCGACCAGCTGGGGCATTCGGCGCTCGACGCCGCGCAGCTGGCCTGGCTGCAGCGGGTGGTGGCGGCCTACGGCTTCGTGGCGGTGGCGACGGTCGACGGCCAGGTCTGCGCCGGGGCGATCTGCACCCGCGTCCGCGACAACTATTTCGTCCACGTGATCGTCCACGATCCGGCCTTCGACGCCTGGGGCATCGGCATCGTCAACACCTATCTCACGATCCTCGCGGCGATCGAGCGCGGCGGCCGCGAATGCCACTTCCTGTGGGGGCTCGGCGGCTGGAAGTTCCGCTTCCTGGGCGAACCACGCGCGCTGTACGACATGGTGATGTACCGCTCGCGCCTGGCCTGCATGGCCTGCGTGCCGACCGTGCTGGACGCCGCCGGGCGCGCCTGGTACTGGCGCCTGAAGGCCGACCTGCGCGCGGCCGCGGCACGCCATCCGCCGATCGAGCGGGCGGTCGCGCCCTGGGTCGCCGGATGGCGGCGGCTGCGCCAGGCCGGCCCGCGCATGACGGCGTCCCGGGGCTCGCCAACGGCCGGGCCGGTCGCCCATGAGCCCTGAGGCGACGCGCCTCGCATCGTCTTCTTTGTCGTTCCAGCAGCGCGCACCGGGAGCCGCCAGACCATGAAAGTCCTCGTCGTTCACAACGCATACCAGCAGGCCGGCGGCGAAGACGCGGTGGTGCGGGCCGAGACCGCGCTGCTGCGCGCGCATGGCCAGGAAGTGCGTTGCTACACCCGCAGCAACGAGGAACTGCGCGGCGCAGCCGGGCCCCGGGCCGGACTGGACGCGCTGTGGTCGCGCAGCGCGGCGGCCGAGGTCGAGGCGATCTGCGACGGCTTCCGGCCCGACCTGGTCCACGTCCACAACACCTTCTTCGTGATTTCCCCCGCCATCTACTGGAGCGCCGCCAGGCGCGGGATCCCGGTGGTCCAGACCCTGCACAATTTTCGGCTGGCCTGCGCCCAGGGCACCTTCCTGCGCCAGGGCGCGCCCTGCGAGGACTGCCTCGGCAAGCTGCCCTGGCGCCCGGTGCTGCGCCGCTGCTACCGCGATTCGGCCGCGCAGTCGGCGCTGATGGCCGGTGTGCTGGCCGGCCACGCGCTGCTCGGGACCTGGCGCAGCAAGATCACCCGCTACATCGCCCTGAGCGCGTTCTCGCGCCAGCGCTTCATCGCCGCCGGGCTGCCCCCGGAGCGCATCCGCATCAAGCCGAACTTCGTCGACGAGGCCGCGCCCGCACCGTCCGGGGCACGCCGCGGCGGCCTGTTCGTCGGCCGCCTGTCGCAGGAAAAGGGCGTGGAAAACCTGCTCGAGGCGCTGCGCCTGGGCGGCATCGACGGTATCCGCGTGCTCGGCGCCGGGCCGCTGCAGGCGCTGGTGGCCGAACGCCTCGGCGCCGCGTTCACGGGCTTCGCCGCGCCGGGCGAGGTCGCCGCGCAGATGCGCGCCGCCGCCTTCCTGGTGGTGCCGAGCGTCGGCCACGAACAGATGCCGATGACCGTGCTCGAAGCCTTCGCCAACGGCCTGCCCGTCATCGCCAGCCGGCGCGGCGCCCTGGCCGACATGGTGCGCGACGGCGTCACCGGCCTGCTCACCGATCCGGACAGCGCTACCGACCTGGCGGAAAAAATCCGCTGGGCGCTTACTCATCCCGACCGCATGGAGGACATGGGGCGCGCGGCCCGCGCCGACTACGAACGCCATTACACGGCGCCGATCAACTATAAAATCCTGATGGACATCTATGAAGACGCAATTTCAGCCGCGCAAGGAGGAAAGCCTCTTGCGCAAAGGGGAAGTGATCCTCGGTACCTGGATCGATGCCTTGGCGTGGGACGAGGCGATTGAGCGGATCGTGGCCTGGGGCAGTGCGCGCGCCTCGCGCTATGTATGCGTCTGCAACGTGCATTCGGTCGTGACGGCGACGCGCGAAGCGCCCTTCAAGCGGGCGCTGTCCGAGGCCGACCTGGTCACCTGCGACGGTGCGCCGATCGCCTGGATGCTGCGCCGTCTCGGCTTCCCGGCGCAGGAAAGGATCGCCGGACCCGACATGATGTGGCGCTACCTGCGCGCCGGCGAAGCGCTGCACCACCGGGTCTACCTGTACGGCAGCACCGACGATACCCTGGCCAGGCTGGGCGCCGTGCTGGCGCGCGAGTTCCCGGGCATCGTCGTGGCCGGGATGCGTTCGCCGCCCTTCGACGGCTTCCGGCCGGTACAGGACGACGCCGACGTCAGCGCGATCAACGCGTCGGAAGCGAACGTGGTGTTCATCGGCCTCGGTTGTCCGAAGCAGGAGCAATGGATGGCCGAGCACCGCGGGCGCGTGAACGCGCTGATGATCGGCGTCGGCGCGGCCTTCGACTACCATTCGGGCACGCTGGCGCGGGCGCCGCTGTGGTTGCAGCGGCATGGGCTGGAGTGGTTGTACCGCCTCGGCTGCGAACCGCGCCGGCTGATGCGGCGCTACGTGGTGACGAACAGCCTGTTCGTCGTCGGCGCCGCGGCCCAGCTCTGGCACAGCCGGCGCGCACAAAGGCGGGCGCCGGGCGTGGTGGCGCGCTGAAGCCGGACGGCCCCATCCACGCCGCTAGCGCGTGGCGGCGAAGGCCGCGGCGTCGCCCATGCTCGACCGCGCATCCTGGCCCGACCAGGCCTTCCAGGCGCGGTAGTCGTGGCTGACGCCGTCCGAGCGGCCGTCCCAGGTGCGCGCGAAACGCCGGGCGTTCGCGGCGGCGTAGACGTTGGCGTCGAAGCTGGCGAAGGTCTTCAGGTTGGGACCCGCTTCCAGCCGGTAGGTCCATTCGGCGCCGCTCGAGGTGAACGCATTGCCGGTCACGCGGTTGTTGCGGATCGCGCCGCTGTCCTGGTTGAAGGCGAGGTGCACCTGCGAGTTCGCGGCGAAGGCGTTGGCGGCGATGAGATTGTCGAAGCCATTGTGGACGAGCATCCCGAGCGTGTTGTGGCGCAGGGTGTTGCGCCGCACCGTCACGCCGTTGGCGAAATCGTCCAGGTAGATGCCGATCCCTTCGCTGCCGCCGACGTTGACGACGGTATTGCCCTCGATGCGCAAGGCCAGCGGCCGGCGGTCGCGCGCGCCGGTATAGATGCCGCCGCAGTCGGTCAGGCGCGCGCAGGCCCCGTCGACCAGGCTGTCCAGCACCGCGCTGGCGCGGTTGTGCAGCACGCTGATGCCGTGGTAGGCGGAACCGCGCACGCGCGTGTTGACGATGCGGTTGTCGGCGCCGTCGCCGAAGAATATGGCGGCGCCGGTGGGCGAGGGCTGGCCGCGCATGCCGGTACCCTCGACGGTGGTATCGCTGACGGTGGCGCCGCTGATCCAGTACCAGCCGTCGATGCCGCTGCTGCGCGCGTTCTTCACGCTGGAGCCGTCGACGCGCAGCGCGCGGCTGTTGCTGGCCCAGATGCCGGCGCCTTCGGTGTCGGCGATGTCGGTGCGCAGCACGGAGAGGCGGTCCGCCCCTTCGGCGCTGATGCCGCGGGCCGCCGCGAACACGCGCAGGCCGTCGAGCGTGACCCCGTGCGAGCCGTCGGCGGCGATGCCGTCGGCGTCGGGCGCGGCCCAGGCCCGGCCCTCGGGACTGCGGCCGTCGGCGCTCCAGACATACAGCCGGCCATCCTGGTAGGCCCATTCGTCGGCGCTGTCGAGCATCCACAGCTTGCCTTCGACGTAGTAGGGCTTGTCGGTATCGATGCGGTTCGCGCGCAGGACCTCGGCCTTCACCACCGACTGGTTTTCCAGCCAGACCAGGGTGGCGCCGGCCAGGTCGCCGGCCGGCGGCGGGTTGCCGAGCGCGGCGATGCCGGCCCTGGCCCAGCCCCGGTTCGGCCAGTGCGCCCGCGTGACGGGCACGCCGGACAGCGCCAGCTGGATCGGCGCATAGCCGACCGGCGCGACCCAGATCCGGCCGCGGTGCCTGGTCCAGCCGCTGACCGGGCCGCCCGGCGAGATGCCCGCCTTGCCGCAACCGCCCTCGGTGCTGACGCTCACATGCGATTTGCCGCGCAGGTCGAGCGTGCCGCGGTAGGTCTTGCCGCAGCGGAGCTTGACGACGCTGCCGTCGGCGATGGCGGTCGGCAGCGCCAGCGGCGCGTCCTGGACGGGCGCGGGCGCCTGCCCGCAGCCGGCAAGGGCCAGCAGGCAGCACAGGCAAGCGCGTCGGTGCATAAGCGGCTCCGGTGGGTGGACTGGCGGCGCCGCACGGGCCCGCTCGCGGAGTGTAGCCCAGTCGCGCGCCACGGATGTGTGAAGAGTTTGCGCTCGATCAAACTCTACACCCCCCGCGCACCTATGCTCGTGTTGATGGGACTGGTTGACAATCCATGGATTCTCTGTTGCGTATGAATAATGCGATCACTGTCGATGCGACGCCGCCTTCCATGGCGGCAGGCCGGGAAGACGCCGGGCCGCTGTGCGTCGATTGCGACGGCACGCTGATCCATACCGATCTGCTGCATGAATCCTTCTTGCTGCTGCTGCGCTCGCACTTCCTGCAGGCCCTGCTGGTGCCGTTCTGGCTGCTCGCGCACGGCAAGGCCGCGACCAAGCTGCGCATCGCCCGGCTGGTCCAGCCCGATGCGGCGACCCTTCCGTACTGCGCCGAAGTGCTCGACTACCTGGCCGCCGAACGCGCACGCGGCCGGCGCATCGTGCTTGCCACGGCGAGCGCCCAGCCGCTGGCGGAAGCGGTCGCCCGGCATGTGGCCTGCTTCGACCAGGTGTTCGCGACCAACGAGACCGACCGCACCAACCTGGCCGGCGAGGCCAAGGCCACCAGGCTGGCGTGTGCGTTCGGCGCGGGCCGCTTCGAATACCTGGGCAACAGCCGCGACGACTATCCGGTCTGGCGCGCGGCCGGCGCGATATCGGTGGCGAACGCCTCGCCGGCGGTGCGCAGGATGGCGCAAACGCTCGGCGCCAGCGGCTTCGTCGCCCAGGGCCGGCGCCCGCCCTGGGCCGGCGTGCTGAAGGTCGTGCGCCTGCACCAGTGGCTCAAGAACCTGCTGCTGTTCGTCCCCGTGGTGGCGGCGCACCGGGTCGGCAATGCCGCGACGCTGGTCGATGCGCTGCTGGGCTTCCTGGCTTTCGGCCTGTGCGCCTCCAGCGTCTACATCCTCAACGACATGCTGGACATCCCGGCCGACCGCGTCCATCCGCGCAAGAAGCGGCGTCCCTTCGCCGCCGGTTCGCTGGCGCTGGCGCCGGGCGCGCTCCTCATGGCCGCGCTGCTGTGCGGCGCCATCGGCCTGGCCGCGCGCCTGCCGCCCGTGTTCGGCGCGACGCTCGCCACCTACTACGCCCTGACCCTGGCGTATTCGTTCAGGCTGAAGAAACAGGCCGTGGTCGACGTCATGCTGCTGTCGATGCTCTACACCATCCGCATCCTGGCCGGCGCGGCGGCGACCTCCATCGTGCCCTCGTTCTGGCTGCTGGCGTTCTCGATGTTCCTGTTCTTCAGCCTGGCGATCATGAAGCGCTACGGCGAGATGCTCGATGGCGCCGCCAACGAGCGCCAGGCGCCGGCCGGGCGCGGCTACCGCGGCGCCGACGCGGCGGCCCTGCTGGCCCTCGGTGCGGCCAGCGGCTTGAGCGCGGTGCAAGTGCTGGCGCTGTACATCCATTCGGAGGAAGTCGCGCTCATGGTTCGCAATCCGGAACTGCTGTGGGTATGCGTGCCGCTGATGCTGTACTGGGTAAGCAGGGTATGGATCAAGACCCACCGGGGCGAGATGCACGACGACCCCGTGGTGTTCGCGGCGAAGGACAGGCAGAGTCTCGGGATCGGCCTGCTCATGCTCGTCGTCATGAGCGGGAGCGAGCACTTTTTTTAAGACCGTGCGCATTTTGCGAGGGCTTCATCATGAACAAGCTGCGAGGCATCCTGCCTTGGCACCACATCGCCATCATCCTGCTGCCCTGGCTGTTCGTGCTGGTGCTGTTCCAGTGGATGGCGGCCACCTTCCCGACCTTCCACGGTTCGGATGAAACCCTGTTCCACTATCCGGCGATCGAGCGCTTCTTCGGCCAGCTGCCTTACCCGGACGTGCGCGACTACTCGTCGGCCACCGGGCCGATGTTCCACATCCTGTTCGCGCTGGCGGCCAAGGTGGTCGGCCTGAGCCTGCAGTCGCTGCGGCTGGTGAACATCGCGCTGTCGCTGGCGGCCGTCTTCGTGTTCTACGGCCTGGTGGCGCGCTCGGCCACGCGCGGCGGCGCCGTGCTGTTTACGCTGCTGTTCGGACTGTCGCCGTACTTCTTCGGCGCCAGCTTCGTGGCGCTGACCGACAACCTGGCCATCCTGTTCGCGCTGCTCGCCGTGCGCGCGCTGGTTCGCGCATGGGAGAGCGGGGCGGCGCGCCACTGGGTGGCCCTGTGCGTGTGGATCTGCCTGGCCACGCTGACGCGCCAGCTGTATGTCTGGCTCGCGGCCGGCGCGGCCCTGAGCCTGTGGTCGCCCGGCCAGGCGCTGCGCGGCGCGGCCTTGAAGTCGGCGGGCTTGCGCGTTGCCGGCCTGGTCGCGGCCTGCCTGCCGCTGGCCGCCCTGGTGCTGCTGTGGGGCGGACTGACGCCGCCCTCGTTCCAGCAGGAGCATGTGAGCACCTCGGCCCTGAACCCGCGCGCGGGCGTGTTCGGCGTCGCGCTGGTCGGCTTGTACTGGCTGGCGCTGTTTCCCGACCTCGTCATCAAGGAGCTGCGCAGCCGCGCCATCCTGCCGCTGGCAATATTGGGGGCCGCGACCGTCCTCGTCCTGCTGCTGATCCCGACCGCGGCCCACGAGGGCGACGACGGCATCGTCTGGCGCCTGTCGCGGATCGGGCCGACCCTGCTCGGCAGCGGCCTGGTATTCTGGATCCTGCTCCCGCTCGGAACGCTGTTCTTCTGGACCGCACTGCGCACCGAGGACCCGGTCGCACGGCGCATCGCCCTGCTGGCACTGCTCTTCCTGGTGTGTAACCTGCCGAACGCCAAGGTCTTCCAGAAGTACTACGACCCCTTGACCATCGCCTTCGTGATGCTGGTCGCGATCCGCGGCGCGGGCGGCGCGCCGCTGGCCAGGTTCTCGCGCCCGCTGGTGCTGGCGGCCTTCGTCGCCTATCCCTTCGTGTCCTGGTGGCTGGTGTCCCGATAGCCGCGCCATAAAAAACGCTGTGTTCGCGTTAGTTAAGCACATCGATTGCCCGCTTGCCGGACGCGACAATGGCGCGCAGCAGCTGCGCCGGCGTGGTCAAGCGCTTGTCGTCGAGCAGCCGCTGCCATCCAGAGTAGTGGATCAGGTAGCGGCTCGCCACGCCACGAAAGCGGACCAGCCAGGTCTTGAAGCGGGCGTGCCAGCCATTCACGTTCTGGATGTGAATGGCGCCGCGCGTCCGCACGCCGGCGCTGATATTGACCGCTTCGTGCGTAATGCCGATGTTCCGGGCAAAGGTCCGGTACGCGGCCGCTGCATCGGAGACCAGCAGCACATCGGCAGGCAGCACTGGACGCAGGCAGGTTTTCAGCTGTGCGACCGTCACCGGGCCGCGTCCTGTATGGAAGTCGAGTGTCTGCCCGTTCCGGTCGCGCGCCACCAGCAGGCAGTCGTGCTCGCGGCTGATGCCGCGCCGCCTGGCCACGCCCCCGCGCCGGCGTGGCACCCGGTCCAGGGTGCGCGATCCCTTTTGCGATTCGAGGCGATAGGTTTCGTCGGCTTCGACGATGGCAGCAAGTCGAGAGGGACGCTCACGCGCGGCGCCGGGCACGAAGCGATGGCGCCAGCGAAAACTGGTGGTGCGGTGCACGCCGACGCGCATGGCGGCCTTGCGCACCGTGTCGGAATCGAGCACGGTGTGCAGGAACGGCAACCATGCTTGCTTCTTGCGCAGGCGCGCCAGTGGCGTGCCGGTCAGTGCGTTATAGCTGCGCCGGCAGCCGAGGCAGCGCCAGCGCTGCAGCGCACTGGCGCTGCCGCAGCGATGCACGCGCGTACAAGCGCAATGCGGGCAAGCTGGCGTGCCGGCGGCCTGGGCGATGATCGCCAGGCATTCGCCCGGGTGGACCAGGCTGGCGAGCCAGGCGCGCAGTCGCCCCAGCTGCTCGGTTTGCAGCGGCAATCCGGACAGGATCGCGAACACTTCCTCGAAAGCCAGGCTCTGCATTGCCGTACCCATGGGTTAGCTCGACAATGACTAAGACCGCCGGGGCCGCATCCAGTTCACCTAATTAACGCGAACACAGCCATAAAAAAAGCCCCGGAAAGCGCGAGGGGGGCGTTTTCCGGGGCCAAGCGAGCGTCAAGGAAGACGCTCGCGGTACTTCAACTATCTTACTGTCGGCCGTTCATGGTCGAGCTCTGGTCGCCGCCCAGCCATGCCTTCCAGGCGGTGAAGCTGGTGGTGACGCCGTTCGACTTGCCATCCCAGGTGCGACCGAAGTTGTTCGGGTCGACGCTGGTGTAGATATTGCCGTCGAAGCTGGCGAAGGTCTTCAGGTTGCTGCCGGTCTCCAGGTTATACGTCCACTCGGTGCCGGTGGTCTTGAAGGTGTTGCCCGACACCTGGTTGTTGCGGACGTTGCCGCTGTCCTGGACGAAGCCCAGGTGGGTAACGGCGCTCGAATCGAAGGTGTTCTTGTTGATCACATTGTTGAAGCCGTTGTGCACGACCAGGGCGCGGGTGTTGCTGCGCATGGTATTGCCGGTGACCGTCACGCCGTTGGCAAAGTCGTCCAGGTAGATGGCGATGCCTTCGGTGCCCTTCACGTTGGTGACCGTGTTGCCCGAGATCGTCAGGCTCAGCGGTTTCTGGTCACGGGCGCCGGTGTAGATGCCACCGCAATCGGTCAGTCGCGAGCAGGCATTGTCGACCACGCTGTTCAGCACCTGGGTGTTGCTGTTGTGCAGGACGCTGATGCCGTGGTAGCTCGAATTGAGCACACGCACGTTCTCGATGCGGTTGCCCGAGCCGTCGCCGAAGAAGATGCCGGCGCCGGTCGGGGTGGACTGGTTGACCGCGCCGGTATTGCTCACGGTGGTGTTGGTCACGATGGCGCCGGTGATCGAGTACCAGCCGTCGATGCCGCTGCTGCGGGCGTTGGTCACGGTGCTGGCGTCGACCGTCAGCTTCTGGCTGCCGCTGGCCCAGATACCGTCCTTCTCGACGTTGGCGATGTCGGTGTTGAGCACTTTCAGGCCGGTCGAGGTATCGGCGCTGACGCCGTTGGTGGCGGCGAACAGGCGGATGTTATTCAGCGTGACGCCGCTCGACTTGTCCGCGTTGACGGCGTTGGCGTTCGGCGAAGCCCAGGCGCGGCCCTCGGGGCTCTGGCCATCGGCCGCCCAGACGTACACGCGGCCATTGGCGTAGGCCCATTCGTTGGCGCTGTCCAGCATCCACAGCTTGCCTTCGACGTAGAAGGGCTTGGCGGTGCTGACGCTGCTGCCGCTGATCGCCTGGCTCGCGATGACCGACTGGTTGTCCAGGTAGACCAGGTTTGCGCCGTTCAGGTCGCTGTTCGGCGGGGTGCTGGACGACCAGCCGCTGTTCGGCCAGTGCGCCAGCGAGGCCGGTGCGCCCGAAATGGCCATCTGCACCGGGGCGAAGCCGACCGCGGCGGAGTAGATATTGCCCGAATACTTGGTCCAGCCGGTGACCGGGCTACCCGGGGTAATGGTGGCCTTGCCGCAGCTGCCCGAAGTGGTGACGGTCACGTTCGACTTGCCGTTCAGCGCCAGCGTGCCCTGGTAGGTCTTGCCGCACTCGAGGTTGACGGTGCTGCCGTTGGCGATGTTGGTCGGGACCGGCAGCACGTTGTTGGCCGGTTGCGACGGCGAGGTCGGGTTGGTCGGGGTGCTCGGCGGCGTGGTGCCCGACGAGGTCTCGCTCGAGTAGGAGCAGCTCTTGGGGGTGCCGACGGCCGGGTCGCCGAATACGCCGTTGTTGCAGACGACGGAGGTGGTCACGGTCTTGTAGGCGAACTTGCCATTGGCGCCGTAGCGCACCTGGCGCGTGCCGGGCACGGAGCAGGTGCCGTATTCCTTGGCGCAATCGGTCCAGGTGACGGCCGGCGCCGAGGTGGCCGTGGCGACGTCGCAGGTCTTGTCAGCGCCCGGGACCGGATCGCCGAAGGTATTGTTCGAGCAGGAAACCGGGCCGGTCAGGGTCTTGGTGACGTAGATGCCGTTCGCGCCATAGCGCACCTGCTTGCTGCCGCTGAAGTTGCAGGTGGCGTTTTCGGTGGCGCACTGGGTCCAGGTCGTGACCGAGGTGGTGCTGGCCGCGAGGATCGGCGACGCACCGGCCTGGTTGGCCGCGCCGTCGGCGCCATTGGTTTGCAGGGAAGCTGCGAGTTGCGACTGGGAGCCGGCGCCGCCTTGGCCATCGCCGCCGCCGCAAGCGGCCAGTGCAGTCATCAGGGCCGCACCGATCAGCATGCGCGGCAGAACAGGGGTAGTGCAGAAATCTTTAAGCTGGTGCATTGAAAGTCCTAGTACCAAACAACATTAAAACGTTTGAAACAATTCAAAACAAATAACGTTGATAGATTTAAAAAATTAAAAGCACTTTATGAAGAAACATCGCCATTTCATAAATTGCCTTTAAGGAAGTACTTTGGTCAGAATGTCCTTTCTAGGCATAAACTTTCCAGCTGCGAATAATACGGGAAAACAATTGAATGGTGAAAAAAAATCGCCCCTTTTTTGCATAATTAATTAACAGTTCAAAAACTTTTGGACTGTTCAATTTCTTATGGGAAGGTAAACATATTGAACGATATTTACAGGAGATAATGAATGGGAAAATATGTCATGCATCGAGCATAAGTTAACGAAATGGAGTTGCGCCGAGGCTACAATATTTCGGAGATATTGAATGCGCGCGCATTGTTTTGCTTACCCGGAAAGCTTAAAAGTTGAATCGAAGGAAATATGCGGCGATGCGCATCGGGTTCGCGGCGGGAGAATGTCGGCGGGAATAGGACGGCGCGGCCGTGCCCCATGGCGCCGGCCCGCGGCCTGGCTTGCGGGATTACGGGACTACGGGATGACGGGATGACGGAATTGCCGGGATGCGCGATCGCGGCCCGGCGGGATCAGCGCCCGGTTACCCTGGCCAGGGTATGGTTATCCAGGCGCCCGGAAGGCGGGATATTGCTGGCGACATAGGCAAAGAAATCATCGAGATCCGGCCACAGTTCGAGCCGGTCGATTTCCTGCGAATGCGCCCATAAGTGAAACACACCGTCCTGCCGGCAGGCATGGTCGAACAGCAGGTAGATGCGGTCGATCCAGTGTTCCGCCTGCCAGGCGACCTTCAATGCGGCTGCGCGCTTGTGCCAATTCCCGAATTGCAGGAAGTTGCGCAGATAGACATTGCGAGAATGGGGATAAAACTGGATCGTGGTCGGCACTTCGAATGGGCACTTGCCGTGCTCGATATACAGGTTGGCCGTGGTGCGCGCGTACAGGAAACCGGCGCCGCGTACCAGGTCGAGGTGATAGCGGTTGAATTTCCCGCCGGGATAACAGAATCCCGCGACCGGCCGGCCGATGATGTATTCCAGCGCGCTCTTGCCGCAATCGATCTGCAGCTTGGCTTCCACCGCATCCACGCTGTTCAGGTAGCAGTGGTCGAGCGTGTGCGAGCCGATCTCGAAGCCTTGCCCGACCTCGCGCACCTGCTCGGCCGACATCACCGGCGGACCCTCGCGGTTCTTCAGCGGCACGTAGAAGGTGGCGCGCAAGCCGTGTTTCGACAGGAGTTCCGCCATCCGCTGGTCGGAGGGGTGGCCGTCGTCGATGGAACAGGTAAAGACCGCTGCCATGTCGAACCCTCCGTGCTAATGGCGCTGGACCGCCGCGGCCGCATGCCGGCAGGCGGCCATGATGCCGTCCGAGGCCGTGTCGAAGGTAAAGCCCTTGACCAGGGCCTGGCTGCGCGCCGAGAACGCCGCGTAGGTGGCCGGCTGGGTCAGCAGCAGCGCGGCGCGGGCGCTCCAGGCCTCGACGTCGAGATCGCAGACGAAGCCGTTCTCGCCGTCGATCACCAGTTCGCCGGCGGCGCCGGCATGGGGCGTCACCAGCACCGGCAGGCCGGCCGCGCAGGCTTCGTTGGCGACCACGCCCCAGGGGTCCCAGGCGGTCGGGAACAGGAAGATGCGCGCCGAACGGTACAGCAGCGGCAGGTCCTGCTGGCTGGCGAAGCCGTGGAAGCTGGCTTCCACCAGTGCCGGGTGGCGGGCGGCGTGCTCCTCGATGCGGGCCTGTTCGCTACCGCTGCCGACGTAGAGGATCCGCACCTTCCGGTTCAGCAGCGCCGCCGTCGCGAGCGCGACGTCGAAGGCGAAGGCGGGGTTCTTGACCGCCTCGATCCGCCCGCAGAAGATGAAGTCGAAGGCCGGCTCGCTCCGGCGCGCATCGTCGGCGAAGCGGGTGTTTTCCACGCACAGGCAGGCGCGGAAGCAGCGCGCGGTGGCGATGCCGTAGCTGGCGAACAGCTGGCGGCCGCCGATGCTGGCCCAGACGAAGGCCTTCGAACGCGCGAACACCAGGCGCCGCACCAGGCGGTGCAGCAGCGACAGCGAGCGTTCGGAATCGTAGGTGCCGTCGGTCATCACGATGTGCGGCACCTGGCTCAGCCAGGCGTAGGCGAAGGCGTACAGGTGGGTCGGATTGAAGCCGCTGGTGATCACCACGTCGGGCGCCAGGCGGCGCAGCGCCGGCAGCACGTCCGGATTGTTGTGGATGTAGCGGTCGCCGATCTGGATGATCCGCTCGCGCAAATAGGTGCAGGCGAATTCGATCGCCGGCAGGTCCCAGCTGCGGTTCGGTTCGCGCCTGCAGCAGAACAGCACATGCAGTTCGATGCCCGGCAGCGCGGCCAGCTTGTTCAATGCCGGGATCCGGTAGGGCACCGGCCCGTTGGTGACGATGGCGATGATCATGTCTTGGGCAAGCTCGCGCGTGCGGTGGTGGGGGGCAGGAAGGCGCTGCCCGCCAGCTTCAGGTAGGGCCAGGCCCAGTACAGGGGCCAGAGCGGACCGGCGTGGCGCCGGCACATCAGCAACCACGGCCGCCACGGGAGGCCTTTCGGCCCCATCATCTTGCGCACGCGCGTCGCCAGCGGCAGGCTGCGGTCGTGGTAGCTGCCGGCATCGGCGTTGTCGTTGTCGCAGCGTCCCGCGTAGCCCGGCATCAGCCACATCGCGATGCCGGCGCGCCTGGCGCGCAGGCCGTAGTCGGTGTCGCCCATCGCATGGACGAAGCCCGCATCGAGGTTGCCCAGCGTGGCGGCGCCGCCGCGCGGCACCAGCACGCAGTTGCCGTTGAAGGTATCGCAGGCTTGCGCCGCATCGGACGGTTCGAGCAGGCGTAGGGTGAGGGGCCGCAGCACGCCGGCCCGGCGTTCGCCGCCATAGCTGGTGCGGCCGGCCTCGTCGACGGTCGCTCCGACCACGATGCTGCAGTGGCCGTGCGCCTGCGCGCAGTGGGCGTGGGTGTCGAGCAGGCGCCGCAGCGTATGCGGGAACAGCCGCGTATCATCGTTCAGCCACAGGTAGAAATCGTAGTCGCCGGGCAGTGCCGCGGCCCAGGCGCGGCGCATGCCGCCGTTCCAGAACAGGCTGCCGTCGCCCTGCAGCAGCGTCGCGTCCGGAAACCTGGCGCGCAGCGCCGCGCCGGTGCCGTCGCTGCTGCCGTCGTCGAGCACGAACAGGTCGAGTTCGACCCCGTCCAGGCCGGCCTGCGCAGTCACGTCCTCGAGCGCTTCCAGCGTCTTGTCGCGCCGGTTGAAGCAGCACAGCAGCACCGCCATCCGGGTGGAGACAGGGTGCGCACTCATTTGCCGCTCTCCGCGAAGCGCGGCGCGCGCAGCAGCCGGGTGGCGAAGCGCCGTGCCGGCGCCGCCCGGAACACCGGCGCCAGGGCGCGCTCGCGCAAGCCGAAGCGGGCGATCGCGATACCCAGCAGGATGCCGTTGTCGTAGCCGGCCCAGTAGGGGATGCAGTAGGCGTACAGCGCCGACAGGGCGGCCAGGAAGAAGGGCGCCCAGGCGCGATCCGGGCCGGCGCCGCGGGTGGCCGCCAGCACCTGGACCCAGACGCGCCCGAACAGCCACAGGGTCGCGCCCAGGCCGAGCAGGCCGCCGCGGTACAGCAGGTGCACGAAGTGATTGTGCGGCACCATGTCGATTTCCTCGCCGTCCCACATCTCCACCGGGTTGTAGCCGCTGCCGTAGGGCCGGCCGAGCAGCCAGAACACCGGGTCCTTCGCCTGCCACCAGCGCTCCAGCATCATGTCCCAGTTCTCGACCCGCCCCACCATCGTGCCTTCCTGGGTGCTGACGGCGGCGTCGGCCGAACTCTTGACGGACGCCAGCATGCCGTCCTCGGCCGGCAACAAGGCCACCAGCACCAGCGGTACGGCGAGGATCGCCAGCGCGGCCAGCAGGCGCAGGGTGCTGGGACGGCCGCGGCCGGCCCAGGCCAGGCACAGGATCCCGACCAGCACGCTGACCCAGACCGAGCGGTGCTGCAGCACCAGGATCGTGGCCAGCTGCCAGGCCAGCAGCGGCCACCCGAACGCGAGCGGCTTCCCGTTCAGCATCCGGTGCAGCACGGCCAGCGCGCCGGCGGCGATGATGAAGGCCGCGCTCGAGCTGACCACGCGGAAGCGCACCCCGGTCGTGTCCATCTGCATGATCATCTGCTCGTAGGCCGGGTCGAGCATGCAGTTGATCCAGCGCCAGGCCACCAGGACGCAGAGCGCCAGCGAGGTGCCGATGCAGATGCGCAGGAAGCCGCGCAGCATCGCATCGTCCCAGGGGAAGGCGCAGCAGTACAGGACCGCGATCCACAAATAGGCGTGGCCGCGCGCGTCCACGCCGCCCTGGGTGCCGAAGGCGGCGATGCCCCAGGCCGCGAGCAGCAGCTGGATGGCGCCGATGATCCACCAGGAGACTGGGACGCGGGAAGGTCCGCGGAACAGGGCGAAGCGCACCGCGCAGGCCAGGGCGAGCACCCCGAACACCAGGTCTTCCGGATAGATCCAGAGTCCGGCATTGAAGGCCAGCGGCAATTGCAGCGCGCCTTGCAGCACCAGGGCGGAGACCAGCACCATCGCGTGCAGCGGCCGGGTCGCGAGCCAGCCGGCCAGGCAGGCCACCAGCACGCAGGCGGCCAGCGCCAGCGGGATAGAGAGGAAAGGCGAGGTGTCGCTCAGGGTCGAATACCACATGGGCGCTCCTCAGCGGCGTGGCTCGGCCAGGGCCGGCCCGCCCTCGCCCTGCCTGGCGGCGCCGCGCGCCTGGGCCGCGCGCGCCGCCTCGAACACCTCGAGGTAGGCCGGCAGCACCGCGCGCGGCGACCACAGGCGCAGCGCGCGGGCGCGCGCCGCCGCCCCGAGTGCGCGCCGCCGTTCGCGGTCTTCCAGCACCCAGTCGATGCCATGCGCCAGGTCGGCCGGATCGAAGGCGCGCGCCAGGTAGCCGGTCGCGCCATGCTCGACCACGTCCGGCAGGCCGCCGCAGTCGAAGGCCACCACCGGACAGGCGCAGGCATGCGCCTCGGTGGCCGACTGCGGCAGGTTTTCCTGGCGCGAGGGCGTGACCACCACGTCGGCCGCGCTGTACAGCAGCGCCAGGGTGGCGTCGTCGCTCACATGGCCCATCCACGTCACCGGGAAGGGCAGCGCGGCGCCACGTTCCGGCTCGCCCTGGCCGAGCACCACGCAGCGGATGTCGGCGCGGCGCCCGGCCAGCACCGCCAGGGTGGCCAGCAACAGGTCGTAGCCTTTGCGGGCGTCGCGGCTGCCGCCCAGGGCGCCGAACAGCACGATGTAGGCGTCCGGCGCCAGGTTCAGCGCGTGGCGGCTGAAGGCGCGGTCGAGCGGCTTGAAGACCTGCGTGTCCAGCACGTTCGGCACCACCGACACCGGCCAGTGGCCCATCAGCGCGCTGCCCGCCACGCAGTCGGCCAGCCAGCGGCTCGGCGTGACCACGTGCAGCGGCCGGATCCAGGCGCGGCGCTTGCGGTTCCAGGTGTGGCGGTCGACGTCCAGGCCGGAGGCGCCGGCGCCGCGGTTGTCCCGGTGGTAGCCGTGGCGCCAGCGCGCCTCGGGTCCATCGGGGGCGAAGTGCTCGGCGCCGCACAGCGGCCACATGTCGTGGAAGGTCCACACCACGGGTTTCCTGATGCGCCCGAGATCCTCGATCGACATGGTCTCGCCGCCGACCCAGTGCAGGTTGAGGACATCGGCGTCGCCGCCGTCGATGCGCCGCGCAAGACGCGAGGGCAGCAGGTTGATCGAGCGGATGTTCGGATCGGCGCTTCGTTGCAGCGCCGCCAGGCCCGCGCCCAGCTTCGGCCGCAGCCAGTATCCGGCCTTGGCGGCGAAACCCGCCGGACCGCGCACGCCCCAGTCGTCGCCGCCCTTGTGCGCCACCGTCATCCGGGTCGCCGGGACCACCGCGCGCAGGGCGCGGTACAGGCGGAAGGCGGCGCGGTTGGCGCCGCCGGCGCTGTCCGAGTTGCTGACGATGTCGATGCGTGTCATCCTGGCGCTCCCCTCAATGCGAATGGGCGCCGGCGGCGGCGCCGTGGCGGCGCAGCTGCCAGCCGCCGTGGTTTGGTCCGTGCGAGCCGAGCAGGGAGGTCAGCCAGTGGCTGACCAGCATGTCGCTGTCGAAACCGGTGCGGTAGCGCAGCAGCGCCGCCTGCGCCAGCCTGGCGTACAGGGCGTCGTCGCTGAGCACGTCGATCAGCAGCGTCGTCGCCGTGTCGACGTCGTCGAGCGGCCAGTGGAAGCCTTCGATGCGGTCGTCGAACACTTCGGCGATGCCGCCCACCGCCGGCGCCAGCACCGGCTTGCCGGCCGCCATCGCCTCGACCAGCACGATGCCCATGCTCTCGACCCGGGCCGCATGCACGAACACCCGGTGGCGCGCGATCAGGCGCGCGGCGTTCTTCTGGAAGCCCATGAAGCGCACCTGGTCGTCGACCCCGAGTTCACGCGCCAGCGTGGCCAGGGCCGCGCCGTCCGGGCCGTTGCCCACCAGCGTGAGCGTGTAGCGGCGGCCGCGTTCCTTGGCGCGCGCCAGCACGCGCAGCAGGAAGGCCTGGTTCTTGCGCGGCTCCAGCGTGCCGATGGCGATCAGGTCGGCGTCGAAGCTGGCGCGCGGCTCGGGCGCGCCCGGCTCGCCGATGAAGTTGTGGATCACGGCGTGGCGCACATCGGCCAGTTGCGGCAGGCGCTCCATCACCACCCGGCGCATGAACTGCGAGACGAAGATCAGCATGTCCACCCGCGGCAGCGCCAGCAGCTCGGTGCGCAGCGCGAAGCGCCACAGCGGCCCGTGGCGCTGCGCCTCGCCTTTCATGACCAGTTCATCGGCCACCGAGACGTTGTAGTGGACCACCAGCACCACGCGGCAGTCGAAGCGCTCCTTGAGCCGCAGCGCGACCTGGGCGCTGAGGGGATCCTGGGCATACAGCGTGACCGAGCGGCCGCGCGCCTGCGCCTGCTTTACCATGCTGACCAGCTTGCCCTCGATGACCTTGCACTGGATCCAGGCGTCCAGGATGCCGGCGCGCTCACGGTCCAGTCTGGCCAGGCCGCGCCGCGCCACCCTGGCGGCGCTGGCCCACAGGCGCTGCGCCGGCCAGGGGCAGACCAGGCGCGCATCGATGTCGAAACCGTGGGCGCGCGCGATCACCTGGTTGAAATGGGTTTCCACGCCGGTCGGCCCTTTACCGTCCAGCATGCTGACCACGATCAGGGTGCTGTTCATCGGCGCCTCCTCAGGCATTCAAGAATTTTTTCAAAGGCATGGCCAGGCGCTCCACGTCGACCAGCGTGGCCAGATGCCGCTTCAGGCACAGCGCGCCGAAGCGCTGGGCCAGGGCCAGCACCGTGGCGGCACTGGCGAACATGATGCACAGCAGGCGCGGCAGCGCCGGCTGGCCGGCCAGGCCGCGGTCCACCGCGCCGGCGACCAGGGCCACGGCGACCCCCGCCAGCGCCGGAAAGCGCAGGCTGCGCAGGTAGTCCGCGCTGCCCGCGCCGGTGAAGCGCAGGGTCGCGCGGGTGAGCAGGATCCAGCGCAGCAGGTAGGCGCCGAAGATGGTCCAGGCGGTGGCCGCCAGCGAATAGCGCACGGCCACGGCCAGCGCCGGCACGAACAGCACGATGGTGGCGAGCTGGTTGCGCAGTTCGGTGCCGACCCGGTCGGCCGCCATCAGCACCGGGCCGTGGATGGCCAGCAGCGCGTTCGTCAGCACCGCCAGCGCCAGCGGCGTCACCAGCGGGATCGAGGCGGCCCAGGCCGGGCCGTAGATGCCGAGGATGAGGGTGTCTGGAATCGCGGCGGCGGCGCCGAACACCGGCATGCAGACCAGGGCGACCGCGGTGCCGGTCTCGAGGTGGATGCGGCGCAGGCGCGCGCGGTCGGCCTGCAGGCGCGAACAGGCCGCGAACAGCACGCCCTGGAAGCAGGCGGTGACCATATTCATCGGCATGTTCAGGAGGTTCAGCGCGCGGCTGTAGAGGCCCAGGCTGGCCACCCCGAAGGCGCGGCCGATCAGCGCGATGTCGAGGTTGCTGATGGTCCAGCTGCTGAGGTTCGCGGCCGCCACCTTGACGCCGAAGCCGGCCAGGCCCGGGGTGTCGCAGCGCAGCAGGGGCCGCAGCGGCAGCGGCGCGGCGCGCAGCAGCAGCGCGGTCGAGAGCAGCGACTGGGTCAGCTGGGCCGCCACCAGGCTCCAGGCGCCCCAGCCGAACCAGGCGGCCGGTATGCCGACCAGCAGGTAGCCCACAAGGTAGCTCGCGATGCCGATCTGCTGCACCGTCTTGAAGTCGAGCGCGCGGCGCAGCAGGGCGGCCGAGGCATTGCCCGGGCACTCGATGAGGAACAGGCAGAACATCGCGCGCAGTACCGGCGCGGCTTGCGGCGCGTGGAACACGCGCGCCAGCAGATCGGCGCCGAGGATGCCGCCTGCCGCCAGCAGCAGCGCGAACAGCATCTGCCAGGTGAACACGAAACGCAGCTCGGCCTGCGACAGCGTGGGGCGCTGCACCAGCGCGGCGCCGAAGCCGAGGTCGGCGAACAGGCGCCCCAGGCCGACCACCATCCAGGCCAGCGCGACGATGCCGAAGGGCGTCGGCCCCAGCAGCCGCGCCAGCAGGATGCCGATCGCGAACTGCGCCAGGCCGCGCACCAGGTTGCCGAAGGTATTCCATTTGAGCGCGTGCCAGCCGGAACTCATCGAGGCGTCCTTCAGGCGTGCCAGCCGAGGCGGCCGGTGCGCTGGACCTTGTACTGGTATTCGGGCGCCCGGCGCGCCAGCCTGGCGTCGTTGAACAGGATGCCTTCGGGCGAAATCCCGGCCTGGTTCAGGCGCCGCACCGCCTCGGCCACCTGGTTCTCGGTCGTGACCCCGGCGCGCGCCACCAGCAGCACGGCGCCGGCGCGGGCGCCGACGATGGCGGCGTCGGCCACCGCCAGCACCGGCGGGGCGTCGAGCACCACCATGTCGTAGTGGGCGCTGACGCGGTTCAGCCAGGCGTCGAAATCGCGCTGGATCAGCAGTTCCCCGGTGCCGGCGGTGCAGGCGCCGGTAGGCACGAAATCGAGGTTTTCCAGGACGTCGTAGCGGGTGCTGCGCTCGGCGCCGGGCGCGCCCAGCACCGCCTCGTACAGGCCGTTGCTCTGCTCGACGCCGAAATAGCGATGCAGCTCGCCGTTGCGCAGGTCCATGTCGACCAGCAGGGTCTTCCTGCCGCTGGCGGCGATCACGGCGGCCATGTTCGCCGAGACGAAGGACTTGCCCAGTCCGGCGGTGGGGCCGGTGATCATGACGATGTTGTTCTGGAAGCGCGGCAGCGAAAACTGCAGTGCGGCGCGCAGGCCGCGCAGGGCTTCCACCGCGGGGTCGTCCGGGGCCACCGTCGCCAGCAGCGGGATCGCGCCATGCCGGCTGCCGCGCGACAGGCGCTGCTGCTCCTCGCTGTGCGGGATCGCCGCCAGCACCACGCGTTCGCCGAGGCTGCGCTCCAGCCGGTCGACGCTGTGGATGCCGTCGTGCAGGGCGCGCCGCAGCAGGGCCGCCGCCATGCCCAGCATGAGTCCGAGGCTGGCGGCGCCGAACACGATCAGCGCGCGGTTCGGCTTGACCGGCCGCTCCGGCAGCACCGCGGGGTCGACCAGTTCGACGTTGGCGGCGCGGCCCAGGGCGAGGATGCGCAGCTGCTGGGCGGCGCTCGACAGGGCCGCGTACTGCTCGGTATTGACCTTGATGTCGCGCGTGAGCCGCAGCTCTTCCTGTTCCAGCAGCGGCAGCGAGCGGGCCGGCGCGCCGCTGCTGCGCAGCTGGGCGTCGGCGTCCGCCAGCTGGCGGTTCAGGCCGGCGATGACGGGGTGGTTCTCGCCCAGCCGGGTCAGGAGCTCGTTGCGGCGCTGTTCGACCTCGAAGCGGCGGTTGCGCGCCGCCGCCGACTGCTGCAGCGCGATCTTGGCCTCTTCGTCCAGGTTGACGGTGCCGTGGCGCAGGCGGAAGGCGTGATAATCGGCCTCCGCCTGTTCCAGCGCATTTTTCAGCGCCGGCAGCTGGCGTTCGAGCAGGGCCAGCGAGCGCTCGGCCTGGACGCCGGCGCGGTCCAGGTTCTGGCGCAGGTATTCGCGGCCGATGCCGTTGAGCAGGTCGCGCACCCGGGCCGGATCGCCGCCGCGCAGGCGCAGCTCGATGACGCCGGACTGCTTGCCCAGTTCCGCCACGGTCAGCGCGCGCTGCACCCCGGCCACCACCGCCTGCAGCGCATGGCGCGCCAGCGTGAAGCGCGCGCCGGGGGCGGCGTCGATGCGCTCCACCAGCAGGCGCACCTGGCCGCGCGCGGTGCGCGCCAGCAGCGGCTGGCCGACGCTGCCGCGCCAGGCGGCGCCGTCGGCGCTTTCCAGCCGATACGCGCCGCCGTCTTCCACCACCAGGGTGAAGGGCTGGCCGAGCAGCGCCCCGGGCACCTCGAAGTCGGCCACCGCGACGCGTCCTGCGTCGGCGTGACCGGGAAAGGCCAGGCGCGCGGCGCCGCTGTCGCTCCAGTGGCCGATCAGGGGTGGACGCTCGGGCACGACCTCGATGTCCAGGCGCAGGCGCTCGACCGCGGGCGCGATCACCACGCGCGAGCGCAGCAGCTCGATCTCGGCCGCCGCCGTCTTGCGGGTGTCGAGCGTCACGGCGGGGTCGCCCAGCAGGTTGCGCGCCGCCGCCGGTCCCGGTTCGGCGGTGCGCACGATCAGGTTCGCCTCGTACACCGGATCGACGGCGCCGGCGTACAGCACGCCGGCCACGGTGACGGCCGCGGCGATCGCGGCGATCAGCCAGCGCTGCTCCAGCAGCGCGCGCAGGTACAGCTTCAATTCGCCGTCCCCGCCGTCGCGCGGCAGTTCCGGCCCCATCTTTTGCCCATGCTCGCTCTTCATGATCGCCTTCCGTCCGGTCCCGTGGTCGCTCAGGCGTCGAGCAGCGCGGGCGTGCGCGCCCGGGCATGTTCGGTCTCGAGGAAGGCGGCGTAGGCCTGGCGCAGTCCCTGCTCGAGCGGGGTGGCGGCGCTCCAGCCGAGCGACTTGAGCCTGGAGATGTCGAGCAGCTTGCGCGGCGTGCCGTCCGGCTTGCTGGTGTCGAAGCCGATGCGCCCTTCGTAGCCGACGGTGTCGCCCACCAGGCGCGCCAGGCTGGCGATCGAGATGTCTTCCCCGGTGCCGACGTTGATGTGCGACTGCATCGGGTCGGTGCGCGCGCGGTATTCCTCGGGCGCCAGCTGCATCACGTGCACGCTGGCGCGCGCCATGTCGTCGACATACAGGAATTCGCGCATCGCCTTGCCGCTGCCCCAGATCAGCACTTCCGCGTCCTCGGCCAGCCGGGCTTCATGGAAGCGCCGCAGCAGCGCCGGGATCACATGGCTGTTGGTCGGGTGGTAGTTGTCGCCCGGCCCGTACAGGTTGGTCGGCATCACGCTGCGGTAGTCGGTGCCGTACTGGCGGTTATAGCTCTCGCACAGCTTGATGCCGGCGATCTTGGCCATCGCATACGGCTCGTTGGTCGGCTCCAGGCTGCCGTTCATCAGGTATTCCTCGCGGATCGGCTGCTGCGCCAGGCGCGGGTAGATGCAGGACGAGCCGAGGAACAGCAGCTTCCTGACGCCGCTCTTCCAGGCTTCGTTGACGACGTTCGCCTGCACCATCATGTTGTCGTAGATGAACTCGGCCGGATAGGTATTGTTGGCGTGGATGCCGCCGACCCGGGCCGCCGCCAGGTAGACCTGGTCGATGTGCTCCTTGCGGAAGAACTCGCGGACCTGGGCCTGGTCGGTCAATTCGAGCTCCGCGTGGCTGCGCGTGACGATATTCGTGTGGCCCTGGGCGTGCAGGGTGCGCACGATGGCCGAGCCGACCAGGCCGCGGTGGCCGGCGACGAAGATGCGCTCTTGGATGCTGTTCATGTTCTCTCCCTCGGAAATGTGCTGTATCCCTGTCCGGTGTTGCTGTTCTTATCCCTGCGCCTTGAGCAGCCTGGCGCGGCGCGCCTGGGCCAGGTCATGGGCGACCATCTCGCTCACCATCTCGCGAAAATCCGTGCGCGGCTTCCAGCCAAGGCGCTCGCGCGCCTTGCCGGCGTCGCCCAGCAGGGTCTCGACTTCGGCCGGGCGGAAGCAGGCCGGGTCGACGCTCACCAGCGCCTGGCCCACGTGCACGCCGTCGCAGGCCTCGCGGTCGACGGCGGCGACGATGCCGCGTTCTTCCAGGCCGCTGCCTTCCCAGCGGATCTCGATGCCGAGTTCGCGCGCCGCGATGTCCACGAACTCGCGCACCGAATGCTGGCGTCCGCTGGCGATGACGAAATCGTCCGGCTTGTCCTGCTGCAGCATCAGCCACTGCATCTCGACGTAGTCGCGCGCATGGCCCCAGTCGCGCTGGGCGTCCAGGTTGCCGAGGTGGAGCATCGCTTCCAGGCCCTGGGCGATGTTGGCCAGGCTGCGGGTGATCTTGCGCGTGACGAAATCCTCGCCGCGGCGCGGCGATTCGTGGTTGAACAGGATGCCGTTGCAGGCGTACATGCCATAGGCTTCGCGGTAGTTCACCGTGATCCAGTAGGCGTACAGCTTGGCCGCCGCATACGGGCTGCGCGGGTAGAAGGGCGTGGTTTCGCGCTGGGGCGTCTCGCGCACCTGGCCGAACAGCTCCGAGGTCGAGGCCTGGTAGAAGCGGGTCCGGTGCGCCAGCCCCAGCACCCGGATCGCCTCGAGCAGGCGCAGCGCGCCGATGCCGTCGACGTCGGCGGTGTATTCGGGCGCCTCGAAGGAGACCCCGACATGGCTCATGGCGCCCAGGTTATAGATCTCGTCGGGCTCGATGGCCCGGACCAGGCCGACCAGGCTGGGGCCGTCGCCAAGGTCGCCCTGGTGCATGTGCAGGCGCCCCCGGCCGTTCTCCTGCGCGCCCTGCAAGTGCTCGATGCGCGCGTTGTTCGGGCTCGAAGAGCGCCGCTGCAGGCCGTGTACCTCGTAGTCTTTACCGAGCAGGAATTCGGCGAGATAGGATCCGTCCTGGCCGGTGATCCCGGTGATCAGCGCTTTCTTCATGGTGTCGCCCATTCGCAATCGGTGGCACGGCCAGGCGACGGATCGTGATTCTTACCGTCAATCTTTCCGCTTGGAACTACGAGTTTGCATTGCCGGTTAACTATTGGTTGGCAAGCGAACTCATGTTCACCTGAGCGACACGCTTTGATCTTGATCTAGATCAGGTCATGCTAATTTTGATTCAGGATAAAGATTTGCGCGCACACATCGTGCACAAGACCGCGGCTTGCAGTCTTGTGCTGAGGAAATTCGCTGGGAAGGGCGGCCCGCGGGGTGCGGGCGCGGGGATCAGATCGAGATGGGTGCGGCGATGTGGGGCAGCGGATCGTAGCCGACGATCTCGAAGTCCTCGAAGCGGTAGTCGAAGATCGAATCGGGCTTGCGCCTGATCTGCAGTTGCGGCAGCGGGCGCGGCGCCCGCGTCAGTTGCAGCCTTGCCTGGTCCAGGTGGTTCGCGTACAGGTGCAGGTCGCCGAAGGAATGGACGATGTCGCCCGCTTCCAGGTCGCACTGCTGGGCCACCATATGGGTCAGGAAGGCGAGGCTGGCGACGTTGTAGGGCACGCCCAGGAAGCAGTCGCCGGAGCGCTGCGTCAGCATGCAGCTGAGCTTGCCATTCGCCACGTAGAACTGGTACATCACGTGGCAGGGCGGCAGCGCCATGCGGCCGGCGGCGGCGTTCTGCTGCGGCTTGCGCGCTTCGTCCGGCAGGTAGCCGACGTTCCAGGCGTTGATGATGTGGCGGCGGCTGTTCGGGTTCTTGCGCAAGCCCTCGATCAGGGCGCTCACCTGGTCGATCTCGGCGCCGTCCGGGCCCTTCCAGCGGCGCCACTGGGCGCCGTAGACCGGTCCGAGTTCGCCTTCCGGCGTGGCCCATTCGTCCCAGATGCTGACCTTGTTCTCATGCAGGTAGGCGAGATTGGTGTCGCCCTGCAGGAACCACAGCAGTTCGTGCAGGATCGAACGCACGTGCAGCTTCTTGGTGGTCAGCAGGGGAAAGCCCTGCGCCAGGTCGTGGCGCACCATGCGCCCGAACACCGAGAGGGTGCCGGTGCCGGTGCGGTCGCCCTTGGCGACGCCGTTGTCGAGGATGTCGCGCAGCAGGCCGAGATATTGTTGGTCCATATGAATGCCGTTGAAAATTTGCCGCAATGATACGCGACTATGGATGCGCCTGCCCGTCCAAGCCGGCCGGCGCGACGGCGGCGGCCAGCAGGGCGAAGGCTTCGCGCACGCGGTGGTCCGGCGCATCGACGAGGTTGTCGCCCACATACAGCTCGAAGTAGCAGCTGTCGGGCAGCACGCCGTGGTTCACGCGGTGGAAGATCCAGGTGCCGTGCACTTGTGCGATCTCGCGCCGGATCTCGAGCGCGCGCTCGCGGCTCACCGGCAGGTGCACGTGCAGCATGCTGGCCTGCGGGCGCGCCGGGTTCAGCTTCAGCTGCGGGTGCCCGCGTACCACCTCGTAGACGAATTCGGTGCGCGCGAAGCAGGCCGGCATGGCGGCCAGGCGCGCGTCGAACTGCATCGCGGCCGCGGCCACGTAGGGCGACTGGTGCACCAGCTTGCCGCCCTGGCGCGCGAACCACCTTGCCGCGCGCGCGACGAAGGCGGCGCTCCCGCACAGCATCGCGCCGCCCAGGCCGCCGATCCCCTTGTACAGCGAGACGTACACGGAATCGAAGCCGGCCGCGATCTCGGCCACGTCGCGGCCATAGCCGGCCGCCGCTTCCCACAGGCGTGCGCCGTCCATGTGCAGGTGGATGTCGCGTTCGCGGCAATGCGCCTTGAGCGCCTGCAGCTCGTCCCACGAGGTGCTCTGGCCGCCGATCTCGCGCATCGGGATCTCGATGCCGACGGCCGCCAGGCGCTCGGGAATGGACGTGATGTCGGCCGCGCTCCAGGGACGGTGGCGATCGCCGACCTGCAGCGCGTCGAAGTGGCCGAGCAGCTGGAAGTTGGAACCTTCGTGCACGAAGATGTGCGAGGTCGGATGCAGGGCCACCGGGGCCCGCCCGCGGTCGTTGGCCGCCAGGCGCAGCGCGGTGACCTGGGCCATGGTGCCGCTGATGCAGAACAGCGCCGCCTCGACGCCGAGCCGGGCGGCGACCTTGCGCTCGAAATCCTGGATCAGGGCGCCTTCGCCATACACGTCGTGGGCGATGCCGTGGGTCTCGCACCAGTCGGCCATGGCGGCGAAGGTTTCAGCGGGACGGCGGGCGCGGTGGCCGGGGAGGACGGTGGTGCAGCGGACAAGCAGTTCGGTATCGAGCAAGGAAGACTCCGGTGGCGGCGGCGCGGAATGGCCGCCGCTACTCTACACCGAACGCGGGCGCCGCGGTAGGCGCCCGCGCAGGGCTCAGTAGCGCGCCAGGGCCGGGCGGCCGGCGCGTTCCACGGCCGGGTCGGCGGCTTCGTCCAGCTTGAACAGGCGTACCGAGCGCGCCAGCGCGTCGGCCTGTTCCTGCATCGCCTGGGCGGCGGCGCTGGCTTCCTCGACCAGGGCGGCGTTCTGCTGGGTGACTTCGTCCATCTCGCCGATCGAGCGGTTGATGTGCTCGATGCCCGAACTCTGCTCGGTGCTGGCGGCGCTGATGCGCGCCATGATCGCCGTGACCTGTTCGGTGCTGGCCAGCACGTCGCCCATGGTGCTGCCGGCTTCCTGCACCAGGCGGCTGCCGGCTTCGACTTCGGCGGTCGAGGCCTGGATCAGGCCCTTGATCTCCTTGGCCGCGGCGGCGCTGCGCTGGGCCAGGTTGCGCACCTCGGTGGCGACCACGGCGAAGCCGCGCCCCTGTTCTCCCGCGCGCGCCGCTTCCACCGCCGCGTTCAGCGCCAGGATGTTGGTCTGGAAGGCGATGCCGTCGATGACGCCGATGATGTCGTTGATCTTGCCGGACGACTGCCTAATGGTGTCCATGCTGTCGATCACCTGGCGCACCATGCGTCCGCCTTCCTGCGCCACCAGCGAGGTGTTGACGGCGAGCTGGTTGGCATGGCTGGCGTCGCCGGCGTTGCGGCGCACGGTCGCGGTCAGGTCCTGCATCGAATTCGCGGTCGAGGCCAGGTTGACGGCCTGCTGCTCGGTGCGGGTGCACAGGTCGAGGTTGCCGGTCGAGATCTCGCCGGACGCGTTGGCGATCTGCTCGGCGCCGCGACGCACCTGGCCGACCACCGAGGACAGGCCGCGGCTGATGTTGGTCATGGCTTCGGCCAGCAGGCCGATCTCGTCGCGCCGCTCGACGTGCATGGCGGCGGTCAGGTCACCCTGGGCGATGCGCACGGCGGTGTCGCGCGCCTGTTCCAGCGGACGCGTGACGGTGCGCTTCATGACCGCGTGCAGGATCGCGGCGAACAGCGCCAGCGCGACCAGGCCGATGA
>Ga0265798_10001403_pt1 | contig 37618 bp, 42 predicted proteins | sample P3T30metagenome_FD_192430 | JGI IMG/M metagenome (GOLD analysis project Ga0265798, IMG submission 192430) | Plant litter microbial communities from East Loma Ridge, Irvine, California - P3 T30 | ecosystem: Environmental > Terrestrial > Plant litter > Unclassified | place: USA: California...
AGCAATGACAACCTTGAGGCTTACGAGCCGCGTCATGCCCTTCTGCCAGGCGGTGTGCCGGTTGCGCTGGTTGCTCCATGTGTTGATTGGGAGACCAGGCATATCGTTGCTGTACTTATCCAGATCATCGCTGTGGTCATCGAATACGCCGATGTGCTGAGTGAACGGAGCATAGCACTCGTTGTCGTCGGTGTATATGCGATGGCGCATCGGGAGCTGTGCGCGACGAGGGCGGAGAAGACGGAGTATGGAAGGCGACGGATCGGGATCCCTTACATCATTGTGGTCCTCTGCAGCGTGTCGGCAAAGTACGTGTTGCCGGTTGGGATATCGACGCGCAGTTCAATGTGGCGGAGGTGCTGTCCAATCTGCGGCGACAAAGGTGTGGAAGATACTAATGCGTGTTGCATCGATCGCTGAACGATCAATGATGAGGGTGTTGCCGCCGTAATAGACTTCTAGCGCAAGCCCACGCATCTCCCAGCTCACCAGGGAGAGCTTGGTCAACTGGGGGGCGAAAAATTGTTGGTGAAGGCGAGCCGTGATCGGAGTGCGGCGAGTGAAGTTGTGGCGAAGGACGCTGAGCTGAAGCTCATCTGGAAGATTATTCCAGAACTTGAACTGAGGTGCGACCAAGTTGCGCTTGGGCGCGAGTGTTGTTTCAAGCTGGCCCATGGCGAACTGCTGATGTATGTGTCGTATCTTGGAAGAACCGAAAGCCTCTTTATAGGACCCCTTCCTGAACATTTACAATGTTCCAGCGGTCGGAGGAAACAAAGCAGTCTTCAGTTGACTTTGACAAAGTCGTGGTTCGACAATGCTGACTGCACCACAACGCTCTATCATAATGAGCGAATAGCAGCAGTAAGTTGTGCATTGGCGACCTCCCGACCGAGTTGTACTGGTGCTGACGGGACGACGTACCGAAGCTTCTGCACATCCTGTCGTGTACATCTCGATTCTAGAGTCCCAACTCTTTCAATCATCACCTTCGAGCGTAAGCTCCACCAGCCCACTCGCCGCATGAACCTTCGGCCTAATAATCCATCTCACAGCCGCCATGCTCACAAGTCCGGCACTCATAACCAGCGACGCCACATGTGGCTTCGTCATCTCCTCCAGAACAGCTTCATTATCCCTCGGCACAGCAGAAAGCCTGCTATCGCGCGAGTAGAAAATGCGAGAAGACAAGAACGGTGCGTACGTGCTGAGGCGGAGAAAGCGAGGACCGCTTGTCTCGAGCTTCGAGTTGTTAGGTTCTGGACGTTTGGCTGTGTGAGCGCTGGCTTGAGGTGACTGTTCTTGAGGCTTCTTGCGTGTGACGGATGGCTTTCTAGTATGGATGTATTCTCTCTTTTCTGAGCTTGATGGCATTGTGCTAGAATTATCGACGGTGAAGGGACCGATGGGGGTAGTATCAAGGTCCATGAGACACGGCTGCCAAGTTTCGTTGAACTCGACTGGCTCAAACGAAGCACCCTTATTTCTCATGAAATTCTGCTCAATCACCGATGCCCCTCGGAGTAGGTGTGGTTGTGAAGCACCATGGGAGATGTGTAGGTGCTGTAGGAAGGCTTCTTCCGATGTGTAGAACTCTTGGTTGCATGATCGGTAGCGATGATATGTTTGTGCGTGCTCGGAATGTGGAGTACGGTAGCCAGCGCCACATAGATGACAATGATGCGCCTTCGCCGACGGAAAGTCTGGACACAGTGGCGGACCAGCATTGTCGGCCGTGACATCATCGAAGCTCTTGAGGAAACGACAGCTCCATACTTTACAATGTGAATGCGCGTTCATCTCCGCGACGTCGGTAAAGATCTTCAGGCAGTAACGGCAGCGGAACGATTCGAACGGCGAGTTTGAATAGAGGTTCTCGAGGTGATTCTCTTTCCGTTCGGGCCACCATACCGATCGATCATGTTCACGAGCGATGAGATGCTCGGCGACATGAACTGATCTCTCAGCCCAGTCCTTGGAGATCTTGCCACACATCCCGCAATGCAGCATGGGGTCGTCACGCTTCATGGGCGCTCCAAAGCGACGCCACTTCATAGCCAGCTCTTTGCATCCGAAGTGATGACCTTCTGCATCCATGAGTCGTGCTTGACACCCTACGCGCACGGAAGGATGCTTTGCATTAGTAAAGTGCACGTGGTGCAAATGCTGGACAAAATGGTCTCGTCGGTAGAAGGTCCGCTGGGTCTCTGGCTTACCACGGCACTGCTGATATTTGTGCCCGGCCATGTGAGCGTCGTCAGGATGTGATTGACCACAAAACGGGCAGGTCTCAAGTGATGTGTTTTTCGTGTCACAACAAATCCAGGTCGTTCGGAGAGCGTGGACTGAGTCTTCGTGCCTGACCCATTCGTACTTCGTTTTGAAAGCGCGTGGGCAGAACGTGCAGAAAAACGGCAGGTCTTTCTGCGGCTCGCCTGCGCTGTTGACACCGTTGAATTTTGGCCGGCCATTGAATGGGGACTCCTTCCAGGCCATGCGTCGTCGGCCACGTCGTCGATCGCGGCCAAACGAAGAAATGTTGCTGATGCTACCACTTGAGGACACAGTGTAGGTAGTTGGCGCTGTGCCCTCGGAGGATGCAACGGAAGTGATGACAGAGCCTCTTCGACCTTGCCTGGAGTCCGACCAGACATCATCAAAGTCACCACTACCACTTAGTGAGCTATCATCCATAGCTGCTTGCACGGCCGGGTATGTGATGGCTTCTTCCTGGTACGACTGCGCAAGGTACACAGCCAGCGGTTGAGGCGGTTGCAGAACATCATCGGTCAAGGCCTGGTCGAGTGCTTCGAGGCTGTCTTTCGATAGCTTCGCAGCCAGCGATCGGCCTACGCCGTCGGGACCACTTGTGGTTGTCGACTCGCCATCTACCTCTGTCAGCATTTTGACCACACCTATAACGCAGCATGAACTTACCTTCAACCTTCTTTCGTGCTCTGGTATTATTGAACCAATTCTTGACCTTCTTCACCTCAAGATTCGCCTGATGCGCGATGATGTCCATCTCCCACGAGCAAGGATACGGATTAGCAGCGAACTCATCCTCAAGAATCTGTTTGGATTCAAGGGGAATGCGACTTTGAGGTCCCTTGCGTTTGGCTGACGCCGGCTTCCAGCTAATGGTAGAGGTTTGGCGGGACGATATAGATAGTCGAGATCGAGAAGGAACGACAGTGTCGGGTATGATTGGAGCAGCGGCAGCTACATTTGGTAGGACAAGTGTGGGAACATCTGCGGGTGGAGCGGGATCCACGATGTTGCTTGACGGTGATAGTAAAGAGGGCGTGTCATGTGAAAACAGCTGTTCATGTTGGATGGCGCTCTCTGTTGTGCTCACGTGTCTATCGAAGCCAAGATCTGCGCCAACGACCGCCTCCTTACTTGCCATCGAGTGCATGGACGTATCCGTAAGCGGCCATTGTATTCGAGCATCAATTTGGAAGTCATCGAAGCTCTCGTGCATGCGGCTGTCTTCGTGAAGATGGATGTCAGGGCCAGGCTGCGGCACGACCTCACTGGCCCAGTCGATCGCCATAACATCTTCAGGGTGGGCAACAGTGTCAAAGTGCTGTCCATGTCGGCCGTCGGAGGCCTGAGCGCCTTGATCGTTATCCAACTGGTCGAAATCGAAGAATTCGTTCATGTCCTCTAACGCGTGGAACGCCATGATTGCGGCGTGCTAATCATGCACCAACGGAATCCGAAGACGGCTGACGGCGACGAATACAGCATGGGCCTGGGGGCAAGACCGTTCAAATACAATCAGGGCGCATGTGAGTAGATTGATAGAAGACTGAAGGAAGTTGCATGACAGAGCGCGGTCCTAACATGGACGAGACGCTTGATAGATGATGCTGCGGCTGGTGATTGATGAAGAGGGCGGACGATGCTCAGGCAGTAGTAAGGCCCCCAGCTGAAGTGCGCAGCGTCGCACGACCGAGATACGAGAGCATCTCAGCAAATGTTGTGATAATGTGAAGGCACACAGCAGACAAATGTAATAAACCTCATATGGAGCTGGAGGAGTCCCATGCCGTAGGGATATTAACCAGCATGGCGGTGTTTGCGCCCGGCAAAGCGCCGTTCCGCTAGTGACGTGATTGGCCCATGGTCGTTCTCTCCACCAAAAAGTTTCGTGAATCGCGAACTGCAAGAGCACCACGACTCCCAAAAGCTCCAGCCACCCCACAATGGCGGCCGAAGTACAACTGCTGCAGCCGACGAAGCTGCCGAAAGGCCCTTCAACACTCACATCCGAGCAAAAATACTGGAACTCCTTTGCGTCGGAACTGCGACTCGACCCGTCGCAACATTCTTCGCCCGTCACCCACATCTCGATACCGCCTCCGCCGCCCTCGAACCTACTGTCCGCGTCGCAAGACCTGTTCGCAGTCACAACCGGATCACGTGTGCAGATCTTCTCTTCCAAGACCCGGAAAGTGGTCAAGAACATTTCGCGCTTCGGCGTCGACGACATCGCATATTCTGGAAACATACGGCGAGATGGCAGGATACTGGTCGCAGGAGGCGAAAGTGGCGCTATACAAGCTTTCGACGTGAAGAGTCGAGCAATTCTGAAGACATGGAAGGAGCACAAGCAGCCCGTGTGGGTGGCGCAATGGCACCCCTCCGAGCTCACCAGCCTCATGAGCTGCTCCGACGACAGGACAGTGCGATTATGGGATCTACCAAGCGACAAGAGCACCACCATCTTCCGCGGCCACCAAGACTACGTGCGCAGTGGCACTTTCTTGCCTGCGCCCAGCCCTCTGCTAGTCTCAGGAAGTTACGACCAGACAGTGCGCCTGTGGGACTCGCGCGCAGGCGGCAAAGCCGTCATGGTGTTCAAGCACGCCGCGCCCATCGAGACCGTTCTTCCCATGCCGTCCGGCACAGCTATCCTCGCAGCCAGCGACAACGCCATCAGCGTGCTGGACATCATCGCCGCAAAGCCAATCCACATGCTGCGCAACCACCAAAAGACCGTGACCTCGCTCGCCCTCGCCAACAACGGCGCGCGCCTGCTCTCTGGTGCGCTGGACGGGCATGTCAAAGTCTTCGAGACGACAGGCTGGAACGTCGTCGGCGCAATGAAGTACCCTTCCCCCATTCTCTCGCTCAGCGTCATCCAATCCCAAAAGGAAGACAAGCACATCGCAGTCGGCATGCAATCTGGCCTGTTCTCCATAAAGACACATCTCTCAGGCGAACAAAAGGCCCAGGCTCGGGAACGCGAGAAGGAAATGGCAGCGCTCATGGCCGGCACAATTGAAACGTACGACCGCGGCAAAAAGCGCAAGCGCGGCGCAGGCTGGGAGAAACGCACCAGAGGCAAAGACTACAGAGGCGAAGGCGCAGATATTGTCATTGACGGCAACATGCGCAGCAAGATAATGAAAGGCAAGCCATGGGCGAAAGCTCTTCGGAACGCACAGTATGCCAATGCAGTAGACTTGGTATTCGATTCATCCGTACGTACACCTGCTCTTGCTTTGCAACCATACTAACCCTCTCCAGGACCACAGCAAATACGACCAAGCCCGCACCCTCTTCGCCTCCCTCATCCACCGCTCCGCCCTGCGCACCGCCCTCCAAAACCGCGACGAACTCTCCATCTCGCCCGTCCTCCACTGGTGCATAAAAAGCATATCCGACTACCGCGTCACGCAGCTGACTACAGATGTCGCGCTCCAAGTCCTGGATTTGTACTCGGATCAGCTGGGCAGGAGTGAGGAGGTGGATAAGTTGGTCGAGGCGCTGACGCAGAAGGTTAATGTGCTGGTTGAGGCGAGCGAGAGTGCGTGGAAGGTGTTGGGTATGGTTGAGGGGTTGAGGGGTGGGGCGATGGATGAGTGAGATTAGGGGTGGGGGTTTGTTGCATAGCGATGGCGTTTCTTTTGGGCAAAAGTCGTTCAGTGATTGGTAGGGGAGATAGATACCCGGATGAAGCGTTGTCGCTTTGGATGATGGGGCTGATTTCTCGTGGTATATTTTGTACAATTGTGTGTTCCGAGGGACGCAAAAGACTCTTATATACAACTATAATCGTACACTATCCATCTACCACAAGCAGTACTGCCGCTGCGCCGTGACGGGTCGATCAGGCAGCGCAGTCCACAGCTTCCTGTTCTCGCGCTTCTTCTTGATCTCATCCGATATGCGCATGCGTGTCTTTTCTTCCTTGAGGAGCACCGAGAAGCCTATTACACATTAGCAACTATCCCCACCCAAAGGCCTCAACTCCTTGAAAAAAATGGTGACTTACTCGTCGTCTGATGATTCAACATATTAACCGCGCCCCTCGCCCTAAACTCGGGTGTCTTCCAATGATCCCCCTTCCCCACCCACGCCTGATCGACGTAAATCTCGCTCGGGTCCCGCACCACCTTCTTACTCCCGTCCTTCATCTCGATCTTGACCCATTCCTTCGTGGAATGCCGTTGCATACCTGCGTGGTCGACACTGTGCAGTGTGTCATGCGGCTTCCCTGCGTCCGTGTGATTACGCTGCTTCTCCCAGCGCCGTTGGGCGCTTATGCTTGTGCCCAGCCCCATTCCGCGACTCGCAATGGCTTCGTTCTGCGCCATTTCGAGGCCCTTGATGACGTCGCGTGCGACTTTCTTCTTGCTGAAGCGCAGCTGTACGAGTGCTTCGGAGACAGTCTTTCCGGCAATTTGGTTGACGACTTTCTGCAGCTTCTTTACGCTCGTAGGCAGGTTTTGCGATTTGAACACGCTCTGGCGTTCTGTGCGCGCAAGGGTTTGCGCTTTGGTGAGACGGCCGTGGCGCTTGACGCTGCGGATTACGAGTTTGCGCTCCAGGCGGAGGCGCGCCTTTTTGTGTGGGTCTATGTTCATTTCGACGAGTTGGCGGTCCTCGGACGCTTTGATGGCGGCTTTGCGGGCTTCGGCGCGGGCGCGCAGGGCGGCGAGTTCGGGTCCAGAGAGGTCGGGCTTGTAGCCGGGGAATTCGCGCTCCGGGAGGAAGAGGGATGAGGGCGAGGTGGACATTGTGCCTTCGCGGAGGGCGGGGCGGGGCGGTTTCTTCTTATCTTTCTCGTCCTTGTCTGCTCCATCCTCGCCCGCTATGCCTTGGTAGAGCTCGCGCTTCTTGAGGTATTTTTCGAGGATGGGGTTGATGAGGTCGTCGTCAGATTTGGATTCGGATGGCGGTGGCTCGTCTTCCTTGTCTTTCTCGTCTTTTATGTCTTTCTTGTCTTTCTTAGGGTTGTGCGGTAGGATGGCGTAGTCCTTGTCTGACGTGTTTTTGGGTTTGTGTGACTTGTATGAGGCGTCTCGGCGGACGGTAGAGGGGAGGTATGCGGCGGGCACCCATTGTGCGGATCGAGGTGTGAAGGCGGCGAAGGCTGGCAGATGTCAGTTTTAGACGTCTCTTGGGAGTGTTGTGGCGATCTATGTCGGATGTGGGAGTAGAAATCGAAGCTCTACTGCAACGTACCGCACTGTCCAAGCCGCCGTGAAGGTATTCGAATGGGCATGGCGATGCTGGACGCCCCAATTGCGCGGCGTTGATGAGCTCACGATCTGGTGAGGTCCCACGATTTCTGAGGTTCGGCAAATATTGCCGCGGCCATCCCTGTCACACGTCACGTGCGTCGTCGATCATCTCATCAATCGATCCAGCCCTTCAGTGCAGCGATCCTCTCCCGGCAGCAGCTGTAGAGCAAAGTCTTCTAAGCCGTCACGTGCAGTCCATCTTCGACTCGTCGAGCTGCTTTCCGCATCTGCATTGTCGTCACTCTTGTGCGCGCTTGTCCTGTCTTCGTCCTGTATGACAGTCCACCAAGACGAACTTGGCCCATTCAATACTTGATTAGCTTCTGGCGCCCGGCCCAAGCTTCCTTCGTACTTGGGAACTTTCTTCTAGACCCAGCCCAGCCCTTCAAGCTCTCCTCCACGATCCGGCGCATTCAACATCCGACCCTCTGCCCTGCCCTCTCCTCTGGCCTGAACCGTCCTGACGCTCCTTTGAAGCGTCCCGCCGCCCGACGTCCCATGCCGCCCGCCACAGGGACCTCGAGACCGTGTAGATCCAGTTTGCGCCTGTCCCAGAAATAGCTTTGCGACTTCGTGAATGCGCGCAAGACTCGACAGTGACAGTAAAAGTGCTTCTTCGCGTGTGTGAACAAGAGCATAATAGGACACGACTATGGACATCAGCTCGTTGCTCTCGCCGAGCGACTCTCCCGCGGGCACCCCTACACCACAGCCGCCACCACAAATCCCAACGCCGTCGATGCTACGATCCCCGGGCAAGAAGCGCGCAGCACGCCAGGCGCCGTCGCGAACACCATCCGGCCTCAGCCAGCAGATTACATCGTCGCCGCAACCGCAAGCCTCCCTTCAGCAGCTCCACTCGCCTGGCTTCGCCCACACCACGGTCAATGGCGCGCGCGCGATGCACAGTGCCATGAGCACACCACAGCCATTGGGGTCGCCGCGTGATGCGCGTATAACACCTCCCCACAACATGTTCCGGCAGGGCTCGACGCCGGGTATGGACACACTCGCAGGTAGGTGCTCACTCTCGTGTATCTGTGAGCTCGGAGCCATGCGTGTTGAATGATGCGTATGCGCTTTCGAGGCGACCGCAGACAAGATAAATTAATTCTGGAGTTAAAGAGCGATCGCTGACTGCTCTCTAGATTTGGCTAGCATGCAGCAATCGCATACCGCTCGGCAAACATCTGCGGCGCATCAACGACCTGTCACGTAAGCTCTATCTTCTCTCTTGTAAATGTCAAGTAGTATGCATGTGTATCATCGCGTATCATCCTACGTTGAGAGTCCCTCAAGTCTGCATGACGAATCACGGTCGCACTTTGTCGTGATCACGGGCGCGCCTGCCTGTTTGCGAGTCTTGGCGTTGTTACACAACAACTTTGCGCATTAATCACTGACCTCCACCCAGTCTACAACACCTCGGACAACACCTCTCCGGAGAATCCATGGCCAGTATCATGTCGGAATCGTCGCCGCGGCCGCGCACTTTCGTGTCACGCTCATTAGACCAGCAACACACCGAATGGTGTGAACAGCTGGACAAGACACTGATCGAAAATCCGTTCGACTACTATAGTCACCTGTCGCTAGTTACAACACTCCACCAGGGCTTGCAGCTTCACCTCGAATCTTTCGACTCGGGACCTCACTCATACGAGCTGGTGCAGACACTGCGAGATGCGTACAAGCAGATGACCGAGAAGTACCCACTGGGCGAAACGCTCTGGCACTATCGCCTCAACGATGAGAAGACACTAGCGCTAAATGTTGAAGACCGCATGGGCGTCCTGGAGCTGTACAAGCAAGCAACCGAAGATGAACCCTACAGCGCGAAGTTGTGGGCTGCTTACGGCGAGTATGCCAGCTACCTTGTGGCCTGCTCATGGGAAGCAGAACCGCCGGAGACTTGGTCGGAGGAAGACCGGATGGTTGGTCGCGAGCTGTTCAAACCACAGCTTGTTCTAGATGCTTTGCAGGAGGGCGCGGAGCGGGTCAAGTACAACCTTCAAGAAAGCAACCTTGTATGGGATCGTTACCTTCAAGTGCTGGAAGAGGATCTCGAACGCGGTGGATTCAGTCAAGAGAAAGCCACAAGGGTCAGCGCGGTCTATACTGAGCGCCTTGGACAACCACATGCGACATGGCAAAACACCTTCTCGCGGTACTCATCCTTCAACACACGGTTCTACAAGGAGCACTACGAGCAGCTCATGGAGCAGGCCTTGCAGAAGAACACTCACATCAAGCAGCAGTACGCAAACCGAGAAGAGTACGAATTCAAGGTACTGCAGGCTATCCAGGCCGGTGACCAGGATGCAGAGTACCATGCCGTCACGCGATACCTCAAGTGGGAGAAGAAGACCATGGGCGTGTACAGTTTCCACCTCGTCAATGCTTTATACGAACGAGCGACGCTTCGATTCCCGGTTGATCCTTCGATATGGGAAGACCATGTCGAATTTCTCATCTGGCAAAAGGATCGCTCCGTGGATCTTCTGAACGTGCTTGAGCGAGCGACACGGCATTGTCCCTGGTCAGGCTCACTCTGGTCGCATCGGATTCTGACTCTTGAAGCGGAGCGCAAGGCTTTCGAAGACCTAGAGCATGTTAAGCACACAGCCACCGGATCTGGACTTCTGGAGCATGCTGACCTGGAGGAACTCATCAAGGTACAGCTTGCCTGGTGCGGTTACTTACGACGAAGAGCCTTCGACCATCCCGCAGCAACAGAAGATGATGTCGACATTGCCGAAGTGGGCATTCGGTCTGCTCTTGAGTTTGTCAGGGAAGTTGGTATCAAGAAGCATGGTAGGGACTGGTCCGATCCCAAGTGGCGACTCGAGCGTATTCACATGAAGTTCTGGCTCCAGAGGGGCAGCGTGGATGAGGCACGCCAGATTTTGGAGACCTTGGTCGCACGCCAAGCAGATTCCTACGACTTTTGGTACCGATGGTACATCTTTGAGATGGTGTTGTGGTCACAACATGCGACACGAACCGACGCGAATGCCGGCAAAGAGCTCCTGCCTCCTTCGCGAGCAACTTCGGTGCTAGAGCGTGGATTGGAACGCCTCACCACCGTCGACTTTCCGGAACCACTGATCGAAATGTACATGAACCACGTTGAGCAGCACGAATCGGTTCTCAAGGTACGCAGTGCAGCCATCGAGCGGAGACGCGCGGAGCGTGTGGTTTCGATACGTCGAGAGAAGGAACGGTCGAGCGTAGCTGCTTTGGCCTCGCAGCAGGAGACGCCACCGAGTGAGATTGCCGATGGTCTCGGGAAAAGGAAGCGGGATGAGGATATGGATGAAGACATCGCTACCAAAAAGAGCAGAGTAGCTCAGGTGCAGGAGGATGGACCTAATGGGGTCGCCAGGGTCGGAAGCGAAGCACCATCCGAGGCGCAGTCTACTGGTCAAAAGCGAGATCGCGAGCATTCGTCCATCATCGTGCGCAAGCTACCCGCCGACACGACACAAACTCGGATACGACAGTTCTTCACCGACGCAGGTACCGTTCGAAACCTTGTGCTCAAGGAGGAGAACGACAGTATCACAGCTATCGTGGAATTCGAGACCCCCGAAGAAGCCGACTACGCTCTGACAAAAGAGGCCAAAGGCTTTGAAGGCCACGAAATCTCGATCGAGCGAGGCAAGAGCACGACGCTGTATGTCGCGAACTACCCGCCGCATGCCGACGAAGCCTGGCTGCGGAAGCGCTTTGCGCCATTTGGAGAGATTGTCAGTGTGAGATTTCCGTCCCTGAAGTTCGACACGCATCGCCGATTCTGCTACATGCAGTTCGACAATGCTGAGAATGCGGTATCGGCCACACAGCTGGATGGTACGGATGTCGAAGGTCTTAAGCTCATCGCAAAGATCTCCGACCCGAATGCAAAGAAGAAGAGAGATAGCGCGACAACTGAGGGCCGCGAGGTGTACGTGTGGAAGCTCAACTTCAGGATCAAGCAGCAAGAGATCCAAGACTCTTTCAAGCAGTTCGGCGACATCGACAGAATCAAGATGCCTATTATCAAGGGCTTAGGCAACAACAGAGGCTACTGCTTCGTCACTTACCAAAACAAAGAGAGCGCCGACGCCGCAGTGGCCGAGATGGACGGTAAGACCCTCTGGGGCTTGGACCTACGCGTCCAAATCGCAAGCGACCGCGCCGAAACGAAGCCCAAGGTCAAATCCAAGCTCGAGAACGACGACGACGCAGAGCCTAGCAAACCATCGTCAAGTCTAGCAGACCACACAACTTCCAAACCGGACGGCACCATTGGATCCCGCTCCGTCGCCATCCTGAATCTTTCTGACACCGTACCCGACGTGCGTATCCGCCCTCTCGTCGAGCCCTTCGGCTTCAAGCGAATCACGCTCGAGCCCCAGCACGGCGGTGCCATCATCGAATTCAACACCGTGGAAGGCGCGGGTAAAGCCGAGATCGCGCTGCAAGGCCGCGACTTTGAGGGTAGGAAACTGCGTATCGGGACGGTCAAGGACTTGAAGGCGCAGAAAGGCGAGTGGAAAGCTGGCAACACGTTCGTCCAACCGAATCGTGTCAATAGACCTGCTGTGAGAGGCCGCTCGGCTGGCGGACGGGGACGTGGGAAGAGCGGGATTAGCGTTGGACGGCCGAGTATACCGAAGGGCGCGACGGTGAATGGCGAGGCGAAGAGTAATGCGGACTTTCGGGCTATGATTATGAAAAAGGGACCGGCTGGGGATGAGGGTGGGGATGGGGATAAGATGGAGGAATAGGGACGGGTATGGGGTGTGGGGTTGCATAGCAGGGTCGGTGGGGATACTCTGCATGGCGTTTTTTTCGATGATGGGAAGAGATATTAGCATTTTAGGGCGTACTGAGGTCTCGTTTGTTTTGATGGCGATGAGGGAATGCTTGACTGACCGAGATTTTAGTATATCGAGGCTTCTTCTACGTACCTAGCTAGCATAATGTAATAGCATGAGATCTACACATATATGCCTGTCTTCGCCAACTGATTGCAACAGTAGGCCATGGCACAACACGCTGTCAACATGAACGGCCTTCCCCCAAATGCGGGTTTATACGTACGTCTGATTATCTCCTTTGGGCGAGAGAAACCATGTTGCGAAGCAGAATGCGAGTTCAACGAAGGGTGCCCAGCTGTTCATGTTAGCTTTTCTTGTCCAGTACGCGTGAGAGGCGCATATCTACCCGTTCGCCATGCTGCGCAAGACGCAGGAAGATGTTCAAACGCTTACCTCGTGGTCGCTGAGTCGCGTGAGAAGTGCATATCTAACCCGTTCGCCATGCTAAACAAGACGCAGGAAGATGTTCAAACGTTTGCCTCGTGGTCGCTGAGTCGCGACTCAGCGACCGGACCAGGTGTCAAGGCTGATGCCACGCGCGCGGATCTCGGATGCTTTAGAAGACGCCATGTACAGAACTGAACTTGCCTGTAACTAGGCATGATCAGCAGACCGTGCGCTCCACGGGTGCATCGCTCGAAGGACAGGCATCTGAAAGCGAGAGTCCTTCACACTCACCACCTTCAGCGCGTGCTTCCAATACCAAGCGACAAGTAGTGGACGTCACAATAGGGACATACCTACACCGTTTAATCAGCCCCATATGGCTGACATCGCCTTGCAACAGTGCTTGCTCAGATGAATGCTGTAGAATTTTGAGGTCCTCGCCAGACCTCCAAACTGCTGAGGTCGCAAATCCCGGAGGTGTGGTTCGCTAGGGTGTCGATTGGGGCCTGCAGCATACCCTAACGCCCCACTCTGTAATGCCCTCCGCGGTAGGGATCCAGGGCCTTAGGATCAGGATGTACCCTTTGGCGTCTTCGACCTGACACTGACTACTTCGGCGCTTTGCGCTTCCTCGACTCGTGCTGGCGGGACGCCACATTGATGACCCACAGACCACATCGAGGTAACACAGCTGATCTGATCTCAAGGAGCATCTCTGCTGGGACATCAAGCCGTCGTGTTTAATTCCACGAACGCGCCGCCCCCCTCGCGAGCTGCCCTCGAGCACCAGAGTCATTCAACAACCGGGCGCGTCCGTCGTGCCGGCTAGCAGCCGTTGAAGCCAGCGCCGCCGCTTGGGGCAGTTGCGAAGTCTGCCACTTGCGGCAGCTCTCCCTGCTCTGCTCTGTACATGTGAGTCTGACTCGTAGTCTCTTTCCTCGATTTGAAGCCGGGGTGGAATCAAATCTGTTGTGCATGTGCAGGCAGCGGTGTGATGGGTCCGGGTTCGCACTGGCGCCGTCGTGGCTGCACACGGCTCATGGCCGAGCGGCACACGCACATCACTTTCACGACACGACGTCGCCTCATGGACGGGCAAAGTAAACTACGAAAACCAGCAGATGGCATGTGCTTCTTCCTTGGCCGAAAAGCCTGACCATGAGCCCAGAGTACTATGTCGATGAAATTGAAGCTGGGGGGCATTCCGCCCGAGGACGCAGCTGGTGTTGTGGTATTGGTAAAGAGGTTGCAGTGGCCGCAAAGGCCGTTGCCCTGCATCATGGCGTGGAAGAGACGGTAAACATGGATCATTCTGGCCCTATCCATGCTGACAGTCGACCGCACTAACCGCAAGAAGCATAGACGAGCACTTGTGATGTGCTGGAACCGGCCTCTAGCGCAGATTTCAGCGCCGCAGCATCGTTCCGTTCACGATCCCGACTAAAACGGGCGACGGGGAGATCGGTTGAAACACCCCCGCAGGACCCGTCAGCTCCCGACACGTCATGTGGTCTGCGCTTTGCTTCCTGAAAAGCACTGTGCGCAGTCTCATTTCATTTCATTTCATGTTGTCTCGCCGGCAGCCAAGCCGTCGTCCGGCAGCTCCTTGTTGCTCCTTGTTGCTAATTCCTATCGAAGGGCGAACGACTTCCCTTCTCGTTGAGCAGGCAGACCATGTCATGTCGCAGTATAAGAGGCTCCGTATGCCCTCGAATGCATACATGAATTCCAAGCACGAGTCTCAATTTCTATCTATCACCAACCCAAAACGCTGCTCACTTGAAATATTATTTAAGTCTGGCTCCTTGATAAGCCACACGCCCCCAGCTACAAGATCATGGATTGGTCACACATGTTGCCCGATTCATACGGCCCCAAGGAAGTAGTACAGAGTCCCCACTCAGATGTCGAGCACGAATTGAGTCCGACTACTAGTCCTGTCGCTCCCCATCCGATCACAATAGCTGGACCTTTTCCTGGACTCGAGCCACAACATTCTGAACATTCCTTCGTTCTCCAGCATGGAGCCTCGACCTCAGTTGGACGCCAAACCGGACCCTTGTTTGACTTTCACCCCAATGTGCCCAGTGGATTGACCTCAAGCCCCGGACTCGTCATCGAGCAGCAAGAGGAGTACTTCACTAGCTTGCATGATAACAGCCGTACGTTGGGAGGTGTCAGTCAAGCCAACGAATGGGAACATGGGTAAGACTTCACTTTCGTGTGGTCTGTGAAGTCCAGCCAATCACTGACTCAAGAAATAAGCTTCGCTACTCCTTTCGAGCACTACTCATCGCACAGCCTAGACGAAAACATGCTTCACCAACCACTTCAGGAGCCACGTGGACCACATAAGCATCCCACTACTCCGCAGCAGGCTACCGACAGCGAAATTTCTCCTGTTTTTACACTGTCACCCCAGCAAAGCCATCCCATGCAGCTCATTGACTACGACATTTGCGCCATCAAGCCTACCGCCAATCCCAAGGTCTTTGTTTTCCGCTGCACTGACCTCTTTTGCTACGATAGGACTTTCACACGTTGGCCCGACTTCCTGCGCCACTACAATGGTGCTCACGCGGCCGAGAAGACTTTGTTCTGGTGCCCTATCAGCTGCTGCGACCGCAGTGAGGGCGAGAACAACCGACCATTTCCTAGGAAAGACAGGATGATGGATCACGCTTTGAAGATTCACGGCATCGAGGGAAAGTTGAGGCCTAGCATGTGAGGTGCGATGGAATAATGTATGACGCGGCACGAAGTGAAAAGGCATGGACGGCGCTCACGATGGTTTCCTATGTTCCGGTCAATTTCTTTTGTATGTTTTCCTTAGTGACAGGTCAATTCCGGGCTTGAACTCGAATGAAGCCACCTTGCGATTTGCGCATTCTCTTTTTTAATGTGGGATAGCGATAGCGAGTCCAAACTTATGCTTTCGATCCTCAAGTCTCACTTTCAATGTTTTTTCCATCGACCTTCCACTCATGCTTCTACCTAGCTCTACACCCTGGGAATCTGCAATCATACATGTGTATGATTGGCGCGAAGTGAGAAACGGATGGAAATACACGTGGATCTTCGAGGTCGCTGAGTAAGAGCGACATCGATATCGCGGGCGCCATCTGAACGTGATTGAGGAAAGGTGGGGACGCGGAAAAGATTGAAGAAGTGGTGGAAAAGTTCTAGCGATACGGCCTATCAAGCGTCATGTCCACGTCAGCAGATATTCGGAAGACGACGGGGATGAGGGAGCGGCGGTTCATTCTGCTGTCCTAGCGTCGCAGGAAGTCATCAACATGATCAATAATGCAAGAAGTGAATATGAAACGAAATCATGCGGTGCACATGTCTTATTTTGTTCTTCTACGGGACCTAAAGAAAGCTCAAATTGGCAACTCGAATGATCTCGTCTTGCAATCGTCCAAAGCTGTGCCATCATCTCAATCATAAAACACGTGTATCGTACATCTCGGAATACCTGCAGGCACGCTATCTTTATGATCTGCTCTTACCCAACTCGCTCTGTGCCGTCGCCGTCGGTCCACCCTTGACTCTCTCACCACCAGTAACCTTCTTCTCTCCCTGAGTAATATCACTCAAAGCTTCACTCGTGATCGGCTCGCCAGCATGCTGCTGTGCCTTTGCTGTCGGACCACCCTTCGCAGGTCCCGCCTCGCCAGTGATTTCCTTCTCCGCCTCAGTAATCTTGTGCATGGTTGCAGAGTCCAGACGGCCGGAATGGTCCTGGCTCCCTGGTGCCGAAGCATTTCCTGATGCTGATGTGGTCGATCCGCCGGAGAGAATAGACTGCGCAACACTGGTAGGTCCGCCCTGTACGGGGTCATCTTTGCCGGTGATTTTGCGCTCGCCCATGGTGATGTCGTGGATGACGTCGGAAGTGAGTTGCTGGCCCGTGTGCTTTTGAGCGGCAGCGGTGGGGCCACCCTTGGTTGGCTCGTCTGTACCTGTGATGGTTTTCTCGGCGGCTGTGATTTGAGACACGAAGTTTGAGTCTACGATCGCAGATAGGGTCGGCGATGTTGTGAAAGCGCGGAGAGCATGGTTATTGCGAACTGTAAAATTTGCCCGAGGAGCTGCGGTTGCTATCAGGCGAGAAGTTCGAAATAGAAAAGACATCTTGTATTTGAGATGTTGGCTAAAGGAGGAAGACGAGTGTGTGTTCTTGAAGTGTTGGAGCTTAGTGTGGGATGCAATTCTTGCGGAAGCTGATTATTAAAAGATGTCGACTATTTGTGCACTGCTCATGATGTGTTTCCCATGACCCTGACAGACGCAGGTACGGTCGATGCATGCGCGAACTTTCGATGATGGTCGTATCGTGACGTAACGAAGTATTCAAAGACCCACCGCTAAATGTGGTTAGCGCGTGAATGATGCTTGTGGTGAGATCGTCGTCGAAACTTCAACAACACTTTCAGTCTCGGAGTACTTCATCAGATTGGACTCTGTTACTTCGTCGATTGTGATAAGTGGGCTGTACGACGCAGGCTGTCACTACTGGTGTGACAATGAAACCCGCTCATTCGACCTCGGCTTATTTTTTGGCTTTTTTCTAAGATCTTACCTGCGCGACACCGTCACGTCTCGAGCTACCGTCACGAAAACAATACCCATGATTGTCGGCTTTAAGCAAAGAACTTCTCAATGCCCGTGAGCGTGATGTAGGCGACTATGCCGCTCTCACCGGCGTTTACGGACCTAATCACACGTTGCGCGACATGTTGTCGCAACCGTTGAAGCATGTCGTACACGCGAATGTCAGCAGCACTGGAGCTAGGTGCTAGTTCGATCAGCTTCCCAGCATGCTGTGTGCCTTGTGGTCTGGCGCCAGGCAGCTGTGCCACCGGCATCCTCGCTTATCTCCTTCGAGGCTGAGAGAGAAAAATTGCTGGTGTATAAAGGCAGCCTGAATCTCGTTCCATGTGGACACAACATCCTCTACTTTTCAAGCACACTTACAAGTCTCTACAGTCTCATGTCATTCATCGCGCCAATCAAGCCTGTGTCTCTGCTTGGCAGACATAGGCTGCTCAGTCCTTCAGCTGCAGTCCGCGTCTCACCTCTTGCATTGGGCGGTATGAATTTTGGTAATGCCTGGACGGACTCACTAGGCGAGTGCTCCAAAGAAACAGCGTTCGAAATCCTCGACTACTTCTACAAGCAAGGCGGCAACTTCATCGACACCGCCATCAACTATCAAGCTGGCGAAAGCGAGCAATGGATTGGCGAGTGGATGGAAAAGCATGACATCAGAGATGAGATGGTAATCGCGACGAAGTTTACTGGCATGCAGATCACGGTGAGTAGCTGACTATACGAGCGGCGTATGAGACATGCACTGAATACGTGTACACATCTCTTAGGACCGGGAGAAAGAAGGCGGAATCAGAATCAAGTCGAACTATTCTGGCAATAGTGCGAAGAACATACACATATCACTGGAGCGCTCTCTCAAGCAACTCCGAACGACCTATATCGATATTGTCAGTAGTGTCCTGCTTCACTCTTTAGCCTTGTTGACCAAAATAACAGTACTACATCCACATTTGGGATTCATCTGTATCGATTCCAGAGTTGATGCATGCCCTCAACGACCTCTGCACGTCCAGAAAGGTGATCTACCTTGGTGTCAGCGACACTCCGGCATGGATCGTCGTCAAGGCAAATTGCTATGCGCGCCAGCACGGCCTCCGACCGTTTGTGGTATACCAAGGACGTTGGTCAGCGGCCGACCGTTCCTTTGAGCGCGAGATCATACCTATGGCGCTCGACGAGGGAATGGCACTGGCGCCTTGGGGATCAATTGGAGGTGGGGCGTTCAAGACGAAGGCCCAACGCGAGGCCAATGAAGGTGGACGGAACATGAAAGTTTCCGTGCTAGGCAACGAAGAGAAGGTCTGTGAAGTGCTCGAAAAGGTCGCGAGCTCCAAGTCGCCCGAAGCGCCGATTACCTCCGTCGCGCTGGCGTATGTGATGCACAAATCGCCCTACGTCTTTCCCATTGTCGGTGGAAGGAAAATCCCGCATCTACAGTCCAATATTGAGGCTTTGGGGCTTCGTCTTACCCCGGATGAGATCAGAGATATTGACAGCGCATATGGTTTTGACATGGGCTTTCCACATTCGTTCCTGAGTCCAGTCAATGCGGCAATCATGGGCCCGGAGGACAATCGTTTCTTGAACAACATGGGCTACTACGATTTTGTGGAGGGGCTGAAGCCGATCCCACCACACCGAGGCGCGTTAGACAAGAAGTTCAAGGATCTGTGGGCTTCGAAGCCAGATGCTAAGTGAAGGCATATCACCGTTGGTACGTGCCTTACATCTCTGATCATGGCAGAGGCATGAATACAGCGCAACAATAACCTGAGTGTTGGGCTTGCCTTATTTCATTATGTGACTCGGGATAATACTGGTTGCTGAATTTGTGCTTGTCCCGCTACATCCTATATATCTAGTCTATCTCTGGCTTTGGTAGTCCGTTGTTGCACTCCGAGACGTAATTGACCGTGAGCATACACCCATCTTCACGGTGAAAGGTTCCGCATTTCGAGCATCCGCCAAGCTTGCGCAGGTTCTGGTAGGTGTTCCACATGTCGTTGCCGCTCATCGCACAGTTGGTCCCCTGAACGAACACACCGCAACCACGAGTACCATCGCCACGGCAGTTTCCAGTCTGGGTGCCACCACTTTATGAGACAATCTGTTAGCATTTGATTCATGCGCGTTGGAAGAGTGATCAAAAGTTGGAAGAGTGATCAAAAGTTGAAAGAAGATAGGAAACTCCGAGTACAACGCTTGGATAGATTCGATTCAGGAGATTACACTTACATGGTTCCATAGGTCAGGCTGTCGGTTCGAGTCAAGTTATTGACGGCGATGTCACACCATTTCAGAAGATCCGGGGTTGAACACAGTACAGAGCCTTTGCAATCGTAATCGGGATCGTCGTCGCACGGCTCGCCCGCACATTTGTAGCTTCGCAAAGATCCGCCGAAGACATTCTGAATCGGAGCATAGCCTTGACCTTGGACGACGTAGTCTTCCGGCAGCGCATCGGTACTGCCTAGCGGAACATTCCAGGTGTAGGTGTATCCAGATTGTGACTGCGGGGCTTGCTTCAGCTCTTTCCAGCTCCAGTCCGCATTTGCCGACTGGCCCTCGACGTATGAGCCGGTGTACTGGAGTAAGGGAGAGTAGAAGTCATTGCCCTCAACAAGATAATTCATCAGCTTGTACTGTTGAATAGGATCAGCACCGCCAGTGTCATTATTGATACTTGCGTTGATGGGCCACCCTTTGGAAACCCCAACTGCTTTATGTGGTCCTCCAATGAATAGGCGAACGAATGCGTACGGGACCAGGATGTCGGCGGTGTAGACGACGGTGCCACCGTTGGTTTTGTAGTTGACGTTCGAGATTGAACCTCCAGATGGCAGGTTCTTAGTGCTTGCTGAGATCGACCTCGATCCGCCCCCACCGCCGGAGGACAAGACGGTCCTAACCTCAAAAGAAATTCCAGATGTGCCAGGGTTCAGCATGCCTACTGTCGCTCGCGTCAAAGAAGGGGGCAGTTCCAGGACCAATGCACCGCTCTGATACACCGCGTAACCAAGAGCATTGGCCACAGGTGACCAGGTCATGGTGACCGAGGTATAGTCAGAAGCAATGACTTGCGCGTCACCCGGAACGCCAGCGACATAGGAACCTCCGAGTTTGGTCGCAGCACTCACTAGCACTTTACCACCCGATACGGCTGTCATCGCTGCTGCTATGTATTGCGAGTCCGGTACTTCATCTACGGAGGTGTAAATATGATGTCAGTATGTGTCTCACAAGGACGCAAGAGGGAAACATCATACCATAAGGATTAGCACCTTTATCAGGAGTTACTTCTAAGTATCCAACGTGGCGTGAGCGAGAAAGCGCAGCAACCTCTGCAATCTTGTCTTGCGGTACGTCGTATATGATGTGCCATATCTTTCGGTCGTCCTTCGGCGTCCAGGCATTTGGTGTGTACGAGTTCGTATAGCTGGCGTAACTGCTTTCGAACGTCAACAACGTGTCCATCGTATCTTCGTAGCATTGCGCTATGGTGGAGCCCGGGTTGAGAACTGTGAAAGCGCCTGGATGTTTGCGCTTGGTGTAAGCGTTGATGTGAGCGTAAAGATTCGAATAGATGTTGTTGGGGCCACATTCTGGCCAGCCCTCGTCAAAGAATATGCCACCAACGGCACCAGGATATAGCTCAAACCATTTATCGACATCCCCCATGATTTGGCTGGCCCAGTCGGCGAGGTCGCCTGAGCCAAGTCGGGTTTTGAACTTTTGCTGGCTAACTCCGAGGTACCCAGTACGAACATAACCGATTACCGTCTTGCCTGAATCAGCAGCCTGTCGGATCACTGTGTTCCATGACGTATCCATCACGTAGTCCGGACCATTGAGAACATTTGCGACAAGCACACTAAGTTTACTCGAGTCGGGCGATATCAGACGTTGCCAAGCAGCTGATTCCCCAGGATGAGTATATGATGCGATGGCAAGTTGCTGACTTCCAACGCCGCCTCCGTTGTCGTCAGACTGTCCGCCTGCCTCATCCTTAAGGTACTGCTGCACAATCTTCTCGTAGATAAGTTCAGCGAATAGCGGTGTAGGGTGGAAGAGTTTGGCGTATTGCGCGATTTTTGGAAAGATAATGGCCGAGGCGTTGGCGTCAACACTTCCGGGATCGTTATTCAGTCCTTGGGCAATCTTTGACCAGAAGTCATTCATGTAATCCACCCACATGGTTTGCTCAGGATTCCAAGTTAGTGAATCCACAGTACGATCAGCAAGCTGGTCGAGATAGTCGATCCCGGGTCCTGGCTCTTTGATGTCGTAGGGATAGTGGAAGAAAGCGGCCTTTGGGTTGTTTTGGTCCGGCTCTTTGACACCCGGTTCGCAAAAGCGTCTACCCTCCAGGAGTGTATCGATGTCAATGTACCTCACTGTACTCGATCCGGCGTTCTGTGGCGATGCAAGTTCAAAGTCAGCGTTTGTCTCACATGCAGGCCGGGATATAGCACTTACTAAATCAACAGCTTGCTTAATGGCAGCATTCAGCATTTTCGACATGGCATTGAATTCTCTGCGAAGCTCCGTCGTCATCATGATGTGTGAATTACCGTCGCCCGCAGTTCTAGCAAACGTTACTCCGTTGCAATAAGGATCCTCCTCGTTGAAGAACTGTCCGTAGCCTGTCACGTAGAGTTTGAATAGCTTCGTGTTCTTCTGGCCGAGTGTAACAATCTTCTTGATCAAAGTGAAGATCTTGGCGACCAGAGCAGAATTTGGCTCGGTACGAGTCGCGTCTGCGATCAGATCCCAACTCAATTTTCTCTGAGCAGCACAGGGTCGCTTATCAAAAACTTTGCGCAGCGGATAACTGCCCGAAATCATTTTAGCAACGAGTATGTACCTTGCATGATAGACTTACGGGAATCCCTCAATAATACAATTACTCAAAATTCCGGGGAAATCAATGTCGTCCTGAAGGCGAGTATGCGAAGTCAGTCACTGCCTTAGATGAACATCGTAGTTCTAGATGTGCTTACTCCCCCAACCGTCAGAGTGCCCATGGTAGGATTACCAACAGCAGGCCGAGGGTAGAACTCCATACTGGGTTTACCAATAAGCGGCTTAACCTCGAAGAACTGGTACTCTTCCACTTCATGGACCTTCGCTCCAGAGCAGGCGACATTGTTGAACTTGCCACCCGGACCTGGGAGATATTTGTCCGGATCCGCATCAATGAAGCGGGGATAGGCTTTGCTATAACGGAGACAGCGAAAACCATCAACGTAATCTCCTGCTCCGACACCAGAAGCGTATGAATCACCCCAAGCTGTCCATTCGAATGAAGGCGATCTTGTCTGGAGGAAATTGTCAATTGGGTGGAGAGTTTCGGCTGGAAGGGCGTATAGAGGTATCGCGAGAACGGAGATGAGAAGTATTGTGTCGATCATGGTGCTGGATTTGAACAGGAGTGTAGTGAAGACCGAGCTGATGTGGTATCGTGAGTGCTCGCTCTCTAAGAAAGACAGGAGTCACTCGTCAGCTTTATGCTCTTCTTCAGTCCCCACCAGAGCCATCTTTCGAGCATGCTTCTTGAGCTATGGTGTAAGCAGAGGGACCTCAGTATTGACACGGCCGGTGCACACTGCTTAAGCGACATCATCTAGACCTCTGATTGTTGCCACATGATGGTCCTGCGGCATGTCGTACTCAAAGACAAAATACACGTCCGAGCATCGCGCTATGGCTCTGGAGGCCTTATGTCCCGTTGTTTCCACCGAACCGTGTCCGAGCGGTATCCGTTACACATGTGCTTCACAGGATGCGGCTGCGATGCATGATTCTATGTCGCTAAGCTCACGACCAGGGGTCTTCAAAGTCTCGCTAGTCGCAGAGCATGGTTCGGTCAAAAGGTTCTGATGGACACCAAACCCAGTACTCCCCATCGGTGGGTCACATGCCTTCCATTCCGGACGTTCTTGCGACGGCCACTTTGGTCAGTCAGGCGAAGGACATCAGTTGAAGTGCTGTGACTCGAAATCGACTTTACTGTCCTGTCCGCTAGGAAGGGTATGTGATCCGAATGGAATACTGAACAGCTGTGGCGCTATGTTTAGTGCTTAGTCGGCCTCACTCTGGATCTGTGTAGGGTTAGTCCTTCGGATCATCAGGATCTAACACGGCCGTGATGAACCTGGTGTGGACGGTGGGGTCGAGGATTCACATTGAATTGTTCGAGACGTTCCGCCATAAGCAGTATGAGACGGGCGGCGCATGGCCCGTGGAAATGCACATACGCTGACTTCACCACAGACAAATGTAGTAGAGCCTCATATTTTGATGGTGGTGGTTGTCGCGACAGTGATGTACATGAGACAGCGACGACGGATGGGAGCGCAAGGCAAATGCTCGCCCGACGTCGTGGTCGGCGGGTCGGAACTTTTGATCCTTACCCAAACGCTCGCTCCTCAAGGAGCGAGCGTCGTCCCGCCTCCGATAAAAGTTTTGCGGTAGACTAGGAATAATGGGCTGAAACGCCCACTTACAAAGACCAATCACTGGGCGACATTAACGAGCGTTTCGAGACTTTCCTTCTTTTCTCGTAGACTTCACAACAAGATAACAAGGTACGTAAATAGCGTTTTTCTAGTAAGCAGTCTATAAAGAATCTCCTGCCCTTCTTTCCCATTCATTCTGATCTGAGTATTAGTGCCTTCTATGCAGAAGTAGCACATGTACGTATACGTGGCTTGCCTCCATCAACGAACCACGCCCACTACAAATATGCATCCGCTGTCACGTCATTAGCGCTCAAAAACATGCCTCGCGAGAGCTTACTGCGCACCGCAAATGACTACAGTTCATCTCATCGCATGCTTGTCCGATTACGGCGTCCTCGCACATGATCAAGCCACGAACTCTGATTGTTCAGCGAGAAGATCAAATTAGGCTTCGATATTGTTATCTCATTCCATTGTGGAGCACGCCCCGAGTTCATCAGAGCGGGTCGTGTACGGAGTAATGGACATGATGTTGGATAGAGGTGTCGCTGTCAGATGTAACACAGTATTCTCATGGGTACTAGCGATGGCGCGGGCAGAGCTTACGTAGCTGTATGCCTGCTCAACAAGATTAGGCACTTCTAGAACGGCTAAAAAGTATCTAGAAGTACTTTGAGTGCTGACAGCCGAGCATATTTTTGCAATCTCAATCCCTGCCGCTGTTTCGCTCATGTGACTATGGAGTTCTGATTTCTAGGCAACTACACATGGCTCCGCTCAAACATCATTCTACAGCTTCCCTCTTCCGCGTCCTGAAATGTTTGGAATTACCAAGATCAGAACGCATAGTCGGTTCCAATCCATTAGCTTCTGTAGAATGGCGATATCCCTGGATGTCGTAAGCGTGTGAGTGCATCCTTGAAAACGTATCATACAGCTACCGAGTGTTGTTCTGACAAGAACACAGTCTTCTCGTCACATTCACGCCATTGTCATTCCTACCACTTTGGAACGGGTTGAACCGGCTTCGCTCGGCAGATGGCATCTCCATTACTGCCGTATTGCTACTGGCTCTTTGCGCCCAGTCACAAATCGCAACGATGTATTACCTCTGGGCATGCCCTGTCTCCAAAAGATACGGACGCGTGGTACCCAAGCCACCAATTTTCATAGACTATGTCAATCTGGTCCAACTCATAACGCAGTGGATATGCTCGTTGTTTTTGTACGTCCTCCTCCCATCCTTTGAAGAACCAAGTCATCTCTAATTGATCCTTCGTTTGCACAGCTTGACTTTCCTTCTCATGTTGCGCACTCGCGCAAACGATGATTTTCACGGTGCAAAAACGCTGACGGACCACACATTCCCCATTACGACGACAACAACAACAACGACTAGTCCATCAATCAGAACGACGGTAATACTCACAACCACTCACGCGAGTCTCTGTATCTTCTGGATCTTCATGGCCGGTTCCCCGACCGACGACTGGTTAGATCTGCCTTTCGTCATGATCATGACCGTACAGCAAATAATCTTCAATCCAATTATCACCATCGCTACTAGCATCGCTTTCGCACTTCAAATACGCATGATGAGAACAAGTCAAGATCCGTCGGCGTTGTCTTGCGCAGCCCTCCTGCTTCCATGCGGCCTCTTCCTGGCTCTTGCAGTGTCGTGGCCCTTCAGGTTTCGAGTGCCACGGAATCTGAGGAGGGAGCGGGGTGACTTCTGGTGGCCGTTGACAGAGTGGTATCCCCAAGTAGGCTGGACGTGTATCAATAGCGGTGTAGTAGCGATTGGTTATGCCATCTTACTATGTGTTTTCACCAGCACGACTGGCAGCGGAGCAGAGTTGGGGACGGAAGGAGAGGCTTTATTGGGTGATTAATGGGCATGAGCGTGGGTTTGGAAGACCTCCCTTCGGTAACAAAGGAGCCCCAACTGCTTTACTTGCTTATTCTTCTGCCGTCTAAAGAAAAACGAACAAGTTCGCGGTAGCCTACCAAATCTCCAAAGTGTCACTTTTGACATCTGCCTCAGCTCGAAAGCAAGTATCAAATCCCATGGCACACACACGTTCGGTCGCTAAGTCGATCCGATCCGGACCCGGAATCGTAACCCTCTGTTCTCAAACCGCAGGCTCCCTCAATTTGGCGTCCCCCATCTGCGCCGGCGGAAAGTAGATCTGGTACATGCGCGCCACAAAGTCTCGCAACGCCTCGTAATCCTGCGGCTTACCATCGATGCAGATGCTCATGCGATTTGTGATCTTCAGCCCAAGGGAATCGTTTACTTGGCGCTTCAGGAACAGGATCGCCCTTGTGCCGAAGCAGCGTATATCGATGATGATCCGGTGGATGTAGGTGTAATGAGTCCTTGGTGGTACCAAGGTCGCAGACATATTGTAGTGGGTGATGTACACGGTGTTAAGGAATAATAGAGCGCCGTGGTGCGAGACCGACTGATTTCGCGAGAACAACTTCACTGCGTGGAAGGTCTGCAAACGCGCATGCGACGCACTTCTGAAGCGCGTGCGATAGTTGAAGCACATCCTTTTCCTTCACTCCTACAGCCGTAAATACAGTATGCTAGTCAATACTTTACCCGACCCACTCATCTGTACGTAAAGTACTACTACATATTTCGACAAATTTGCAACTCTCTCACCAATTAAGCACGCCTCAGCTTGGTGCTGTCGGCACTGCACAATAGCAGGACCGCGAGAACTCCAGATTCATCTAAGATTTTCAGCTAGGGAGGAATGAGCGTATGAGGTTCTCTAGTTCTTTTTGCTTCTTTATGCTACTGGCGATGGTTTTGTGTGGGAGCGTGGGTTCGAGTTGCGGGTGTGTCGGAATTTGGAGCGGTGTTGTTGAACATTTTTTTGCTGGTAGTGCAAACTGTTCCCGGGCGTATGTAATGATGCGGCGTACATGATAGCCTGTGCATAGAGAAATGAGAGTAACTGATACTGTGCTTACTGCTTCCAAGTTGAAGATGTGAGAACAATGAAATTACGGGAGACGTGTGTTCGATATCGAGACACAAAGATCAGGTCCGCGGTCTGGGGATACCATAGCCCAGGCTTTCTTTCAACAAAACATGGACGGAGAGCAATGAATTGGCAATGGCAGCCATCGCCGGCTCGCCTGAGATTCTTCTTTGCAGACTGGGCACAAAAGAAGATGATGCGGCAAAGAAGGGCTAATTGCAGACCGTCGAGGAAAGAAAGGACAGGCTGGAGAGATATATGACCGTGTACCGCTCGTGACAATGTTGAAAAAGAATTTTGGCTGGTAGCCCGAGAGCGTCAATTGCAGGAGTTGACCGTATCGAATATGATCCACTTCAGCGCATGGTCAATATTGTGCCACGCAACAGTCGTTACCCCGCCAAAAGTTCGTGAAGGTTTAGATGCTTGGGAAGTTGATGTCACACGAGAACTGAGTATTGAGATCTCTTCGGGGCCGACTAAAGTACAGTGCTTCCACCAGGGTTTAGAAACGAGGAGTGGACAAGTGATGCTCTGCTCGTGAAAGCAAGATAATCAGGCATGCTCGCAACGGTCTGTTTGCCCAAAGATGACGCGCATCAGGAAGGCTGTGTGGCAACGGTCGCGAATCAGGCAGGGCGGTGACTGAGCAGACGAATCACAGCAGGTGATATTGCCCGGGAGCGCACTCAAAAATTTGCATCCCGCTGTTTCCTTGGCAGCCTAGCCTTAGCGCTTGCCCCTCCATGCGCCCACATCATAAATAGTCCCGCCGCTCAAACTCTTACTGCTCTTTGTCCCTCACACCATACGCAAGCCGTATACCTGGTCAGTCAACTCAATACGCCCGCCGCTTGACGCTCTGCTAACACACGGCGTAGAGAACTTACACACTTCACCTCACCTTCCAAATAAACACACACACAACCGCCATCATGGGGTAAGTCATCGCCAGCCTCGCCTCGCCCGCTACCACGAGGACATCACTGACTATGGGCACAGTAAAGAAAAGATGCACATCAACGTGGTCGTTATCGGCCACGTCGATTCCGGCAAGTCCACTACCACCGGCCGTAAGCACCCTCACTCGCGCGATAGCGGGGTCACGATAGCTCACAATTGCAACAGACTTGATCTACAAGTGCGGAGGTATCGACAAGCGTACCATCGAGAAGTTCGAGAAGGTATGTACACACTCTTCTCTGAGTCGGAGCGCCGCTGGCATCCGGTGCCGCCTTCGAGTGTCGAGTTCAGTCATCGCTTTGGTGGGGCAACATTTTGTTGTGCGCACGCTAGCGAGGACTCGGCTCTCGCCCACCATGACGCACATTCACAACACCGCACTGCGCATTGCGACGCGGCCTCCAACTCATATTCGCGGCTCCTCGCTGCTTTTCATCGTCTTCATCATGCTAACATCCCTCCCAGGAAGCCGCCGAACTCGGCAAGGGTTCCTTCAAGTACGCATGGGTGTTGGACAAGCTGAAGGCCGAGCGTGAGCGTGGTATCACCATCGATATCGCTCTCTGGAAGTTCGAAACACCCAAGTACTACGGTCAGAATCACTCCTGGATGCCTTCAATACTACTCGCTAACTTTTTGCAGTCACCGTTATCGACGCTCCCGGTCACCGTGATTTCATCAAGAACATGATCACTGGTACTTCCCAGGCTGACTGCGCCATTCTCATCATCGCCGCCGGTGTTGGTGAGTTCGAGGCCGGTATCTCCAAGGACGGTCAGACCCGTGAGCACGCTCTGCTTGCCTACACCCTCGGTGTCAAGCAGCTCATCGTCGCCATCAACAAGATGGACACCACGAAGTGGTCCGAGGACCGCTTCCAGGAGATCATCAAGGAGACCTCCGGCTTCATCAAGAAGGTCGGCTACAACCCCAAGCACGTCCCCTTCGTCCCCATCTCCGGTTTCAACGGTGACAACATGATCGACAACTCCACCAACTGCCCCTGGTACAAGGGCTGGGAGAAGGAGACCAAGACCAAGGCCACCGGCAAGACCCTCCTCGAGGCCATCGATGCCATCGACCCCCCGTCCCGCCCCACCGACAAGCCCCTCCGCCTGCCCCTCCAGGATGTGTACAAGATCGGCGGTATTGGCACGGTGCCAGTCGGCCGTGTCGAGACTGGTATCATCAAGTCCGGCATGGTCGTCACCTTCGCCCCCGCTGGTGTCACCACTGAGGTCAAGTCCGTCGAGATGCACCACGAGCAACTCGTTGAGGGTGTGCCCGGTGACAACGTCGGCTTCAACGTCAAGAACGTCTCTGTCAAGGAGATCCGTCGTGGCAACGTCGCCGGTGACTCCAAGAACGACCCCCCCAAGGGTGCTGAGTCCTTCAACGCCCAGGTCATCGTCCTGAACCACCCTGGTCAGATCGGTGCCGGCTACGCACCAGTCCTCGACTGCCACACCGCCCACATTGCTTGCAAGTTCTCCGAGCTCCTCGAGAAGATTGACCGCCGTACCGGCAAGTCGGTTGAGAACAGCCCCAAGTTCGTCAAGTCCGGTGACGCTGCCATCGTCAAGATGGTTCCCTCCAAGCCCATGTGCGTTGAGGCCTTCACTGACTACCCTCCTCTCGGCCGTTTCGCTGTCCGTGACATGCGTCAAACCGTTGCTGTCGGTGTCATCAAGTCGGTCGTCAAGGCCGACAAGGCTGGCAAGGTCACCAAGGCTGCCCAGAAGGCTTCCAAGAAATAAGCGTGCTCTCTTCGGGCTGCTCGTTTCTTTCGTTTCTCTAGATACCTGGTTCTGGGGATGTGGTCGCTTGGGAAAAGCTGTGATGACTTTTGATGCATAACGATCTCGGGTGCCTGGCGTAGTCCCTCCATAGACTTCACAATGATCTGAATGAAAGTTATGGCTGGATAACTTTGCGTCTTTTGTCTGCTTCGTGATGTTCGTATTGTGTCTGCTTGGTGTTGCATGCTGATGATGTTGTGGTGTTGCGTTCTGTCTCTCCCACCTTGCCTTCTCCGTTCATCGCCACACTACCTATGCTGCGCATACTGGGCTACTTCGCCCTCATACCACTCAAGCACCCTCGCGCTGACACTCTGATCACCCTCTTCTGCTGTAGTACCCTCTCTAACATCCCCAGCCACCTCACCTCTCCTCCCCCACGGCACCACCCAATCCCCGCTCCTCACCTCCGGCGCCAGCCCAGCGTACAACAGCGTACACGCCGCATATTCCTCCTCCTTCGCGCTCGACACGAGCCGACGCATCGAGCGCAACACACTCGAGCCCGGCAGCGTCACATCAACAAGCACATGCTGCACACCCGACGGATTACTACCCGGCAGCGTATGCGCATGCTCATCAGCACCAGGCTCTTCTGCGTGCTTGCGATTCGCAAATTCGTGCGCGAGGAAGTATCTGATCTCCGCACTGCTGAAGCACTTGACCATTGGTGGTACAATGCTTATGCTTGCTGAAGTTGGCGAGGATATCCAGAGTACGCGAATCGAGGGATTCGGATGGCAGAAATGACTTGCTGTTGTGGTCATTCGCGGGATGAGTAATTTTGCAATTAAGAAGTCGGTGTTTGTGTCGGGGTGAGATAGGAAGAGGATATCAAGACGCCATTCATCTCTTAGCAAGTTTTCGACGGCTGGTTTGATGCTGGATGGATGGGTGGGGTTGAGTATGAGGGATTTGAGCGTGCCTTTTGAGGTGGGGCATTGTGTTGTGATGCTGGCGATTGGATTGGGAACTTGATTTTCGGACGTGAAAGCGAGATAGACTGTTGCGTGGAGGGTGTAAAGGATACGCGCAAGATGGAGTGTGGTTGGTGTGATGGCGGTTATAAGGTAGACTTTTGAGGAGAGGTCGAGGAGGGAGGAGGGGGTGAAGCTTGGGGGAGGTGGGTTAGACAAGAAAGAGGTGAGGAGAGGCATGATTGAAGCTGCGAAACGGAAGCCGAGAGAATGGTGCTGCTATGAGGAAAAGAAAGCTCTGTCTAATAAGCATGAAGGTTGAGGCCAATACCTAGGTACCAGGACTCTATAGCGGGATCGTCAGGTTTGTCGGCAGATATTATCTCCTGTCTACCCTCAGGGTCAAGATATGATCTCACTATCGCTTCGACTTGATAACTTGCCATTCGACTTTGATAGTACAGATGTCACGTTCGCGCAAGCCTGCCATCGAGGAGGCCAGGCTAGCCTGGGCCCTAGCGCGGCCGCTACTTCTATTCCCTGACCAAACAGCAGCATCTCTTCTCAGCCTCAACTCATCTCGTCCACTAAACTATGTCCGCAGACCTCTTCGCTGAATTCGCAGATCCAAAGCCTGCACAACAGCAATCATCGGCTCCAGCGAAGCCGGCAGCACAACCGGCACAGAATTTCAGCTTCTTCGACGATTTCAACAGAGCGCCTACACCGGCTGCCCAACCTCGAGCTCCACAGCAAGATCAGTTCCAAAGCTTCAACAATCCGACGATTCCAAATTCAGCGAACGATGAGAAAGATGATTGGGGTGACTTTGAGAGTGGGCCTTCAGCGGTCCAGCCGACTCAACAACACATCCAAGATCCCTTTGCATTTACATCGACTACATCAACCCAGCCCGTGAAGAGCTCGCATGACTTCACACAGACCACCCAGGATCCTTTTGCGTTCCACTTGAATTGGTCAGAGCAGCAAGATCAGAGCTCATGGCAGAGGGCGCCCATCGTCAAAGCCAAGAAGCCGGCAGACTCAAGCGTCATGTTCGACGCTGAGGAAGAGTTGGATGACGATGATGACTTTGGTGACTTCGAGGGTACAGAGACGAAGATCGTTGCTTCAGCACCTGCACCGCCTCAGAATTCTTCCGCACTTGTAGATCTGCTTGGAGACATGAGTGTGTCAGAACCTGAGCCTCCAGCTACCAAGCAAAGCTGGGATGAGGTGCCGACACGTGACGCAAGGACGATGCCCAGAAAGAAGAGTCCCGTGGGTGGCTTTGGCACGATGGCCAAGCCGAAGCAGCCTGTACCTACGCTGGAGCCAGCAGCGGGTACGGATGATGATAGCTGGGATACATTCGACGACTGGGAAGCTTCAATTCCCACGAAAGCTCCACCAAAGGCTACGAGTCAAAACCAAGCCACAAGATCTACAGCAAGTATAACAGGCTCCGCAAGCCCAGCACCAATATTGTCCCCAACGACAGATGAAGCACAGCCCGGAGAATTGCCTCCAACGAATGTACCGCCACCCGGCGTGCTCTTGTCTCTCTTCCCGACTCTCTTCGTGGACGCACAAGACAAGCTCTTCAAGCCCATGGCCGCCCAAACCCTGCCCATGAGGAACAAGCTCATGGCCGAGCCAGCCACAATCGCTTACTTGCAAGGCTACCTACTGCTTGGAAACGTAGCAGCACACATCATCGCCGGCCGCAAGCTGCGCTGGAAACGAGACCAACATCTCTCACAAGGTATGCGTATCGGTCCCGCATCATCACGCGCAACATCCGGCATGAAGCTCACGGGCATCGACAAGGGCGAGAACTTGAAGGAAGAGCGAGAAGTCTCGGATGTTGTGAGGGCATGGAAGGAGCAAGTGGGACGACTACGGCATGTTGTATCTGGTGCGAACCAGATCAAAGCCAGTACGCTTGGTCACGTACCAGACCTCCAAGACACGATGCCTGTCAAGACGTTGAAGCAGAGCGAAGGTGGTGTTCCTGCGAGGCAGCCGTGCATGATGTGTGGTCTGAAGAGGGAGGAACGCGTTACAGCAAGTGATATGGCTACTGATGACAGCTTTGGGGAGTGGTGGATTGATCAGGTCAACATGCATCGAGGTAAGCTGTGCTATCTACAAGTTTTGGACACAGAAGCTGATCGATGAACAGGCTGCCGCAACTTCTGGAACCAACACAAGGACACGCTCCGACAGCGCTGAAGACCTCACTCGCACAACACGTGGTCTGGGCATCCGCAAGGAGTATATTACCCTTGGCCAATAGCACCCAGCGGGGATAGGGAAACTGGACACAACGTCGTGGCTGCAGGGAGCATGTGAAATCTGCAGCAGAGCATCTGGACGCGCAGAATCTTCGTGGGTATACAAGACTGCGTCAATTGATGAGCTGGCGGTAGACATTTGCCACGGTGTTTAGCTCGGGAAGTTTAGCGGGGCGCAACACCTTCCTGATGCTAGCGGCTGGAGAGTCGCCGGCGGTAATGAAGCTGTCAGAACAAGGCCGTCGGATGGATGAAGTTGCTCCAGCTGGACGGCGTCCAGGGTATGAAAGGCTGCAACACTGTGGCTTTGTATCTTTGTGCGGCCTCGGTGCAGCTGACAACGTTGACATGTGACGTGCAATTCTTGTTCCTGTCTCGTATGAAGATCTGATCCGATGTAGGTGAAAGGTCGAGGTAGCGTGGAGAGGGTCGTAGCGCGGGCGGGGCAAGAACGTGGGCATGCAAAGACTCCGTCTCGTCTCAAGTGGGCGGCGCGTAGACTGCAGTATCTACCTATCCAGCTACTACGACCCCCAATTCATCTGTCCTTCACCGTATACACTACCTCTGCATAGCATACACCGCCGTTTTGCACGCAATCCATTGTCCCCAGCAGCTGAGGCGCACGCACAAGTTCCCGCCCGCCTGAGCCAGACCCTTTCGGCCTACGATACCCCAGACTCGGCACAACACAGCACCCACTACGTAACGACCTCGCATACCGTTCTTCTCGCACACGCACACGCACACGCATACGCATACGCACACGGGCAGCGTACAGCCAACACCGTGCCACTCGCGCCCCGGTAGATCCACGTCGGGCTGGCAACAGGCGCTCGCAGGTGTCCAGGGAATGAGCGGGCCACACGATGGTAAGCACGCACATGTCATTGTCACGCTCCACCACCACCACCGCCGTCTGAAGTCTTGTGCGACGGCGGGCCCTTCACCGCTCTGGGAGACGTGTGAAGCTGCGAACATGCCCAGGAAGAGCTGCTGCACGCTCAATAGACTCCATTCACTACATCTCCCTCTCTACCATGTACAACCACCAAATGTTCCCTGACACACCCTCTCACAATGTCCACTGCTGACCCGCCCACGCCTCCAGGCTCTCCACCAGAAGAACCCCACTTCGATGCCGCGCCGACACGCCCCTACGACTATGCCGCGCTGGTCAAGAACAAGAGCACGTCCAACCTGCTCTCCCAGCGGGCGCCGGCGCCCATAGACACGGCGAAGCGCATGAGCATCGATGCCGGGCAGCTGGACCGCATGGCGAGGTGAGTTGGCGCGAACACTCTGGACGGGACATGGCATGAAGAACGAACGTAGGAGGGTAGGAAGAGGAAGAAATGACTGACACGTGTATAGGAGCCCGATCATGCCAGAGTATGAGCACGGCATTGGGGCGTCGGGACTGAGGAGGATACGCCAGCAGCCAGGCTCACGACCGCCGCCGTCTACGCAGCGCGCCACCTCACTGAACATCGCGACTCCGGTACGTAAGCCCATACAAACGAATTGCACCTTCACTATAGACGAAACAAACACTGACACAGCGCATCCGCCAGCCCGTATCCAGACATCCTTCCGACTCCGCAGCGCCAGGCCCCGGATCGCCGACGTTTGCCTTTGGCTCAGACCTCACCCGCTTCCCCTCCGAGTCGCTGCACTCCTTCTCCTTTGCGACGCAGTCGGAGGAGTTCATCCACAACCGCCAGAATGTCCTGAAGCGCTCCATCGATTTCATGCGGGACCGTCTTGGCTGGGCCGCTACCAACCCCGGGATAGCGAACGCGCAGGCAAAACTCAGTGGGGACCAGGAGGTGCAGAGCATGATGGAGCTGCTGAGCAGGGCAAACCTCATCGGCCACGACGGCGCGGGCGCACACGGACTGGGGTCGCTGGGGCCGATCACGGGGCCGGCAGACATGTCGGGCGAGAATCTGTTCGAGAAGGACTTTTCCATGGAGCGCTCGACCAGTCCAGACATGATGCTGGAGGCGTCGAGACCGCCAGTGCATAGGGCAACGACCACCGAGATCGCAGACTCAAGTAGCAGTGCGCAAGAGACACTCAGCTCACCCAACACAGATATCGCCTCCGATACATCGAGCACACTGACACGGGAGATTTCACCACCACAGCCTCGAAGACCCCAGCGAGCAGCCCTCAAGCGCACACTCACGGACGTGGCACCCCTCACCATACAGAGCCAGCTCAACGAGGTCCTCGCCCAGCCATACACCGTCGGCGACAACGGCCAGATCACCCACGTCCTCTCCCCAACCTCCGTCCCCACGATCCCGCCCAGCTTCAGCAACATCTCAGGCCCGCACTCGGCCGGCTCAGCGCCCCACGGTCACGGCAACCGATACACGCCCGCCGCACAAGCCATCTTCACTACCGAAGCACAGTCGCCGTGGACAATCACCTCGGCCAACGATCTGGCGTGCTTAGTCTTCGGCGTGACGAAGGCAGAGGTGCGCAAGCTGGGCATACTCGAGGTCGTGCGAGAAGACCGGAGGAAGTGGCTCGAGGACAAGTTGAAGAACCCGGACAGCGGATCGAAGTCGCCAAAGGGACCGCCCGGACTGGCTTCGGCAACAAATCTAAAGGTCGGCAGCGGCATCACGGCACGGCTCCTCAGCAAGGCTCCATCGCGCTCCGCGGCCTCGAGAAAGGCAAAGACAGACGATGGCAGCGGATCGTCGTACTACAACGCCAAGAAGACGGGCAAGCTGAACCACGAATCAAAGGGCTCTAGGGGTGTTCTTCTCTGTGGCGATGTCATACCAATACAAAAGCGAAACGGTGCAACTGGCTCGGCTAGTCTCTGGGTCAAAGAGAAGCGCGGCGGTCTCATCTGGGTGCTGGAAGAGATCGCCGAGGACGTCGCGTATGTCAACGTGGACGAGGTCGGTTGCGTTTCCAAGGGCTGGGGCGCAATCGAAGCAGTCTTTGGCAGCGACAGACTACGGCGAGGCATGGATCTAGGGCGATTAATACCGGGCATACCTCGACTGAAGGGCACCAACACGGGCGGGCTCGACTACGACGAAATTGCAGAGACGCTCAGCTACACGGCGCGGACGTCTAACAGCATCAACATACCTGTCACCGTCGAAGCAGTGCCGGGCGAACTCACTTTCCGCGTCTCGAGCTTTCCCCACATCGCAGGCATTATCGTACTCTCCGCATCTGATCTCTCAGTCACAAGCTCCAACTCGGTCTTCTCGTCGGCGCTCTTCGGACAGCCCCGGCCCGAAGGCCTTCACGTAAGCAAGCTCATTCCTGCATTCGACCGGATACTGCATGTCATGACCGATGAGGACAAGATCGAACTGGTCGACGGCATAGTCATCCCAGAGCACAGCTTCCGGCGCGCCCGGGCATTGCTCGCCATGAGAGAGGGTAGTGCAGATGCAGCTGCCATCTTTCTCAGACCGAGCGGTTTACCTGCGCTCCATCGCGACGGCACAGACATCATGGTCGACGTGCAAATGCGCGTAGTGAAGAGCGAGAAGACACCGCGCTTTGATGAGAATGTGATTGAAGAGGAGGACGGGCCAGCAAAGCCAGCAAAGCCAGCAAAGGACCCTGACCTGGTGTACGCTCTCTGGATCACTTATTCTAGGCAACTGCATGCTGCAAACCACGGGATCGGCCCTGTGACTCCTATGCTCTCACGACCCGGAACACCACCCCGGCAACCTTCGCCAGGACAATCCAACCTCAACGTGCCTGAGGAACCCATGTCGGATAATCCCTCTTCCAGCACTTCGACGCCACCTGTCTCACTGCTCACAAAACAACTCCAAGGCGCCGCACAACCAGAACCACCAGCGAAAGCATCCATGGCACCGCCACCGGTCCCGGCATCAACCGGTCCACCCGTCCGCAAAACCATCAACGACTTTGTCGTCCTCGAGGAAATGGGCCAAGGTGCGTACGGCCAGGTCAAGCTGTGCCGCTCGAAGAAGAACAGCTCCCAAAAGGTCGTGATCAAATACGTCACAAAGCGCCGCATCCTCGTCGACACCTGGACCCGCGACCGGCGCCTCGGCACCGTCCCGCTCGAAATCCACGTCCTCGACTACCTCCGACGCGACGGCTACAAGCACCCCAACATTGTCGAAATGAGTGATTTCTTCGAAGACGACGTCAACTACTACATCGAGATGGTTCCGCACGGCTTACCTGGCATGGACCTGTTCGACTACATCGAACTGCGAGTGAACATGGAGGAGAAGGAGTGCCGCAAGATCTTTGAGCAAGTCGTCCGGGCCGTGGCGCATTTACATACGCGTGCGAAAGTTGTGCATCGCGATATCAAGGATGAGAACGTCGTGCTGGACGGAGGGGGAAATGTCAAGTTGATTGATTTCGGGAGCGCGGCGTATATCAAGAGTGGGCCTTTTGACGTCTTTGTTGGGACGATTGGTACGTCAGATCTCGCTCACCCCTTCCTTTCACCCCTTTCAATTCTTTCCAACTAACCCCCCCACCACAGATTACGCCGCCCCCGAAGTCCTCTCCGGCTCTCCCTACCGCGGCAAAGAACAAGACGTCTGGGCGCTAGGCATCCTGCTGTACACCATTATCTACAAGGAGAACCCGTTCTACAGCATCGACGAGATTATGGATCATGATTTGCGCGTGCCGTGGGTTATGAGCGAGGAGAGTATTGATTTGGTCAGGTTGATGCTGGATCGCGATGTCGAGAGGAGGATTACGATTGGGGGGGTGTTGGAACATGGGTGGTTCAGGGGGGG
>Ga0265798_10001404_pt1 | contig 37617 bp, 41 predicted proteins | sample P3T30metagenome_FD_192430 | JGI IMG/M metagenome (GOLD analysis project Ga0265798, IMG submission 192430) | Plant litter microbial communities from East Loma Ridge, Irvine, California - P3 T30 | ecosystem: Environmental > Terrestrial > Plant litter > Unclassified | place: USA: California...
CGCCGTTCGTGATTTTACGAGGAAAACGCCGAGCAACGGCAAACACCATACGGTGTGAAGATACGGCTTCGTGCTATCACACGGAAAACCCGAAACCCGTCCTATCACGCCACCGTTTTGCGAGCACGTGGCAAGCGTATCTAAAATGTCTGCCACGGCTTAATTTGCGATAATTGATCCCTCGGCCAATGTATCAGCATACCGAGCCCTACAAGTACACATGTAGACGTCGACCTGTGGACCTTGATATCTATGGTCATCAGAGTCTTAGAGGAACCGCTGACCTGCATGATCCTTAAAAAGATCAGCATTCCGTACATAGTCAGCAAGGATCTGCACTGATTTATGTCGACTGACTTCCTGAAGTTTGAAGATCGTCGCGCCTTGCGATGCACCCTCGGTAAGAAATCCCGCGCGTAGGGAATGCCCCGCAAATTGTTTCGGATCATAGCCCGCAGCGGCAGCATGATGCTGGACTAGGCGAGCAATCGCACGATCCGACATGGCGGCAGGGGTAAGCGCATCGAGCCGCGACAGGCGTCGAAAAAGCGGTCCTTCAATATGGCCGGCCACAGCCATCCAGGCGAGGAGGAGCGCCTTCGGTCGAATACGCGAGCCTTCAGGAATGGCGATAACGATGCCTTGCCGGGTCTGATCGGTCTTCGAATGGGCGATAGTCAGTCTAAGCCCCTCGGGTACGACCCCAACATTTTCAACCTGAAGCGCGACGATTTCGGACCGCCGCAACGCTGCAGCCATCCCGATCGCCAAGATCGCGCGATCGCGCAACGCCCGCAGGCCTTCACCGTCGATCGCGGCCAACATGTTGCGCAGCGCAGCCGCATCTGCGGGACGCTTCTGTCGTTTGGCACCGCCGTGTTCCGCGCGAATGCCGGCCAGTACTTCAGCCAGACGACCCGCGGTCGGCATCGCAGTCGGTGCCGGATACCCGCCAGCGCGATGATGATGCCCGATCGCCGCCACCCGCCGGTTGATCGTCGACGGGTTGAGCCCGGCCGTCGCCTGGTCGCTGGCAAAGACCGCGACGATGTCCGGTGTGGCCGGCAGCGATGGCAGACCATGCTGCGTGCACCAGGCGGTGAAGATCGTCCAATCGGAATCATAAGCGCGTCGCGTCGCACCGGCGCGGGCTGCTTTCGCATACGCGGCCGCGCGCTCGATCTTTTCATGCAGGATCGCGGGCAACATCGGTTCATCCGAGTCCACGGTAACGAACGGTGTTCGCGACGATGTGAGGTCCGGATCGGACGGCATCGGTCCAAGAGTGCGGGAAGCGACCATACAAGAGCGTGTGCCACGCTCGATTTCGCCACGCTACCCTTATGTCCGAGAATTACACTTATCGGACATCGGTGTATTAGATGATAAAAGACATTATAATTCAAGTAGGTCTAAAACAGGGTAGCGACCAAGTGGAACGGCTCTCAACCTTTTTGGAAGATATGCCACTAATGCGTACACGAAATTGAAGTTGAATGAGGGTGCTATACTAGAGTTTGGTAATCATGCTGGCGCCTTTGTAAGTGCACCAGCGAACGAATGATATTCGTACCCAGCTGAGCATCAAGCACGTTACCGATCTATTCGCGTGAACGATTGTATAATTACCATGACGCTGCCTATTCATCGGCGATAGAGGCGATCACAACGCGTGAGCCCACCAACTTGCATCTGATTGATCCCCCGGCGTTCTTCACTGCTCCCAATACACCGCCATCACCCACCAATGCGGTTGTGGACAGCATTGACACGCATCGCAAGTTAACCACAAGCAAGTAGACATTGCTGATAACTAAGCACCATCGTCATAGCGCCAGTCATTACTACTAAGCAGGATCAAGCCGTCTTCTCGTATAGACTCCACGTATTCACAGAATTCTTTTGCCGCACGCTCAGCAGGTTTATAGAAAGACCACCGTCATCCTTAATGAAAATATCAATTAACGTGTCGAACCTGCTGTACGTGCTTCGTCTTCAGCAATGCTAAAAGCCGTCAATGCCGTAGCGGATGGCGTAGCCTGCTGATCAATGCGTGTTCGTAACCGCGCCTGGATGCGAGTCTGGAGCCTACTGGCTATTCTTTCCGTCGGCGGGGTATTAGGTACCGTCTGCTCTCGCGTCTGCCGCTGCCCGACCTGGCCTACAGACGCTTGTGCTACTTGGCCTTCTGTAGCCTGTTTCAACGTTGGCTGAGGCGTTGCTAGTTGTTGTGCGGTAGAAGAGTAGCTTACCGCCAAAAGGGAAGAAGCTAGCCATAGTACTGCCCATCTGACCAACCGCATACTATCTTCCTTGCTGCGCCGGGCGTAGCTCCGCCCGGCTAATCTGACCACTAATTCCCGCTATCATATCCGATGACCGGACCATTAAGTTTAGCATCTGCATTCTGCAACTGCTGGGTACGGTTAGCATTCCGCTAAAATTTCCCTGCGCTGGAATCGTTACGCGGCCCAGTTCACGCCCATCACTGCATTGTAGAACCCAATAGGGTAGCGCCGTCTCTGCGGAGTTTATTCCACTACTAACCCCAGAGATTCGATAAATGCCGGGCGGCAGCAATTGTTGTTGCCTCAGTACAGTTCCTCCTACGCCTGACGGCGCGGTAAAGTTCAGTACGCCACCTGTATCGCCCGATTGTAGGGATGCGCTGGCACCGTCATCATTTACTGGCGTCCAATCAAATGGCGTAGTCTCTGCAAGATTCAGCTTAAAGTTGGGGTCACGCGAACGGCTGCGATCCACTTTGCTGCGGACTGACGCATAATAGCGCCATGCTGTTTCGGCCGAACCGCGCCGAACCAGCGCCGTTGTTACCGCCGCAGTAGCCTCGTCCGAGATTCGATGACCATGCGCGCGCAACCCCATGAAGAGAGCTGCGGTAGCTTCTGGATCGGCGCCTTTAGTCGACACAAAACTAATGAAATCATTCTGCCACGCCGGTCGGCTACCTAGCGTACGAATTAATGCCGCACGCACTGCCGGATTGGTGATTGCACTGCCTAACACCGGAAATAATATGTCAGTAGCTCGGCGTGAGGTGCGCAGCGCAACGTCATAATGAAGAAGCACGCTAGGTATGTCACCACGCCCAACGGCATCTTCTATTGCCCACAATTGCGTCTGCAAATCACGTCGCGACAGCTGTTGAGCATAAGCGAAAGCGGCACGAGCTCCAACGGCGTCCTCTCGCATTTGCGCATCCAGCCCGTAAACAGACACAGCCGAAACGGTGGTCGGGTCCAGCCTTAGCGCCTCCTGCGCCAGCAGGCGCGGGCGCGAACGCGCGCCACCAGCCGCTGCCGCGGCGAGCGCCTGCTGTGCCAGCGCTGCCGCATTGCGGCCATCGGTCGGTGCCAGCCGATAGGCTTGCTCGGGATCACCCGTACGCGATAACGCTGCAAGCGTCTGACGGACTGTCCAGAATCCCGCAATCAACACCAGCAGCGCAAATAGCGCCCGTACGATCCATTCGCGCTGCGACCGGCGGGTATCGACGGGCTTAGCCATCAGCTGTTCGCTAGCTCGTCAGCACGGCCATAACCATAGCCATATTCATAACCATAGCCATGGTGCGCTTTGCGGGCTTCAAATTTGGTAAGCACACCGCCGAGAACTCGCGCATTGGCACTAGCAAGCCGATTAAGTGCAGTCCGAACCATACTCGAACGAATACCGTGCGACTCTACGGTATAGATCACGCCATCTACCCGACTTGCTATTAGTGGCGCATCAGCCAGTCCCATCACTGGCGGTGAGTCAATAACAACATGGTCATAACTCTCTAAAAGGCGATCAATCAGCACTTTAAGACGGACGCCTGTCAAAAGCTCTGCGGCATTCGGTGGAATTGGTCCAGCCGACATTGCAGTGAAGCCAAAGTCGCTCATTGGAAATGTCAGCGCATCAAGATCATCATGCCCAGTCAGAAAATTACTTAGTCCCCGACTATGATCAACGCCGCCGAAGTGATGAATAGATGGTGAGCGCATGTCGCCATCAACTAATATCACTTTTCGCTTCGCACGTGCTAGCGTAGTAGCAAGTGCCATCGCTGTGGTCGATTTACCTTCTGCTGGACGAGTAGAAGTAACTGCGAACGACCGCGGAACACCTTGCTCAGTTGAGAAGGCGAGATTAGTCTGTATAGTTAAATAGGCATCGACCAGCATCGACTTTCGATCGAGCATCGCATCCTTAGGCGTAATATCCTTGAGTTTTGGAACTGATCCGAGCAGCGGCAGCCCAAGCAGTCGCTCAACTTCGCTCGGGTCAGCAAAGGACTCGTCGATTTGCTCAAGCGCAAATGCGGTCAGCACACCGAGGCCGAGACCGGCGATCACTGCCAATGCCATATTCAAAAGCAGTCTAGGGCTGGACGGTCGCTGGGGTACATCCGCAGGATCAACAATTGCAATATTGTTTACGCCCACACCGCCAGCAACCCCGATTTCCTTGAAACGCTGAAGAAGGCCATCGTACAAGGCACGGTTAGTATCTACCTCTTGCTGGTAGATATTATACTGAATACTGCGCCGACGAAGATCAAGATAGCTCGCCTTGAGTTGCTCAACTTTGCTATCGAGCGCACGCTCACGCTCAACTGCCTCACGATAATCAGCCTGCAGAGAACCGGAGACGCGACCTTCTTCACGGCCGATCGAACGATCAAGCTGGTCAATCTGAGACTGAATTGCCCTGGCAGCAGGATATTGCGGCTCGAACTGAGTCATCAGTTTCTGATAGTCAGCTGCAAGTTCAGCGCGCTTTTGCCGCAGGCTATTGATCGCCTGATTGCGCAACGCCTCAGTTGAAGCACCGGCACGCCCGGACTGGGTGGAACGCGCCTCTGCTTGAATACGGTCCGCAGTGGCCTGCGACAGCGAGGCGTTAAGTGCGGCAAGATCGTCCGCTACAATCGAACGCTCGCTGGTTGAGCGCCCGTCGCCTCCCGATTGTGCTGGCAGGTTAATAATTCGTTCGGCCGAAGCATAAGCAACAAGCCGACGCTGCGACTCATTCAGTCGCTCTTTCAGTTGCCCAAGTTGACGCTGCAGCAAATTGCGGCCGTAGGATGTCGCTTGGATCTTCCGTTCCAAGTTAGTCTGGATGAAGTTGTCCGCCCAAGCATTGGCAACTCGCGCCGAGAAATCTGCATCAGGACTGATAAAGGATATGTCTACCAACCTCGACAGGCGCACGGGCGCAACTGTGAGGCGTTTCAATAACAGCTCACCTGCAACACGCTGCCGTGCGACGCGACCCGAAGCCGGATATCGACCGTTAACGACTTGAAAGGCGGGATCGCTATCGGACACGCCAAAGAGGGCAAAGAACTTGGGATCGTCCACCAACTGTAGCTGTGTAGCTACACGCTCAGACAATGAACGAGACTGGAGTAGGCCATACTGTGTCTGGTAAAACTCTTGGTCACCGACGCTTGCTTCCCGCTCGACGCTCTGCAAGTCAGTGACCTTGTTCGATTCCCGTGAGATCTCGACCGTCACCTCGGCTGTATATTTTGGCGTCATCAGCAGCGTCGTGACTAGCCCCAGCAGGATACATGCGACGGTGATGCTGATGATCACATAGCGCCAGCGCATTGCGATACGCAGGTATTGGCGGATCAACGGGAGCCGTTCCGGCTCAAGTCCGCGCGCGTTAACGTACGGGGTAACTGCCGTACGTGGATTTGGTGTGGCGACGTTCATGGCGGAGGTGTTCACTGCAGAATGGCGATCAGCGGCGCTGCGAGCAGCGGAGATAGCGAGATAAAGTCGCGGAACAGGCGCCGCTGCGGGGAATCACCAACAACGATGACGTCGTTGGCATAGATCGGCGGATCATCATATGCTCCTTGGCGAATGGCGCTGACATTGTAGAGCCCTGCCATCTTCTGTCCGTTCACGGTACGTAGAATGACGATATCCTCTTGACTGGCGAACTCGGTCAGCCCTTTGGCTGAGGCGACTGCGCGCAGCAAAGTCATTTGGTTGGTCACCGGATAAAGACCCGGCTCCACGACCTGACCATCGATCGTCACCACTTGGCTGACGGAGCTTTTGATGTTGATCGTGACTTCGGGATTGCGGACATAGCGCCCACGCAACGCCGTCTCGATCGCACGCGCCAGTTCCTCGGATGTCTTGCCTCGCGCATCGATCGTTCCGGCCAACGGCATGGCAATGCGACCACTGGCATCGACCTGCATCTCACGGCTAAGATCGGGTACGTTGAACACTTCAACTAGGATCGTATCGAGCGGGCCGATCAACGACGGGCGATCTGCGGCAGTCAGATCATTCCTGTCAGGAGACGGCAGCTCCTGACTATCCTTTACGACGGTTAATCGTGAGGTGGTCGCTAATTGGGGCGTACTGGCGCACGCAGTGAGGGCGATTGCCATCAAAACAGGACAAATCTTACGCATGCGCTTGGTAGTTCCAGACGTAGCTGAGGGCTGGCGGGCTATAGATGCTAGGCCGACCCGGGTAAAGCAATGCTATCACGCGCCAGCCAAACCGCCGCAAAGACGATTGTTACCATAATTATTGGGGTGCGGGCGGGATAGTCGAACAGGCTTGCAATCATGACCAGCAGCAGCATCACCGATCCCAGCCGCCCGGTCGTACCACCAGAACGCCAGACGCGGATGCTGGCCCATACCCACCACCCGACTGCTGCTGCTAATATCGCCGCCCCGAAAATGCCCGCGTCTAAAACGACTTCCAACCAATCATTGTGCGCATGATTGAAGTAGGTTGTTTTGAGTAGGCTGAACGGTTCGTGCAGACGAAACAAGGGATCGAATCCGCCCAGCCCCGCCCCGGCCGGGAAATAGGTCATGACCATCTCCAAGACAGTAGGCAGTGCGCGACTGCGCATATCCTGGCCAGGATCGACAGCCAGCGCGCGGTTGATCGCCACCGCACGGTCCGCGGCTACGCTAGCGAGCACGAAGATCGCTACAACCGCAATAATCGCCGCTGCGAGTGCGGGTAACACCCAGCGTGGATATCGGCGCATTGCTCGGGCAATGTTCGCACGGACCAGCAGAGGGCCGAGCACCAACGCAAATACGCCTAACGCCAGCCCGGCGCGGGACCCAGTGGCTAGAATAGTCAACACAAACAATAAGACGAGTGCCAGTGCGACCGGCGCACGCCAGCCGGGCTGGCGATGATCAAGAAACGCCCAAGCTGGCGCTAATAGGCAGCCGATTGCCAGGAACAACGCAAGGTGATTACGGTTGGCAAAAGTGCCACTTACCTGTCCGACGCTATCGTTAATAAGCGGGTTGTTCGCTCCCATGCCAGAAAACTGCAACAGGCCGGAGATCGTCGAGGCCGCGACCATAGTGAGCAAAATACCGGGCAGCCAGGCGCGCTCATTATCGCGCAACTGCGCCACTAGCACCAGCGCGGTTATGGGCACAAGGAGAGAAGCGGCCGCGTTCACTGCGCCACCGGGCACAATTGCCCAAGGACGCCACGGCTGCAACTGCCCGCTTGCAGATGCAGCATCGACAAAAATTGCTCGACCAGGCAATTCCTGCCACCAGCGTGGCGGTAGCGGGATAAGCTGCAGCAATGGCAGCGCCACCGCTGCGGCTAACAGCGCAACTATCGGTAACAGGGCAAGCTGATCAGCCCGAGCCGGCCGGGCGCCGAACAGCATCGTGAAAGCCAGTAACAGCGTAGCTACGGTCCGGACGATTACTTGACCCGACACGTCGCCACGCGAAGCCCCACCAGCGACCCACAAGGTACCCAGCAGCGCAAGCAAGAGAAGGGCAGGCAGGCTGGGCGCGGTGATCCGGCCCGGGCGGTGCGATATCGGCATTGCAGCCTTATAGAGCATTCGGCGGCTAATCTGAAGCATGCTCAATGCGCCTCTTTAAAATCGGTCGAGCAGCGAAATGTCTAAGCTTTTAAGCGCGCCGCAATCGATGAGACCGGGTCGCCACATAGCAATTGCCGTACTGCGCGCGTCGATTGCCACGCCTGCCGCCCGTAACCGGTCGATCAGCGGAACGGGACGTGGCAGATTCAGCATTAGCAACGGCACGCCAATCTCAGACAATAACGCAGGAACACTTTCTTCGGACGCCGCTAGCTCCAGCACGATTGGCATTGCGCCCCCCCTTAGTACCAGTGACGCGGCAGGATCCCAGACTGATTGCCAGCGCTCAAGTTCGGTGACGAAGGTAGGCAGACCGCGCTGCCCGCCGAAACAGCTCGAGTATCGATCCTCCGCGCACCAGTCATTCCGCTGCCATATTGCAGCGGCGGTGCGAGCAGATGTGGGAAAGGTGCAGGTTGCCACCACACTGGGATCGGCGAGTGTGAAACCGAAGCGTTCATAGAATGCATGCTGCGACGTCCACAGCAGCACCGGTACATCGCTGCCAATTTCCTCCAATGCTGCTTGGAGCAACCACGTGGCGAAGCCTCTACGTTCAAATGCGGGTGCGGTGCACACTAACCCGACGGCATAGAAATTGACCCCAGAGTTCGTACCCCGGCGCGTGCACAGCATCGCCGCAGGCTGTTTATCAGCTTCCAGCAGCCAACTTCTATCGTCGTACCCACCGCCGCGTAGCCAAGGAAAATGCGCATCCAGCGACACTCCGCGGCCGCGGCTGGCAAAGAATACCTGCCAAGCAAGGTGCCGAAACGCGTCGGGCGTTTCCTCAACTCTGCAACTGCGAATGATTGCCACGGTGCGTCTTAAGTCTCGATCGACTCGTATTGTCCTTCAGCCGCGGCCCGCATGAACGACAGCTTCATCAGTAATTGCTTGGTGCCTTCGACGTCGAGTCGCGTGGTGTTGTGCGAATGATATTCCTCATCGCGTTCAATTACCGCACCTTCTTCGAAATATTTTCGATAGTTGAGATCGCGCATGTCAGCGGGAATGCGATAATAACGATTCATGTCCTGTGCCACACGCATTTCCTCGCGCGTCAGTAGTGATTCGTAAAGTTTCTCACCATGGCGCGCACCGATGGTGCGCACTTCATATTCAGGTCGACCCATCATCTCACTAATCGCACGAGCAAGATCAGTCAGTGTGGCGGCGGGTGCCTTTTGCACAAAAATATCGCCAGGTCGGCCGTTCTCGAATGCGTGAATCACCAAATCTACCGCGTCTTCAAGCGTCATCATGAAGCGCGTCATGTTACCGTCGGTGACGGTGATAGGATTGCCCCTCCTGATCTGCTCGACAAACAGTGGAATGACAGACCCTCGCGAGGCCATCACGTTTCCGTAACGCGTTCCACAGATCATTGTCTTCGCACTCGCCGCAATACGAGACTTGGCAACCATCGTCTTTTCCATCAGCGCTTTGGACATACCCATAGCATTGATCGGATAGACCGCCTTGTCAGTGCTGAGACAAATAGCTTTGCGAACGCCGTATTCGATGGCGGCGTCGAGCACATTGCCAGTACCGATGACGTTAGTTTTCGTTGCTTCAAGCGGGTGGAATTCGCAACTGGGCACTTGCTTTAGGGCCGCGGCATGGAAAATAAAATCAGCTCCGCGCACTGCGCCATTGACGCTTTTTTGATCGCGCACATCACCGATGAAAAACTTTAGCTTGTCGCTATTATAACGCTGCCGCATGTCATCCTGCTTCTTCTCGTCGCGGCTGAAGATGCGAATCTCACGGAGGTCAGACGTAAGGAAACGGCGTAGTACGGCATTGCCAAACGAACCCGTTCCCCCGGTAATCAGTAGAACCCGGTCTTCAAACATGATAACTTCATTCCTCACTATGCGTGCGGCAGATGCGACTTCCCCTAGGGGGTCACCTCGCGCGAGGCAAATTCAACACTCAGGACGAGAAGCGCGGGCCAGCCAGAATCCCTTAGTCCTTCTGACGATGCACCGCAGCCAAAACCATAAAGAACGCAAGCCCCTGTAACGCCAGCTTAAGCGCGGGAACCACACCATCGCGAAAATGAGGAATTAAGATAGATACGGCAATTAGATAGATGCCAAAGCGCGCTGGGAAGTGCCCTCTCGCCACCATCTCATCCCATCCCTCCTCAAAACGCCCAACACGCTCAAAGAATAAACCAAGAATCGTATAAAATAATCCGACTGCTACCACCCCACCCTGAAGTACTATTTCGGTCAGCATTGTAGTAGCACCGAGTGGTGAGATTCCCTCGAATATTAGGTCTGGTCCGTAGACGACTTCCGCTTTAGCTGGCCACAGAAAACTTGGCACAAACGCCAATAAAGAGTTAATAAACCGCATTCCATATTCGTAATCGGTCATGTTAATGCCGATTCGATTGATGATGCCTGGTAGCGAATGGCCCGCATACAATCCTTCCGAAAGGAAGTAGAAGATGACAGTCTGCAGATCGAGGCGCTCCGACACACGTGTTGCTGAAACTACTGCAAGCATTACGAAAAGTCCTAGGCCGAGCAGCAAGCGTGTAGCAGCCGCTTTGCCACGCGAGCGGCCGGCAAAAAGAATAATCGCAAGCGGCACCAGCGCCGAAATCACCTCAAGACGCTTTACCCGTATAACGAAAATAATCGCGATTGCCGCGAGCGATAGCCAGAATAACGGCTTAATCGGCATTCGCCCTAAAGACAGGCGCATGATCATGATGAACGCTAGAATGATACCCAGAGCTTCGATCGCCGAATATATCAGCGCAGTGCCAGCGTCTCCGTCAGCCGCCACTGACTCGACAGCATACCCCTGAAGAAAAGAACTCAACCCAAACATGGCAATGCCAGCTGGGAACAGCATCAGCACCACACAGGTTAACAATGCGGTACGATAACTCGCCGCCTCACCAACTACGAATACATAGGAGAAACGAGCCGACCCCATTAATCGACCGATATAGCGGCCTGCCTCAATTCCAAGCATAGCAACACATACATAGCGTAGTGATATGATTGCTAGCTCACTATTTGCGGCCACCTCATTGAGGAAAGTCATTTGCCGCAAATTGATCGATAGGAATGCCAATATTGCTAAGGGCACTGAATAATAAAATGTTGACAACTGGGCGAGGTCTGCTCCACTTGGAAAGCGACTAGTGATTAGCCGCACCACCGCAAGCGTGACTAAGCCTCCGGTGATGCCAAGCAAAAATAGAAATTCGAACACTGATTTAGCGTCCTTACCGAGGGCGAGCGATTAGCTGCCAGGCCTTGAACGGATACCGAGCGTAGAGCGCTAACGCGCCTAACGACAGCCCCTTAGATCGCAACGAACGCAGAATTTCGCGATTCATCCGGAGCTTCGCCGTCAGGTTGCGCGTGCTCACTCCACCATTGCGGAACGCCACCAATACATGCGGGATGCATCGCCAACGCACCGCGCCGGGACGTAAAAATAGGCGCACGGTAAAATCAAAATCACCGGCAATTCGATAATGTTCGTTAAATCCGCCTATCCGATCGAACACCGCGCGCCGAACATACATTGTAGGATGCGGGGGCATGTGCCCTACGCGCAGCATCCAAGGACGGAACCCGCGCGACGAATAGAAGCGACGCACGCGACTGGTATCGTCGCCATCGACAATGACGAGATCGCCGGTAACAGCATCGGCATCAGCGAGATACGCCGCCACCAATTGTAGCGCATCATCGCGACAGAACCAGTCGTCGGCGTTCAGAAAACCGACTGCATCGCCGGTGGCGCGGGCAAGCCCTTTGTTCATGGCGTCATAGATGCCCTTGTCATGTTCGCTCACGACGACGGCCACATGGGGAAAGCGCGCGACAATCTCCAGTGTATCGTCGGTCGAGCCGCCATCGATCACGACATGCTCTACCTCCACCCCACGCTGCGCGACAACCGAGCGCAGCGTATCGTCGATCGTCTGCGCTGCATTGTAGCAGACCGTGATAACGGTAATCTTCATCACGCGCGCCCTAGGCACAAAGCAGCCGAGCAGCAAGTCGGACTGAGGTTATTGACCGGCCGCAAGACAATCCGTACACCGACGAGGCTTGCATCGCGGCGGAGCGGCATCATTATTTTATTTTCGCACGACATCTTTTCCGCCCAGACGACGGGCGGCATTTCGCGCTGCATGGTCGAATTGATGCACGCTTTGGACGTGGCGCGGTGTACATCGTGGCGCCTATACCCTGGCCGACATGACAATGCCCTGCTAGCCGAGGTGCAAGACGCAAACTGGTATGCGTGTCACGCCGTTGGCGGGATCACGGCCGGTGGGCGACGGTCCCCATTGTCAGCTTTGCGCAACGAAATGGGACTGCGCCGGCTAGCGACCATGAAACCCTCGCCTAAGCAAACTATCGTCCATCGTACCTATCATCCGGTGATCGACCTACTGCCACGTTCGATGCCCGTGATCGAAACGGTGCACGACATGTGGGATTTTATCGCCGCCAACGAACGTAGCCCGCGCGCGGCGCTGCGTCGTCACTTGAAACGACGCGCACTCGAACGTGCTAGCGTGATCGTCTGCGTTTCGCACTCGACACGCAATTATCTTGGCAACCTGTGGCCGTGGTTAGCCGATCGCTCAATCGTTATCCCGCATGGCACCAGCCAGCTATCTAATCGCCCCGTGCAGGTCGACCGGGCGCGCCCATTCTTCCTCTTCGTCGGGCGGCGTGACCGCTATAAAAATTTCATGTTGTTACTCGACGCGCTGGCGATGCTGAATGGGGAAGCTGAAATCGTCTGCTTCGGCGGCGGGCCGCTAAACGACAGCGAGCGCGCGACGATCATCCAGCTCGGGCTGACAGCGCGGGTCCACCAGATTGATGGCGATGACCATGTGCTGGCGGGATATTACCAAGCGGCGCGTGCGCTCCTTTATCCATCGTTGCACGAAGGGTTTGGCTTGCCGCTGCTGGAAGCAATGTCGCTCGATTGCCCGGTGGTGGCTGCGCCGCTCACCTCGCTACCGGAAGTTGGCGGTGACGCCGCTCTCTATGCTGATGCCCATGATGCGCACGCTTGGTGTGACGTGATGACGCGGTTAATTGAAGACCGGGACGTGCGTGACCGCACCATTGTAGCCGGTAGAGCACGGTCGGCGGCTTTCTCTTGGGAGGCGACCGCACAGCGCCATGCTGCGCTCTATGCGGAGATGGAGGCCCGATGATTGATCGGCGTGCTCTGCTCGGAACCATCGGCCTAGGCGGGACCGGCGCCGCTACGATCGGCGCGCTACAGAAGGGCAGCAACACTCGGGGTGCACCCGTACGCACCGTTAGCGTACGCGATTTTGGCGCAGTTGGTGATGGTCGCACCGACGATACCGCCGCGTTTAATCGCGCCACGCAAGCGGACGCGGATTGGTCCGAGACGCTCTGCTATGCAATCCACGCGCCTTCAGGACGCTATCGGTTGGATGGTACGGTCTTCGTGCGCAAGGGACAAACATTGTTCGGCGACGGGCATGCGACCTATGTCGATGCGCGCAAGGCGAGCGCTTCCACCTTCGTGTTGGGCCGACGCGGCAATAGCGGGCGTGGCACGCCAGATCCGGGCGGTGCGCCAGTGCGCTTAGCCGGGCTACATGCGATGGGAGGCGCCCCCGCGCACGGTTTTGTCGCAACTGATGCGCAAGGCTTCTCGATCGCCGAACTTTTTCTAACCGCGGTGGGCATAGGCATTGAGATCGCCGGCAGCGGGGAAACGGTTGCTTCCGACGGCATCGTTCAGAACGTCTTCATCGACCAGTGCTTGCAGGGCATGTTAATCGGCCGCGCGCAGAACATCACAATCGATACGGTCAACATCTACCGGCCCCGGTTCGCGGTGACAATTGGCGATGGCGTGCACGACGTAATCATATCCTCGCTGTCGATCGCCTACACTGAGAAGGTCGCGTTTACTCTGTCCGGACGTGTTGCCAACATTTTAGTTGCAAATTCAACGATCGTGTCAAACGGCCAGCACGAGGATTTCGTTGCCAACATCCTGCTGCGCGTATCAGCTGGGGATGTGCTATTCAGCGGTTGCACTTTCCGCAACTGGCCGGGAGCCGCAATCGTGCAGGAATCGCCAGGCGACCTTGCCGCTGACTTTCACGGTTGTGTGTTCGACGGCAGCCAGTCGTCTAAAGATTATGACTGGAGCAAGGCCTCGACCGTACTGACAACGTCCTCAGCCGGAAGTTTCTCGTTTCAGGGCTGCGCATTCCGTAATCTGCGCGGGCTGATCGCTCAGCTGCCCGGGGGACGTGCCCGATTAGTTCTAGCGGGCGGTGTGGTAGAGGGCAATGACGAGCGCCGGCTGGCGATCGATCCGCATTTTACTGGAGCTATAGTAATTCGCGACGTGACGGGTTTCGCGCCGCTACGCGCCGGCTCGGGGCAGATCAGCACACTCCTGCCGTTGTGGCCTGGTGCAGGACCGTGGAAGATTTCGGTGCGGTTGCCCGGCGAGGATATGGCAGAGGAAGCAATCGTTCATGTCCGTGGGAGCGACGCGCTTCGCGTCGGGGGCTGGCGTACTACGCTCAGCCGTGGGCTACTCTTTGCCGTGGTTGATAGCCCGTCAGGGCGTCAGCTGCAGGCCGTAATCGCAACGGTACATCCTAACGGCGCGGCCTTCACAGCCGAGACTATCAACTAGTCGCCTACGATTTTTGGATGCGGCTTTCGGTTCAGCGCACGATCCCCTACTAGACCGTTGCCTTCTGCCGGGAAACGGCACAGTTGACAGGAATATAGCGTTGCCATGACCCAGTCTACCATCCCCCTCGTCAAGGTCGGCATGCCGGCATCCGACGTACTGATGCCGGCGCTGGAACGCACGCTGTACGGCGGAATGCTCGCGGAGGGCGAGCAGGTCTATGAATTTGAGAGACGCTGCGCCACGGCATTCGGCCTACCACGCGTGCTGGCGATGAGCAGCGGCACCGGCGCTCTGCACGCCTCCCTGTACTTTGCTGGCGTGCGTCCCGGCGACGAGGTAATCAGCACCCCGATTACTGCCGAGCCGACTAACGTCGCCGTGCTTCACGTTGGCGGAACAGTGGTGTGGAGCGACGTTGATCCGCGCTCAGGTAATGCCGATCCGGCTGCGATCGAGCGCGCGATCACACCGCGTACCAAGGCAATCTTGATAGTTCACTATGCCGGCTATCCGGTCGACATGGAGGGCGTGATGGCGGTGTCGCATCGCCATGGTATTCCAGTAATCGAGGATTGCGCGCACGCGATCGGTGCGCGCAGCGCCGGACAGCCGGTCGGCACACACGGTGATTTTTCGATTTTCTCCTTCCAGGCAATCAAGCACATGACCACCGTCGACGGCGGGCTGTTGGCGTTTCGTGATAGCTCGCTGGAAGACAACATAAAGCGCTTCCGCTGGTTCGGAATGGACAAGGGCGTGGCGCGTACTAACCTCGACGTGTCCAGTGTCGGTTGGAAGTATAATATGAATAACGTTACCGCCACGATCGGGCTGTGCCAGCTCGACACAATTGATCAGCGCGTTGCCGCCCATATTGAGAACGGTCACTATTACGATCGCGCCTTTGCCGGCATGCGCCATGTCGCGCCGGCGCATTTCTTAGATTGCGATCGACCGAGCTATTGGCTCTATACCTTATTATGCGACGACAGTGACGCCGTAGAGAAGGCATTGCAGGCCGAAGGTATCGGCGCCTCAAAACTGCATCGCCGCAACGACCTGCATTCGCTGTTCGCCTCCTCACGACGCCCGCTACCGGGCGCTGACGAATTTGCCCGTCGTTATCTGCACTTACCCGTAGGCTGGTGGGTAACCCCCGAGGATCGCGACCGCATCGTTAAGATCGTGGAACGCGCAGCGTGACCTCCTACGCCGCCTTGCTGCCGCTGTTCTCGACTGGGCCCATGGCCGCGGCGGAAGAGGCTGCGATGGCAGTGTTGCGATCGGGCCAGATTGCTTCCGGCCCTAACGTCGAGGCGTTTCGCAGCGAGCTAGCGAGGACCATCGGCAATCCACGGGTAGTTACCACCAGTGATATGAGCATGGCGATCGCGATCGCGCTGCGGCTGGCTGGGGTTGGCTCGGGTGACGAGGTAATCACCTCGCCCTTCGCCTGTCTTTCAACCAATGCGCCGATTGCGCTGTCAGGCGCGAGGATTCGCTGGGCAGATGTCGATCCTGCCACTGGCGCGCTTGACGTGGAAGACGTCCGCAGGCTGATCGGCTCAGCGACCAAAGCGGTCGTTGTCTACCATTTGGCGGGCTATCCCGGCTTTGCGAGCGAGCTTGCCGCGCTATGCGGCAACGCCGGCATCGCGCTGATCGAAGACTGCAACAATGCGCTGGGAGCGACGCGCGACGGCCGCTTGGTTGGCACGGACGGCGACAATGCGATCTATTCCTTCTACCCTAACCGCCAAATCAATGGTGTCGAAGGCGGAGCAATCGCGTCGCGTGATCCGGCAGATGCGGAACGCGCGACGCGGCTGCGGCGCTTCGGCATCAATCCGGCGCGCTTCCGCAGCGCCAATGGCGAGATCGCCGACGATGCCGACGTGACGGAAATTGGATGGTCAGGCTCAATGAGTAATCTCAATGCCACCGTCGCGCTGGCGCAGATCGCGGCGCTGCCCGATCGCTTAGCTGCCACCCGCGCTAATGCCCGCCGGCTGGAAAAAACGTTTGCCGCCCTCTCGGGCATCACACCATTCGCCGCGCTACCGGGAGCGGACCCGGTCTATTGGGGGCTGATGGTGCGCACCGCGCGGCGCGACTATCTACTGTCCCAACTGAAGCAGGCTGGTGTGCTCGCTTCCCTGTTACACCAGCGTAATGATCGCTATTCGGGAATGCCGGCCGAACGGCGAGCGCTGACTGGCGTGGACGAGATCGAGCGCGACGTGCTGGCGATCCCATGCGGCTGGTGGCTGGGTTCGGCAGACCTCGATCGTATCGAAGAGGTCGTGGCGACCGCATTGCGATGATCGCACGTCTCTTCGGCCTGTCGGGACCCACTCTGGACGTGGCGGCGGTGTTCGCTAGCCGCATGGGTGGGATCGTCGTCAGCCTTATTTTCATTCCAATCTATACGCGGCTGCTGTCACCGGCCCAGTTCGGCGTAATCGCGCTGCTACTGTCGCTGCAAGCGTTCTTTCTAGTTTCAGACCTTGGCCTCGCGACCGTGCTCGCGCGTGACACGGCAATCGCACGCGGTGATCCTGCGGCGCTGGCTGCGGCGACGTACGACCGACGACGCGGTGAGTTAGTTATGGCAGGGTTCGTACTGCTAGTAGCAGCTGCGGCGCTGGCGGGGGTCGAGCTGCGGGGCGAAGCCGGCGTACTTGAAGACGTAGGACGGGTCGTCGCGGCAACCGCGCTAATCGCGCTTCTGGTGTTGCTCAACGTGTCGCAGCTGTGCCTCAACGCGCTTGGCCATTACCGTCTCACTGGCGCCTTGACGACAATCGGGACGATAGTGCGCGCGGCCGTCTCCGCCATTGTCATCGCGCGGGTTTCGGCTAGCGTTGACGCCTTTCTGTGGTCGCAGCTCGTCGTAGCGGCTCTTCATTATGCCGTCGCTCGCGCAGCGCTTGACCGGCGTTCAGGCGCGGTACCGCATCGCCTTGCCCCATTGCTCGACGGTCCTGCCCTTCTTCAGCTGCTGGTTCGTTGCAAGCCGGTGATGATTTACACGCTGGCCGCCGCGGCAGCGCTCAATCTTGATAAAAGTATCCTTGCCGCCTTTCTACCGATCCAGCTGACCGGCTTGTATTTCCTTGCCGCTACCTATGCTATGGTACCTATCGGCTTGCTGTCCGGCCCACTGAATCAATATTTTTCACCACGCGTCGCGCATGCCGAAGCAAACGGCGATCAGGCGGCGCGATGGCAGTTGGCGACGACATTCCAGCTGCTGCTAATGCCCGCGGTAATATTACCGGCGGTTATCTTAATACGTCAGGCACCGCTGCTGATCCCGCTGTGGCTCCATGCCGCCCCCGGCGTGCCGCAGGTGACAGCACTTGCAACAATTCTGCTCGGCGGCACTGCGATTGGTGCCACAGGTTATTACCCCACCACCTTTTTGATTGCAGTCGCCGACAATGGTTTCTTGGCACGTCTGTCTGCCGTATCCGCCGTGATCGTGTTAGCAGTCGCAACAGCGTGGGCGGCTGCAGGATCGCTAGAAGGGGTCGCTGCTTCCTATGCAGTATTTCACGCGCTCGGATGCATTGCACAATGGTGGCGGCTTCGCCAACATTGGAGGTCAGCCGCATTCCGCACCTTTGTACTGGTCTGCTATTTTCTGCCGGCGGGTGCACTTCTGCTGGCGTGCTTTATCGGATGGGCATTAGCAGCGATTATTTTAACGAACGGGACCACCACGGGATGGTTCTGTATTGCGCTGGAACCCGTGCTGCAGCTGCTGCTAGGAGGCGGCGTGTTGGCAATCATATCACGTTGGTGTTACCTGCGCGGAGCATCGCTGCACCATGCCGCTATTTCATAGAGTGTTTTTACCGTGCCTTTGCCATCTCCCTTGCTGTCAATCGTCATCCCCACGCACAATCGCCAGCAATATGCAGCGATCACCGCTAGCAAGATCGTCGCCGAATGCCTTAATGCCGAGGTAATAATTAGCGACACCAGTGACCAGGATACGCTGCCTGGCCTGCTTGGCGACCTGATGACCTACGATCAGGTGACTTATGTGCGACAGCCGCGCGAGATCGATGTCGTCAGTCATTTTGAGGCAGCGCTACGCCATGCACGAGGCGAGTACGTATTATTCATCGGCGATGACGATTGCGTTGGACCACAGATCGAGGCAGTTGCAGAATGGGCACGCGCCAGCTCAATCGACGCAGTAATTAGCTACCGCAATAGCTTTATCGCCAACTACTACTGGCCGGGTATCCGATCAAAGTATTACGGCAATCAATATTCTGGAAAGTTGTTTCTGCATCCCTTCTCGTCACGTGCTTGGCGACTTGACGCGGTACAAACGGTGCAAGCCGCACTGCGCGATCTCGGCCGTGGATTGGGGTCGATGCCACGTGCGTATCACGGATTGGTATCACGCGCTTTGGTTGATAGGGTGATTGCTAAGCATGGCGCATTATTTGGAGGGGTGAGCCCAGACATCTACAGCGCCATCCTGATCGCTAGCGAAGCAACTGATCCTTGGTGTGTTGACTTTCCCTTTTGCCTGCCCGGCGGATCCGCGCCTAGTACCTCAGGTAGCGGAGCGGCACGATCTGATACGCCGAAGCTACGCGAGCATCCTCACATCCAGCCATTTCGCGATCTAGCTTGGGATCCGCTAATCCCGGACTTCTATTCACCCTACAACGTTTGGGCCTATTCGGCAAAAAAGGCCGTTGATCGTTTAGGTGATACGCGTTTCAGACCCAACTTTCCAAGGCTGTATGCCTGCTGCCTGCTCTACGGCCGCGACTATGGTGATGCAGTGGCCAAGGCAATTGCAGCACATGCCGCAGCTTTCGGGGCACTGCGCACCTATCCTGCAATCGTACGTGAAATTGCCAGGGAGGGCGCCTTCCAAGCCCGCCGCTTGGGTCGGCGCGCGCTTACACCACGCGCGGGCGGATCAGCAGAAAGCGTTGGGGACCTGAAGACGATCGCCGATGCGTATGATGCACTCGACGACCGTTGTCGTATTGCTGGTTCTATACCCATTCTCGACAGACCGTAGCAATTTGGCGCATGTCGCCGAATGCAAAATGCATCGCTGATCACCTTCTTGCCAGTCCGCATGCAGTCAACAATCGGCCGGCAATTTTAGAAAACGGAATATCATGGCTCAGAAAATTGCGTTGATCACTGGCGTAACCGGACAAGACGGCGCCTATCTATCTGAACTACTGCTGGCCAAGGGCTATGAGGTCCACGGGGTCAAGCGCCGCTCATCTTCCTTCAACACCGGACGTATTGAGCATATCTACCAGGATCCGCATCAACAGGATGCACGGTTCCACCTCCACTACGGCGACCTGACAGATTCAACCAATCTGATCCGGCTTGTACAGCAGATTCAGCCAACCGAAATATATAACCTCGCTGCGCAAAGCCACGTCGCAGTTAGCTTCGAGACACCGGAATACACAGCCAATGCCGATGGTATCGGAACCCTACGCTTGTTAGAGGCAATCCGCATAATTGGTTTAGAGAAGACTACGCGTTTTTATCAAGCGTCTACTTCTGAGCTTTACGGCCTAGTCCAGGAAGTACCCCAGAAGGAAACCACCCCCTTCTATCCACGCTCACCCTATGCTGCAGCTAAGCTTTATGCTTATTGGATTGTGGTAAACTATCGCGAAGCTTATGGCATGCATGCCTCGAACGGCATCTTGTTTAACCACGAAAGCCCGCTGCGTGGCGAGACGTTCGTCACTCGCAAGATTACGCGGGCCGCGGCTGCGATCAGCCTGGGACGGCAGGAAAAGCTTTATCTCGGCAATCTCGACGCCAAACGCGACTGGGGTCACGCACGCGAATACGTACGTGGCATGTGGCTCATGATGCAGCAGGACAAGGCAGACGATTATGTACTGGCGACCGGTGAGACAACGCCGGTGCGCACCTTCGTCGAATGGGCCTTTGCCGACGTCGGCATCGCACTACTTTGGAAAGGCAACGGCATAGAAGAAAAAGGCTATTGCATGGCAACGGGCAAGTGCCTGGTCGAGGTTGACCCACGCTATTTCCGTCCGACCGAGGTCGATCTTCTGATAGGCGATCCGACCAAAGCCAAAGAAAAACTTGGCTGGGTACACGATACGTCCCCACGTGATCTCGCACGCGAGATGGTGCTGGCCGATCTCGACTTGATGAAGACTGCTCCAATCGGCAAGGGCGCCTGAAGTGATTGGTCAGCCCTACGACCTTACCGGCAAGCGCGTGTTCGTCGCGGGACACCGCGGCATGGTGGGTTCGGCGATTGTACGCCGGCTCCGCAGCGAGACTTGCACAATGTTGACAGCGGACCGCGCAGAGGTTGACCTCAAAAACCAAGCGGCCGTGCGCAATTGGTTTGCCGTTAACCGCCCCGATGCCGTAGTCTTGGCTGCCGCAAAGGTCGGCGGAATATTGGCGAACGACAGCTACCCAGCTGACTTTCTCTACGATAACCTTATGATTGAGGCCAACGTCATCGAGGCGGCACATCGTGTTGATGTCGAAAAGCTGCTTTTTCTTGGCTCGTCGTGCATCTATCCTAAGCTCGCTGAGCAGCCGATCGTTGAACAAGCACTGTTAACAGGCCCGCTAGAGCCGACAAACGAATGGTATGCGATTGCTAAGATCGCCGGGATCAAGCTCGCCCAAGCATATCGCCGCCAATACGGCCACGACTTCATTTCAGCAATGCCGACAAATCTTTATGGCCCAGGTGATAATTTTAATCTTGAATCAAGTCATGTCCTCCCTGCCCTAATGCGCAAGGCTCATGAAGCAAAGCTTGCTGAAGCGGAACGCATCGAGATATGGGGTACAGGAACCCCGCGACGCGAGTTTCTTCATGTCGACGATCTTGCAGATGCCTGTGTCTTTCTTCTAAAAACCTATTCGGCCGAGGAGCATGTTAATGTTGGCTCAGGCAACGACATTACGATTCTGGAGCTGACCCAGATGGTATCGCAAGCGGTAGGGTTTGCGGGTGCTGTCACCCACGACGTGTCTAAGCCTGACGGCACGCCGCGCAAATTAATGAGCGCAGACAAGCTACGTGCGATGGGGTGGCAGCCGGGCATCACCTTGGAAGACGGCATCGCCGCGACATACAGGTGGTTTCTTGCGCATCACGTTAAAAATGACCGCTCTTAAAGACCTTCATATTAATACTACAAAGTAGCACGTACTATGATCATACGTAGATTCAATGCTCGAGAATTGGGCTCCGCACTATTGTATGTTGCCGGATATTGTGCGCTATTTTTGGCGTCGTGCATCGTGCTTATTCAGTTTTCCTCCGGCGCACAACAAAGCGGCCCGCTATTACGAAATACTGCTCTTTTTGGTATTGTGGCAACAGTTGCGGGAAAAGTCCTGCTAGGCAGCATCACCCGTTATCCAGGCGTGGAAACCAACTCTTATGTTTTGCCGGCCTTTTCTGCTATGTTCGGCACGCTGCTGCTGTTCTTAATCCTCGGACGGTTTGAATACAGCCGCGCGCTGCTACTAAGCGGCTACACCTGTGCAGTCATTTGGTCATACGTCTGGAATATGCTGCCTAGACGCGGTAAGGCGTTGCGAATTGGGATCGTACCACACGGTCATTATGCGCCACTGCAGCAACTTGATATGGTGACGTGGGTGGTTCTGGAACATCCCGACCAAGACGTCAGCGGCCTCGATGCAGTTGCGCTCGATTTGCGCAGCGATCCTGGTGACGTATGGGAAAGGCGGCTCGCGGATTATGCGTTGGCGGGCCTGCCAGTATACCACAGCAAACATCTTATGGAATCTATGACGGGACGGGTAGAACTAGAAACGCTATCTGAGAACAGCTTTGGTACGCTGAGTCCGATTTCGGCCTATATGGCTGCTAAGCATATTATCGATTGGATTGCAGCCTTGTTGGCGGTGATATTACTATCGCCGATGCTATTATTACTAGTGGTTATGATCCGGCTGGATTCGCCCGGTTCCGCAATTTTCCGCCAAACGCGGATCGGCACTCGCGGCGCTCCGTTTACCGTTTTTAAGTTCCGTACGATGACAAGCCGTCAGGCGGCACAAGATGATCGTGCCGAAGCAATGACACAGGCGGACGACAAGCGCATTACTCGATTAGGCTCGATTTTACGCAAGTCGCGCATCGACGAGGTTCCCCAATTGCTCAACGTCTTGAAGGGAGAAATGAGCTGGATCGGTCCCCGGCCCGAAGCTGAGGTGCTGTCTCGCTGGTATGAAGTAGAATTGCCATTCTATCGCTACCGTCACACTGTGCGGCCGGGCATTACTGGTTGGGCACAAATTAATCAAGGGCATGTTGCCGAAATTGAGGAAGTACTTAGCAAACTTCACTATGACTTTTATTACATTAAGAATTACTCCCCTTGGCTCGACATATTGATAGTTATTCGCACGATTAGAACGATGCTGACCGGATTCGGAGCGCGTTAAGGCCTCCGCTATTAGCGCTTGAATGCTACGACCTTGAGGGCGAGCGACCATATGCATGGCAAAGCCCATCTCTGGTGTAAAATATCCCGCGATTTGTTTGCGGCCAATGCGTATTTCTAGAGAACTGACGACAACACTTGGTGTTGTTTCAGCTATTTCTGGTGACGTTGGCGTAGGTGCCTGGCTGCTAGTAGGTGCTTGATCCCACGGTTTAATGGTGCGTTACTTCCGTTGGAATGGAAGCAAGCTGTATGGGACAAGTACGTCACGGGAGCGCTACGACCACGCACGCCGTCAGAGCAGCAATACAGCAATCGCAAGCTTCGCTCTCGACGCTGAGCCGGGAGCTTGGGATCAACCAAAAGACGGTGGCGAAATGGCACAAACGGGCGACGGTTGACGATCTGAAGACCGGGCCGAAAGCCCGTCACCCCACGACCCTTACCGAAGCCGAGGAGGCGGCGATCGTCGCATTCCTCCGCTACACATTGCTGCCGCTCGACGATTGCCTCTATGCGTTGCAGCCCTCGATCCCGCATCTGACCCGGTCAGCGTTGCACCGCTGTCTGCAGCGGCACAACATATTTCGTCTCCCGGACGCTGAGGGCGAGGAGCGACAGCGCTTCAAGCGCTACCCGATCGGCTTTTTCACATAGATATCGCCGACGTTCAGACTGCCGAAAGCAAGCTTTACCTGTTCGTCGGCGTTGACCGCACCAGTAAGTTCGCAGTCATCTAGCTGATAGGCGAACGCCGTGGGAGTTCCTTGAACACCTGCTAAGAGCCGTGCCTGCCGGATCCACACGATCCTGACTAACGATGGCATCCAGTTTGCGGAGCAGCCGCGCAACCGTAACATCACCTGGTCACGTCAGATGCGCTTCGACATGATCTGCGAGGCGAACGACATCGTGCACCGGCTCACCAAGCCGAACCACCCCTGGACTAACGGACAAGTCGAGCGGATGAACCGCACAATCAAGGAGGCGCCCGTCAAACGCTTCCATTATGAGAGCCACGAGCAGTTTCAGGAGCACCTCTCCGACTTCATGGCAGCCTACAATTTCGCCCGTCGGCTCAAGACGTTCAGTGGTCTTGCGCCTACGAATACATTGCCAAGATCTGGACGTCAGAGCCGGACAGGTTCATCGTCGCTCCGATCCACCAGATGCAGAGATCCAATAGCTAGGATCAGCTTGCATGCGCCTCGATCCTCATCGAGCATCGATTGCCGCCCTGCTGCTGTGGCGCTGGCGTCCGTGCTGGTCTGCACGCTGCGCTACCGGACTACGCTCGCGGCGCTGACACCGAACCGTACCTTAGCCTGTTGATGCAACGGGCCAACCGCGATCGCCGCCACACCCTATCCCAAAGACCTGCCAAAAATGCTCGCGCTATCCATGCCAGCCCCCTGTCCCGGCAGAAATCCTGAATCAGTAAGCCGCGGCGGCAGAAGTTTCATTACGACTCAGTCTGGTGAGAACCGCTGTCGCTTAATGCAATTAATATGGCTCTGCCATAATTCGTCCCTTTGAAGCGTTGACCAGCTTCGCGTGCCCGGTCTTCGGTGATAAAACCTTGATAGAACGCAATTTCCTCTAGGCAAGCAACTTGGATTCCTTGGCGATGCTGGATGGTGCGAACGAACTCAGACGCCTCGAGCAGACTGTCGTGGGTACCGGTGTCGAGCCATACATAGCCGCGGCCCATCTGCTCAACGAATAGGTCGCCAGCGTCCAGGTAGAGGCGGTTGAGATCGGTAATCTCAAGCTCGCCGCGCGGCGAGGGCTTCAGGTCTCGCGCGAACTTGACGACGCGGTTGTCGTAGAAATACAAGCCGATGACCGCGTGGTGCGACTTGGGCTTAGCGGGCTTTTCCTCAAGGCTGACGGCCTTGCCGTCCTCGTCGAACTCGACCACGCCGTAGCGCTCGGGATCGTCAACACGGTAGGAGAAGACCGTCGCGCCGCCCTTGCGCGCGACCGCGCTCGCCAGCAGGTCGGTCAGGTGCGCGCCGAAGAAGATATTATCGCCGAGCACGAGCGCGACATCGTCGTCGCCGATGAAGTCCGCGCCGATCGTGAACGCCTGGGCGAGACCCTCGGGCCTGGGCTGTTCGGCATAGGAGATGGCGAGGCCGAACGCGGACCCGTCCTCGAACAGGCGACGGTAATTGTCGATATATTCGGGGCTCGAGATGATCAGGATGTCGCGGATGCCCGCGAGCATCAGCACCGACAGCGGATAATAGATCATCGGCTTGTCGTAGACCGGCAGCAGCTGCTTGTTCACCGCGAGCGTTGCCGGATGAAGCCGCGTGCCCGAACCGCCGGCGAGAATGATGCCCTTCATTGGGAGATGTCCTTCTTGGGGGCCCCGAGCAGTTCGTCGAGGATGTTGCCAAGCGCGGTCTGCCACGCCGGCGGATGGATGCCGTAGTCGCGCGCGATCGCGTCATGGCTGAGCAGCGAGTTTGCCGGGCGCGTCGCGGGCGTCGGATAGTCGCTGGTCGGAATGCCATCGACCTCGGCGCTCGCCCCGCCCCGCGCGGCACTCTGCGCGAAGATCTCGCGCGCGAAACCGGCCCAGGTGACTGCGCCGGCATTGCTGAAGTGATAGACGCCGGTGGGGGCGGCGGGATCCTCGACGAGCCGCATTGCGATCGTCGCGAGCGCGGCGGCAAGATCGGCCGCCGACGTCGGGCTGCCATGCTGGTCGTCGACCACGCGCAGGCGCGGGTTGGTCGCGCCGACGCGCAGCATCGTCTTCACGAAGTTGTTGCCGTGCGCGCTGACCACCCAGGCGGTCCGGACGATCGCGTGGCGCGCGCCCGAAGTCCGTACCGCGAGTTCGCCGCCAAGCTTTGATGCGCCATAGACGCCGAGCGGCGCGACCGGATCGGTGACCTCCCACGCGCCGTCGCGGGCGCCGTCGAAGACGTAATCGGTCGAGACCTGGACAATCGGGATGCCGGCCTTGGCGCAGGCCTCCGCGAACGCCGCGGGGCCCATCGCGTTGACCGCCCAGGCGGTGACGATGTCGCTCTCCGCCTTGTCGACCGCGGTATAGGCCCCCGCGGAGATCATCGCGGCCCAGGGCTGGCCGTCATGGCCGCCCGCGACCATCGCGGCGATGGCCGCGGTATCGCGCAGGTCGAGTTTGTCGATATCGATCGCGGTGACCGCCCAGCCTTGGGGCCAGGCATGGCGCTTGAGCTCGGTGCCGAGCTGGCCGTTGCCGCCGGTGACGAGGACGTGCTTCATACCGCCAGCTGCGGAAGCATCGCTCATACCGACAGCCCGCGACGCTGGTCGGCCTTGTGCTCAGCGACGATCGCCTGCCACCAGTCCTGGTTGTCGAGATACCAGGCGACGGTCTTCTCGATGCCCGTCTCGAACGTCTCGGCGGGCTCCCAGCCGAGCTCGTCCTTGATCCGGGTCGCGTCGATCGCATAGCGCTTGTCGTGGCCGGGGCGGTCGGCGACATAGGTGATCTGCGTCGCGTAAGGCTGGCCATCGGCGCGCGGGCGGAGGCGATCGAGGATCGTGCAGACGGTCTTCACGACCTCGAGATTCTGCTTCTCGTTGTTTCCGCCGACATTGTAGGTCCGGCCGGGCTCGCCCTTTTCGAACACCGCGTGCAGCGCGCGGACATGATCCTCGACATGGAGCCAGTCGCGGACCTGGTCGCCCTTGCCGTAGACGGGCAGGTCGGCGCCGGCGAGCGCCTTGACGATCATCAGCGGGATCAGCTTTTCGGGGAAGTGATACGGCCCGTAATTGTTCGAGCAATTGGTGATCAGCACCGGCAGGCCAAAAGTGTGACCCCAGGCGCTGACGAGGTGGTCCGACCCCGCCTTCGACGCCGAATAGGGCGAACGCGGATCATAGGGGGTCTCTTCGGTGAACAGCCCGGTGTCGCTGAGCGAGCCATACACCTCGTCGGTCGAGATGTGGTGGAAGCGGAACGCCGCCTTTGCCGCGTCGCCGAGCGACAGCCAATAGGCGCGTGCCTCGCTCAGCATCGTGAAGGTGCCGACGACATTGGTCTGGACGAACGCGCCGGGGCCGTCGATCGAGCGGTCGACATGGCTCTCGGCCGCGAGATGCGTGATCACGTTGGGCTTGAACCCGGCGATCGCGGCGCGGACCGCGTCCGCATCGCAGATGTCGCCCTGAACGAAGCGGTAGCGGTTTGAATCCGCGACGCGCTCGACCGTCGTCAGCGTGCCCGCATAGGTCAGCTTGTCGAAGTTGAGGACCTCATGGTCGGTGTTTTCGATCAGATGACGGACAAGCGCCGACCCGATGAAACCGGCCCCGCCGGTGACGAAAATGCGCATGGGTCTTTCCTTCAGGCGAGCGGAGCCAGCGGCCGGCCATCATAGGGGAAGGGGCTGTCGAAATCGGCGAGCAGGGGCTGGATCGTGTCCTTGGCGCTTAGTCTGGGGACTGTACTGGCCAAGATAGGCCAATTGATACCGATTGCCGGGTCATCCCAGCGAATGCCGCCATCGCTTTCGGGTGAATAGGTGTCTGAGCACTTGTAGATGACTTCGCAATTATCCTCGAGCGTTACAAAACCGTGCGCAAAACCGATCGGAATAAAAAGGTGCCAGCCGTTCTCAGCAGAAAGCTCGGCGCCAACCCACTGGCCATAGGTGGGCGATCCCTTACGAATATCGACCGCAACATCAAAGATCCGCCCCCGAATGCATCGGACCAACTTGTCCTGCCCGCGTGGTGGTGTCTGGAAATGCAAGCCGCGTAATGTGAATGCTGGTACCGACAGTGAGTGGTTGTCTTGAACGAAGCTGCAATCAATGCCGAACTTTGCGAACGTAGGCTTGGCATAGACCTCCATGAACCACCCGCGATCGTCACTGAAGCGCTTGGGCACAATTAACCGGACTGGAGAATACGCATTAGCCATAGCGAGAACTAACTTGCCTTACCTCATCCAACAACGCTGAGTTTCCCCACTTCGGCGGGATCGGCATCGGCAACCGCGACTGGTCGGTCGGCACGTTTGCGGGCTATCTCGACAGCCGCCAGCGGATCACTGCTCTTGGCGCTGCGAACAGCACCGATGATGTCGTAGCAGGGGTTCACGGTCGCTACACGGCAGGCAACGTCCGGATCGGTGCGTCGATCCTTTATGATGGCGGCGATGCCCGCACCACGCGCGCGCTGCCGGGGGCGAGCAGCGCAACCGGGCGCTACGGCCTGCACAGCTGGGCGACCGACGTGTCGGTCGGCTATGCGCTGGCCATGGCGGACGACTGGACGCTGACCCCCAAGGTCGGCGTGACCTATCTGCGCACCATCCGAGACCGGGTGGGCGAGGCCGGCGGGCCGTTCGCCCTGACCGTGGCGCGTGACCGCCATGTCACGGGCTTTGCCGATGCCGGCGTGACGTTCGCACGCAGCGAGGCGTCCGACGCCGCGTTCCGTCCCTATGTCGGGTTCGGCGCCCGCACCCGGATCGAAGGGAAGCGGGCCGATGCGGTCGCAGGCTATGCCGGTGCACCGCTGACGCTGACCGCGCTGGGCGCCCCGCGCGCGAAGGTGACCGGTACGGCATCGGCCGGCGTCGCATACCGCCTGCCGGGCGGCGTAGAGCTGTTCTCGACGGTCGAAGCGCAGACCCGCCAGGACGACCACCGCGAAAGCATTGCGACGGGCGTGCGGTTGCGGTTCAAAAACAGAAGGTGGCTACATGTCGACAATTCGACATGTAGACATTTGCATGCTGCTGCCTGCTAGGATCTAGCTGCAACCACGTAGGGGGACGGCTAGAATTTGGGGACGTCCGTCTCCATTACGAGCAGCCTGCAAAAGCCCTTCGGCGTCGTTATCTGTGCAGCGCCTGCTCCAGAGCCTGGCGAATGAACCGTTGATAGGGCATCCCCTTGCGCGCAGCCGTCGCCTTTACGGCGTCGAGCAGGTCAACAGGCAGACGCATGTTCACCCGCGCATCCTTGCTCGAAAATTCAAACCTAGTGGGTGTCAGCGCAGACAAGTCGTAGCCTGTAAGATCGGCCGATCCGATGAACGCCTCGGCATCATCATCGCTTGAAAACAGCGGTAGGGGCTTATCCTCGCTCATAGTGCTCAACCTCCTTGGCATGCATGTAGCGGGCGCTGATGACCCGGATCAGATTGGCGCCGTCCCGATCGCGCCACGTGAAAGCTAGAAACACGTGTCGGCACTGCTGGCCCGCCCGATCGCGAGAAACCGCGTTTCCGCCGTCGAATGCGCTGCATCCTGCCCGATCGCCGGTGCGCCGGCGAACACGCTTTCAATTTCTGCGATCGTGACGCCGTGCTTCTAGCATTTTTCACGATTGCCGTCGTCCCAGTCAAAGCCGGCAACGATTTTGCTATCCATGCTTAATAATGGCTTTTGTGTGTACGTTTGTCAACGTGATCAGCGCTGCCTTTAGCGCCTGCGTGTGGCAATAGTCAGTCGCTGTCGCGCGTATTTTAGGAGTGCTACTTCGGCTTGCTCGCGCACCTCACGCGGCGCTTCCGCCGGTGTGCAGGGGCCGTCCACGCCATCACGTCAGCGCCGACCAGGCAAACCCGATCAGGTCATCAAGTGTGACACGTGATGGCCCCAGCGGTACACTGGACATGGATGCCACACGGCCCTGAACCAGGAAAGCGGTTAGCGGCTCAGGCGATCAGCCAGGTCCCGTCGGGCTCCTTGTGGACCTTGTTCTGCCACAGGTAGCTCTCGCCGCTGTCGTCGGCGGTAAACAGGATGTCGAAGGCGAACTCGTTCGCAGCAATCCGCCGCCAGTTCTGGATACGGGTGACGGTAAGGCATCCGACCATGTCGTGATGTCGCATCCGCTTTGCCGGCGACATGGCACCCGACCATCCATTGAACATGACAGTCCTTCGCGATCCGACGAACTTTTCGACCAGGGCACGTGTCGCCATGTCGTCCTGCACGCACATCAGCGTGACGATGTACAGTTGCAGCGCCGGCAGAGCGGCGGTTACATCGGCCTTCAACGATGTGGGTGCGGAGCCGAGCGCCTTATCGACTGCGGCGGACTGAGCCGGGTTCGGCTGAGCCAGCGCGGCCCCAGCAGCGGCATCTGCCTGAGCCGAAAATCCGGCCAAGGCAATCATGCCCACGGCCATTCCTATTAGCCCGCTCGACGAGATATGGCGCTTCCGATCAAGGTGCATTTGGTCGCTCCCTTTCAATCTGCGTTTCAGCGTTGCTGAAGCCGGCTTATATGCCTTTGGCCTTTCCGATAATCGCCGGCCTTATCGCACTTCTCCGCGCCACGGTTCTATTCCCTGGCGGTCAAGTTCGGCCCGGATCATTCGTATTTTTCGGACGGTGTAATTGTCCGCAACAGCATCAACGTTTCGATCTGAATGGCGTTCGGTATTGCCGGCTCGGTCTGCACCTGAGCGCTAGGGCTATTACCGGCACTAGTTAGCTGATCGCGTAACTCCTCCAGCGTTTCGCCCATGTCGATCATGGCTGCCCGGATGCTCGCAAGCTCCTCCTGAACACGGTCGGTCTGGTCGAGCTTGTCCCGTATGAAAGCGGCCAAGCCGACGCCTCGGCTCTCGGCCTCCGCGGTATAAACCAGCGCTTGCCCCTCCCTCAATCAGACTTTGATGGAATCTGACAGCTTCATGATGGCTCCAACCACAGCAAGGACCCCATATAGCCGGATTTATACAAGAGTTTACAGCAGCTTATATATTATTTGGGTCCACTTAGGGTCCGTCATAAGCACGAATTATCGAAAACAAACGTTATATATTAGTTACTTACTAGCACCGGAGGGTGCGTATGGTGTACGACCCGAAATCACGGATTTAAGGGTCGGAAATGAAGCCCTGACAGGTCCGAAACGGGCTGGTCGAGCTTAAGGGGGTCCAAACTACCCTGATGAGCGTAGCTGAGCAGGCAAGCTCGCCTCATAATGCAAATGTGATGCAAAGATGATGCGTTTATAGCTCAGATATGATGCAATTATGATGCAGTCTTGTGCGAGGAACGCCCTCCGGAAAGCATTGAGGTGCAAATAGGGGGCAATCAGGGTGCGGATAGGGTGCAGGAAGGGTGCAAATTAGGGGCACGGACGCAAAGGGACGCACATCGGACGCCCGTGGACGCCAAACGGACGCCAAATGTCGTTCCAGCTTATGGCACCCGGACGTGATCGTTCTAGCTGGCTTGGAGACGCCGGCGTATCTCCTGCCTGTCTCCCATGATCAGCAGCGTATCATCAATAAACTTCTCCAGATTCCGGATCAGATCGGAGATGCTCCCGCTGAAAAGCAATCGCTGATGCCCCGAAAACCCGTCACGATTTTCCAGCATCAACGTTGTCGCCAATGACACGAACCGCTCGGCTTCCTCGGCCAGTAATTCAACATGAGCTTCCTGAGGTTTGCCCACGTTGGCTGGCCGGTTTAGCGTGATCTCTGTCATGGCTAGACACAGGGCCTTCTCAAGATCGGTCGGACCCGATCCAGACTGTCGGCATTCACACAGAACGCTCAGCAATTCCCGCATTTTCTGTTGCAGATCGTCCATCACGATGCCTCCTCGCTTGGAATGGAGGCGTGACCCGGCTCGTAAGCCGGGCGTTAGGAACCCTGCGCTAGGACAAGGCGCTGCCACCTTTAGGCAAGCCTTGGACATGCGTGACAGCCGCCCGGCCGAGAAGCTCGACCGGACCTAGCGATTATCGGGGTTCCTACGCCCCACGGCCGGGATTGACCGCGCCGCAGGTCTATGGTCGCAGAAGGGGGCGCTCTGAACAAGCTGCTGCGACCATTGACGGACGTTTCGACGATCATCACCCCATCGAGACAGGACGATCCTGCCATGACCGATGCCCTTCCGAGTTTCCGCACACCAGCTGAGGAATCCGCCTACGCGGCCGTGCTGGCTGATCTGGCCGGCGGCGATCGGGGAGACGAGGCGATCATGATCTTCCGCGAGCCGACCGACCCGGACGCGGCGGTGGTCGCCGATGCCATGATCCGCGCCGGCAGTGTCAGCGACGCGCTGTACGCCCGCCTGCTCACCGCGGCCGATCGGTTCTATGCTCCGCCACCAGTCACCCGCGCGGTCGCATTCGATGCGTTCGGCACGCTGGTGCATATCGGTCGCAAGCGTCATCCGTTCGAGCGGCTGATCCGGCAGGCCCGTGACCGGGCGGCGGCCCTGCCCTCGCCGATGGTCCTACCCATCGGGCTCGCCGACTATGCCGCAGCGCTGGGGTTACCGCACCCAGACGCCGAGCTGTCGATGCTGGACGAGGAATTGGTGACGATCGCACCCTACCCCAATACGCTAGATGCCCTGCGTCGGGTTCGTGAGACGGGAGTGAGGGTCGCCGTCGCCTCCAACCTCGCCCTACCCTACGCGGCCCCGCTAAAGGCCCTCCTCGGCAATCTGGTTGATGTCTGGCACTTCTCCTTCGATGCAGGCGCGGTCAAGCCTGACGGAGCGTTCTACGCAGGCCTGACGGCCAAGCTCGGCTGCGAGGCTAGTGAACTGCTGATGGTGGGCGATACCTGGCGCGACGATATCGTCGGCGCCGTCGAGGCCGGATCGCGTGCGCGGTGGGTCGATCGCGAGGGCCGTGCGTCCCCTGCCCGCCGGTTTATCGCCGTTCGCGAACTGGGTGAAGCCTATCCCGATCGTCGGAGAGCGGGGCAGATGACGGAGCTGGAACTTGTCCGCAGCGGCATCGATGCAAATCTTGACTACCTTCATGCCCAGCGGTGGGCGCTTCAGGCGGCACAGTTGCGGAAGACCCTTACGAAGGCCCCGGACACGGAAAAGCCAGCTGCGAAGCGAGCGCTGGACGATCATTACGACACTCGAGGTCAGCCTGAGACCAGCCGTGCTGCCCTGATGCGGAACGCGATTGCGACTATCGCGGCACGCAAGCATGCGTGATGGCCGCGCGGTACCGACCGTTGATGAGGTCCAAACACTTCGCCCTATCTAGTTGTAGCGGCTCGCAATAATGACCGTTTGGAACTGCAATAAATGGCAGTCTGCGGCTCAGATTATGTGAGACGCTGGCGATCGGCCGGCGCACGATCGGTGAGACTCAAATCACATTCGCTGCGACGGACGCGAGATGTTCACCGAGCGGCGCGGGATCGCGGACACGGCGGTCAAAGCGGTAATCCTGCCGCGCGCATATCGTCGGTCAGCTCGCGTGTACGAGCCGGATCGAGCACACCCCGGAGCAGTTGCCGTATCTCCGCCGGCTTGGTGTCGAACTGGTCCGCCAGGCTCTTCGTATCGTAGCCGTGGCGGGTATCCATTCATGGCCTTGATATGGAAACGATCAGCGCGATGCTGGGTGTGTCCAGTCGAATAAAGTTGGCGATGACAGGCCACATGCTTGGTGAATCATATCAAAGTTATGGTTCAGGCGGCTCAGAGTCCACCAGCATCGATAATCTTATCTTAGATATTCGAATCGATGCATCTGGCCTTCATATCCATATCGTCGGAACTGCCGGATCGACAAATATATCTATGAGCGCCGTGATATCTTGGGAGTTGCTCATATTAAGGTTCCCCTATTTCACGCGGCTAATGAACCTGTCCGAAGTACACCCCGTACAGTGAATATCCATTTCTGCTTCTAGCGTATTGGTTTTGCAGGCCCATATTCGCCGAACCACGCTTTCCCCGTCCGTGATCCATCGGGTCATTATTGTGCGTCCGTCGCACCAAATGTGATTTGCGCCTCACCGAATGTGCGCCTGCCGATCGCCAGCGTCTCACATAATCTGAGCCGCAGACTGCCATTTATTGCAGTTCCAAACGGTCATTATTGCGAGCCGCTACATCTAGTAGGCCGGCGAGAGGATGTTCGAAAACGTACGCTCTCATGATTACCCTCGAGACGCTGGCCGAGTTTGCTCCCTTGCCGGCCGCGAGGCCAGCGGTTGCGTTGACCTTGGCGGGGTGCCGCGGGCGCCTGATCGACGAAGATTGATCATGCTCTCATCCGCGGGTTGGTTACCACACTACCCCTACCCGTCGCTGGGCCTATCCTCCGTCTAAGTTCGGGCGTCGGACGAACCTGCCCCACCGTACAGCGTAGATTGCCTCTGCGCCCGGCCATGGGGGTGACTAATCTGCAATCGCGAACTTTGGCGGTTCCCCCCTGCCCCGGCCGGCGAAGGATGATGCGCGACGCGCTCCCGCGTGAGGTGAGGATCTTCGTACAGGTCACGCAGTGCGCATAGGCGAAAGACGTTCCACCATCGCTGCCAGCGGTGTTCAGCCGCATCGTGGAGCATATGGCAGCGCTGGCACAATGCGGCGAGATTGCCCGGCAGGTTGTGGCCCGGGTCATGATCGAGATGCGCGCAGGCGAGCACGACATAGGTCGTACGGACGCTGAGCATGTCGAACCGTTCGCGAACCGCGATCCGCCGACCACGGTCCGAACGCCAATAGCCGGTATCGGCATCCCACCATCGCCCGTCGCCGAGATGCGCGACGAAGCGCAGATGCGGCCGCGCGCATCGCTCGCAGCGCGCACCGGCACGATCGAAACGGATCGTGTCCGACAGCTGCTGCCAATCGATCGGGTAAAGCCAGCGGTTCTCGGGGCGGATCGGCATCACGCCTATATGAGTCAGCGCAGACACGAACAAAAGCGGAATCTGCAACATCTCTTCATGTCGACATGTTTACATGTCGCATCGTCGACGCGTTGATCTGGTTTCACTTCGAGATGCGGGCTCGTAGAAATGTCGAGGTGTCAACGACACGATTTGTCGAGGGTATTGGGCTTGAGGCCATGCTGTCGAAACCGCCAAACCGCGTATCCTATCGCGACCCACGTAAAGCCGGCCAACATATCGACATGGGTGATCGTTGGGAGGACCATCTTCGAACCACCCAACGGAAAGCGCACGCGGACGGCCACTCGGTTCGCTCGGGCAGATCCGTTCAGGTCAAAGCTACGTACAGCCACAACGCAGCATCGAGTGCCCCACCCTGCCCGCGCGTATTTGCCTTGCTGCCACACTGGGCATCATCGGCACCGTTGCACCACGTCATATGCGGCCCATGAACGACAGGATGTACACGAACAGCATCGTGCTCGACGGACCATATCAGGGATGTTGAAATGTCGGATCGTCCACGTGTGCGCGTCTCGACATAGGGCATAGACAATTGCGATCGCTCGTAGTCAGCGGTGTTGCATTGCCGCCATGTAGACATGTAGAATAGCCGACATGCCGACTATCGCAATCATCAGCCAGAAGGGGGGGGCGGGCAAGACAACGCTGGCGCTCCATCTCGCCGCTGCCGCTCATGACGCGGGGCGTGTTGCGCTCATCGTCGACACCGATCCCCAAGCGACGGCCAGCCAGTGGGCCGTCTGGCGCCAGGACGCGCCCCCGGAAGTGATCGACAGCCCACCGCCGCGGCTTGCTGCCAAGATCGAGCAGGCAAAAGGGCAGGGGGCCGAGTTCATCGTCGTCGATACACCGCCCCATGCCGACAGTGCCGCGCGTGCTGCCGTCGAGATCGCCGACCTAGTCCTGATCCCGTGTCGTCCCAGCGCCTTCGATCTATCGGCGATCCAGACGACGGCGAAGCTCGTGCAGTTGCTCCGCAAGCCTGCCTTCGTAGTGTTCACGGCCGGCTCGCCCAATGCGCCGCGCATGTACCAGGAAGCCGGCGAGCTGGTCGAGGGCTTCGGTACGCCGGCCTGCCCGATTCAGATCCCCGACCGTGCCGCTTTTCGCCACGCCAGTGCGGAAGGTCGCACCGTCATGGAATTCGAGCCCGACGGCAAAGCGGCGGACGATGTTCGACAGATCTACGAGTGGACGTGTCGACAGCTCAACCTGTCGACACACGCAGCGAAGAAATCTGGCTCCAAAGCCATGATGAAGAAAGGAAACACACTAGCATGAGCCGCAAGCCGTCTTTTGCGAATCTGCGTGATCGCACTGCGCCCGAGCCGGTCGTGCCGCTGCAATCGACACAACAGGCTTCTGGACAAACGGCAAATCAGCCGTCGAGCCCAGCGCCGACGGGGCAGGGGGGGGCATCGGGTCCCGCCAGCCGTCAGGGCCGTAAGCAGATCGCCGGGTTCTTCACACCCGAAATGTCGTTCGCCATGCATACGCTGGCTCGACGGCAGGGCAGGAGCCTGCAGTCGCTGATGGCGGAGGCCTTCAACGACGTGTTACGCAAGCACGGGGAAAGCCCGATTGGGGATTGATGGAAAGGCTGCTTTCGTCGCCTTGATCTCGACCGGTAAGCTGGCGTGATATAGTCCAATCACAGTTCTATGATTAACGTTTCTGCTTGGGTCACGAAATAGCGCTCGAAAAAGCGTTGATCCCTTAATTATCATGCCAAATATCGCAACGGTTCCAGGCACCGATCCGGCCTGAGGATCGAGATGCACAATCCGCATGGTTCCCTAGGGAGCATTCGCGCCGACAACGTCGGCGCGTCCAGGGTTTTCCGCGTGTTATTCGTCGGTGATTTTCAGCTATGATCACGGCATTTATCATTTGATATCGCGTTGCCCGTCTAGGGCAACACCGTAGCCAACTCTATTCATAGAATCAGTTAGCGGTTTTGGACCGTTTTGAGCTTCGCGCTCCGTACGATCGATCGCCTCTCCCAGCTTAGCGAGGATTTTACCCAGCGGGCCATCCACGGTTATCTGCGCAAGCTCCCGGCACGACAGCGTATCCAGCATCGCCGCGGTTTCCCGCTCATGATCCATGTGATGCTGAACGACGTCATCTGGTAGCGGCGCAGGACGCATCCAGCGGGGCAGGTAGGATCGGACGCTGCCAGGCAACAAAGGCCGATAGGCGTTTGATGTCTGAACGTAGCGCGGTCCGGGCCCTTCACTCTTCACGCGGTTGAAACGCCGCTGACGCACCAGAAAGCCGATCGCTTCGAGGATCACGAGCGCGCGGCCGACCGTTGCACGACCAAGCCCCGTCGCCTCGGCAAGATAATCGTAGGAAGGATAGACGCGGCCGCGATTCAACCGTGCCAACGTGAGGATTTCCTCAAAGACCCGGACGGCGCTGCCGGTCAGCTTGGCAATGCCCCGCTCGACGGCCGTCAACGTCCGTTCCCCCGATCGCGCATCACGGCGCAAACGTCGTGCAGCATCGAGGGTCTTACGCGCGACACGCAGCAAACGGTCGGTTTCACCCTTGGCCGGCGTCGTCCAGAACGCCTCCTCGAAGCTGCCCGCCTCCAGGCTGTCGCGCAGCACAGGCGCGCCCGTCCGGTGCGGCGCACCCGATCGTCCCGCCGATCGCCCTGGCGACCGCTCATGCGTCAGCCGGCCGAACGCCTTAAGCGCAGCATCGCCTATCGTTATAGTCCCCATCGTCCGTTCCCTTTTTAGGGTGGCGGAAACAGGCAAAAGTCAGCCGTGGCACGAAACGCGCATCCTTGAATTCAATCTGAAAAGCGCATATTTAGGGATCGTTG
>Ga0265798_10001405_pt1 | contig 37611 bp, 28 predicted proteins | sample P3T30metagenome_FD_192430 | JGI IMG/M metagenome (GOLD analysis project Ga0265798, IMG submission 192430) | Plant litter microbial communities from East Loma Ridge, Irvine, California - P3 T30 | ecosystem: Environmental > Terrestrial > Plant litter > Unclassified | place: USA: California...
AAGGTGACCAAGCAGCACATCGAAGTGCGCTAGTCTGCTCCCAAAAAAGGCACCCCACAGGGTGCCTTTTTTGGTCTAGTGTTTACACAGAATTAATCGCTACGCAACCTTTAGCGCACTATTGTAACTCTTTTTTGTGTTGAGTAGACGGGAAATTAAACTCTTTGTTATTTTCGCGGGTAATTAATACGCGGAGTCGCCGTTAGCGAAGCTCCCCTACACGCTACATACCACTACCTTTTTAACCTCAACCCCAATGCAAGCTAAACAAATGATGCTCGGCCTGTTGACTTCTGCCATACTCGGTGGGGGCGTGGCCGTGGGGGGATATAAGCTGCTGGAATCCGAGCCGGGCAACGTGGCTCTCACATCGGTGGCTTCCGACCCCCAGGTTCGGTACACGTCGGCCATGCGCAGCAGTACTTATGCCGCGCCCGAAGGCCTCAACTTTGTGGCTGCCGCTGCCGCCACTACGCCGGCCGTAGTACACGTAATGACTGAATACAAAGCGGAGCCGCAGCAGCAGAGCCGCATGCAGATGGACCCCTTCCTGCGCCAGTTTTTTGGCGACCAGTTTGAGGGCCAGCTGCGCGGCCAGCGCGAGCCCCAGGGTGGGGGCGAAGGCTCCGGCTCGGGGGTGATTATTGCCGCCAATGGCTACATCGTGACGAATAACCACGTCATTGATAAGGCCTCTAAAATCACGGTGGTGCTCGACGACAAGCGTAAGTTTGACGCCGAGCTGGTGGGCGCTGACCCCAGCACCGACCTGGCCGTGCTCAAGGTAAAGGCTGATAACCTGCCGTTTGTGAAATACGGCAACTCCGACGAGGTGAAAGTGGGCCAGTGGGTGCTCGCCGTGGGCAACCCCTTCAACCTGAACTCGACCGTGACTGCCGGCATCATCTCAGCCAAGGGCCGTAGCATCGGCATCCTGGCGAAGGAGCAGAACGGCATGGGTGTGGAGTCGTACATCCAGACCGACGCCGTGGTGAACCCCGGCAACTCGGGTGGCGCGCTGGTCAATACCAACGGCGACCTCATCGGCATCAACTCGGCCATCTCGTCGCACACCGGCTCGTTTGAGGGCTACGCCTTCGCCGTGCCGAGCTCCATTGTGAGCAAAGTGGTGGATGACTTGCTGAAGTACAAAGTAGTACAGCGTGCGCTGCTCGGCGTGCGCATCCAGGAAGTGGATGCCCGCCTAGCCTCCGAGAAAAAGCTCAGTACCCTGAACGGCGTGTACGTACAGGGCATGGGCGAGAAGAGCGCCGCCGCCGCCGCCGGCCTGAAAATCGGTGATATCATTACCGATATCAACGGGGTGTCGGTAAACACAGCTTCGCAATTGCAGGAGCAAGTGTCGCGCTTCCGCCCCGGCGATAAAATCAAGGTGGGCTACCTGCGCGGTGGCAACAAAGAAGTGGCTTCGGCTACCCTCTTCAATGCTTCCAACACCACGGCTGTGGTGCATGAGTTGCCCGCCGCCGCCGCCATCACCTACGAAGGCGCCAAAATAGCCCCCGTAGCAGCCCGTCTCCAAAACCTGCTCGGGATTGAGGGCGGAGCCCAGATTTCGGGCATTAAGAGCAGCAATTTTAAGGAAACCGGCATGGCCGATGGCTTCATTATCACGCGCATCGACAAAAATGCCGTGCGCAAGCCCGGCGATGTGCAGGTTTACCTCGACCAGGCCAAGGACAACTCGGGCGCGCTCGTAGAGGGCGTGTACCCAGATGGCCGCAAGGCATTCTACCCCATCGGCCGCGAATAAGCGGCGTCAAGCCTGAATTATTTGCAAGCCCTCGCCACACACTGGCGGGGGCTTTTTGTGTGGGGATGAGTGAGTTGAACCGACGAATTTTGCCTTGCCGAGCAGTGGAGGTTATCTTTTGACGAGCAAGGCATAAAGGTTGGGCTAGCGGCTGGTATTTTTACCGGCATCTGTTTCGACCACTGTGCTTTATGACTTCATCCATTACCTTTTCCCCTGACAGTTTCACGCTAAGCTACCTGCCTGACCAGGGGCTGCTTATTGGTCGCTGGCTGCGGCCAGTGTCGCTGGAGGCCATCCAGACGCACTACGCCGCGCTGCTGGAAGCCGCGCTGGCCCACGACAACTGCCGCCACTGGCTGCTGGACGTGCGCCGCCGCCAAATCAACGATGCCCCTGTTGTGCAGTGGTTTGGCGAAGATTTTAGCCCGAAGCTACCCGCCCTGCTGGGCCGGCCGGTGGTCATCGCCTACTTCTCGATGGTCAACCAGGACTTTGCCAGTGAAGACCCCAACCTGTGGGAGAATATCAAACAGGGTGCGCTGCAAGGCAGCCACTACTGCTACTTCAACCAGGAAAGTGAGGCCCTGGCCTGGCTAGCCCAGCAGCAGTAGGGCCCGGCCGGGGCTGTTACCTTTGGGCCACCTAGCATATCCCTCCCACACCCATGAAGCAAGCCCTCGAAGAAGCCACCACGCCCGACGTAACCGTGCCGCATCCGCACGCCGACCCCCACGGCATCCGCGATGTGCTGGCCCAACTGGGTGTGCAGCCCGAAAACGCCGCCTACAGCACCGGCCGCACCTGGGGTGGGGCCAGCGGCAATGCCCGCGTTATCACTTCGCCGGCCGATGGCCAGCGTATTGCCGCCGTAAGCCAAGCCACGGTGGCCGACTACGAAACGGTAGTAGCCGCTGCCCAGGCCGCCTTTCCGGCGTGGCGGCTGGTGCCCGCGCCCCAGCGCGGCGACATCGTGCGCCAGATTGGCAACGAGCTGCGCCGCCACAAGGAGGCGCTGGGCAAGCTGGTGAGCTACGAGATGGGCAAAATCTTGCAGGAAGGCCTGGGCGAAGTGCAGGAGATGATAGACATCTGCGACTTTGCAGTGGGCCTGAGCCGGCAGCTGCACGGCTTTACGATGCACTCGGAGCGGCCGGCCCACCGCATGTACGAGCAGTACCACCCGCTAGGCGTGGTGGGTATCATCTCGGCCTTCAACTTTCCGGTGGCGGTGTGGAGTTGGAACGCCATGCTGGCCGCCGTGTGCGGCAACGTCTGCATCTGGAAACCTTCGGAAAAAACGCCGCTCGCCGCCGTGGCTGTGCAGCACATTATAGAGAAAGTGCTGGCCGACAATGACGTGCCTGAGGGCGTGTTCAACCTCGTGCTGGGCCACGCCGACGTGGGCCAGGCCATGAGCGCCGATGAGCGCGTGCCGCTGGTGTCGGCCACGGGTAGCACCCGCATGGGCCGCGCCGTGGGTGCTGCCGTGGGCCAGCGCCTGGGCCGCGCCCTGCTGGAGCTGGGCGGCAACAATGCCATTATCCTCACTCCGCAGGCCGACCTTGATATGGCCATGCGCGCCATCGTATTCGGGGCGGTGGGTACGGCCGGGCAGCGCTGCACTACCACGCGCCGGCTTATTATTCACGCGTCCATCTACGAGGAAGTTAGCCAGCGGCTGCTGGCCGCCTATGCCAAGCTGCCAGTGGGCCACCCGCTGCAAGCCGGTACCCTGGTAGGCCCGCTCATTGATGCCGATGCCGTGACCCTTTTTAGCAATGCCCTGGAGCAGGTGCAGCGCGAAGGTGGCACCCTGCTCACCGGCGGCCAGGTAGTGAGTAGCGCCGAACTGCACGGCGGGCACTACGTGCTGCCCGCCCTGGTAGCGGCCGAAAACCACTACGCCACGGTGCAGGCCGAAACGTTTGCGCCCATTCTCTACCTCATCAAGTACAGCGGTGGCGTAGAGGAGGCTATTGCCCTGCAAAACGGTGTGCGCCAGGGGTTATCCTCAGCCATTTTCACCCTGAACCTACGCGAGGCAGAAGCCTTCCTGGCCGCGCCGGGCTCCGACTGCGGCATTGCTAACGTGAACATTGGTACGAGCGGTGCCGAAATCGGTGGTGCTTTCGGGGGCGAGAAGGAAACCGGCGGCGGTCGCGAATCGGGTTCCGACGCGTGGCGCGTGTACATGCGCCGCCAGACCAACACCATCAACTACGGCACTGAGCTGCCACTGGCACAGGGTATTAAGTTCGATATCTAACAAGCCAGCATAGCCCGGAAAAGCGGCGGTCTGCTCTGAGTAATCGGGGCCGGCCGCCGCTTTTTTAGTTGCGAAAACGCATGTCGCCGTGGCCTTTATACAGCAGGCTAGTGGCGTTGGTGACGTGGTAGTAGAGCCGGTAAAGCTGGGCAGGGTCGCGGGCAATGGGGGCAAACTGCACGCTGTCGCCGGCCGCTATCGTAGCCACCAACACGTCGGCCTCTGTGTAGCGCTTGCTGCGTAGCGAAGCATATACCTGGCACGGGCACGGCGCGGCCGGGCTTAGCCTGAGCCGCCAGATAAGCTGGCCGGCTGGCGCCGGATTGGGGTACGCACCAACGGAGCTGATGGCGGCCACTTGCTGCGGGCCATTGACTGGGAAGGCCGGGAGGTTGAAATAAGCTAATTCCTGCTCGTTCCAGGTGGCGTCGGTAGTCCAATCGCTGGGGTCCTGGGGGCCGTTGGGGCGGCCCTGCGCGTCGCGGTAGGTGATGCCTTCGCCGGGGCCAAAGTCGATATCAGGGCCGGCGTATTGCTTTTCACATTGAAAAGCCCCTAGCAACAGCGTGCCAATGGCCATAAAAGGTAGCGCACGTTTCATAAGCTCAGCGGGTAAGTAACTGATACTGGCCTAAGATACTGGCCCAACGGGAAGGGGAGCAGTGGGCGCCCCCAATAGGTTGCATCCAAGGCTAGCCGCTAGCTCGACCATCTTTGTGCCATGATGCACGCAATGTTTGAAGCGGGTTTTGGCTGGGTGGCGGCGCGGCTGGCCCATCGGCACTGGCGCTGGTGGCTAGCTGGCTTGTGCCTGCTGCTGGCAGCCACGTTTCAGTTTCCCAAGGTCAACCACGTTTACGCGCAGCTTTTTACCCACACCGAGGTGCTGGATGAGAAGCTAAATCGCATCAGCGAGCAGATAGCCGCGCCTTTTGCCCACCACGCCGACCGCTCCGCTACCCACTTGGCCAAGATGACCTTTAGGCTGGCGGCGCCCTTGCTGGCCAGGGTATTGCACCTGTCGCTGGCGCAGCTGCTGGCCTTGCAGGTGCTGGTGGGGTTTGCCGTATTTTACCGGGTGGCCGGGCTGCTTGAGGCTAGCCTGCGCGACCGGGTGGCGGCCGGGCTGCTCACGCTGGGGCTCAGCTTCGTGTATTTTGGCTACCAATACGTGTATGATGTGGGCGGTTATTTTGATGGCCTGGGCTACGCGGCGCTGCTATTTGCGCTGAGCGCGCGGCGCTGGGGCGTCATCTTTGGGCTGTGCCTGTGGGGCGCCTTTGTGGATGAGCGGGTGCTGGCCGCTTCTACGCTGCTGGTGTTTTGGTATGGCGTGCGGCAGCACGACTGGCAAGTGCCGGGGCTGGTGCGCCTGCTATTTACGCGCCCCGCCACGGCCGTATATGCGGCCTGGGTGGCGTATGCTGCCTTGCGGCTGGCCCTGGCGTGGCACTACCAACTGGATTCGCCGGGGGGGCTGGTCGGCATTTCGGCCCTTAGCCACAGCGCCTGGCAAGAGCTGCTGGTACTGGGCCTAGTTACGGGTTTTTCGGGTTACTGGCTGCCGGTGGGGCTGGCGGGCGCGCTGCTGCTGTTTCAGCGGCGCTACGGGGTGCTGGCGCTGCTGCTGGGTAGTTTTGCGCCCATTTTTGTGGGCGCGTTTGCCGTTACCGACATCACGCGCAGCCTGGCCTTCGGCATGCCGATGGTTTTTATCTGCCTCGACCTGCTGGGGCGCTACACCACGCTAGCCGAGCGCCGCTACCTGGCCGTGGTGGTGCTGGTGGTGGCCTTCCTCATCCCGCCCTATTATACCATCGGCTATATACAGTACGCCGGGCCGGTGTGGATGGTGGGCTTGCGGGCGGTGTTGCTGCCTTATTATGAATAAGCTAATTAGCCTTCTTAAAATCGCCCCGCGAAAAGTACTTCTCAATGAGGCAGTACACTAGGATGAAGAAATAGCGGCTACCCATCTCCTTGATTTTCAGTTTCGACTCGCCGTACTTGCGGTTGGTCCAGGAGTTGGGAACCACGGCGTAGGTGTAGCCCCGCACAATGGCCTTGAGCGGCAGCTCCAGCGTGAGGTTGAAATGGGGCGAGAGGAAGGGCTTGAGGCCGTCCATGGTGCTGCGCCGGTACAGCTTAAAGGCGTTGGTGCAGTCATTATACCGCAGCCGGAATACTGCGCGCACAATGGTGTTGGCCAGGCGGTTGAGCGTCTTCTTGTGGGCCGGGTAGTCTACCACGCGCCCGCCCTTTACCCAGCGCGAGCCGAATACGCAGTCGTAGCCTTCGAGCAGCTTATGGTAGAAGCGGACGAGGTCGGCGGGGTCGTCGCTGAGGTCGGCCATCATCACGGCCACGCAGTCGCCGCTGTACCGCTCCAGCCCGTAGCGCACGGCATAGCCGAAGCCGTTGGGGCCGGGATTGGTGTAGTAGGTGAGGGTAGGAATTTGCTGGGCTAACGCCGTAAGCTGGGCTAGGGTTCCATCTTTCGAGTTGTCGTTGGTAACCACGATTTCGTGGTCGATGCCGGCCTGCCCGAGCGCGGCGTGCAGCGTGCGCAGCGTTTCGCCGATGCTTTCCTCCTCATTATAGGCCGGGATGACGACGCTTAGTTTCATACGGGTTGGCGCAGGCGTAGTTCCTCAAAAATCTGCGTCAGCGTGCTCACCAGGTCATATTGCGGCTGCCAGCCGGGGTAGTGGCGCTGGAAGTGGCCCACGTCGCTCACGTACCAGATGTGGTCGCCCACCCGGTTTTGGTCGGAGTAGCTGTAGCTCATCTTGTTGCTGGTAATGGTTTCGCAAAGCGCGATGGCTTCCTGCATCGAGCAGTTGGCAAAGCGCCCGCCGCCGGCATTGTACACCTGCCCGCCCGTGCGCGGGGCCTCGTAAAAGTGCCAGAACATGCTCACCAAGTCGTGGGCGTGAATATTATCGCGCACCTGCTTGCCCTTGTAGCCAAACACCGTGTAGTGCTGCCCCGTAATGGCGCACTTCATGAGGTAGGAGAGGAAGCCGTGCAGCTGCGCGCCCGCGTGGCGCGGCCCGGTGAGGCAGCCCCCCCGAAACACGGCCGTCTTCATCCCAAAGTAGCGGCCGTACTCCTGCACCAGCACATCGGCCGCCACCTTGGAAGCCCCGAATACCGAGTGCGTGGTGTGGTCGATGCTCATTTGCTCATCGATTCCGTTCTCGAAATACGCGTGGCGTGGGTCGATTTCCCAGCGCGTTTCCAGCTCTACCAGCGGCAGCAGGTTGGGGTTGTCGCCGTAGACCTTGTTGGTGGAGGTGAAGATAAATACCGCCTCGGGGCAATGCTGCCGGGTCATTTCCAGTAGGTTGAGCGTGCCGGTAGCGTTGATGCTAAAGTCCGTAAACGGCTCGCGGGCCGCCCAGTCGTGGCTGGGCTGCGCGGCCGTGTGCACGACCAGCGCAAGGCTGGCGCCGTACTCCTGAAAGATGGCCGTGAGGGCGGGCACATCGCGGATGTCGGCGGCGTGGTGGCGGTAGTTGGGGTAGTCGGCTTGCAGGCGCTGGCGGTTCCAGTCGGTGGAGGCCGCTTCGCCAAAGAAGTAGCGCCGCATGTCGTTGTCCACGCCCACTACGAGGTCAAACTTGTCGCTAAAAAACGCCACGGCCTCGGAGCCAATCAGCCCGCCGGCCCCGGTAATGAGGGCAACTTTCATTCAATAAACTAAAATACCCCCAAAGGTAAAAAGAACGGCAGGCTAGCCGGCCCCCAGAATCGGCTGCAAATCGGCCTCGTGGTCGCGCAGCCACGCGTGTACCTCCTGCACCAGCGTGCGCACCGAGCGGCGCGGGGCCCAGCCGGTGGCGGCCGTCACGCGGGCATTGTCGGTGAGGTAAAGAGCAATATCGGCGGCGCGGGTCTCGGCCTCGGCGTGGATGGGCACCGTGTGGCCGGTGATTTCCTGGCACAGCGCCGTGAGCTCTTGCAGCGACACGCTGCCTGCGCGGCCGCCGCCCACGTTGTAAGTCTGGCCGTTGTGGCTAGCCAGGTTGGCCAGCTGGATTTCGAGCAGGTCGTATAAATCCTCGACGTGCAGCACGTCGCGCACCTGCTTGCCAGTGCCGCCAAAGCCAATGTAGCCCAGCCCCTGCTGCCAAAAGTGGCGCGCCACCCACAGCACCACCACGCCCTGGTCTACCTTGCCCATCTGCCAGGGGCCGGCCAGCACGCCGCAGCGATTGATGACCGTACGCAGTCCATAGAAATGGTGATATTCCTGGATGAGGTACTCTGAGCACAGCTTGGTAGCGCCGTAGAGCGAGCGGTAGCCTTCCAGCGGAAAGCTCTCGGCTAGCCCGGCTGCACTCATACCGGGCATGGGCTGCTCAGCGGCCACTTCAAAGCGGGTAGCGCTCTCGGTGAGGGCAATGCGCTCAATCTGGTTGATGGGATAAACGCGGCTCGTGGATAGAAATACGAAGGCGGCGCCGTGCCGCCGGGCGTAATTCAGGCAATTGATGGTGCCCAGCAGATTGGTATTTACCAAATAATCGGGAGCCGATGAAATGCCCGCCATCACCGACGGCTCAGCCGAAGCTTCAATGACGACTTCCACGGCGGGCAGGGCATCAAAATCCTCTTGATTGCGAATGTCGCCGTGCACAAACTCGATGCCCGCCTGGCGCAGGCGTGGTAGGTTAAGCTCCGAGCCGCGCCGCTTGAGGTTGTCGAGGGCAATGACGCGGGCTGCCGGGTGCGCTGCCTTGAAGCGCAGGGCCAGCGCCGAGCCCACGAAGCCCGCGCCACCCGTAATCAGTAAGGAAGTCAAGGAAAACTGCCGCTAAGTAAAATGGAGTGCAAAGTTGCATCCGCTAGCCGGGAATTAACTGTGGGGCTGAGTGCGCCCCGAAGTCTACTAAAAAAGTAAGCCACCCGGCTGCTACAACTGCAGCCGGGTGGCTTACTTTTTTAGTAGCACTGCTATACAGCAGCTATTTGGCAGTGGTTTGCACTACTTCGGGCAGCACCCGGCTCAGTGCCTCGGCCTGGGCGCGGGTAAAATTGCCCTGAACCTGTACTAACACGAAAGAGCCCAGCGCGTCGGGCATAGAGCCGGTAGCTACCAGCTCGCTCACTTGGTCGCCCGAGGCTTTCACCACGTATTGATAAGTAGCCGCGCCACCGCTAGAAGTGGCTAGCGGCGTGTAGCGCTCGGCTTGCAGCAAGCTGGTTACTTCACTAGCCAACCCTTCACGCACCAGGTTTTGGGCGCTGCCGGAGGTAGGCGTGAAGGTCATGGCGCGGGCCGTGCGAATGCCAGTGATGGCATTGGTCAAGTCGTTGCCGCCCAGTAGCTTGCCTACCCGCACTAGCGCCAGGCGCTGCAACAGGTCGGCCGACCACTCGGTGGTGCGGAAGCCGGAGCGGTCACGGTACTTGGCGAAGAACGCGGGTACCGTGCGGGCCGGCGTACTCGGCCCACCGGCCCGGCAGCCACCTAGCAGCACCAGCGCCAACATAAGGGCCAGTAGCTGCAAGCCCAGGCGGCTGCTCAGAGGCCGGTGGGTGGCCGGCGTGGTATCAAGGAAATGCATAGTGGGGCTAGCTGTGGGCGCCGGCCGAGTCGCCTTTTACGAGGTCGTCGTTTTCGCCGCGGCGCTGGCCCTGGCTATCGCGCGGGCCTTCGGCCTGCGTTATTTCGTCGTCCTCATCCGAGGATACATACTCATTGGTAGTAGGGCCGAGGCCGCCGGTTTTGGCCGCCAGGTCGGCTTCGGCCTGGGCAAATTTGAGGTTGAGCAGCGAGTCGTCGGCGGGCTTTTGGGTGTTGTCAGCCATAAGAAACAAGCCGGGCCGCCGGATGGTGAGCGGTAGCTCGGCTGCGGGTAATACGCACCGGCTCGGCGCGGGGTTGGGGTAGGCGGCCCGGCGGGTAGCGCCTATTTTTGCTCATCATCTCTCCCCTTATTGCCGCCATGCCGCACGCACATCCTCACCACGACCTCGACGAAAACCACAACCCCTGGCAGACGCTGGGTACCGAAATCAAGTACCAGAACCCCTGGATTCGGGTGCGCCAGGACGAGATAATCAACCCCAGCGGCAACCCGGGCGTGTACGGCGTGGTGTCGATGAAAAACAAGGCCATCGGCATTGTGCCCGTTGACAGCGAGGGCAATACCTGGCTCGTGGGCCAGTACCGCTACACCCTGAACGAGTACTGCTGGGAAATTCCGATGGGCGGCGGCCCCGTGGAGCTCGATGTGCTGGAATCGGCCCAGCGCGAGCTGCGCGAGGAAACCGGCCTGCTCGCCGCCCGCTGGACGCGCATTGCCCGCCTGCACACCTCCAACTCCGTCACCGATGAAGAAGGCTTCGTGTTCCTGGCCGAAGACCTGACCCAGGGTGAGTGGGAGCCTGAAGAAACCGAAGACCTGCGCCTCTGGAAATTGCCCCTGGCCCACGCCATCGAGCTGTGCATGGCTGACCGCATCACCGACGCCATCAGCGTAGCCGGCCTGCTCAAGGCCGAAAAAGTGCTGGCTAGCCGCCAGTAGCGGCTACGGCTAGCGCCATGCTTCGGCTAGCCCAGCTCGACGCTGCCCGGGTACTTGTGGCCAACTACTAACCGCCGACCGTAAATTTGCCCGTATGCCTGCTTTCCTGCGCACCCTTGGTCACCGGCTCTACACTACTTGGGCTACGTTTTGGTTTGTGTTGCCCTTCATCGTGACGTATCCGTTGCAGCTCGTGCTGGTGCGCCGCCCCGCGTGGCGCCGCCACCTGCACAGCATCAACCGCAACTGGGCCAAATTCTCCATCCTGATGTGGGGCGTGCCGCTCGACATCGTGCGCGAGAGCACCAAGCCCGTGCCCCAGCCCTGCATCTACGTGGCCAACCACGGCTCGTACATTGACATCATGGTGCTGTTTTACACCATTCCGGGCTTTCTCAACATGATGGGTAAGGACGCGCTGGTGAAGTTTCCGCTGTGGGGGCCGTTATTTGGTAAAACGTATATTCCCGTCAACCGCCGCAGTGTGGTGAGCCGGGGCCGCGCCTTCGCCCAGGCCAAGCAAGGCCTGGCGGAAGGCCGCCCGCTGGCCCTCTTCCCCGAAGGCACCATCGGCCCCAAGCCCGGCGAGGAGTTGCAGCCCTTCCAGGACGGGGCGTTTCAGCTGGCCATCAGCCTGGGTGTGCCGCTGGTGCCGGTGAGTATGCCCCTGAATCACAAGTTTATGCCCTCCGTTTCGGGCCTGCGCGTGCGCCACGCGCCGCTGCGTGTCGTCTTTCACGAAGCCATCGAAACCAAGGGCCTCACCAACGACGATGTGCCGGCCCTCAAGGCCAAGGTGATGGCCCAGATTGCCGATGACTTTGTGCCCGAAGGCCGGGGCATTCCGGAGGCTAGCCGCTTCTTTGGCTAGGCATTGCGCTACGCTCCGGTCGTTTTTCTACTCGTATTTTCTTCTTCCCATGACTGACCTCGAAACCCTGCGCGGCCTGGCTCACCTGGCCCGCCTCGAATTTGACCCCGCCCGCGAGGGCCAGATGCTCACCGACCTGAACAAGATTCTGGACTGGGTAGCCCAGCTCGAAAAAGTGGATACTGAAGGGGTAGCTCCCCTCGTGCACCTCTCGCACGAAATCAACGTGCTGCGCGACGACGTGGCCCGCAACACCGTGAGCCATCAGGAAGGCCTGCTCAACGCCCCGCGCAAGGATTCTGATTATTTCCGCGTGCCCAAGGTACTTGACTAGCAGGCGTATACTTGTTTGAAATATACTAAAGCACGTCATGCCGCGCCGGCCCAAGCCGCTCGCTCACACCGCGAAGGGTAGTAACCCCAGCGGGGCGAACGAGCGGCTTGGGCCGGCGCGGTATGACGTGCTTGTTGGTGGGGCGGTGCTGCCCCGCCTGCTGTCTACTCTCTAGCTGCGCTACTATTTTGCCCGCTTCCCCCATTTTGCGCCGCTTGCCGGGGCTGCCCGCGCTGCTGGCGCTCATCGCGCTGGCTGGTGCCGTGTACGCCTACTTTACCGGCGACCACGCCACGCTGCCCATGCAGCTGGTGCCGCACTTGGCGCCGGTGCCCCTCCCGCTCGATTCGGTAGCGGTGGGGCCGGTGCGCTTGCCGCTGCCAGTGAGCGGGTTTATCACCACGCTCACCCACGACGTGAGCGGCCCCTATACCCAGCCGCTGGCGGCCGGGCTTTGGTTGAGCGTACTGGCTTTGGCAATGGCCGGCTGGCTAGCCGTGGTGAGCATGTTGCGGCGGCCCGCGTTTATTGCCGGCACGGTGCCCGTTATCTTTCTGCTGAACTCGCTCAACCTGGATGGCCTGGGACTTTTCAGCGCTACCAAGACCTACTTTCTCTACCTGAGCCTGGGCGTGCTGGGCGCCGCCGCGCTGGCCCTGCAAGCCTACGGCGACCGGGTGCGCGCCGCGTGGCGGGTGGCTATTTTTGGGGCGCTGCTGGCTGGCCTGGTGGCCCTGCTGCTCGCCAAAACTAAGCTGCCGCTGGCCGAAACTGCCCTGCACCTGGCGGCCTACGCTACCCCGGCCAGCGCCGGGCTGGTAGCAGCGCTGGTGCTGTGGGTAGGGGTGGAGAATGTTCGCGCCCTGCTCTGGTTCAACACCCAGGCCGAGCGGCCCGAAAGTCGATTTGGGTTATTGCCCTTTGTGCTGGCTAGTATGCTGTACCTGGGGGCGTTAGGCTTGTATTTTTGGAATGACGGCGTGCTGCCCCTGGTGGGTGGCCTGCACTTTGACCCGCTGGTGCTGCTGCTGCCGGCCGTGCTCATGGGGGGCCTGGGTTTGCGCGAGCGGGCGCCCAGCTATGCGGGCTGGCTGCCCGTGGCGGCGGCCCGGCCGCTGTACTGGCTGCTGGTGGCGGCGGCCTCGGCGGCGCTGGGCTACGCCTTGGCTACTGCCAATACGCCGCTGCTGAGCGCGGCGCGGGGCTTTAGCGGGCGGGCACTGGGGCTGCTGGGAGCAGCTTTTTTGCTCTACACGCTGGTGAACTTTGGGGCGCTCATCCGGCAGCGGCTGCGAGTGTACCGGGTGGTGTTTGAGCCGCGCCGGCTGCCATTCTACACGGTGTATGTGCTGGGGCTAGCGGGCTTGTTTTTGTATGAACTGCGCAACAACTGGCCCCTGCTGCACCTCACGCAGGCCGGGCAGTACAACCAACTGGGCGACCTCACCCGCCAGCAGAGCGAAGCCCGCCCCGACGACCTGCCGCTGGCCCTGCTGGCCGAGCGCTACTACGCCGAAAGCGGCGACGTGCTCGACCGCTTCAACCGCTCGGCGCAGCTGGGCCGGGCGGCGCTCTACCGCTTTCGCAGCCAGCGCCAGAACGAGCTGAATGCCCTGCGCCGCGCTCTGCTGCGCCAGCCCGATGAGAAAGTCAGCCTTAAGCTCAACGCCCTGCTCACCGAGCCCGCCGATTTTCTCGATGCGCTGGAGGTGCTGCGCCAGGCCCGCCGCGCCGCGCCCTACAGCTTTGCGCTGGCCTCCGACGCTGCCCAGCTTTTCACCCGCTCGGCCCTCACCGATTCGGTGGTTTATTACTTCGCCAAAGCAGAGCGCCTGAAGCCCGGCAGCTACGTGGGGCGCACCAATCAGCTAGGTTTCTTACTGAGCCAAAACCTCTACCCAGCCGCCCAAAAGCTGGCCGCCGACTCTAAGGCGAAGCCCACTGAGCCCGGCCTGCTCGCCAATAAGGAATTGCTGCCACTTTTGGCGGGCCTGCCGGCGGCTTCGCTGGCCCCGGTAGCCGATACCGACCTTGATGCGGCCACCTTCGCGCACCTCTACCAAACGGCCCTGCTGACGGTGCGCGCCGGCCAGCCGGGGGCCTGCCGCCACTTGGTAGCTACCCTGGCCCAGCTAGCCGAGCGCCCCGCCAACGAGCCGTACTATGAGCAAATTCTCTTCCTGCAAGCCCTGCTGCGCCACGCGGCGGGGCAGGAGCTAGCCGCCCGCCAAACGCTGGCCCCGCTTACGGCGGGCACTACAGCTACGGCCGCGTACTATCAGTACGTGCTGGGCTTGTGGCAATTGCAGCAACAGCAGTACGCCACGGCGGCCGACCAGCTGGCGCTGGCTACCGCGCACGGCGCTACCGAGGCCCGCCTGCCTCATGCCTGGGCGCTGGCCCTGGCGGGGCAAACCGACTCGGCACGGGCCGAATATCGCCGGCTGGCCGCGGCCGGGCCAGCGCAGCCGGCCACGGCGCAGCTAGCCCAGGCCTTGCGCACGCCGCCGGCCCTGCGCCCTGCGGCCTCAGCTGGTGTCGTGGGCACTAAGGAGCTAGCCGACGCCCAGCGGGCCGAAGCCGAAAATCAGTTGCCCGAGGCTACCAAGCGCTACCAGGCGCTCGTGCAGCAAGTGCCTTTCAACGAGCCAGCCGTGCTGGCCGCTGCCCGCTTTTTTACCCGGCAAAAAGCCTATACCGACGCCTACGACGCCCTCAACCAGGGCCTGACCGAGAACCCCGCTTCCGTACCCTTGCTGCGCGCCTACGCGCTGGCCGCCGCCGATGCCGGGCTGGCCGATTTGGGGCAGTCGGCGCTGGAGCGGCTGCGGCTGCGCGTTAGCGCCGCTGAGTACGCTAACTTGCTGGCGCAATTTGCAGTGCGCCGGGCGGCCCACGCGGCGGCCGGCGCGGCCTTCGACCAGCCGCCGGTGCCCGCCCGCTAACTTTCCTCTTTCGCCCTCACCTTATGTCTGCTGCCGACCTCACTCCCTACGTTATCCAGACTACCGACATCGCCAAGGAATACGTGATGGGTACCGAGCATATTCACGCGCTGCGCTCGGTGAGCATTGACATCAAGCGCGGGGAGTACGTGGCTTTTATGGGGCCATCGGGCTCGGGTAAGAGCACGCTCATGAACATTGTGGGCTGCCTCGATACGCCTTCCAAAGGTCAGTATATCCTTAACGGCCAGGACGTGAGCCGCATGAGCGACAACCAGCTAGCGGAGGTGCGCAACAAGGAAATCGGCTTCGTTTTCCAAACGTTTAACCTGCTGCCGCGCTCTACCTCGCTCGAAAACGTGGCCCTGCCCCTCATCTACGCGGGCCTGGGCAAGCGCGAGCGCAACGAGCGCGCCCTCGAAGCCCTGCGCTCGGTAGGGCTGGCCGACCGCGCCGGCCACCGCCCCAACGAGCTGAGCGGTGGCCAGCGCCAACGCGTGGCCATTGCCCGTGCCCTCGTCAACACCCCCAGCGTGCTGCTGGCCGACGAGCCGACGGGCGCTCTCGACTCCAAAACCAGCTACGAAATCATGGGCTTGTTCGAGGCGCTCTACGCTAAGGGTAATACCATCATTATGGTGACGCACGAGGAGGATATTGCCCACTACGCCCACCGCATTGTGCGCCTGCGCGATGGCCTGATTGAAACGGATGACGTTAACCACAACGTAACGCAGCCGGCCATCAAGTCGCTGAGTATGTAAACCGGCGCAGCCAGCAGCGGAATACTGCCCAACAAACGTAGCCAGCCCGCGCAGCGGGCGTATCTGCGAAATCCGTTTAATCCGTTAAATCTGCGGTCCATGAAGATATACACCAAAACCGGCGACAAGGGCCTGACCTCCCTTATTGGCGGCACGCGGGTACCCAAGTCGAGCCTGCGTATCGACTGCTACGGCACCGTCGATGAGCTGAACTCTTACGTGGGCGTGCTGCGCGACCAAGATGTGAATGCCCCGCGCCGCGAGGTACTCAAGGAAATTCAGGACCGCCTCTTTACCATCGGCGCGCACCTGGCTACCGACCCCGATAAGGATACCCGCCAGCGCATCCCCGACCTGCACGCCGAAGATGTGGCCCTGCTCGAAACCGAGATGGACCGCATGGATAAAGTGTTGGCCCCGCTCCGCGAATTCGTGCTGCCGGGTGGGCATCAGGCGGTGTCATTTGGGCACGTAGCGCGTTGCGTATGCCGCCGCGCCGAGCGCCTGGTTATTCACCTGAGCGAAGAGTCGCCGGTAGAGGACTTGGTGGTGATGTACCTCAACCGACTGTCGGACTACCTCTTCGTGCTCAGCCGCGCGATGGCCCACGACCTGGGCGTGGCCGAAGTGACCTGGAAGCCCCGTGTGTAACGGCCCGCTTGCCACTGCCTGGCTAGGGTAGCGCTGCAACATTTAGCCCGTTTGCCGGTCCCTAGTACTACCTTTCCCACCCATTGGCGCGCCGGCCGGGCGCGCCTCTTCTTCGATTTATTACCCCGCCGCCCCGCTATGCTTGATACCCTGACCATTGACGTGCAGCCCGCTGCTACCTCCCGCCTCGCCGAGCTGGACCTAGCCAACCTGGAATTCGGCAAGTCCTTTGCCGACCACATGCTAGCCGTCGAATTTACCGGCGGTGAGTGGCAGCAGCCGCGCATCGTGCCCTACGGCCCGCTGGCGGTGAGCCCCGCCAACTCGGCTCTGCATTACGGCCAGGCCATTTTTGAAGGAGCCAAAGCCTACCGCCAGGCCGATGGCAGCGTGGCCCTTTTCCGCCCCCTCGACAACTGGCGCCGCCTCAATGCCTCGGCCGAGCGCATGGCCATGCCCACCCTGCCGGAGGAGATTTTTCTGCAAGGCCTGCGCGAACTGGTAAAGCTCGATGCCGGCTGGGTGCCGGGTGCGCCCGGTAGCTCGCTCTACATCCGGCCCTTCATGTTTGCCACCGATGGCTTCTTGGGCGTGCGGCCTTCCGAAACCTACCATTTTGGCATCATCACCTGCCCGGTAGCCGCCTTCTTCAACAAGCCGGTGCGCGTACGCTTTGAGCAGAAGTACGTGCGTGCGGCTCCGGGTGGCGCGGGCTACGCCAAAAACGCCGGTAACTACGGTGCCGCCATGCTGCCCAGCAAACTGGCCCAGCAGGAAGGCTACCACCAGTTACTCTGGACCGATGCCTCCGAGCACCAGTACGTGGAAGAGTCGGGTGCCATGAACGTGATGTTTGTCATTGATGGCGTGCTGATTACCCCGGAGCTGTCTACCTCCATCCTCGATGGTATCACGCGCCGCTCGGTACTCCAGCTAGCCAACGACTGGGGCGTGCCCGTGCAGGAGCGCCGCGTATCGAGCCGCGAGGTAGTAGCCGCCATTCAGGAAGGCCGCCTCACCGAGGCCTTTGGCGTAGGCACGGCCGCAACTATCGCGGCCATTGCCACCATCGGCCACGAGGGCCACGACTACGACCTGCCGGCCCTGGCCGACGGTTCCTTTGCCCGTAGGGTAGGGGCGGCCCTGGAGGCCATCCGCACCGGCCAGGCCGCTGACCCACACGGCTGGATGGTAGCGGTATAATGGGAAATAGCGAGGAGTGAGTTGGCAGGCAAAAACTACGCTTTCACCTCCCCAGCCAACAACGAAGGCCAGCTGGAATCCCCGGCTGGCCTTTTTTGTTCGACCTTTACACCGTGAACCCGCCCACTCACCAGTTCACCACTCACTATTTTGCTATTATGACTCAAGACCAAATAAAGGACTTGAGGGGCCGCGCCGAGGCCCTGAGGAGGTATCTTTGACTACGATACCCGCAAAGAACAAGTAACCGAGGCTGAGGCCGAAACGCTGGCGCCAGATTTCTGGGACGACTCGAAGGCGGCTGAGGCTAAGCTCAAGGAAATCAAGAGCCTCAAGACCTGGACCGACGACTACGAGGCCGTGCAGCAGGCCGTAGCCGACACCGACGTGCTCTACGAATTCTACCGCGAGGGCGAGGCCACGGAGGCTGAAATCCAGGCTGAGTACGACGCTACCCAGGCTAAGGTAGAAGCGCTGGAATTCAAGCGGATGCTCTCCGATGAGGAAGACCAGCTACCCGCCATCATCGACATCAACCCCGGTGCCGGCGGTACCGAAAGCCAGGATTGGGCCGAGATGCTGATGCGCATGTACATCATGTGGGGCGAGCGCAAGGGCTTCACCGTGAAGCAGCTGAGCTACCAGCCCGGCGAAGGCGCGGGTATCAAGTCGGCCTCTTTGGAAATTGATGGTCCGTTTGCTTACGGCTACCTCAAAAGCGAAATCGGTGTGCATCGGCTCGTGCGTATGTCGCCCTTCGACAGTAGCGGGCGGCGGCACACGTCATTTGCCTCCGTATTTGCCTACCCCGTGGTTGATGATACGATTAACATCGAAATCAACCCCGCCGATATTTCCTGGGATACCTTCCGGGCTGGCGGGGCGGGGGGCCAGAACGTGAACAAGGTCGAAACTGCCGTGCGCCTCACCCACGCGCCCAGCGGCATCATCATCGCCGTGCAAATTGAGCGCTCGCAGCTCATGAATAAGGAGCACGCCCTGCGCATGCTCAAGTCGCGTCTCTACCAGCAAGAGATGGACAAGCGCAACTTGGAGCGCGACAAGGTGGAAGCGACCAAAAAACGCATTGACTTCGGCTCGCAGATTCGTAACTACGTGCTGCATCCTTACAAGCTTATCAAGGACCTGCGTACCGGCATTGAGCGCACCGATGTGCAAAACGTGTTGGATGGTGACCTGGATGAATACATCAAAGGCTACTTGATGCAGAACTAGCCCAATGGGTAAATAAAAAAAGGCTGCTCAATTGAGCAGCCTTTTTTGGGTTAGGGAAAAAGCAATTAAAACTTATCCCAGAAGAGCTTGGTCGAAACGTTATCGCCAGTGGTACCGAGCGCTGTCGAAGCGGCGCTGTAGTTAGCGTTGTTGAGGCTCTGCTCACTAGCTGGGTAGGTGAAGCGACGCGGAATAACCGTCACACCATTCAGCGGGCTAGCAGCCAGCTGCAATTGCGGATAGTCTAGGCGGCGCCACTGCGTCCAGGATTCAGTGGGCTGGTTGTAGAGGGCTACCCAATACTGGTACCCAATCTTCTGCTTGTACGTGCTGCCCGGAGCCGTAGCATAGGCTACGTTGGGTAACGCCAAATAAGCGTCAGCCTCGGCAGTAGTGCCACCCCACTCTAGGATAGAAGCCGTAACGCCCGCGTTGTAGTGCGAAGCAGCAGTGCCACCAACAGCAAAGCCTCGCTCTACGGCTTCGGCTAGCATCAGTTCTACTTGTGCATACGAAACGAGTACGCCGGGCAGCGTCTGGGCCCGCAGCTTGTCGCCGGGCTGCGACAAGGTCTCTTTGTTGTTGGTCCGGCCTACGTTGCCGCCCATGTAGGGGTCGGTAGCCGTGGCGGGCAACAGCGCCTGATTGAAGTAGTCATTCAAGCGTGGGTCTACTGCGCCGGTTACTGGCACCCCAGTGGCATTCCCTGCAATTCCCTTTAGGGGGTTGATGAAGGTGTTAGCCCCAACAAAGTCGCTACGGCGGCTATTTACCAGGTCTTCGTAGAGTGGGTTGGTGTTTGGCAGAGTCCGGTCAAAGGCGAGGTCAACGGCATCAGCATTAGAAGCCGGCAGCTTGCCAACGGTAGCTTCGGCCATAGTCTTGGCTTTGGCAGGGTCGGCATCCGCGAGCACGAGTGCCATACGGAGCTTCATGGCGTTGGCAAACTTAACCCACTGGCCAGTGGTGTTGGAGCCCGAGGTTTCGGGGAAAATTAGGTCGTTTTCCCCGGTGCCAATCCCTTTGGTCGTGTCAAACTTACCGATAACGGCGTCTAGGCGGGTAACAAGGTCAGCATAGATAGTTGCCTGGTCGTCGTACTTCGGCTGCAAGTTGGTGGCATCCAAAGCCTGGGTGTACGGAACATTACCGAAAACCTCTACCAGGTTAGCCCAAGCGTAGATTTCCAGGAGTTCGGCTACTGCCAGCGTATTGTTCTTGTTGTCGTCGGGTACTGTGATATCGGTCGCTACGGCCGATTTTGCGGCCCGCAGGTCGGTTATGCAGTCCCGGTACAAGGCATTCCAGTAGTTGAGCGGAATGTTACGGGTAATGAGGTCGTAGCGCGACTCGGTAGGATAGTCGGTAGCCGCCCAGTACTGCATGTAGAAGCGCAGGGGGTTGATGTTAACGCTGGAGCTGTTAACCGTCCGAACTAGCGAACGCTCTGCGTTGGTGATAAAGCCAGAAGCAGAGGCCGTAGCAGCGAGCTTGGGGTTGACGTTATAATCATCACCCAAATTGCTCACGCAAGAGGTAGTCAGCGCGAGTGCCGCTACTCCAAGAAGAAAAAATGACTTTTTCATATTCAAATTAGAAGCTGAGACGGATGTTAGCACCAACCGTGCGTACTGCTGGGTAAGCACCAGTCGAGTAGCCTTGGCCGAAGTTGCCGGAGCTTGCTGCGTCTTCGGGGTCAGCATCGGGCAGGTTCTTGTGGATAATCCACAGGTTGCGGCCAACAATGGAGAAGTCAACGCCGCGCACAGCTTTCGACTTAGCCAGCCACGCTTTGGGCAGCGAGTAAGTGAGGGACAGTTCACGCAGCTTCACGAAGCTGGCGTCGTATACAAAGGCAGCGGCTGGGTTAGCCGTGATGCCGTAGGCAGTAGCACCGCTAGCATCGCCGTTGTTGTCGGCCCGCACCGTGTTGGGCGTGCCGTCAGCTTGTACACCAGCGAAGATAACACCGCCGCTGTTAGCAGCATAGGTGCCGTTGGCGTTCCGCACAAGCGGGTCGCGCGAGGGGTTGCCGAGGTCGTTCAAGCCAGCAGTTTCTACAGGCAGGCCCGTGTCTAGGCCATAGGCCCGGTCGAGCGAGAAGATAGAGCCACCCTGACGAACGTCAACCAGGAAGTAGAGCGAAATGCCTTTGTAAGAGAGCGTGTTCGAAACACCGCCCGTCCAATTTGGGTTCGGGTTGGCAATTTCTTCGTTAGAGGTAGATGACTTCAGGTAGTAGCCGTTCGAGCGAACTACGCGCTCACCGTTCAGGTACACAAAGTTCTGGCCACGGATGCTGTTGATAGGCCGGCCAACGGTAGCGTTGGTCGTAACGCCACCCTGGTAGCTAGCCAGTACGATGTTATCCACACCGTTGAGCAGCTCCGTAACGCGGTTTTCGTTTTTCGTCCAGTTGGCGTTGATGGTCCAGGTAAAGTTCTCGTTGCGGATGGGGCTGATGTAGCCCGAGAGTTCAACGCCACGGTTACGTACGGTACCGGCGTTTACAACGCGGCCGGTGTAGCCAATGGCACCCGAAGTGGTGATGGTGATAATCTGGTTGATGGTGTTCGATTGGTAGACGTTGGCTTCGAAGCCGAGGCGGCTATTCAGGAACGCGGCTTCTACCCCGATTTCAGCGCTTTTCGTACGCTCGGGCTTCAGGTTCGGGTTGTTCTGGGTGCTCGGCACCGAGAACAGTGGCACGTTGCCGAAGGGAGTGGGCTTGTCGAAGCCACTGAATACGCTATAGGGAAGGGCGCTCTGACCAACTTCTGCATAGTTAGCCCGCACTTTGCCGTAAGACAACCACGGTGCGCTTTCCTTAGTCAACTCCGAGAATACAAAGCCGAGGGCAACCGAAGGGTAGAAATAAGCATTGTTACCCTTGGGCAGGGTAGAAGACTGGTCTCTTCTGGCCGTCAGGTCCAAGAACAACATGTCGCGGTAGCCGAAGGTGGCGTTGGCAAATACCCCGTCAACTGCCTGCTGCACATCAGCCTCGCTGGGCGGAGTTATGGGCGAAATGCTGTTGGACAAAGCATAGAAATCGGGGATAGCCAAGCCGCCATTGGTGGCAGCATAGATAGAACGGGTCGATTGACGACGGAGGTTAGCACCAATCAAACCCGTGAAGCTTACATTTTCTACAATCTTGGCTTTGAAGTTACCAATCAGGTCGAAGTTGGCTTCGCGATAGGTACGGTTGTAGCGGTTGTAGCCAGACACGTTAACGCTACCGAAGGCCAAACGCTCTTCCTGCAAGTCGTCATTAGAGTCGAGGGTTACGCGGCCCAGTACGTTAAACCAATCGGTTACCTTATACGTCAGGGCAACGTTACCGAAAGTGCGGTAGCGGGTATCGGTTTCGTAGCTCTTTTCGCGCGACCAGTACGGGTTGTTCCAGTAGGCGCCAACATTGGTGTTCAGGCCATTCAGGTTCCAGGTGGCGTTGAGCCCCTGATACTCGTAAGCCTGCTTCAACTCCTTCATGTCGACGTTGGTCTGCCACCACTGACGGAAGTTGGTCATTTGGTTTTCGCTGTAAGCGCCGCTGTAGCCAGTGCCGTAGCGGCCTTTGCCAGTTACTGCCGAGAAGTTTACAGTAGCGCTAGCCGTGAGGCGCGGCGTGATGTTCAGCGAGCCAGCAAAGTTGATAACGTTCTTGTTAACCTGGCTGTTAGGCAGGATGCCTTTGTCGATAACGCTGTTGTAGCCAAGCTTGAAAGTACCCTTGTCGTTGCCGCCGTCAATAGTAACGCTGTTGTTGAGCGTCATCGCCGTTTTGAAGAAGGTAGAAGGGTCGTTGTCCGCAGCTACCCAAGCCGACTTTTGACCGAAGTGGTTGCTGCCGGGCTGGAAAGCATTCCACTGGTACACCTGCCGGGTGGGGTCGAAGCGCGGGCCAACCGAGGCATCGGCACTTAGCTGAATGTAGTCGTCGGGAACACCGTCGCCATCAATGTCTGACTGATTGAAATAGGGGCCGTAGCCAGCGCCGTATTCTTTCTGGTACTTAATGAACGTGCTCTTGTCAATCCGGCCAGCCGTGATGCCACCGTTGATGGTGATGCCCAGGCCCTGGCGGCCTTTCTTGGTCGTAATCAGTACAACGCCGTTGCCAGCACGCTCACCGTAAAGGGCAGTAGCTGCCGCACCTTTCAGGATGGTCGTCGACGCGATGTCATCGGGGTTGATGTCGCTAGCCGCGTTGCCGTAGTCGTAGCCACCGCCACCCGTTTGCTGGCCACTAGAGTTCGTGTTGGCATTGCTAATTGGAACGCCATCTACTACGAACAAAGGCTGGTTGTTGCCCGTGATGGACTTGGTGCCGCGAATCAGGATGTTGGTCGAGCCGCCCAGCGTGTTGCTCTGGCGAACTTGTACACCCGCTACTTTACCTGACAGGCCGTTGATGGCGTTGGGGTTACGTGCGGCGGTGATTTGCTGTCCTTCTACTACGGTAGCCGAGTAAGACAAGGAGTTACGGGTTCTCTCTACGTTGAGAGCCGTCACTACTACCTCACCAAGCTGCTTGGTATCCGTAGCCAGGGCGACGTTGATGTTGGTGCCGTTGCCAATCGGCTGCTCGATAGTCGTGTAACCAACAAAGCTGAAAGCGAGGGTCGTTGCGGAAGTCGGAACACTCAGGGCAAAAACACCATCTGAGTTAGTAGAAGTGCCAAGGGTAGTGCCTTTTACCACTACGGTTACACCGGGTAGGCCTTGGCCATTGGTGCGGTCCGTAACGCGGCCCGAAATATTACGGTCTTGTGCGGTTGCTTGGTGCCACAAGCAACTGAGCAGAAAGACCAGTAGTAAAGAAAAATGCTTCATACTATAAAAGGTTGGAAAAAAGTGAAGTAAGACTATCTGTTGCAGCAAAACGAGATAAATCCGCTGGCAAGTTATTACTTTTTTACTAAATCCTTATGTCACAAGTGCACAGTTTACGAACTCTCTTTTGCCATAAGGAAACTAAGCCCGACACTAAACGACCGCATTGGCCGCGCGAAAAATGTGGGAAAATGAGCAATTGTTCAAATAATCGGTGTTATCAAATATTTACTAAAGTCAATAAAAATTGCACTATTATCAACTATTTTTAGATAAAATGAAGGCAACGCGTGAAAAAAAAGACAAAATTTCTGTGCTACACCTTGTGTAATGTTAGTGCTAGCCAATTACCTTGCGCTTTCATTATGCATCAGTACCATCGGTATCTGGTAAATTTCACTTCATTCTCTACTTCTACCTTCTTTATTCTTCAATGAAAAGAACCTTACTAATGAGCTTTTTGCTCATCCTTACTCTATTCCAAGTGGTACTCGCCCAGACGCGGACGGTATCGGGACGAGTAACAGACCAGAAGACCGGCGAGGGCCTGCCGGGGGCAACTGTATTGCTGAAGGGCACTACCACGGGCATCTCTACCAATGCCGATGGCCGGTTCTCGCTGAATGTGCCTGAAGCGGGTGGTACACTTACCATCAGCTCGATAGGCATGGTTACTCAAGATGTGGTGCTTGGCAGCCGCAGTAACGTTGAAGTGTCATTGGCTACTGATAACAAGCAGCTTAGTGAAGTAGTCGTAACGGGCTATGGTGCGCAGCAAGAGCGCCGCAACATCATTGGTGCCATCGCTACGGTGAGTTCGCAACAGTACAAAGACCAGCCGGTTATCGGGGTTGACCAGGCCTTGCAGGGCCGGGCGGCCGGGGTGCAGGTAACTCAAAACTCGGGTACGCCGGGCTCAGGTATTTCGGTGCGGGTACGTGGTGCTGCTTCTATCAATGGTAGCAACGAGCCACTCTACGTAGTGGATGGCTTGCCAGTAGTCACCGGCGGCACTTCGCAGCTGGCCGCTGGCGGCCAAGGTACTAATGGTCTAAACGACCTGAATCCTAACGATATTGAATCAATTGAGGTCCTGAAGGATGCCGCTTCGGCCGCCATTTATGGCTCGCGGGCATCAAACGGCGTAGTGCTCATCACTACTAAGCGTGGCCGCTCGGGCAAAGCCCGCATCGACGTTGACTATTATACGGGTACCCAGTCGGTGTGGAAGCGCCCGGAGATACTTAGCGGCGAACAGCAGACGCAGCTGTTTTTGGAGGCGGCTACCAACCGGTATCCGGCCAACGCAGCCGGTAACTATCCAACGAACTTTGGGCCAGTAGCTAATCCCTACGTGTTCCGTAACAGCGCCGAGTTAGCCGCTTACGTCTACGGTGTAAGAGCTGTCAGCGGTACCGGGGGCTTGGTGTCTTATGTAGAGCCCTCGCCAGCTACCTACCGGCCGCTTAGCCAGTTTCAGAATCCCAGCTCGGCTCCCAACACCAACTGGAGCAACGAAGTACTGCGTACGGCTCCCATCAGCAATTACGGCCTGACATTCTCGGGTGGTACCGATGCCAGCCGCTATCGCCTGGCGTTAAACTACTTCGACCAGGAGGGTACCGTTGTAGGCGCCGGCTTCAATCGGGGTAGCCTGCGTCTTTCCATTGACAACAAGCTGTCGGAAAAGGTGCGCATGGGTACTTCTATTGGCCTGACGCGCAGCACCAACAACCGCATCAACAACGACAACAGCATCTACGGGGTGCTTACTACTGCCCGCCTGTATTCGGCCGACCTGCCTATTTACAATGCCAACGGTACGTACTTCAAAATCGGCTCGCTGGAAAACCCCGTAGCAGCAGCCAATGAGCCATTCATCCGCACTGTTAACAACCGCTTGATTGGGACGCAGTACATTGAGCTTGAGTTCATCAAAAACCTCAAGTACCGCGCTACGTTTGGTTTGGACTTCACTTACGGCCGCGATGACAGGTTCTACTCTACCCTCACCAACCCTGGGGCAGCAGTGCGCGGCGAAGCCACGCTAGCTACCGTGCAAGACCTGAACTACAACCATATCAGCTCGGTGAACTACACCAAGACGATTGGGGAAAATCACTCGTTGAGCGGCTTGTTGGTAGCTGAATATCAGCGCGATGATTACAGCGATGCTTTTTCGCAGGTAACCAGCTTCCCCAGCAATGCCATTCGGGAGCTCGCGGCCGGCGCCACCAAGGTAAACGCAACCTCCAGTTCGACCGGTAACGCGCTGTTTGGCCTGTTGGCAAAAGCTGACTACATCTTCAAGGGACGGTACATTGTAGGTGCCTCGGTAAGGCGCGACCAGTCGTCGCGCTTTGGTGCCGACAATCAGGTGGGTTACTTCCCATCGGGTTCGCTGGGCTGGCGCGTCATTGACGAGCCGTTCCTGAAAGAGCAGACCGCAGTGAGCGAATTAAAGCTGCGCGGTAGCTACGGCGAAACGGGTAACCAGCCGACGGCCAACTTCGGCTCGCGTGGCTTGATTAACCCCGGCTCTAACTACCTCAACCAAGGTGGCCTATCCCTGAGCCAGCTGGCTAACCCCAACCTGAAGTGGGAGCGCACTCGCCAGACCAACGTTGGCTTCGACCTGGGTTTCCTGCAAAACCGACTATACATCTCGGTTGACGCATACCAGCGCAAAACCGATGACCTGCTGCTTACCCAGCGCCTCACCTCTGATACCGGTTTCACGGGCTACAGCGCCAACGTGGGTAACATTGAAAACAAAGGGCTTGAGTTTGCCCTGACCACGGTGAACCTCCGCAATGAGGGTACGGGCTTCAACTGGGAAACCAACTTCAACATCAGCTTCAACCGCAATAAGGTTACGAAGCTGTCAGACCCTAGCGTTACTGGGGTAGCAGCCGGCTTTGCTAGCCGCCTGATAACGGGCCAGCCGCTAGGTGCCTTCTATGGCTACCGCGTCGATAAAATTTTCCAGACGCAGGAGGAAATTGATGCCCTAAACCGCACTTCCTCGACCGGTTTGTACCAGGCGGCCCTAACTCGCCCCGGCGATATCAAGTTCCGTGACCTGAACAACGACGGCCGCATCACGGCCGACGACCAAGAGATTCTTGGTAATGCCCAGCCCAAGTTCTTCGGCGGTATCACCAACACGGTACGCTTCATGAACTTTGACTTGAGCGTGTTATTCCAATTCAACGTGGGTAACAAAATCTACAACTCAGCAGCCAGCAACACCCAGGGCATGAGCACCGATTATGGCCAGGATGCCGCAGTGCTGAACCGCTGGACGCCCACGAATACCAACACCAACATCCCGCGTGCCGTTTTTGGCGACCCAAATACGAATGCCCGTAACTCCGACCGCTTCCTGGAAAACGGCTCGTACGGCCGCTTCAAAAATGTGACGCTGGGCTATACCCTTCCCACTGCCCTCACCACGCGCGCCCACATCCGCACGCTGCGCATCTATGCGCAAGCACAAAACTTGGTGACTTTCACTAGCTACTCGGGCCTCGACCCAGAGGTAAGCTCCTTCGGCACCAGCAACACGGCGCTGGGTACGGATTTCTTTACCTTCCCGCAGGCGCGCGTCATCACCGGTGGTATCACGTTGGGCTTCTAATATTCTGACTCTATAACCTATATGAACTTATTCACCATTCGTCAGCTTGCTACCCGCTCGGCCTTGCTTCTCACGCTGGGTTTATCTGTGGGCTCATGCGATAAGGCCATCAACGTGGAGCCCTCTAACAGTGTTAGCTCTGACACTGGCTTCACCACTAGGGAAGACGCTGCCGCTGGCCTGCTAGGGGTGTATGATGCCATCCAAGCAGCTGATTATGCTGGCTTAGCCTTCCCAAGCATCTCTGATTTGATTGCGGGCGATATCCTCTTCCGGGGTACCTTCACTACTACCTACGGGGTAATTGCGCAGAACCTGGCTTCGCCTGACAACATCCAGATTGGCAACACGTGGAATGCCATCTACGTGTCCATCAACCGCGCCAACTACCTGATTCAGCAGAGCGAGCGGATTAGCGACCCAGCATTCTCGAAGCAGACTACGATAGCCCAGGCCCGTGCGCTACGCGCATACAGCTACATGAACCTGCTAGCCTTGTGGGGCGGTACGCCCCAGGGCTATGGCTACTCCAATGGCCTGGGAGTGCCATTGCGCCTCACGCCGACTACGGCCATTGGCCCCGAAACGGAAGCTGTTCCGCGCGCCACGGAAGCCGCCGTGGCCGAGGCCATTCGTGCCGACCTGGACTTTGCTATCGCTAACCTGGCGGTGGGTTCAGGTACTCAAATCACCAAGTCGGCAGCGCTGGCGCTACGGGCTCGTTTCGAGTTGCGCATGCGCCAGTATGCCGATGCGCTCCGCTTTGCCCAGCAGGTGCCAGTAATAACTGGCTTCAACGCTGCTACCATTGGGGCTGGCAGCGCCGCTACCGATGTGCTGTGGCAGTTGGCCTTCAACAATAACGACCAGAGCCAATATGCTTTCTATTGGTTTCCGACCCCTGGTGGCCGTAATGAGTTCGACCCTGGTACGTCCATTGCTTCCGTGCATCCTGCCGGTGACCGGCGCCTAGCCATTAACGTGCTAACGAGCAGCACTACGGCCAAATACACGCAGACCTCAAACCGTGACGACCCCTACAATGCGGTCCGCTACGCCGAAGTGGTGTTGACTATTGCTGAAGCTGCCGCCCAGACCGGTGACCTCACTACGGCTACCACCAACTTGAATATCATCCGCTCGCGGGCTGGCTTGGCGCCCACCACGGCCACCACGGCGGCTGGTCTAGTCACCGATATCTTATTGCAGCGGCGCCTTGAGTTTGCTTACGAAGGCATGTATTGGTATGACCTGCGGCGCACTAACACCGTGCAGACGGCCCGCCCCACCTATCAGGAGCTTTTCCGCAACCTCTTCCCGCTACCCCTGCGCGAGGTGCAACTCACAAATAAACTGATTGAGCAAAACCCTGGCTACTAGCCAGCTGCTTATTAGTTACTAAAAAAGCCCTCTGCATTTGCAGAGGGCTTTTTTAGTAACTTGCTATTTCGGCTCATCACAGAATATACTGGCTCATATCGCGGTTCTTCACCATGTCGCGCAGGCGCTCCTCTACAAGTTGCGGCGTGACGGTGAGGGCCGTACCCGCTGGCAGCTTATCGGGTACGTCGAAAAGCAACTCGTTGAGCAGGCGGCTCATCACAGTGTGCAGGCGACGGGCGCCGATGTTTTCGACCTCGCTGTTCACTTCGGCGGCAATGTCGGCTAGCTTTAGCAGGGCCTCGTCTTCGAAGGAGAGCGCTACATCCTCGGCTGCCAGCAGGGCCTGGTACTGCTTGGTGAGGGCATTTTTGGGGTCCTTCAGAATGCGGTAAAAGTCGTCCTTCGTCAGGCTTTGCAGCTCTACCCGGATGGGAAAGCGACCTTGCAGCTCGGGGATAAGGTCGCTGGGCTTGCTCACATGAAAGGCGCCGGCGGCGATAAACAGAATGTGGTCGGTATTGACGATGCCGTACTTCGTATTCACGGCCGAGCCCTCCACGATGGGCAGCAGGTCGCGCTGCACGCCTTGGCGGCTCACGTCGGGGCCACCGCCACTTTTGCCGCTACTGCTAGTGGCTACCTTGTCAATTTCATCAATGAAGATGATGCCCGAGTTTTCGGCCTGCCGAATGGCTTCCTCCTTCACTTCGTCCATGTCCACCAGCTTGGCGGCTTCCTCGTCCAGCAGCACCTTGCGGGCCTCGGCCACCGATACCTTTCGCTTGCGCGACTTTTTGGGCAGCATGCTGCCCAGCATGTCTTGCAGGCCCGACATCGTGGCCTCGTCCATCATGCCCGGCGCACCCATAATGCCCACGCTGGGGCTGCCCTGCGCCACGTTAATTTCGATGCGGCGGTCTTCCAATTCACCATTGCGGATTTTCTGGCGAAAGCGCTCGCGGGTGCGCTCGTTCAGCTCCTGGTCAGAGCCGGGCGCGGCGTCGGCCGCGCTGCTCTCACCGCTGAGGCCGAAGCCCATGCTGCTGCTGCCACTGGCCCCACTAGCCGGCGCTTTCATCGGCGGAATGAGCGCGTCGAGGATAATATCTTCCACGGCCTGGGCCGCCTGGGCTTTTACCTCCTCCTGGCGGCGCTGGCGCAGGCGGCTCACGGCCTGCTCAGCGAGGTCGCGCACCATGCTTTCCACGTCGCGGCCCACGTAGCCGACCTCGGTAAACTTGCTAGCCTCCACCTTCACGAAAGGCGCATCAGCCAGGATGGCTAGCCGACGCGCAATCTCGGTTTTGCCCACGCCAGTAGCACCTATCATCAAAATGTTGTTGGGTACTATTTCCTTCTGCATATCGGCCGGGGCGTGCAGGCGGCGCCAGCGGTTGCGCAGCGCAATGGCCACGTGGCGTTTGGCCTCGTGCTGGCCAATGATGTACTTATCGAGTTCGGCCACAATTTGGGCCGGGGTCAAGAAACTGGTATCTAGCATGCGGGAAGGTGTCGGTCGGAACGGAAAAAGAATGTCATGCTGGCCGGGGCAAGCACCTGTACAAGCCTCTTGCAATGAAGCGGCCAAGATGCTTCCCATCGGTCAGCATGACAGATGTGGTAACCAGAGAAACGAAAAAATCAGTCTTTCTTCTTCAAAAAACTGTCCAGGCTGCGGCTCAGCGTAAAATAATTACTGCTGCCCGCTGCTTGCAAGGTGGCATACGTGTAGTCGAGCTGAAACTGCGAAATCTTCACCATCGCCCCAAAGCTGAAGCCCGCGCCACCGCCCACGTTGTCGAGGCGCAGCTCGCGGGCTTGCAGGTGGTTGTAGCCTGCACGCAGGCTCAGGCCCTTGCCCAGCAGCAGCTCGGCGGCGGCCGTAAAGTGCCGGGCTAGGTTATCACCAAAGTTGAAGCTGGGCCGCACCTCCTCATTATTAGCATTGAGAGTGCCACGGGCGTTGGGGTCGAGGTACTGAATATTCCAGGTCTGGAGGTGGTGGGCGGTCAGCGTCACGCGCAGCGGCATGTGCTCGGGCTTGATGGTGGTGCCCAACTGCACATCGAGCGGTAGCGGCTCGCGGGCGGCGGCGATGTAGGGCGTCAGCATGTAGCCCGCATTCTTTACCACCAGTCCCACCGTAAAGTCAGCCTCGTTGGGCTTGTAGAGCACGCCCGCGTCGCCGGCTAGCCCCACAGCGCGGTCGCCCGCGATGCTCGATACCGCTAGCTTGGCCGTGAGGCCAAAAGTGAACTTACCCTTAGTATACGAGTCGGCGGCGGCCAGCGCATACTCGTTTATCGAAAACGTGCCCAGCGAGTTACCCACATCATCACTATAAGGAATGGCGCCGTAGCTCAGGTAGGTGAGGCCCAGGCCAAAGCGCCCACGCTTCTCGGTGTTGAAAGCGTAAGCGGCCGTGCTCTGCTTGATGTCCGACACGTAGCTGACGTAGCTGATGGCCGCCGCGTGGTCCATGTCGGCGTTGAGCAAGGCCGGGCTGGCAAAAAACTGCGTAGGGTCGCTGCTGCGCGTCGAGGCCGTCATGCCGCCCAGCGCTGCTACCTGCGCCGAGGGCGGCAGGCTCAGAAATGGAAACGCCGAGCGCCCCCCAATCTGGGCCTGCGCGACGGGCGCGGCCAGCCCCATTGCCAGTACCAGCATAAGTTGCGCGGAGAGCTGCTTCATCGGGTTAAAATTACGCCTAGCCAGCCAGTTCTGCGGCCTCTGGCTCACGGCAATATTTTTCACCAAAAAGAGGAACTGCCCCAGGGTTAGCCCCTTGCCAGTTCCTCTTTCGCTTAAGTCTGCTGGCTACGCAGCTACTGCACCTCTACGCTGGGGCCGGCGGGCGCGGGGGCCTCGTCGCGCACGGGTAGTTTTTGGGGGCGGGCTACCAGCTCGGGGAGCAGAGCGGCGGCCAGCACATCATCGACGCGGTCGGCGTAGGTGATGGTGACGCCCTTGAGGTAGTCGGCCGGGATTTCCTCCACATCCTTGCGGTTTTTGGGCGAGAGAATGATGAGGTCGATGCCAGCGCGGCGGGCGGCCAGCAGCTTTTCCTTGATGCCGCCCACTGGCAGCACGCGGCCGCGCAGGGTGATTTCGCCGGTCATGGCCATGTGCGGCCGAATCTTGCGCTGGGTGTAGGCCGAGGCAATGCTGGTAAAAATGGCAATGCCCGCGCTCGGCCCGTCCTTCGGAATGCCGCCCTCGGGAAAGTGAATGTGCAGGTCGTACTGCTCGAACAAACGGTAGTCGATGCCCAGCTCATCGGCCCGCGAGCGCAGGTAGGAGAGGGCGGTGATGGCCGATTCCTTCATCACGTCGCCCAGCTGGCCGCTGAGCGTGAGCTTGCCCCGGCCCCGGCTCAGGAGGCTTTCCACGAAGAGAATATCACCGCCCACGCTCGTCCAGGCCAGGCCCGTGACCACGCCCGCCGTATCGTGGTCCTGGTCCTTGTCGCGGTCGAAGCGCGGCGAACCCAGGATTTTGAGCACGTCGCTGGGGTCGAGCTGGGCGGGCAGCGTTTCCTTGCTGGCCTTGCGGCGGGCCAGGTTGCGGGTGAGGGCCGCTAGCTGGCGCTCCAGGCTACGCACGCCGCTTTCGCGGGTGTAGTCGTCGGCCACGCGGTGCAGCGCGGGGTCGGTGATTTTTACCTCCGTTTCGCCCAGGCCGTGCTCGCGCAGCTGCTTGGGCCAGAGGTGCTTGCGGGCAATCTGCACCTTTTCTTCCTGAGTGTAGCCAGTGAGGTCGATGATTTCCATGCGGTCGCGCAGGGCTGGCTGAATGGTTTCCAGCGAGTTGGCTGTGGCAATGAAGAGCACCTTACTAAGGTCGTACTCTACCTCCAGGTAGTTGTCGGTGAAGGTCGAGTTTTGCTCGGGGTCCAGCACCTCCAGCAGCGCCGAGCTAGGGTCGCCCCGGAAGTCACTGCTAACCTTATCAATCTCATCAAGGATGATGACCGGGTTGCTCACGCCGGCCTTCTTTATCTGCGAGATGATGCGGCCGGGCATGGCGCCCACGTAAGTTTTGCGGTGCCCGCGTATCTCGGCCTCGTCGCGCACGCCGCCCAGGCTCAGGCGCACGTACTTGCGGCCCAGCGCCGTGGCAATGCTGCGGCCCAGGCTGGTTTTGCCCACGCCGGGCGGGCCATAGAGACAGAGGATAGGGGCTTTCAAATCCTGCTTCAGCTTGAGCACGGCTAGGTATTCGAGGATGCGCTCCTTCACCTTTTCGAGGCCGAAGTGGTCGGCATCGAGGATTTTCTTAGTCGTCTTCAGGTTGAACTTGTCCTTGGTGGTTTCGCCCCAAGGCAGGTCAAGTAAAAACTCTACATAGTTGAGCGTCACCGGGTAGTCGGGCGACATCTGGTTGATGCGCCCAAGCTTGGCCAGCTCCTTATCAAAGTGCTTAGCCACAGCCTCCGACCATTTTTTGCCTACGGCGCGGGCGCGCAGGGCAGCTACGTCGCCTTCGGCGCTGCCTTCGCCCTGGCCCAACTCATCCTGCAAGGTTTTGAGTTGCTTGCGCAGGAAGTATTCGCGTTGCTCGGCGTCGATGCCCGTGTGCACCTTGGTCCGAATATCGTTTTTAATCTCCAGCAACTCAATCTGGCGCAGCAAGGCTTCGAGCAGTTGGCGGCCCTGGGCCTCGGGGTCGGCTAGCTCTAGCAGCGCCTGCTTGGCCGGTAGCTCCAGCTGCACATTGGAGGAAAGAAAATGAATGAGAAAGGCGGGCGACTGAATACCGTCGAGCATGGCGCGGGCCTCCATCGGAATCTCCGGCGTCAGTTCCAGCACCTTGCCAGCGGCCTCGCGCAGGCTTTGCAGCAGCACCAGTTCGCCATCCACCTCTGAGTCCAGGGCACGCTCCTCGAAATACGTGACCCGCGCCGTGAGCTGCGGCGAAAACGTGAGCTGCTCGCCCACGTGAAAGCGCACCTGCCCTTGCAGGATGATGGTGACCGTATCATCGGGCTGGTCGATGAGCTTGAGAATGCGCGCCAGCGTGCCCACGGGGTGCAGCTCCTCGGTGCTGGGCTCGTCGGCATCGGGCTGGCGCTGGGCCACCACGCCCACCAGTTTTTCGTTCTTAGCGGCCAGCTTGCGCACTAGCCGAATGCTTTTTTTGCGCGTCACCGTCACGGGCAGCACCACGCCGGGGAAGAGCACGGTATTGCGCACAGGTAGCAGGGCCAGCACATCGGGCGCGTCATCGGCGCGAAGCAGGTGGTCGGGGTCGGCGGCCATAATGGCAATGGCTTCAGAGGGTGAATCGGGGCCACTAGCCGCTAGGCGGCTGGGCTGAAACAAATCAAACGACATGGATAACGCAGAAAATAGGCCGGCCGGGGAAGCAAAAAGCGCCTGCCAGAGTGGCAGCCAGCTTCTGCTGGGCTAAGGTAAGGAGGGGCCGGGCTGGCACGGCGGCAAGGGCCGTGCCAGCCCAGCTGGGGCCGCCAAAGCGGCGGAGTTCCCCCGAAGCTCGGTAGTAATTTGATAATAATGACTATTGTGTAAGAACTTGCAGTCCTATTCTGCCTCCCGTGCCTGCCCATGCGCCACCCGCTACTTTTTATTTTTTTCGGCTGCTGGCTGCTGCTGCTGGGACAAGCCCATTTAGCGACGGCGCAACAGGCCCCGCGCCGGGCGCCGCAGAATACCAAAACCACCGCTGGGCCGGCTAAAAACCCGGCACCCAAGCCCGCTTACCAGCAGCGCGCCCTCAAAGGCCGCGTGAGCCGCCGCCTGCGCCTGCGCGCCGATGGCACCCCCGACTTTCCGAACGTCAATAAAACCGCCTTTTACGAAGATAAAAAGGCGCTCAAGGCCATCCAGAAGGCCGAACGCCGCCACAACTACGCCGAGGCCCGCACGCTGCTCACGCGCTACGTGGGCCAGTTTGGCATCGAAAACTTCTACCGCAATACCGACCTGCTCTGGCACCTGGGCCAGCTTATGCAGCGCGACAGCACCAAGCAGGAGCTGGCCAAAGCGTATTTCCGGCTGGCCCTCAAGCACCACCGCACCGATATCCGGCGCGTGCAGCTCTACTACGACTCGCTGGAGGAGAAGGCCGCCATTCTCTACGTGCCGCTCAAGGTGTACTATGATGTGGTGGAGTACCGCAAGAGTATCAGCACCTTTCACCCGCCCAAAAACGTGTATACCAACATGGGCGACGGTATCAACTCGAAGCTGCCGGACTACGGCCCGGCGCTAGGCGCCAATGATACTATGCTGCTATTCAGCTCAAAGCGCACGCAGGGCAAGGGTATGCGGGCCAAGGTAGATGAGAACTTGTACGTGGCACATAAGGAGGGCGATAACTTCTGGTCGGAGGCCCAGCCGCTGCCCAAGCCCATCAATTCGCAGTACAACGAGGGCTCGGCGTGCTTCTCGCACGATGGCAAAACCATCTTTTTTGCCCGTTGCGAGTGCCCCACCTGCCACGGCAATTGCGACCTCTACACCGCCAAGCTGGGCAAAGACGGTAAGTGGAGTGTGCCCAAAAGCCTCGGCCCGCTCGTCAATTCGGTGGGCTGGGACTCGCAGCCCACGCTCTCGCCCAAGGAGGATACGCTCTATTTCGCCTCCGACCGGCTCGGCGGCTTCGGGCTAAGTGACATTTATTACACCGTAAAAAAGTATGGGCAGTGGGGGCCAGCCCAGAACATGGGGCCGGTCGTGAACACCCGTGAGAGCGAGGTGAGCCCGTTTTTTCACCCGCTCTACCAGGTGCTGTACTTCAGCTCGCGGGGCCAGCTGCTCAATTTTGGCGACTTCGACATCTACAAAACCTACCGCGTGCAGGGCCGCTGGCAGGAGCCGCGCAACATTGGCCCGCTCGTGAATGGCAAGGGCTCGGAATACTACTTTACCATCGACAGCCAGAGCAAAAACCTCTACTACGCCCGCTCCGAAGCCCAGGAACTGGACAACCTGGACCTTTATTCCTTCCCGCTGCCAATGGAAGCCCAGCCGCTGGCTACCACCCAGGTAGCTGGCACGCTCCTCGACTCGGTAAGTAATAAACCGCTCAAGGGCATGGTCAGTATCATCGACCTGGATAATGGCATCGAGGTGGCCAGCAAGTACTTGCGTGCCGACGGCTCTTTCGATTTCGAGTTGATGGACGGCTCGCACTACGCCATGCTCATCCAAAGCCCCGACGCGTTTTCAGTCGAAAAGCGGTTTGAGCTGAAGGGCGATACTGTGATGACGATGCTCACCAACAGCATCGACTATAAGCTGCCGCTTATTTTCAAAAATATTGAATTTGAGGCTAATAAGTCGGGCATCCGGCCGGCCATGCAGCCCACGCTCGACCGCATCACGCTGTTTCTGGTAGACCACCCCACGTACCGGCTTAGCATCGCGGGCCACACCGATGGGCGCGGCGACCCCGAGGTCAACGAAAAGCTCTCGCAGGACCGCGCTGAGGAAATTCGGCGCTACATCGAGCGCAAGGGCAAGCTCGGCCCCAACCGCATCGAGAGCTTCGGCTACGGCTCCAGTAAGCCCCTCAAAGACGAGCTAACCGAGGCCGATGCCCGCATCAACCGCCGGGTGGAGTTTCGGCTCGTGAAGCCGGAAGGCGACAAAGGCACGGCTGACCCGAACTGGAAATAGCCTAGCCAGCGGCAGCTAGCGGGGCCAGTCGCGCTGTAAGTCTTGCTCGCGCATGCATTTGAAATGCCCCTGTGGGCATTTGGCAAAGCCAATCTTGGAGCACGGTCGGCAAGGCAGGTTCAGCACCTCCAGCGCCTCGAAGCGGGTGCGGTAGGGGTACATCCCAAACTGCGGTACCGTGTTGCCCCACACGCTGAAAATCTCTTTCTTAAAGGCGGAGGCAATGTGCATCAGCCCCGTATCGTGGCTCACCACAAACTGCGCCTGCCGTACCAGCGAGGCCGACTGATGCAGCGAAAATTGCCCACAGCCGTTGAAAATGAGCGCGCTAGCCGCCAGCTCAATTACGTGGCCGGTGCTCTCATCCTCAGGCCCGCCCAGCAGTACTACGGGCCGGGGCGCTAAGTTTTGAACCAGTTCGATGAGCTTTTCCACCGGCAGGCGCTTGGTAGCATGCTGCGCCCCGATGGCCACCGCCACGTACTCCCAGGGCCGAAAGCCGGCGGGTAGCTCGGTGGCTAAGTCCACTTCTTGGCTAGCCGGGATAAAGTAATTCAGCCCTTCGCCATCGTCGCGGATGCCGAGTGGCGCGGCAGCCGCCCGGTAGCGGTCCACGATGTGCACGGGTGGCAGCTGATTGATTTTGAAGCGTACCAGCAGGTATTTCTGCCAGTTGAGCTTGTCGAAGGCCCGGCCGGGTACGCCCGGCAATTGCAGCCGGATGAGCCTCGTGCGCAGGTTGTTGTGCAAGTCTACAATAAAGTCAAACCGCTCGGCGCGCAGCTCGCGCACCAGCTCGCCCAGGCTGCCGCTGAGCAGGTGCAGCTTATCGACGTAGGGGCTGGCCTCGAAGAGCTTGGCAAAGCCGGGCTTAGTGGCAAAGTGTACCTGCGCATTAGGCACCTGCTTTTTCAGCTGCCGCACCACCGGCGTAGTTAGCACAATATCGCCGATGGAAGAAAAGCGCAAAACCAGGATTTTCATACCGTAAAATTCAAAAGAACATCCTGCTGAGCCGGCCGCAGCAGCGCGCGCTCCTCGCTAAGCTGGTGCTCTAGTGGCGTGAGTGAGTTGCTGCCGCCGAGCGCCGCAGGACGTTCTTTTAAAAGTAAGATTAATTCGTGCCGCTCGCTTTGCGCGCCGCGAAGTACGCCGCTGCCTCATCTACCGATTTGGTGTTAAACGTCATCTCTTTGGTCAGCATGCCCTTGCGGCCGGCTAGTACGCCGTAGCGCATATCGGCGTAGCCATCGGTATGGTGGGCGTCGGGGTTGATGCTGAGCTGCACGCCCTGGCTAATGGCATAGCGCACCCAGCGCCAGTCGAGGTCGAGCCGCCAGGGGTTGGCGTTGATTTCGATAATTACCTGATGCGCGGCGCAGGCGTCAATAACCGCTTTGAAATCAATGGGGTAGCCAGCGCGGCGCAGTAGCAGCCGGCCGGTAGGATGGCCCAGCATGGTGGTGTGCGGGTTGGCAATGGCCGCCAGCAGGCGCTCGGTGGCGCGGGCCTCGTCCATCTTCAGG
>Ga0265798_10001406_pt1 | contig 37593 bp, 36 predicted proteins | sample P3T30metagenome_FD_192430 | JGI IMG/M metagenome (GOLD analysis project Ga0265798, IMG submission 192430) | Plant litter microbial communities from East Loma Ridge, Irvine, California - P3 T30 | ecosystem: Environmental > Terrestrial > Plant litter > Unclassified | place: USA: California...
CGGCGCTGGTCGCACGCAGGGATATGGGAGAGGCTTTTCCATAGCATGGCCGACACGCCGGACTTCGAATACGTCCTGATCGACAGCACCATCTCGAAAGTCCACGCCGATGCGAGCGGCGCAAAAGGGGGGCTGAAGCTGCCTCGATCGGTCGCTCCCGTGGCGGGCTGACGACCAAATTGCATGCAGCCGTCGATGCCATCGGTCTGCCGATCCGCATTCATCCCACGCCGGGGCAACATGGCGACGCCCCGCAAGCCAGGAACCTCCTGGCCGGTTTACAGGGCGTCGGGCACGTCATCGCCGATGCCGCCTACGACGCCGACCCGCTACGCGCCTTCATCGTCGATGATCTCGGCGCGACCGCGCAGATCAAGGCAAACCCCAGCCGCACCAAGAAACCGTCAATCGACTGGCGGCTCTACAAGGAGCGGCATCAGGTCGAATGCTTCTTCAACAAGCTCAAACGCTTCCGCCGCATCGCCCTGCGCTGCGAGAAAACCATCACCGCCTTCATGGGCTTCGTACATCTCGCCTGTGCCATGTTCTGGCTACGATGAATGCAGACACAACCTAGCGGACGGGCCGATCTCGACGAGGTCGAGCACGGCGCCACCGTTCGCCGTTGGCGGCGTTGTATTCATGGGGATTCGTCGCTCCTGAGCAGGCAAGCTGATCGCGGGCACCGGCCTATGGTGGCGGCACATCCAGTGAGGTGCGCCGCCATCATAGTCAGTTCATCATTGCACTTGCATCGGATGCGCCATCGATCGTCACTGAACTTAGAGTGTTTGGTCCCAACGATTGATGGTGCAACAACCACAAGCGAGTGGAAGGAAGCGCAATGGGCCAGGTTCTACACGGGAGCGCCACGACGACAGAGGTCGTCCGTCGAGCGAACAGCATAGTAAAGCCTGTCCTGAGCCTGTCGAAGGGAGAGCCTGAGAGCGCTGGCCAGGCGCCACGGCGTCAACCAGAAGACGATCGCCAAGTGGCGCAAGCGCTCGTCGACAGCCGATCTGCGAACCGGACCCAAGGAGCGCAGGTCCACGACGCTGACGATCGAGGAGGAGGCGGTCGTCGTGGCGTTCCGACGCCACACGCTGCTGCCGCTCGACGACTGCCTCTACGCGCTACAGGCGACGATTCCGCATCTGACCCGCTTCTCGCTGCACCGCTGCCTGCAACGTCATGGCATCAGTCGGCTGCCAGATGTTGATGGCGACAAGCCCGCCCGGAAGAAGTTCAAGCCTGTCCCGAGCATGCCGAGGGGGCATACCCGATCGGCTACTTTCACGTCGATCTGGCCGAAGTGCGAACCGAGCAGGGCAAGCTCTACCTGCTGGTGGCGATCGACCGCACCTCCAAGTTCGCCTTTGTCGAACTGCACGAGAAGGCCACCCGCCGCATCGCCGGCGACTTCCTGCGCAACCTTGTCCCGCCCGTACCCTACGGTATCTACTCTTTACTGACTGAAACGATATTCAGTTCACCCATCACGTTCGCCACAAATAGCCATTTGGGAATCTAAAGGGCATATGGCCTCAGTTATAATCTCCGAGACACCGCCGTGTTTTCAGCAAGCAGGCCGTTACCATTTGGAGCGGGATTGGTGGTCAAACGTCTAGCGTATTTGATAAAACGCGCTTCAAATTTGAACGTCGACAAATGAGCAATAAGGAACGTAACTGCGATAAAAAGAGGACGTTTGCTATACTTTACAATCGTATCACCACTAGATAGCCAGGTTGCCATCAGTGCACCATGCAATATGTACAGTGCATAGGATATTGTTGCTAAATAGATTGTGAATCGATGCTGTGACAAGCGCAAAAAGATGATGCGCGGATTATAGAGGGTCGATCCAACGACTGCAGCCGCAATATAAGGACGCAGATACTGCAGCGCCCCAGCGGCTGGATGTGCAGACAAAATCAACACGGGCAGAAGCCAAAATGGGTTAAGCCATGTCAGCAAACGTTGTGTCATATCTCCATACCGTTTGGCATATACAAGCGCCAGTATTCCACCTGCCAGTATCTCATCGCATCGATACCAGGTTGCCATGTCAATATAAACATGATGCGAGATTCGCCATAACGTCACAGCAATACAAATGAACGGTATGGCTCCAACCCCGATGCGGGGAAGCGCCGCTATGAGGATTGCCAGCATTACATAAATCTGCATTTCGACGCAGAGGCTCCATAGATGGCCTCCACCATTCACGATCAGTGCATTGGGTACGCTGTTGGCATAAAAAAGTAGGTTAGCCATCCATACATAGAAAGACGAGCCATTGGCGATCAACAGCACCAGCATAGCAGCCCAAGCGAGCGGTACGATCCGGAAAAATCTTCTAACCGCAAAGACGTATAGGTTGCTGTTTGACAGAAGGGTTTTAGTAATCAGAAATCCTGAAAGCGTAAAGAATAACGCCATCCCGCTGCAGGCAATCGATACATTCAGGGATAGTTGACTTGGCCCCAGTGGAAACAAATGGCCCAAAAGTACGAACATTATGCTCAGCGCGCGCCATCCGTCCAGAACGGCGAAGTGGCTATGCGCGTCACTTCCCGGCTCGTTCTTCGGTAGTGTCAAGTGAAACTGGCGATTTTTCGCCATGGCAGCGAACATACGAAGTATTCCCCCTTCGCTACGCTTGGGCTTTTGCTCAATTCGTAGCTCCCTGTTTTTTCGGCATGGCTAATGGCAATGCATTCGACAAGCAATTTTTATGACCCGTTTTGAGACAATATAATTTTGGCATATAATTCAACGTACTTTATGGCGTGCCAGTGCGCAGGCATCGGCGAAGCTTGATAAGATCGTCCTATGATCCCCGGCAGCATCAAAACGGCACACGTCGTTTCATTCGATAGCCGGATTTTGGCTATCGAGACGATCATGTGCTGCCGTTGCAGCGTGGTCTGATGCGTAAAAGTTATCCAGGATCGCCTTGGCGACCTGACTTGCTTTTTACTTCAAGCTTTTGGCGGATACCGAACATGTCTTATGCCCGTGCCTCGGGTATCATGGCTGGCCCGGCCGGGGATGCAGCGGCCCTCGCCGTGATTGAGCGGCGGACTTTGACCGCCTTCTTGGCGATGATCCGCTTTAAGAACTGACATGCCGTCATAGTGTCGGCTCAGGGCAAAATTCGAACAGTGCAACCTGCTAAATTATTCGCACGTGATCTGAAGTCTGGTTCAAGTCAGGCGCCGGCGACAAAAGGCCGGCACTTCAGCGCGATCAGGGCAAGTTGGCGGCCACGCCGCCGGACGGTGACACACGCGGTCACGACCGAGGCCAGGAGGGCATGCATCCGGGCGCTGTACGGGGCGATCCCCGACATCATGCTCGCCGAACTGCGTGCGATGTTATCCATCGAGGGGATCGTGGTTTCAGTATCGACCCTGTGGCGCTTCTTCGCCCGCCGCGGGGACACGCACAGGAACAGGACCGCTCCGACATGCGGCGCCCGCGTGAAGCGTGGCTGAATGGCCGGCTCGATCCCGGTCCGGGAACGCGGGTCCCTTCGACAGACCCGGCACAGGCTTCGTCGAGGGGACGGACGCCCGCACGGCGATGGCACGCCGGTTCAGTGGTGCGCGGTTGTGCATGAGCTGCCGCACGGCCATTGGATGATGGCCGTGACCGCTCCCGCGCCATCGGTACCTTCACGCCTGTCGAGTGCGCCAGCCGCTTGCGACAGGGCGTCATCGCGGCGGATCGGGCGTGTTCTCGCAATCGGTAACGACCCATGACCTTCGCGATCCACCCATGTTGCGTCAGGTGACGGCGAGCGTCTCGCGCACGCGGGCCAGCGCGGCGGCCTCTGGTGCGGTCTCGCCCATTAATGCCCATGCGCCGCTTACCGAGAAGGCACAATGACCGTGGACGGTGGCGATCAGGGAGCGGGCAAGGGTGCTGACCTGTTGATCGACGGGACGGGCGAGGGCGCGGGCGACCTCGACGACGATGATCTCGGTGAGCGCGCCACGCGCGATCTGGTCGGCGTCCGAAAGGTCGGTCGGGGCGAGACGGTGGTCGTAGATCGCGGTCCATAGCGTGGGGTTGACGTGGGCGAAGGCGAAGTAGCCGTCGACCAGCGCGGCGATGCGGTCGCCATCGCCCGCCGCGTCGAGTGCCCGTTGCAGATCGGCGGTCCAGGCCACGAAGCTGCGCGTGTTGATCGCGGCGATCAGCCGATCGATCGAGCCGAAGACGTTGTGGATCGTGCCGATCGAATAGCCGATCCGTCGCGCCACCTCGCGCGCGGAAAAACCCGACAAACCGACCTGGGCGACCAGCGCGCTGCCGGCCGCCAGGATCAGTTCGTGCAGTTCGTCGCGGTTGTGATCGGATCGGCGGCCCATGCGCATACCGATAAACATTAAAATAAGCAGTGTCCAATTAATCTATTGAGCGGTGCTCAATTATAGCTATGCTGCCGGTCGAATCATGGAGTGGACGGCGATGATGATGATCCTGCTGCTTATCCTGTCGATGGCGGTCGCCGCGCCGGGCTTCGGCCCGATCGGCGTCGGCTGGCTCCACGGCCGCTACCTGCCGGCGCACGATCGTTCATCATTCGCCGCTATCAACCCGGATCAAGGGGAATAGATCATGGCCGCACCTGACATATCGCTGATCGCCAAGCGCCGGTTCGGGCCGCTGTTCGTCGTCCAGTTCCTGGGGGCGTTCAACGACAATCTGTTGAAGTTCGCGCTGCTGTTCCTCGCCAATTTCGGCCTCTACGCCGCCGCGCCCGACAAGGCGGAGATGCTGGCGACGATCGCGACCGGCCTGTTCATCCTGCCCTATTTTCTGTTCTCGGCGCTGGCCGGCCAGCTTGCGGACAAGTGGGACAAGGCGTCGTTGGTCCGCGCGGTCAAGGCGGCGGAGGTCGGCATCATGCTGCTGGCGCTGCTCGGTTTCTGGATCCAGTCGGTGCCGGTGCTGCTCGGCTGCCTGTTCCTGATGGGCATCCATTCGACCCTGTTCGGGCCGGTCAAATACTCGATCCTGCCGCAGCATCTGCGCGAGGGCGAGGTGATGGGCGGCACCGGCCTGATCGAGGCGGGGACGTTTATCGCGATCCTCGCCGGACAGTTGCTCGGCGGCGTGATCCCGCCATGGGAGGCGGGACTGGTCGCGACCGGGATCGCGGTGCTTGGCTTCCTGGCCAGCCTGGCGGTGCCCTCGGCGCCGCCCGCCGCACCGGGCCTGAAGCTTCAGCGCAATATCCTGAAGGGCACGTGGGACATCCTGTCGGTGGCGCACGGGCGAAAGGGCGTCTGGCTGGCGATCCTCGGGATCAGCTGGTTCTTTTCGGTCGGCGCGATCCTGCTGTCGGAGTTCGCGCCGCTCGCCAGCGGCACGCTGCATGCGGGCGCGCCCGTCGTGACGCTGTTTCTGCTCGTCTTCTCCGTCTCGGTCGCGATCGGCTCGCTTACCGTCAACCGGCTGCTCGCCGGCGAGGTGTCGGCGCGGTACGTGCCGGTGGCGGCGCTGGGGCTGGCGGTGTTCCAGCTCTATCTGTGGATCGCGACCTCGACCTATGTGTCGATTGCGCCGCAGCGCGACGTCGCCGGCTTCCTGGCGAGTGCGGGGAGCTGGCACATCCTGGCGGCGCTGGCTGGCATCGCCTTCTCGGGCGGCGTCTTTATCGTGCCGCTCTACGCGATCCTCCAGGTGCACAGCGATCCGGCCGAGCGGTCGCGCGTCATCGCCGCGAACAACATCGTCAACGCGGTCGTCACCGTGCTGATGGTGGCGGCCGTCACCGGGCTGCTGGCGGCAGGGGTCGGGGTACCGGGCGTGATCGGTACGCTCGGCTTCGCGACGCTGGCGGTGGCGCTGATCTCGTGCTGGCTGCTGCCGGAGACATTGCTCAAGGCGCTGGTGCGCGCCACGCTGCGCCTGCTCTACCGCGTCGATGTCCACGGCGTGGACAACATGCCGCGCGTCGGCGAAAGGGCGGTGGTGGTGGTCAACCACGTGTCGTTCCTCGACGGGCTGCTTCTCGCCGCCTTCCTGCCCGGCCGCCCGACCTTCGCGATCCACAGCCGCATCGCGCGCGCCTGGTGGGTGAGGCCGTTCCTGAGCCTGTTCGACGCCTTCCCGGTCGATTCCACCAACCCGATGGCGGCCAAGGCGATGGTCAAGGCGGTGCGTGAGGGGCGGACGCTGGTGATCTTCCCCGAAGGCCGGATCACGGTGACGGGCGCGTTGATGAAGGTGTTCGATGGCCCCGGCATGGTCGCCGACAAGGCCGATGCGCCGATCGTCCCCGTCCGCATCGACGGTGCGCAGTTCACGCCCTTCTCGCGCCTGAAGGGCAAGGTGCGGCTGCGCACCTTTCCCAAGATCGACCTCACCGTGCTGCCGCCGCGCCGCTTCGACGTGACCGGCGATACCGCCCGCCAGCGCCGTGCCGCGGCGGGCGCGAAGCTGTACGACGTGATGAGCGGGATGATCTTCGAGACGTCCGACACGAACCGGACCCTCTACCGCGCGCTGGTCGACGCGGCCGGGGTGCACGGTTTCGATGCGCCGATCGTCGAGGACGTGAAGCGCGAGCCGCTGACCTATGGCCGCCTGCTCGCCGGCAGTATCGCGCTTGCCCGGCCGCTCGCGGCGCTGTCGCGGCCGGGCGAGGCGGTCGGCTTGCTGCTGCCCAACGTCAATGCCGTGGTCGCGGCGTTCTTCGCGCTCCAGCGCACGGGCCGGGTGCCGGCGATGCTCAACTACACCGCCGGGCTTGCCAATCTGCGCGCGGCCTGCACCGCCGCCGAGGTCCGCACGATCGTGACCGCGCGGGCCTTCGTCGAGCAGGCGAAGCTCGGCGAGGTGGTCGCGGGGCTGGAGGCCGCCGGTGTCCGTGTCGTCTGGCTGGAGGATGTCGGCGCCGGCATCGGGCGCCTCGCGAAACTCGGCGCGCTGGTCGCCAGCCGCTGGGCGGGGCGGTCCGGCCACCGCATCTCGCCCGATGCGCCGTCGGTGATCCTGTTCACCAGCGGATCGGAGGGGCTGCCCAAGGGCGTGGTGCTGACCCACCGCAATCTTCTGTCCAATTGCCTGCAATTGTCGGCGAGGATCGACTTCAACGCATCGGACGTGGTGCTGAACGCGCTGCCGGTGTTCCACAGCTTCGGGCTGACCGGGGGCACGCTGTTGCCGATCCTGTCGGGGGTCAGGACGCTGCTCTATCCAAGCCCGCTCCACTACCGGATCGTGCCGGCGCTCGCCTATGATGCGAACGCGACGATCCTGTTCGGCACCGACACCTTCCTGTCGGGCTATGCGCGGATGGCGCACGGCTACGACTTCTACTCGCTGCGCTATATCTTCGCCGGCGCAGAGCGGGTACGCGACGAGACGCGCAAGACCTACGCGGAGAAGTTCGGCCTGCGGATCATGGAAGGTTATGGCGCGACCGAGGCGGGGCCGGTGATCGCGGTCAACACGCCGATGCACTTCCAGGCGGGTTCGGTCGGGCGGCTGCTGCCGGCGATCGAGGCGAAGGTCGAGCCGGTGCCGGGAATCGAGGAGGGCGGTCGTCTGTCGATCCGCGGCCCGAACGTCATGGCCGGCTACCTCAAGTCCGACGCGCCCGGTGTCCTCCAGCCATCCGAGGGCGGTTGGCACGACACCGGCGACATCGTGACGATCGATGCGGCAGGCTTCGTCGTGATCCGCGGTCGCGCCAAGCGCTTCGCCAAGATCGGCGGCGAGATGGTGTCGCTGCCGGCGGTCGAGGGTTACGCCGCCAAGGTCTGGCCGGGCGCCGAACACGCGGTCGTGACCCGGCCCGACGCGCGCAAGGGCGAGCAGCTGGTGCTGTTCACCACCGCCCCCGCCGCGACCGGCCCCATGCTCCAGGCCTGGGCGCGCGCCAACGGCGTCGCCGAACTGGCGGTGCCACGCGACATCCGCATCGTCGACGCGCTGCCGGTGCTGGGCACCGGCAAGCTCGATTATGTCACCCTGACCGAGCGGGCGGCGCGCGACGCCGCATCCGTCGCCAGGGCGGGCGACGCGGAGGAGACGCCATGAGCCATGATGCAGCCATCATTTACGGCGCCGACGCGCTGAGCGGCATCATCAACTTCATCCTGCGCAAGGACGGCAGGGGACTGACGCCCGGCAGTCAGGCACTGACGTCGATCACCGGCGCCGACAACCCGCGGTTCAACGGGTTCGGCGTCTTTTTCCTGCCCACGATGTCGCGGCGGACGCCGCTGCTGCCCTGCGTCGCACCGGTGATCGTGCCATAGGCGCGCAGCCGGGGCATCGGCCCCGGCCAGACCGGTCGCGTCGGGCAATCATCCCGGCCGGCAACGACAAGCATCCCGCAGACGTCCCGACGACCGCCTCGTTAAAGAGGCGAGGGCGGGCGGCGGGCCGGAAGCGGTTCCTGCGCGGATTTCCCGATGTCGTCCGGCGTCGTGCGATCACGCACGACGCCGGACGACCATCTCAGTTTGCGGCCCCGGACGTGGCGGCGGCATCCTCGACGCCACCCGCCTTGATCTGCGCGGTCGAGGCGGTCAGCGCCCCGCCGACCGGCTCGGCCCGGCCGCCCAGGCATCGGGCCAGGAAGTTCTCGGTCACCGCGTTGAACGCGATGTTGTTGGCGGGCCGGGCGAAACCGTGGCCCTCGTCGGGGAAGACGACATAGGTCACGGGAATGTTCTTCGCCTTCATCGCCGCGACGATCTGGTCGCTTTCGGCGACGTTCACGCGCGGATCGTTGGCGCCCTGGCCGATCAGCAACGGCTTCTTGATGGCGTCCGCATAGGTAAGCGGGCTGCGTTCCTTCAGCAGCGCCTGCCCCTCCGGCGTGCCCGGATCGCCCATGCGGCGATACATCTGCTGCTTGCCCGCCTCCCAATAGGGGGGGATCGTCTTCAACAGGGTGAACAGGTTCGACGGGCCGACGATATCGACGCCGCAGGCAAAGGCATCCGGCGTCATGGTCAGCCCGGCAAGCGTCGCATAGCCGCCATAGCTGCCGCCCATGATCGCCACCTTGTCCTTGGCCGTCACGCCGCGCTGCACGGCCCAGTCCACCGCATCCAGCAGGTCGTCGTGCATCTTGCGGCCCCATTGCCGGTCGCCGGCCTGCACGAACTTCTTCCCGAACCCGGTCGAGCTGCGATAATTGACCGACAGCACCGCGTAGCCGCGGTTGGCGAGCCACTGGTGATAGCCGTTGAAGCCATAACCGTCCCGGGCCCATGGGCCGCCATGAACCAGCAGCACCATCGGCACGGGGCCGGTCGCGCCCTTGGGCCGGGTCAGGTAGCTGACCATCGACAGGCCGTCGCGGGTCGGGATGTCGATCGATTCCATCGCCACCAGCGGTGCGCCGACCAGTTCCGGCCGGGGCGTGTAGAGCTCGGTCAGCGTCTTCGCCCGGCGGTCGTAGAGCCAGGTGGAGGAAGGAGCGGTGACCGGATCGAACGTCACCAGCCACTTGTCGTCGGCCGTCGTCCGGGTGCCGATGAAGAATTCTCCCTTGTTCCGGCTTTTCAGGAAGGCGAGATCGGCCTTCACCGCATCGTCGATGGGCACATATTCGTTGCGGTGGAAATTGACCGCATAGGCCTCCACCTTGCCGGTCCTGGGATTGATGAGGCCCCCGCCGACATCGGCGCGGTCATCGGCCCCGATGGTGGTGAACTTGCCCGTCGCCATGTCCTGCGCGAGCAGCGCACCCGTGTCGCGACCGCGCGCATCGCTCCAGTACAGCGTCTTGCCATCGGTGGTGAAGCCCAGCGGCGACGTGGTGGAGGCGTCCTCGTAATCCACGGAGGTGAAGGGCTTGGCCTCCACCTTGTTGTCGACGATGCGATAATAATCGACGCCGCTGTCGGGCCGCGACTTCACCGCGATGCGCAGCTTCAGCTGATCGTCGGTGACGAAGCCGGCATAACCGTCGTTCTGGAACACCGGCGAAAGCGTGCCGGTGGTCAGGTTCAGTTCCTGCACGTCATGCCAGCGCGGATCGCGGTTGTTGACGCCGACGAGGATGCGGTCCCTGATCGTCTCGGATGTGCCGACGATCTGGACGCGGGTCTTTTCGAACGGGGTCAACGCCTTTTGCTGCCCGCCGACCAGGTCGACGCCATAAAGCAGGAAATTCTCGTCGCCGCCCTTGTCGTTGACGAACAGGACCTGCTTGGAATCGGGCGACCAGAAATAGGAGCGGATGGGCCGCGTCTTCTCCGCGGTCAGCGGGCGGGCCTGATCGGGATGATCGATCGGGGCGACCCAGACGTTGAGCACGCCGTCGCGCGGCGCGATGAAACCCAGCCATTTGCCGTCGGGTGACAGCTGGCCCCCGGTACGGGTCGGATTGCCGAACAGCTTCGCCCGCTCGATCAGCGGCACACCCGATACCGCCGTCTGGGCGCTCACGCTCGTCGTCATCAATGCTGCTCCTGCGGCGGCCACCAACCAGATCGTCCTGCGCATATTCGTCTCCCCCCGACACAGTGTATTAGAAGAACAGCACACAATCGACAGCGCGGCAAGCCACCTTTGACGGCTTGCTCCGGTTGGTCCGGCCACGCGAGTACATGCGACGACCGGCGGCCACCCGGCCGCTAACGCCCGCCGTATACATGCTCCCACACCTTGGAGATCACCACCGATCCTTCACCCACCGAGGATGCCACCCGTTTGGTCGATCCCGCCCGCACGTCGCCCACCGCATAGATGCCGGCGCGCGAGGTGGCGTAGGGCGAGGCCGCGCCCGCCGCCTCGCCGGTGAGCACGAAGCCCTTGTCGTCCAGCCTGACCAGATCGGCCAGCCAGGCGGTGTTCGGGGCGGCGCCGACCATCACGAACATGGCGCAGGTGTCGATCGTCCGGTCGCCGTCGCCATTGCGGATCGTCACCCCGGTCAGCGCGTCGGCCCCGTGCAGTTCGGCGACATGGGTGCCATATTCGATGGTGATCGCCGGATCGGCCTCCAGCCGGCTGGACAGATAGTGCGACATCGACGTCGCCAGCGTCTCCCCGCGGACGAGCAGCCGTACATGGCGCGCCACGCGGCTGAGGAACATCGCGGCCTGACCCGCCGAATTGCCCCCGCCGATCACCACGACCTCGCCGTCGCGGCAGAAGCGCGCCTCGTTCTCCGTCGCGGCGTAATAGATACCCGCACCTTCCAGATCGGCGAGCCGCGCCAGGGGCAGGCGACGATACTGGACCCCGGTCGCGACCACCACCGCGGCGGCGCGCAAACGCTGCCCGTTGGCGAACGTCGCACAGAATCCTCCCTCGGCGAGTTCCTCCAGCGCGGCGACGCGGCGGGGCATCACGAAACGCGTCCCGAACTTCATCGCCTGGATTTCGCCGCGCCAGACCAGATCGGCCCCCGAGATGCCGGTCGGGAAGCCCATGTAATTCTCGATCCGGCTCGACGTGCCCGCCTGTCCGCCGATCGCGATATCGTCCACCACCAGCGCCTTCAGCCCCTCCGCGCCCGCATAGACGCCGGCGGCGACCCCCGCCGGGCCGGCACCGACGATCAGCACGTCGAACGCATCCTCCTCCGGCAGATCCTGGTCGAGGCCAAGCAGGCGCGCGACCTTTTCCGGGGTGGGATCGGTCACGACCAGATCGCGGCCGAACACCACCACGGGGGCCTCGGCCCCCGTGCCGCAACTGGTGGCGACCTTGGCGGCTTCGGGACTGCCGACCGGATATGATCGGTACGGCACCCGGTTGCGCGCGGCGAATTCCGCCACCCGCCGGATCGCGCGATCGACCTCCTCACCCACCAGCACCAGCAGGCCGTCGCCGGTATCCAGCTGCCGCCGCCGTCGCGCGGCAAGGACGGTGATGATGATATCCGACATCTCGGGTATCGCGGCCATCAGCCGCAGCATCTCGTGCCGGGGAACCTCGGTCACGACGGTGTCGGCGGCGGCGCGCATCGGCATCGACCAGGTGCCGCCGGACAGCAACGCGATCTCCGCCATGTACTGGCCGGGACCCAGCGTCGACGGCACCATCCGCTGCCCCGTGAACGGGTTGACGACCTCGATCTCGCCCTGCTCGACATAGACGAAACGGTCGGCCGGCGTACCGATCTCCGCCAGCATCGTGCCCCGGGCATGATGTATCCGCGTTCCGGCGGCGCGGATCGCCGCGACATGCTCGGGTGCCAGGGGGATACGCTGCATTTCGCGCAGGTCGCGCCCGATCGTCTCCATCGCCATCTCCCGTTCGGGGGTCTGGCTACCGTGCCGATCCATCGCAGGCAACCGGCCCGCGCCGTTGGCGCCATCCGTCCGACGGCGGCGGCACGGCCAGCCGGTTGCCGGGAAACCATGGTGTCGAACCGGCCTCCGGCGCTATCGAGGCGCGATGGCGAAGAAGAAGCGCTACCTGACCGCGACCATGCCCGATGGCTATGTGAAGACGATCGGCCCCACCGCCGCGCCCTTCACGCATTTCTGGCGCATCGTCGCGATCACCGCGAACGGAAAGACGGAGGTCTTCTGGGGCCACGCTCCCTCGCTCAGGGATGCCGCCGGCAAACGGGCTGCGGCGACCGAGGCCGCACGGCAACGCGGCTGGGCCAGCTATGATTTCGAGATCGTCGGGCTTGTCGAAAGCCGGGACGGATGATCGGGCATGGCCGCCGCTGCTCCGGCAACCTCGCCCATCCTCACCCGCACGCCGGCAGGACGGTCGCCGATGCGGGTTCCGGCAGCGCGGCATGCGGGGTCAGCGCTTCCCATTCCTGCACGGCGACCGCCGCCCGGCGCGCTCCGCTACCCGATGCGTCGAACACCGCGCGCAGGCAGCGTGTCCTGATCGCCGGAAAGCGCACCGCCTGCCAGACATCGGATGCGGTGGCATAGGGGCCTGCACCGGCCACCGGCTTCCACCCGCCGTCCCAATATTCCAGATGCCATGCCGCGGGCGGTGCCACGCCCTCGTCCGCGCCGGCCGGATGATCCGCCCAGAACAGGATGCGGCTGCCGTCGAGCGTGACCGGCTGTGCCCAGCGATATTCGATCCACTGCTGCGGCGGGTTCGCGGGCGACCAGCTCGCCCACAGGTCCGGTGGCAGCGGCGCCTGCCTGACGATCCCGTCGTTCAGAGCCTTGATCCAGTACCGCACCGGCACCGGCTCGTTGGCGGCATGTGGCTGCGCGGCGGCGGCGATGTTGCGGGTCGGGGCCGGCGACGGTCCGGGGCGGCGCGTCGGCACGACCGGCCGGATCGCCGCGGGCGAGACGCTGTCGTCCCATTCCAGCCGGTCGATCGCAATGCTGCGGCGGAAATGGCCGCCGCCGACCGCATCGGCGGTGTGATAGGCCAGATACCACTGTCCCCTGAATGCGACCGCGCCGGGATGGCTGGTGGTCGAACTCACCGGCTTCAGCACGGTACCGCGCCACGTCCATGGGCCAAGCGGCGACGGCGCCGTGCCGTATGCGATGCAGGCGTGATAAAGCGTCGGCGTGCAGCCGGAATCCGCCCCGGCATTGTTGCCGGCATACAGCATGTAATAGGTGCCGTGCCGCTTCATCAGCCAGGGCGCCTCGAAGAAACCGGTCAGCGACCTGACCGCGACCGCCGCCCCCGTCGTGGTCACCATGTCGCGGGCAAGCTCGATCCCCCGCAACCGCCCGAACGTTCCCCAGTACAGGTAGATGCGCCCGTCGTCGTCGATCAGCACGGTGGGATCGATGTTCTGGATATCGTTCGCGACGGGCGTCGTCTGCGAGATGATCGGGCCGGCGGGATGGGCATCGCGCCACGGACCGGTGATCCGGTCCGCCACCGCGACCCCGATCGCGAACTTGTCCTCCGCGTCGCTCCGCCGCTGAAGCACGGGCGCGTAGAGGTAGAAGCGACCGTCCGGTCCCTTCACGATCTGCCCGGCATAGGCACGGCCGGGTTCGGCCCAGGCGAATACCGCCTCGGGCCGCGCGATCGCGGGATGATGCGTCCAGCGGCCCGAGGCCGGGTCCCTGGTCGACAGCAACTGCCACTCGTTCATGATGAAGTCGTTGGTGCCGGCCGGCGCCTCGTCGCGCCCCGCCAGTATCCACAAGGTGTCGCCATCGACGATCGGTGCCGGATCGGTCGAGTAATAGCGTCCGTCCGCCAGGATCGGGTTGCCCGGCGCGGTGACGGGAACCCCGGTCTGCGCGACGGACGGACCCGCCAGCGACCATGCCGCGACGATGATGGCGGTCCGCGCCGCCCCGGCGCCCCCGGGCATGACCCGCCGGCGCCCGGTCGATCGCCCGGTCGATCGCCCGGTCAATCGCGCAGTCAATCGCGCAGTCAATCCCGGGGCCATCCGGTCGCGGTCATCAGCATGTCGAAGATATGGGTGTTGGGAAAGAAGCCATGCACCTGCGCCGCGCCGGGGCCGGTGGCGGCGGCGATCACGTCGTCACCGGTATGGCCGTCCTCGACGCCGATCACCGGGTTGTTCACGATCGTGGCGCCCGGCGCAGCGGCGGCGGCGGCGAACTGGGTGGCCAGTGGCGTCCCCCGGCTGCCGCCGCCCATCCGCAGCCCGAAACTGTGGTCGGCGGTGAACAGGATCAGCGTGTCCTTGCCCGCCACCGCGGCGACGCGCCGGATCATGTCGTCCATTTCCACGACATGGCGCAGCCCGGCTTGCGGATCGTCGGTGTGCATGTCCCATTCGACCATCAGTACATAGCCCCTGGGGTTGCGCGCCAGCTGGCCGATCGTCGCCTCCACGGCGGGAAGCGGCGCGAAATCGGTGTCGCGCAGTACGGCGGCCCGCGCCGCCTGACGGACGAGGGCGGGATCGTCGCCATAGCGGTAGCCGGCGGCGGCGAACGCCCGTTCCGGCGTCGTCCCGCCCTTGGCGAACGAGGCGTCGGCATCCTTGCGACCCTTGCCGATCAGGATATCGACGCCCTTGCCGAAGCGCGGGGCGAGCATCTGCGCGAAGATCGCATCCTTGTCCTTGCGGGAGGGGACATGAGCGAAGCACGCGGCGGGCGTCGCATCCCAGATCGGCATGTTGGTGACGACGCCGGTCGACAGCCCGTGCTGCCCGGCATATTCGATGAAGCTCTTGACGGGGACGGGCGCACCGCCGGCAGTGCCGGGGATCATCGATACGACGCCGTTGTCGGTCTTGTGCCCGGTGATGATCGCGGTCATCCCCGCCGCGGAATCGGTGACCCAGCGGTTGCGCGACGACGTGTCCGACAGGCCGACATGCGGCATCGACTGGATGAACAGCGATTGCGGCCGGTCATGCGCCAGGATGGCCGCCGCGCCCAGTGTCGGCAGGCCCCCGGCATCGCCCAGGAAGATGATGACGTTGCGCGGCCGCGACCCGGCATTGGCCGTCACGGGGGCCGTGACCGAAGCCGTCCGCGCGGCATGTCGCGCCGATGTCCCGCGTGCCGTCGCCATGCCGCTGCCGCCCGCCAGCACGCTTGCCGCGATCAGGCAGGTCGCCCATCCCGGCGAGGCGCGTCGACCGGGCCGGCGGGTCCGCATTGTCGTCATCGGTCATACCCCATCGTTCGACGGTCCCCGCGGGCATGAACGCCGCCGGTCGCCGTCATCGCAGTCGTAGCGCGCGTCTGATCGCCGCCCAACCGACATATTTGAAATTCTGCGTGGCGGGGGCGTTGTCGCCGTCCTGCGCGACGAACAGCCCGCCCGGATAGGCAGGGCCGAAATCGCCCGGCACGAGGTCGATCCCGTCGGTGTCGCTGGTCGCATCGATCGCGCCGCCGCCGATGCGGAAGCGCCCGGCATAGCTGACGGCGGGCAGGCGATAGAGCGTATAGGCGTTGTCTCCCTGGCTCGACACGACCAGATAGCCGCCCGTCCGCCCCGAAGGAGCGAGCGCCAGACCCTCTGCATCCGCGACCAGCGTAGCGCCGTCGACCCGCGCGATCGCCGTGGCGGTCGTGGCGGCGGCGGGGTCCGCGGCGAAGCGCCACAGGCCGACATCCTCCTCCGCCACATAGAGCTGCCCGGTGCGGTCGTCGACGACGCAGCCTTCGGACTGGGTGCCGAGCTTCATCGACCGGACGGTGCGTACCTGCGGTGTCGTCCCCGTCCGGTCGATCGCGATCTGATCGATCCGCCCGTCCTTCATCACCACGAACCCGAACAGCGCGCCATCGCGCGCGCGCGTCCACAGGCACAGGCCATAGGCTTCGCCCGCGCCGACCGGGAACCGGCCCAGGGGGCGCAGCCGGGCCGTCACGGGGTCGAGATCGAACAGCGAGACATGCGCCCGGTCGACATCGGCGCGATCGCTGGCGACCACGGTGATGCGACCGCCGCTGTCGCGCAGGTCGACATTGTTCAGCCGCGGGGCGGGCGTATAGCTCAGGCGCCTGCCCGCCAGATCATAGACATGGACCCCCGCCTGCTTGTCGGTGGCGACGACCAGGCTCTTGGCGGGCGCGCGCCGGTTGCGCCAGATCGCGGGATCGTCGGCGGCGTCGTCGGCGCTGGCGACCGGCTCGGTCTCCGCCGTCGCGGCCACGTTCGGTCCGGAGCTGGCGGCGAGGGTAGGGGATGTCCCCACCTGCGCCGACGTGCAGCCGGGCAGCAGCAGCGCGATGGCAGCAAGCGCCCGCATCAGAAGCTGACCCGCACGCCGGCGGTATAGCGGCGGCCGAACGTCTCATGCTCGATCGTGTACCGGCTGGTGTCGACATAGCGGCGGCCCGGGCCGTTCAGCAGGTTGGCGAAATCGCCATAGACTTCGATCGCCGGCGTGATCGCGAACCGCACGCTGGCGTCGAGTTCCGAATCCTGCGCCCAATAGGCGTCCCCGCCGTCGATGCCGCGAACCGGTCCGTTCGGAAAGGGTACCGGCCCGAACGATCCGATGGAGTCGATCCAGGACGAGCGGTTCTGATACGAGACGCGTGCCGAAAATCCGTATTTCTCGTAATAGGCGATCAGGTTGTACACCGCGTCCGACGCGCCCGGCAGCCTGATCTTGCGGCCGTCCGGGGTTTCGGAACGGCTCTTGTTGAGCGTTGCGTTGAGTTGCAGGCCGAAGCCGCCGACCCAGTCGGGCAGGCCGAGATCGCCGACGAATGGTTCCAACTGTTGCTGGATGGCGGCTTCCAGCCCGTAGATATAGCCGTCCCCGCCATTGGCGATCGTCGAGTAGAGGTATTGGGACCGATCCACCCCGTTGCTGTTCAAGAGGTTGCTGTTGAAGGTGCTCGACGTGTCGAACAACACGTCACGAACATCCTTGTAGAAGACGCCGACCGACAGAAACCCGCGCGGCATGGTGTAATATTCGACGTACAGATCGACGCCGCGCGCCTTTTCCGGCTTCGCATCGGGATTGCCGCCGCTGATCGTCTGATTGGCGTCGTTATAGGACAGGTTGGGGCGAAGCTGGTCGTAATCGGGCCGGGCCGCCCCGGAGTTGAACGACAGGCGGGTTTTCATCCGGTCGTTGACCTCCCAGTTGAAGTGGAGGCTCGGGTAGACCAGCGTTTGCGTCGATCCGATATCGAGCAGCCCTACCGCGGAAAACGCACTGCTGTCGTTGCGGATGTGCTCGATGCGCACACCGCCGATGATGCTGCCCCACTTCATCGTCGCGGTCGCCATCGCGTAGCCCGAATACACCTTCTCGGTCACGTCGTAGAAATTGGCCTGGCTGAAGGTCTGCGACGCCACTGCCAACGCGCGGTCGGCGAGGTCGAGTATCTTGTCGCGACCGAAATACTGGAATGTGTAGCCAAGCGGGATCTTGCCCTGGAAGCCGCCGGGAATGGCGATCGCGCCGAAGTCCGTCGGGATGCCCGCGGCGGCGAACGTCGCCGCGTTGTTGGCGTCGAGTTGGAATTCATTCGAGGTCTTGGTACGATCGTCGTAGCGCAGGCCAGCGGCGATCGTGACGGGCACGTTGCCGAACTGCATCTCGCGCGAAACGTCGAGCTTGGCGGTATAGGCCTCGGTGATGTCCTTGGCGTCCAGCACGCGCAGCCTGGCCAGCGTGCGCGGGAAATCCTCGATCGCGGTGACCGGTGCGCCGCGGGCCAGCGTGCCGTCGGCGTTGCGGATCGTGCGGTACAGCTGGACCCTGGCCAGCTGGGGGTCGGTGAAATCATAGCCCACGGTCAGGCGGTTGGCGGCGTTCGCCCCGTTGGTGCCGAACAACGGGCTGTCGTAGTTCAGCTGGGCCGGCGCGCCGCGATCGTCGATCGATCGGGTGTAATTGCCCCGCCATGCGACCTTCCAGCCGCCGAACGCGTGATCGCCGCCGATCGTGTTGGTGAACACCGACTGCTTGTAGGCACGGACGAGGAAGTTGGAATTCAGGTCGACCCCGTACACCGTGCCCGCCAGCGGAGTATTGCCCGCGCAGACATCGGCATAGCCGGTGGTGGTCGCGCGTGGCACCGGATTGACGCCGCAGGCTGCGCTGTCCGCCGCGATCGCCGCCGCCGTGTTCCCGCTGGCCAGGCGCGTCTGCTGGTCGTCGAGATCGAAGATGTAGTTGCTGCGCTGCTCGTCGTCCTGGAACGCCGAATAGATCGTCTCGAAGAACAGCTTCGAATCGCCATCGTTCGGCCGCCAGTCGAGCCGGGTCGACAGGGAATAGTTCTTGCGGGTCAGGCGATACAGCTTGTTCTCCGTCTCGCGTCCCCAGATGCGGTCGAGGAAGCCGGGGCGGCGATCCTCGCCCACCGCCTCGAAATCGGTTTCGAAATTGTCGGTGACCATGGCGCGGCGATACAGGCTGCCCGACGAGACGATGCCGAATTCGCCGATGCCGGTGTCGATCCGGTCGGATACGACCAGCGATCCCTCATATTCGGTCTTTCCCCCCAGTTCGACATGGCCCGCGCCGGCCTTCGCCTGCACCTTGAATCCCGGATAATCGAAGGCGGAGCGGGTGATGATATCGACATTGCCTGCGATCGTCTCGCCGGTCATGTCCGGGGTCACCGCCTTGCGGACGATGATCTGCGACGCGATCGCGGACGGGATCGAATCGAACCGGGCGTCGCGCCCTTCGGGGCTGACGACGTTGATCCCGTCGATCGACAACGTGGTCCAGTTGATCGGTGCGCCGCGCAGGTTGATGTAGCGGGCCTGGCCCTGATCGCGCTGCACCGCGACGCCGGGCAGGCGGCTGACCGCCTGCGCGATGTTCTGGTCGGGCAGGCGGCCGACCGCGTCGGACGCGACGACCGAGACCAGCGACGGGCTGGTCCGCTGGATCTGCAACGCGGCGGCCTCCGATTCGGCGATCGGGCGGCTGCCCTTCACGATGATGTCGTCGCTGTCCGTACCGCCGGTGGCGGCGGTCGCCGCATCGATCCGCACGTCCAGCGTCACCGGGCGGTCGGCGATCGTGACGGTACGGCGCTGGTCGGGGAAACCGACATAGCGGATCACGATCTCATGCGTACCGGCGGGCAGGTCGTTGATCGTGAACCGGCCGGAACGGTCCGCCACCGTCGCGCGATCGAGGGCGGGGATCGCGACGGATGCCCCGTCCAGATATTCGCCATTGGCCTGCGTCACGGTGCCGTTGACGCTGCCCGGCGCGGCGATCGGTGCGCGACCGACGGCGACCGGGGTTTCCGCGGCGACCGAACCGGTCATCATCGCGGCATAACCCCCGCTGGCGAGCAACGCCTGCACGAACGAACGGCCGCCGATGCGGCGCGCATGAATCTTGAACATGATGAGGTCCCCCTTGGGAACGGCAGCCTTTTCCGGCTCTGTCCGTCGAGGGGGCGGGTAGGGGGAGGTCGTGTCGGCGGGATGACGGATCGATGACGATACGCTTACAGTCGGCGCTGTCGTGGATCGCCGTTTCCGGCGGGGCTGCGACCGGAAACGGCGGACGGAGCGGATAGAACGGGATGATATGAGGTTGATCCGGATGTTCGTCATTGCGAGCGCAGCGAAGCAATCCAAGGCGTCCTGGTCCGGCACTGGATTGCTTCGCTGCGCTCGCCATGACGGATCGATCTGATGTCATTAGACTTTAGGTCGCCGTAGCGTCGCGCGCCTCCCGTCCGTCTGCGGGAAGCTACCTCATGCCGTGCCACCATGTGATCCATGGCCCACGGCATCGGTGACGGTCAGGGCGATCGGCGATCGTCTCGCCGCGTCGGCATCACGCCTGCCTGTTCACGCGAACAGGCAGGCGCCCGCGCCCGGCGGGTTATTGATACCCGCCATTCTCCTCGCGCTCTTCGGCCGCGTCCTCCTGCACCTTCTCCATCTCCTCGGCTTCGTCGGAATGGGTCGCGCCATCGGTGTTCGGATCGTCGATCATGTTCGTCTCCTCGCCGGTTGAACGCGGGGTACGGCTGTCCGGGCGCAGCGACGTGAGCCAGATTCGCGCTAACCTAGGATAAGGGCAGGAACCCTGACCTGATTGGGCGCTTGGTAAAGGCATGCAATGGCTTGCCGGCTGGCCCTGTCCCGGGCTGTCGCCGCGTGCCGGATCAGGGAGCAGTCTGCCATGCTGGCAATGAACTATCGCGGGCCGTATCGCGTGCGTGTCGACGAAAAGCCGATGCCGGTGATACTGCATCCGGAAGACGCGATCGTCCGGGTGACGCGGTCCTGCATCTGCGGGTCCGACCTGCACCTCTACCACGGCATGGTGCCCGACACCCGGATCGGCAGCACGTTCGGTCACGAATTCTGCGGGATCGTCGAACAGGTCGGGCCGGCGGTGCGCGACCTGAAGCCGGGCGATCATGTGCTGGTGCCGTTCAACATCGCCTGCGGGAAATGCCATTTCTGCCAGCAGGGCCTGTTCGGCAACTGCCACGAATCCAATGCCCAGGCGACCGCGGTTGGCGGCATCTTCGGATACTCGCATACCGCCGGCGGCTATGACGGCGGGCAGGCGCAATATGTCCGCGTGCCTTACGCCGATGTGGGGCCGATGGTGATCCCCGACTGGATGGACCCGGACGATGCGGTGTTGCTGACCGATGTCGTCCCCACCGGTTATCAGGCGGCCGAGATGGGCGGCATCCAGCGCGGTGACACGGTGGTGGTGTTCGGCGCCGGCCCGGTCGGGCTGATGGCGGCCCGCTCGGCCTGGCTGTTCGGGGCGGGGCGGGTGATCGTGATCGACCATCTCGACTATCGCCTGGAATTCGCCCGCACGTTCGGCCCGGCCGAGGTCTACAACTTCGGCGAGATCGACGACATGGCGGTGTTCCTCAAGAAACAGACCGACGGTCTCGGTGCGGATGTGTGCATCGATGCGGTCGGTGGCGATGCGGCGGGCAGCGCGCTGCACACCCTGTTCGGGGCCAAGCTGAAGCTGGAGGCGGGCAGCGCCATCGCGCTCCACTGGGCGATCAATTCGGTGAAGAAGGGCGGCGTCGTCTCGATCGTCGGTGTCTATGGGCCGACCGGCAACATGGTGCCGATGGGCAATGTCGTGAACAAGGGGATCACGATCCGCGCCAACCAGGCATCGGTCCGCCGGCTGCTGCCGCGGCTGATCGAGCATATCCGCGCGGGGCATATCGATCCCAAGGCGATGATCACCCACCGCGTGCCGCTGGCAGATATCGCGGACGCCTATCACCTGTTCTCGGCGAAGCTCGATGGCTGCATCAAGCCCGTGCTGCTGCCCCATGGCGCATGAAGGAGAGACGGGCATGAGCAGGTCACTGGTCGATACCGCATCGATTCCGGGGTGGGGCAGCGATGCCGATCCGGGGAACGATCCGACCTATCCGATGCGTCGTATCGACGATCAGTCATCGCGCGGCATGGACTGGGATCGACCGGCCCCGCAGACCCCCACGGTCGAGGTCCTGCGCTCGATCGAGCACCGGCGTCTTCCGGCGGTGACCGGCACCGCCACGCCGCCCAGCGGGATCAGCGGCGCCCTTCGCCGTCTCGCCTTCCGGCGAAGCGAATCCGACTGGTGGCACTGGCTGTTGCTGATGGGGGCGGACCGGATCAACGTCGTCGAGGGCGTAGTCGAGGATCTGGGACGCGGCCGGGTTCCCAACATTCCGGCCGAGATGGGCATCCGCGCGGAATGGCGGCATAACCGGAAAGGGCTGGCGACCAAGCTGGGCATCGCCGCGGCCGGCGCGCTGGCCGGGTATCTGCTGGTACGAGGCAGCCGCGATGGCGACCGGTCGGCGGATGCGGCCGGTCACGCTGGCCACGATCGGCCGGGTTCGGCCGCGATCGGCGCGGATATCCATCCGGCGATGCGGCCTTCCTGATGCGCGGTCGGGCTTCCCTGACCGCGGCGATACTGACGTTCGGCGGGTCGCTGGCGGCGGGACCCGCTCATGCCTGCACGCTCTGCCACAGCCGGATCGCCGACGACGTGCGCGCCGCCGTGTTCGGACCGGGGTTCTGGAGCGACGCCGTTGCCCTGATCTCGCCGGTGCCGCTGCTGGCGGCCATGGTGATCGTCATGCGCCGATACCTGCCATGACCGGGGCGATCGTCGGCGATGCCGGTCATGGCCCGGCGCGGAGCGTCCGGCCGATCGCCACTGCCGGCATGACGATCGGGATCGGCATGGGCGGCTTTTTCGATGGCATCCTGTTCCATCAGATCCTGCAGGTGCACAACATGATGTCGGCGCGCATCCCCACGGATACGCTGCTCGGCGCCAAGGTGAACATGGTGTGGGACGGGCTGTTCCATGCCGTCGTCTGGTTCGTTACGGCGGCGGGGATCGCGCTGTTGTGGCGGGCGACCGCGCGCCCCGATGCGGTGCGGTCGGGCCGCGCGCTGGCGGGATCGATCCTGATCGGCTTCGGCCTGTTCAACCTGGTCGAGGGCACGATCGACCATCACGTCCTCCACCTGCATCATGTCTACGAACGGCTGGGCGTCTCCGCCTGGGATTATGTGTTCCTGGCTTCCGGCCTCGCGCTGATCGCCACCGGCTGGCTGATGATCCGCGCCAGCCGGTCCAACTGAGGTAGCGGCCATGCGTATCCATCATCTGAATTGCGGTACGGACTGTCCCCTGGGCGGTGCGTTGTTCGACGGGCGCAGCAAGGGGCCGCTGGGGCAGATCGTCTGCCATTGCCTGCTGATCGAAACCGATGCGCATGGGCTGGTACTGGTCGATACCGGCTATGGCCTGCGCGACGTTGCGCATCCGCATCGCCATCCCGAACCGCGGATCACCTGGCCGTGGCGGCTGATGCTCAATATCCGCCTGCACGAACGCGACACCGCGATCCGCCAGATCGAGGCGCTCGGCTATCGCGCCGGTGACGTCCGGCACATCGTCGCGACGCACCTCGATTTCGATCATGCCGGCGGGCTGGAGGATTTTCCCAACGCCGTCGTCCACGTCATGCAGCGCGAATATGACGATGCGACGGGGCCGCGCACCGGCATCGTCGCGCGAAACCGCTGGCGGCCGCGCCAGTTGGACGACATCGCCGGCTGGCGGACCTATGGCGCCCGTGGCGAGCCGTGGTTCGGCTTCGACGCGGTCCGCGATCTCGACGGGTTGCCGCCCGAAATCCTGATGGTGCCGTTGCCGGGTCATACATGGGGCCATGCCGGCGTCGCGATCCGCCGGGACGACGGCCGCTGGCTGCTCCACGCCGGCGACGCCTATTTCTATCGCGGCGAGATGCGGCGCGCCCGGCGGCACTGCACCCCCGGCCTGCGTGCCTATCAGCGGCTGATGGAGGTCGACGCGACCAGCCGTCTGACCAATCAGGCGCGGCTGCGTACCCTGTCCATCGAGCGCCGGCACGATGTCGCCATCACCTGCACGCACGATCCCGTCGAGTTCGAGCGGTGCCGGGCAGGAATGCCGCTATAGGCGATGGCCGGGGAGGGGACGGACCATGACGTCCGCTCAGCTTCTGTTCAGTGGCCGGGGTACATAACGTTCCATGCTCAAGACAACGTTCCTGGCGGCTGTGGTTCTCGCGACACCTGCCGTGGCGGCTCATCGCGACACCCCCGATGTGCAGTTACAGAAAGCGCTCGAAGGGCGGGTCCCCGGCAAGCCCGTCAACTGCATCAGCCTGTCGAGTACGAACTCGTCCCGGATCATCGACGGCAAGGCGATCATCTACCGGGTGGGCGGCAGGCTCTATGTCAACGAACCGCGATCCGGTGCCGCATCGCTGCGCGACGACGACATTCTGGTCACCCGCACGTTCAGTTCGCAATTGTGCAGCGTCGATATGGTGCGGCTGATCGACCGTGGTTCCCGTTTTCCACGCGGCTTCGTATCGCTCGGCCAGTTCGTCCCCTACACCAAGGTGAAGGTCGACTGATCGCCGCGCGATCGACGCGGGCAAGCAACACCCCGTTTTTCTGCGGGTATCCATGCGGCCATTTTTCACAAGCCGGACCTCCGGGTCCCTGGGTCGTGGCAAAACAGCACGGCTGGTCCACGGTGGCGGGGATCGACCTCGATACGGGTATGCGCCACGGGAACCCGGTCGCCGCCGTAGTGCCCGACAATCCATCTATGGGTTACGGTCGAATCTTGGGTAACTCTACTGCACCGAACTATTCCGACACGGCAAAGGCTATGTCAGCCTGCCGGTAATCAGGAAAATGTCGAGGATGTCGGTCGTAACCGATACATCCCAAGCCAAAGGCTCGTCTTCACCTGGTGACCCCTACGAGAATCGAACTCGTGTTTTCGCCGTGAGAGGGCGACGTCCTAACCGCTAGACGAAGGGGCCGTATCCGGTGGAGGCGGGCATGTATCCGGGGGCGGGGGCGGCGTCAAGCCGTCCCCGCCGGGAAAACCGGTCAGGCGGCGACCAGCCGGCGTTCCGCCATTTCCGCGTTCAGCATCTCGGCCAGCAGGAACGCCAGTTCCAGGCTCTGCCCGGCGTTCAGGCGCGGGTCGCAATGCGTGTGATAGCGGTCGGCCAGCGACTGTTCGGTCACGTCCACCGCGCCGCCGGTGCATTCGGTCACGTTCTGGCCGGTCATCTCGGCATGGATACCGCCGGCATGCGTGCCCTCGGCACGGTGGACCGCGAAGAAGCCGCGCACTTCCGCCAGGATGCGGTCGAACGGCCGGGTCTTGTAGCCCGTCGTCGCCTTCACCGTGTTGCCGTGCATCGGGTCGCAGCTCCACACCACCGGATGCCCCTCGCGCGTTACCGCACGGACCAGCCTGGGCAGATGCGCCTCGATCTTGTCGTAGCCGTAGCGGGTGATGAGCGTCATCCGGCCCGGCACCCGCCCCGGATTGAGCGTGTCGAGCATCCGCAGCAGCGCGTCCGGCTCCAGGCTGGGGCCGCACTTCACGCCGATCGGGTTGCCGATGCCGCGCAGGAACTCGACATGCGACGATCCCTCGAACCGGGTGCGATCGCCGATCCACAGGAAATGCGCGGAGGTGTCGTACCAGTCGCCGGTCAGCGAATCCTGCCGGGTCAGCGCCTGTTCGAACGGCAGCAGCAGCGCTTCGTGGCTGGTGTAGAAATGCGTCTGCGCCAGCTGCGGCACCGTTTCCGGGTCGATCCCGCACGCCGCCATGAATTCCAGCGCCTCGCCGATCCGGTCGGCGGTTTCGGCATATTTCTTCGTCCACGGGCTGCGGCCCATGAAGTCGTGCGTCCAGCGATGCACCTGATGCAGGTTGGCATAGCCGCCCTGCGCGAAGGCGCGCAGCAGGTTCAGCGTCGCCGCGCCTTGCGCATAGGCGCGGATCATCCGCTGTGGGTCGGGGTGCCGCGCCTCGGGGGTGAAGGCGATGTCGTTGACGTTGTCGCCCCGATACGAGGGCAGCTCGACGCCGTCGATCGTCTCGGTCGGGGTGGAGCGCGGCTTGGCGAACTGGCCCGCCATCCGGCCGACCTTCACCACCGGCAGCTTCGATGCCCAGGTCAGCACCACCGCCATCTGCAGGATGACGCGGAACGTGTCGCGGATGTTGTTCGCGCTATGCTCGGCGAAACTTTCCGCGCAATCGCCGCCCTGCAACAGGAAGCCACGACCCTCGGCGACCTCGGCCAGCTCGCGCGTCAGGCTGCGCGCCTCGCCCGCGAACACCAGCGGGGGATAGGTCGACAGCGTGTCGGTCGCGCTCTTCAGCGCCGCGGCGTCGGGATAGTCGGGCAGCTGGCGTGCCTCGGCGGTGGTCCAGCTATCGGGGGCCCAGTTGGCAGCCATAATGTCCTCGCGTTGTCGCGGGGGCTCATGCGCCACTCCGGCCCTTTCCGCAATTGCCGACCGCTATCGGGCGGGCAACCGCAACTTTCAGGCGGCGGCGATCAACTGTGGACGATGCGGCCGCTGACCATGCCCGTCACGTCCAGCCGCGCACCGGGTTCGACGATGATGTCGCCCTCCACCATGCCGCTCATCCGAAGGTGGCAACCCGCCCGCACGGTGATGCTGCCGTTCACGATGCCGCTGACCTCGGTGTCCGATTCGATCGACAGCGGCTGGTTGAGAATACCGGAAATGCGATGCATGACGTGATCTCCCTCGATCGATACGGCGGATGGGCTGCATTCAGTATCCCGCGTGCAGGTCGACCCGGTTGCGCAAGGGCTGACCCGCCACGAACGCCGCCAGATTGGCGAGGAACAGCTCGGCACCGCGCCGGAACATCGTCGTCTGGCTGCGTCCCGACAGATGCATCGTGACCAGCGCGTTCGGCGCCCGCCACAACGGGTGATCCGCCGGCAACGGCTCGGGATCGGTGGGGTCGAGGAACGCGCCGCCGATCGCCCCCGCGTCCAGCGCCGCCAGCAACGCGTCCTGATCGACCATGTCGCCGCGTGCCACGTTCACCAGCCACGCATCGTCCCGCATCGCCGCCAGTTCGGCCGCGCCGATCATCGCCCGCGTGGCGGTGGTGGAGGGGGCGGCCAGCACCACCCAGTCCATCTCGCCCAGCCGCGCCCGCCAGTCGTCCGGCCCCAGCGTGCCGTCGCGGCCCGACCGGGTCACGCCGGTCACCGCCACCCCGAACGCCGCCAGCCGCGCGCCGATCAGCCGCCCGATCGTGCCATAGCCGATCACCAGCGCCCGGCTGCCGTCCAGTTCGCGCTTGCCCGGCGCATCCGCCAGCCATTCGTGGCGGTCGTGCGCGCGCACCACCTCGTCCAGCCGCTTGGCGGCGGTCAGGATGCCCAGCACCGCATATTCCGCCACCGTCACCGCGTTGATGCCCGCACCGTTGGTCAGCGCGATGTCCCGGTCGCGCAACAGCGCGAGGGGGAAGGTGTCCAGCCCGGCGTAGATCGTCGATATCCAGCGCAGCCGCGGTCCCGCCGCCGCCATCACGTCACCGGTCAGTTGCGGCGGCTGCAGGTCGACCCAGGCGATGTCGGCCTCCGCGATCCCCGCCTTCGCCTCCTCGGCGGTGCCGAACCACGTCACCGCCAGATCGGCGGGCAGATGCGGCGCCAGCAGCGACCGGGCGATCGCGGGCAGCACCGCCCGCATCGTCAGCGGCCGATCCCGGCATAGGTGAAGCCGGCGGCCTCGGCCGCCTCGCGGCGATAGATGTTGCGCAGGTCGACCAGCACGTCGCCCGCCATCGCCGCCTTCAGCCGCTTCAGGTCGATCGCGCGGAACGCGTCCCATTCGGTCACGATCACCACCGCGTCCGCGCCGGTCGCCGCGTCATAGGGGTCGGCGCAATAGGTCAGGTCGGGCATCAGCGCCTTCGCCTGCTCCGTCCCCTCCGGGTCGTGCGCGCGCACGGTGACGCCGGCATCCGCCAGCGCGGTGGCGATCGCGACGCTGGGGGCATCGCGCATGTCGTCGGTGTTGGGCTTGAAGGTCAGGCCGAGCAGCGCGACCGTCCGCCCCCGTGCCTCACCCCCCAGCGCCGCCAGCACCTTGCGCCCCATCGCGCGCTTGCGCGCCTCGTTCACCTTGACCACCGCCTCGACGATATGGACCGGGCTCTCGAAATCCTCCGCGGTCTTCAGCAGCGCCAGCGTGTCCTTGGGGAAGCACGACCCGCCATAGCCCGGCCCGGCGTGCAGGAACTTGCGGCCGATGCGGTTGTCCAGCCCGATGCCGCGCGACACGTCCTGCACGTCCGCGCCCACCGCCTCGCACAGGTCGGCGATCTCGTTGATGAAGGTGATCTTGGTCGCGAGGAACGCGTTGGCGGCGTATTTGGTCAGTTCCGACGTGCGCCGGCTGGTGAACAGGATCGGATTGTCGTTGATGTAGAGCGGGCGATACACCTCGCGCATCACGCCGCGGGCGCGCTCGTCGTCGGTGCCGATCACGACGCGGTCGGGCCGCTTGAAGTCGCCGATCGCGGCGCCCTCGCGCAGGAATTCGGGGTTGGAGACGACCGCGATGTCCATCTCCGGCCGCGCCTCGCGCAGGATGCGCTCCACCTCGTCGCCGGTGCCGACCGGGACGGTGGATTTGGTCACGACCACGGTCGGGCCGGTCACCGCGCCGGCGATCTCGCGCGTGGCGGCATAGACATAGGACAGGTCGGCATGGCCGTCGCCGCGCCGGGACGGGGTGCCGACCCCGATGAAGATCGCGTCCGCCCCGGCCACCGCGGTGGTCAGGTCGGTGGTGAACGACAGCCGCCCGGCCGCCACGTTGCCGGCGACCAGCTGTTCGAGGCCGGGCTCGTAGATCGGCATCCGCCCCGCCTTGAGTGAGGCGATCTTGCCGGCGTCCTTGTCGACGCACACCACGTCATGCCCGAAATCGGCGAAGCACGCCCCCGATACCAGGCCGACATAGCCCGATCCGATCATCACGATACGCATGGTCGCCTATACTTTCCGCTGTCAGGGCAGGGCGCTCGCCTTACGATGCCCGCCCGGCCCCGGCAACGATCTCGGCGGCCGCCGCTACGCTCCCTTGTTATAGTCCTTGATCCCGCGCAGCCGCCGCCGGCGCGCGGTACGGCGTTTCCAGGTGACCATGCCGACGATGCTGCCGATCACGGCAACGGCGACGATCAGGCCGTAGGCGATGAGGTGACGGGTTTCCACCCGCGGCCGGATGCCTCCCCGGCCCGTATCCGTCAAGCGTCGGCGCCGTCTGTCCCTCATGGGAAAGCAACGATATAGCGCGCCGATGCCCCGCCCGATCGCCGTCGCCCTGCTGCTCGCCGCCGCTGCCCCCGTACCGGCACCCCCCGCGCCCGCCGCCGCGCCCACGGCCGCGATCGATGCCGATGGCTATCGTGCCCTGCGCGCGATCGACCTGCGCCTGGCGACGATCGCGCACCGCCTCGTCACCGCCAACGCCCGCCTGTGTGATCGGCAACAGCCCGCGCCCGGCGTCGTCCTCCATGCGATCGACCAATATGATCCCGATACGCGCGCCGTCGTCCGGCAGGTGTTCGGGTTCGTCCGGCCCGTCTCGGTCGAGGCGGTCGTCCCCGGCGGCGCGGCCGACCGCGCCGGGCTGGTCGCGGACGACGGCGTGGTCTCGATCGACCGTCGGCCGATGCCCGCGCCCCGGACTGGCCCCAAGGCGGGCGACGCGACCAGCGCCACCCGCGATGCCGCCGCCGCGATCCTCGCCGCCGCGCCGACCGGCCCGAGCCCTTGGGTGATCGACCGCGCCGGTGCCACGCGCACGCTGACGATCGATGCGCCCGCCGGCTGCCGCGCCGCGTTCGAGGTGCTGCTGGGGCCGGCGATGGCCGCCTCGTCGGACGGCGCCACCGTCCAGATCGGCTTCCGCTTCTTCGAACGCTATACCGACGAACAGGTCGCCGCCGTCGTCGCGCACGAACTGGCGCACACCGTCCTGCGCCATCGCGCCCGGCTGGAGGCGGCGGGGGTGAAATGGGGGCTGCTGTCCGAATTCGGTCGCAACGGCCGCCTGTTCCGCCGTACCGAGAGCGAGGCCGATCTGCTCGGCGCGGGCCTGATGCGCAACGCCGGCTACGATCCGGCGGCGGCGGTCGCGTTCTGGCGCGACCATGGCGGCGATGTCGATGGCGGCCTGTTCCGCAGCCGCACCCACCCCTCGTCCCGCGCGCGCGCCGACGCCATCGCCGCCGAGATCGCGACGATGCCCGCCGACCGCACCGTCTTCTACCGCCCGCCGCTGATCGCCACGCGCGACCAGCCGCTCAACTGACCCGCCAGTCCCAGCCCAGCGGATCGCCGTCCATCACCTCGACCCCCGCTGCCGCCAGGTCGTCGCGGATCGCATCGGATCGGGGAAAGTCCTTCGCCGCCCGCGCCGCGCGCCGTTCCGCCAGCCGTTCGGCGATCCCGGCTTCGTCGATCGTCGCCGATGCGGGCCGCACCCGCAGATCGGCCCGCGTCAGCGTGGCGAGGTCCAGCCCCAGCACCGCGTCGAAATCGGCCAGCATCGCCAGCCGGTCGCCCGGCGACACCTTCTTGTCCGCCAGCATCTCGTCCAGCGCGATCAGCGCGCGCGGCGTGCCCAGATCGTCGGATACCGCCTCGTCCAGCCGCTCGGCATGGGCGGCGGCGCTGCCGGTCGACGGCATCGGCGGCCGTGCCTTCAGCGTCTCCACCGCCTGCACCAGCCGCTTCAGCCGCGTCTGCGCCGCCGCCAGTCCCTCCCACGAGAATTCCATTTCCGACCGGTACTGCGCCTGCAGGCACATCAGCCGGTAGGACAGGGGATGGAAACCGCGATCGACCAGCGTCTGCAACCGCGTGAACTGGCCTGACGATTTCGACATCTTGGCGTCGCGCTCGACCAGGAAATTGTTGTGCAGCCAGTAGGTCGCGCCGGTGTCGGCGGTGCCGCTGTGCGCCTGGTTCTGCGCGATCTCGTTGGGGTGGTGGATTTCGCGGTGGTCGATCCCGCCGGTATGGATGTCGAACCGCGCGCCCAGATAGCGCTCGCTCATCACCGAACATTCCAGGTGCCATCCCGGCGCGCCGCGGCCCCAGGGCGAATCCCATTCCATCTGCCGGTTCTCGCCCGGCGCGGAGGTGCGCCAGATCGCGAAGTCCTCCGGCTGGCGCTTGCCCGCCACCGCCTCGATCCGCCCCTCGCGTTCCTCCATGCCCGCGCGCGCCAGCCGCCCGTAGTCGGGCACGGTGGCGGTGTCGAAATACAGGCCGTCGGGCAGGCGGTAGCAATGCCGGTCCGCGATCGCCTCGCCCCAGGCGATCATCCCGTCGACATGGTCGGTCGCCAGTGGAAACCGGTCGGGCTCGCGGATGTGCAGGTCCTTCAGGTTCTGCTTGAAGGCATCGGTGTAATGCCGTGCGATCGCCCAGATATCCTGGCCGCTGGCCCGCGCCGCCGCCTCCATCTTGTCGTCGCCCGCATCCGCGTCGGACGTCAGGTGGCCGACATCGGTGATGTTGATGACATGCGTGACCGGCCACCCCTTCCACCGCAGCACCCGCACCAGCGTATCGGTGAAGACATAGGCGCGCAGATTGCCGATATGGGCATAGTTGTAGACGGTCGGCCCGCACGAATAGACGCGGACATTGGCGGGATCGATCGGCACGAACGGCTCGGCCGCGCGCGACAGGCTGTTGAACAGGGTGAGGGTGGGCATGGCGGGTGTGTAGCCGCGTCTGCCCGTGCCCGCCAAGGGGGCCGCCATGCGGGCCTTTTCGCAGGCCGCCGCCGCCCCGGCCGGGCCCGCTCGACACCCCGTCGGCGGTTGTCAATCCCGATAATGGGTGCTAGGCGCCCCGTAACACGACTGAGGCGGCTGCCTGCGGTCGCCATATCCATTTGGAGCCGATTCGGTTTATGCAGATCATCGTTCGCGAAAATAATGTCGACCAGGCTCTCCGCGCGCTCAAGAAGAAGCTGCAGCGTGAGGGCGTGTATCGCGAGATGAAGCTGCGCCGTCACTACGAAAAGCCGTCGGAGAAGCGCGCGCGTGAGCGGGCGGCGGCGGTTCGCCGTTCGCGCAAGCTTGAGCGCAAGCGCGCGGAGCGCGACGGCGCCCGGTAAGTCGCGGGCGCGCCGCGCACATGCCCGTGCATGTGTGTAGGATGCGACTTTAGTGACTTTCCGATCGTGACTTTTCAACCGGTGGCGGCGACCGGGCCGGCATCTCCAGCTACGGGTGTTTCCATGTCGACCGTCACCGCCGTGCCGCTTCTGCCGGTCAAGCGCAGTTACATCGTCTATCTGATCGTGGGGCTGGTCCTCGCGGTCGTCGCCGCGGTGGCCCTCGCCACGCAGGGGGACGATGTGCTGACCCGCAACGCCCGTGCGCGCGGCGTGATGACGACCGCGTCCGGCCTCCAGTACAAGGTGCTGGAGCCGGGCCAGAAGGGCGGCGCGAAGCCGACCGACGCCGATGTCGCGCTGGTGAATTACGAGGGCAAGCTGCTCGACGGCACCACCTTCGACAAGTCGCAGCAGCCGACGCCGCTGCCCGTCACGCAGGTCGTGCCCGGTTTCTCCGAACTGCTGAAGCTGATGCCGAAGGGCGCGAAGTACCGGGCATGGCTCAAGCCGTCGCTCGGCTACGGCGACAAGGCGGCCGGCTCGGCGATTCCGGCGAACTCTACGCTGATCTTCGACGTCGAATTGGTCGACTTCCTGCCCGAGGCGACCGTGCGTCAGATGCAGCAGCAGCAGATGATGATGCAGGGCGGAATGCCGGGTGGTATGCCGGGCGGCGTCCCCGGTGGTCCGGCCGGTCCGGGCGGACGCTGATCGTCCCCTGATCCGGACGGGGGCGGATTATTACCCCTCTGTCCGGATCAGTTTCCCGCCTCGATCAGTCCCCCGTCTGGATCAACCAGCGCTCGCTTCCCTCGAAGCCCATCGCACTCAGCTTCCCGGTCGCATAGGCGCCGGTATCCAGCCCGATCCTGTTGGGCAGTTGCTCCACCTCGGTCGCGATGCTGTGGCCATGGACCACCATCTTCTCGTGCGGCCCCTTGAAGCGCAGGAATTCCTCGCGGATCCAGCGCAGGTCGCTGGGGCGCTGCGCCGACAGCGGCTGTTCCGGCCGGATGCCGGCATGGACGAACACGTAATCGCCCAGCTCGATGATATCCTCGAACCCGTTCAGGAAATCGATATGCGCGGGTGGCACCCGTTCCCGCATCATCGCCAGCAGCTCGTCGTAATCCGCCGCGTCATAGGCGGCGCGATCGATGCCGTAGCTCAGGATCGTCTCGATCCCGCCGATCCGGGTGAACAGCCGCAGCGTCTGCCGGTCGCCGTCCATCGCCTTCAGGAACACCTCTTCGTGGTTGCCCAGCAACAGCCTGGTGTCCGGCCGCGCCGCCTTCAGCGCGATCAGGCGGTCGATCACCCCGGCCGATGCCGGTCCGCGATCGATCAGGTCGCCCAGCAGGATGATCGCGGCCGGTTCGCCACCGCGCGCCCGGTCGTCCGCCTCGATCCGGTCGAGCAGGGGATCGAGCAGGTCGATCCGGCCATGCACGTCGCCGATGGCATAGGCGCGTAAGCCCTCCGGCATCGCGGTCGCGCGGGTGGTGGCCTGACGGCGGGAAAAAAGCTTGGCGATCATGAAGGGATGGTGTCGGGTTCCGATGGGGCAGGGCCGGCCTGTATCCCGCCACGGCGGGCGGGGGCAATGCCGATCCTTCTCCCAGCGCCTCGGTAGATGATCCTCGCCTGAACGGAACGGATCGGATCAGGCGCGATGGGCGGCGCTCACGATGGCGGCGATCCGCGCCGCCGCCCGCCCGTCACCGAACGGATGGTGCGCCCGCGCCATCGCCGCATAAGCCGCCTCGTCGTTTAGCACCCGCGTCGCCGCGGCCACGATGCGGTCCGGATCGGTGCCGACCAGCCTCGCGGTGCCCGCCGCCACCGCCTCGGGCCGCTCGGTCGTATCGCGCATTACCAGCACCGGCTTGCCGAAGGCGGGCGCCTCTTCCTGCACCCCGCCCGAATCGGTCAGCACCAGATGGCAGTGCGCCAGCGCCCGGACGAACGACGGGTAGTCGAGCGGGGCGACGCGGATCACCGCAGGATGATCCACCGCCGTCATCGCCGTCGTGACGGCGGGGTTGGGATGCGCCGGCCACAGGATCGCGACATCGCCCCGCGCCGCCAGTCGCATCACCGCCGCCGCGATGCCTGCCAGTCCCGCCCCGGCATGCTCGCGCCGATGCGCCGTCACCAGGATGACCCGGCGCCCGCCACACCGTGCGATCACCGGATCGAGCGCCGCCGTCAGCGCCGGTGCCGCCATCAGGCGATCGCGGGTCCAGTGCAGCGCATCGATCACCGTGTTGCCCGTCACATGCACGCCGGCGACCACGGCTTCCCGGTGCAGCGCCGCCGCCGCCGTCGCGGTCGGGGCGAAGTGCAGGTCGGCGATCGGGGTAATCATCCGCCGGTTGCCTTCCTCCGGCCAGGGATGGCCAAGATCGCCCGTCCGCAGCCCCGCCTCGACATGGCCGACCGGGATACGCCGGTAAAAGGCGGCAAGCGCGGCGGCGAAGGCGGTGGTCGTATCGCCCTGCACCAGCACCCGGTCGGGCCGTTCGCGGTCCAGCACCGCTCCCAGTCCGGTCAGCAGCCGTGCCGTCAGCCGGTCCAGCGACTGGCCGGGTTCCATCAGGTCCAGATCGATGTCGGGCACCAGTCCCGCCACCGCCAGCACCTGGTCCAGCAGGTCGCGATGCTGCCCGGTCACGCAGGTCGACACGGTGATGCCCGGCACCGCCCGCAAGGCCCGGATCACCGGGAACAGCTTGATCGCCTCCGGCCGGGTCCCGAACACCACCATGATCCGCGTCATCGATTCCCCCCGGCACCGACATCGCCTTTCCACAAACCTGCTTTACAGGCGGTTTGCAGCGAGCGACGGGGGCGGATAAGTGCTGCACCGCGATATGACCAACGCGATACAGCCATCGCGATACAGGGACCGGAGAAACGGCAATGACGATCAAGCGCGTACGCAAGGCGGTATTCCCGGTTGCCGGTCTCGGCACCCGATTCCTGCCGGCGACCAAGGCGATGCCCAAGGAGATGCTGACCGTCGTCGACAAGCCGCTGATCCAATATGCGGTCGAAGAGGCGCTGGAGGCGGGGATCGAACAGATCATCTTCGTCACCGGCCGCGGCAAGGGCGCGCTGGAGGATCATTTCGACGTCTCCTACGAGCTTGAGGCGACGATGAAGGCGCGCGGCAAGTCGATGGCGCTGATCGAGGGTATCCGGCAGAAGCCGGGCAGCCCGGTCTATGTCCGCCAGCAGGAGCCATTGGGCCTCGGTCACGCGGTGTGGTGCGCGCGCGAGATCGTCGGGGACGAGCCGTTCGCGGTGCTGCTGCCCGACGAACTGATGGTCGGCGGCTTCCTGAAGCAGATGGTGGCGGCATATGAGAAGGTCGGCGGCAACGTCATCGGCGCGCTGGAAGTGCCCGACAGCGAAACCGACAAATACGGCATCATCTCGCCCGGCCGCACCGATGGCCGCCTGACCGAGGTGACCGCGCTGGTCGAGAAGCCGAAGGGCAAGGCGCCATCCAACCTGATGATCCCCGGCCGCTACATCCTCCAGCCGGAGGTAATGGATATCCTCGACGCGCAGGAGCCGGGCGCGGGTGGCGAGATCCAGTTGACCGACGCGATGGCGAAGTTGATCGGCACGCAGCCGTTCCACGGCTTCACCTTCGACGGCAAGCGGTACGATTGCGGCGACAAGACCGGGTACAGCCAGGCCAATCTCGCGCTGGCGCTGGCGCGTGACGATATCGGTCCCGCGGTCCGCGAATTCGCCCGGACGCTGCTGGGGTGACCACGATATTGGTGACGGGCGTGGCGGGGTTCATCGGGTTCCACGTCGCCGACCGGCTGGCCGCGCGGGGCGACCGGGTGGTGGGGATCGACGATCTCAACGCCTATTACGACCCCGCGCTGAAGCGGGCGCGGCTCGCCGAACTGGCGGCACGCCACGGCGATGCCATCCGCTTCGTCGAGGCCGATTTCGCCGACGAGGCGGGGTTGCGCCGGGCGCTGGATGGCGATGCGTTCGACCGGATCGTCCATCTCGGCGCGCAGGCCGGTGTGCGGTACTCGATCGAGCATCCCCATGCCTATGCCCGCGCCAATCTGATCGGCCACCTCACCATGCTGGAACTGGCGCGCTCGCGGAACGGCGTGCCCATGGTCTATGCCTCGTCGTCGTCCGTCTATGGCGGCAACACTTCGCTGCCGTTCCGGGTCGGCGATCCCGTCGACCATCCCGTATCGCTCTATGCGGCGACCAAGCGGGCGGACGAACTGATGAGCGAAAGCTACGCGCATCTGTACCGCCTGCCGCTGACCGGGCTGCGCTTCTTCACCGTCTATGGACCGTGGGGGCGTCCCGACATGGCGATCTGGCTGTTTACGGAGGCGGTGCTGGCCGGGCGGCCGATCCGCGTCTTCAACGAAGGCCGGATGCAGCGCGACTTCACCTATATCGACGATGCTGTGACCGGCGTCGTCGCCGCGCTCGACCGCGCGCCCCTAGATGACGGCATGGTGAAACCGGGCGGCAGTCGCAGTCCGCATGCGATCTACAACATCGGCAACAACCGCGCCGAACCCTTGGGCCGGTTGATCGACCTGATCGAACGGGCAAGCGGTCGTACCGCGATTCGCGACCTCCAGCCGATGCAGCCGGGCGACGTGCCCGCCACCTTCGCCGACATCGCCGATGCGGCGCGCGATCTGGGCTTCAACCCCACCACCGGTCTCGACGCCGGCGTCCCGCGCTTCGTCGACTGGTATCGTCGCTATACGGATCGCTGACCGCAGGCGGGGCAGCCAGGGTCCTTGGGCAGCCGCAGCGTGCGGAACCGCAGCGACAGCAGGTCGGCCAGCAACAGGCTGCCGGCGGGATCGTCGCCGAACGGCACGATCGCGCGGATCACCTCCAGCGCCGCCATGCTGCCGAGAATACCCGTCACCGGTCCCAGGATGCCGACATCCGCGCAGCTGCGATCGGGCCGCGCGGGTGCATCGCCGACGAAGCAGCGATAGCAGGGCAGGTCGGCCTGCCATCCGCGATAGACGCCAAGCTGCCCCTCAAACTGGTCGACCGCCGCCGACACCAGTGGAATCCGTGCCTGCAACGCGGCATCGGCCACGGCCAGGCGCGTCGTGAAATTGTCGCAGCCGTCGAGCACCACATCGGCCCCGGCGATCGTCAGGGCCACGTCTTGCGCGTCGATCCGCTGTCGGCTGGCGACGATCTCGACATGCGGGTTGATCGCGCGGGCGCGGTCGGCGGCGGCATCCACCTTCGCCCGGCCGCGATCGGTCGTGGCGAAGATCGTCTGCCGCTGGAGATTGGAGGGTTCGACGATATCGTCGTCGATCAGCCGCAACCGGCCGATACCCGCGCCCGCCAGATACTGGATCGCGGGCGACCCGATCCCGCCGGCGCCGATCACCACCACCGATGCCGCCTTCAGCCGCATCTGGCCGGTGCCGCCGATCTCGCGCAGGACGATGTGTCTTGCGTAGCGCTCCAGTTCCACGTCCGACAACATGGTCGCCGCTATAGTCCCGGCCGATCATCCCGCAAGCCGATCTGCCGCGGACAAAAAAATAGCGGCCCGAAGGCCGCTATTCTCTCGTAACCGAGCGTGAAGCTCAGTTGCTGTCCGCGTCGTCGTCTTCGTCGGCGACGATGACGATGCCCGCAACAACGGCAGCCGCTGCG
>Ga0265798_10001409_pt1 | contig 37529 bp, 31 predicted proteins | sample P3T30metagenome_FD_192430 | JGI IMG/M metagenome (GOLD analysis project Ga0265798, IMG submission 192430) | Plant litter microbial communities from East Loma Ridge, Irvine, California - P3 T30 | ecosystem: Environmental > Terrestrial > Plant litter > Unclassified | place: USA: California...
CGACGTTCGACGTCAGGATGATGATCGTGTTGCGAAAGTCGATGACGCGGCCTTCGGCATCGTCCATCACGCCCTTGTCGAAGACCTGGTAGAACAGTTCGAGCACGTCGGGGTGCGCTTTCTCGGCCTCGTCGAGCAACACGACGCTGTACGGATTGCGCCGCACCGCTTCGGTCAGCACGCCGCCCTCGCCATAGCCGACATAGCCGGGCGGCGAGCCTTTCAGGCCCGAGACGCTGTGCGCTTCCTGGTATTCGCTCATATTGATCGTGATGAGCTTGCGCTCGCCGCCATACAGGATGTCGGCCAGCGCCAGCGCCGTTTCGGTCTTGCCCACGCCCGAGGTGCCGACGAACAAAAACACGCCCTTCGGCTTGTTCGGATCGTCGAGATTGGCGCGCGCCGTGCGCACGCGCTGGGCCACAACGCTGCTGGCGTAGCGCTGGCCCAGGATGCGCTCGTCGAGCATCGCCTGCAGATTGACGACGGTGCGGATTTCATCCTTGACCATGCGCCCGAGCGGGATGCCGGTCCAGGCGGCGACGATGGCGGCAACCGTGTGCCCGTCGACCTGCACCGGCACGAGCGGCGCGTCGCCCTGCAGGCCGCGCAGGCGCTCGCCGAGCGCGCGCAGTTGCGCGCTGCCGTCCCCCGCTGCGTTTGGTCCCGCTGCTTCGAGTTCCGCGCGCAGTGTGCCGATCTGGCCCGCCAGCGCCTGCTCGTCGGCCCAGCGGCCCTGCAGCGCGGCCTGCTCGGCCGTCGCCTTGGCGCGCTCCTCGTCCAACGACGCCAGCGCGGACGCGTGATCCTCGCCGGCGCTCGTATCGCGGCTCAGGGCTTTGACGCGGGCGTCCAGGCGCTCGATGCGGCGCCCGCAATCTTCCAGCAGCGCCGGCGTGGCGCTCTGGCCCAGCGCCACCCTGGCGCAGGCCGTGTCCAGCACACTGATCGCCTTGTCCGGCAACTGGCGCCCGCTGATGTAGCGGTGCGACAGGCGCACTGCCTCGGTGATGGCCTCGTCGTAGATGCGCACGCCGAAGTGCTGCTCCATCAGCGGCGCCATCGCGCGCAGCATCGCAGCCGCCGTATCTTCGTCGGGTTCCTCGACCTTGATCACCTGGAAGCGCCGCGCGAGCGCCGCATCCTTTTCGAAGTATTTCTTGTATTCGCCCCAGGTCGTTGCGGCGATCGTGCGCAGCTCGCCCCGCGCCAGCGCGGGCTTGAGCAGGTTGGCCGCATCGTTCTGGCCGGCCGCCCCGCCGGCGCCGATCATCGTGTGCGCTTCGTCGATGAACAGGATGATCGCGTGGGGGCTCTGCTTGATCTCGTGGATGACATTCTTGAGGCGGTTTTCGAACTCGCCCTTCACGCTGGCGCCGGCCTGCAGCAAGCCCATGTCGAGCGTGTGGATCTCGGCGCCCTCCAGCACGTCCGGCACGTCGCCCAGCGCGATGCGCAGCGCCAGGCCCTCGACGACGGCTGTTTTTCCGACGCCCGCTTCGCCCGTCAGGATCGGGTTGTTCTGGCGCCGCCGCATCAGGATGTCGATCGCCTGGCGAATTTCCATGTCGCGCCCGATGACCGGATCGACCTTGCCGTCGCGCGCACGCGCCGTCAGGCACGTCGTGTACTGATCGAGCGCCGGCGTGGCGCGGCCCGTAGACTGCGCCAGCTCGGACGCGGCGTCCGGCCCGGGCTCGCTGCTTTCCGCCGCCAGATCCGTTTGCTCGCCCGAGCCGCGCGTCAGGCGCTCAAGGTCGTGCTTCAGGCGATCGAGTGGGAAGCGCGCAAACAGCGGTGAGGCCCGCTGCGCCAGTTGCGCCAGCGACGGCTCGGTTAAAAGTGCAAGCACCAGATGGCTGCTGCGAATCCGGGGCGGCCCGCCGGTACCGAGCGACGCGATCAGCCAGGCATGCTCGAACAGCAGCGGCAGATGGCGTGAAAACACGGGCGTGCGCGCGCTGCCGGTGGCAAAGCGCGCCACTTCGCGGCGCAGGTCGGCTTCGAGGCCGGTGAGGCTGATATCGCAGTGGCGCGCGATTGCGGCCAGGTCGCTGCCCGGCTGCTCGATCAGGCCGAGAAACAGATGCTCGACGTCGACTTCGTACTGGCCCAGTCCGACGCAGATGCTGGCGGCGCGCGTGGCCGCCGCGCGGGTCGTGTCGTTGAGCTTCGAGATCAGCGTCTTGAGGTTGATGTCCATCGTGCCTCCTGGTCGGGTGGGGTCGCGGCCCTGGCAGGCCGGACGGTACGGTTGACGTCGTAGTGCAGCGACGACGGTTGCAGCACGGCGTTGAAGTTGATCGTCTCGTCCTGGCCGCACAGCGCCAGACGAGCGTGGATGACAAACTGCAGCCGGTTGACGTCGCCCGCATCCGGCGCAAACATGGCGCGCACGCCGGACAGGCGCGGCTCGTGAAACGCGAGCGCCTCTTCGATGCTGGCGCAGACGGCGTCGCGATCGAGGCTGCTGGTCAGGCAAAAACCGGCGAAGTCGATCAGGCCGTAATTGAGCAGCGACACGCGCGCATGCGGGTAGCCGGCCAGATGGGCGGGATCGAGCGCGAGGCGGGTATTGAGCAAGGCTTCGAGGTCGCGCGCGATGCTGTCCTTGACCCGTTCGATGCCGAGCGCGCCGGGCGCAAGATCGCGGCGTTCGTCCATGAGGCGGTCGAGCAGGCCAGGCGTGCAGCCTTTCATGGTGTCTCCGAGGGGGGGTAATTACAGAAAACACGCGGCGGCGCGTGGCCGCCGCGTGGCAAGCGGCGGGCGCCGCTCAGACGATCTTGTTGGCCGCCAGGTCCCAGCCGCCCGAGGTGTTGCCGCCGGCGCCGCCGGTCACCTTTTGCTGGGTGTATTTCCACTTGATCTTCGAGAACTTCAGGCCCACCGCTTCGTGGATGATGCTGCCTTCGGCAACGCTTGGCTGGACACCGCCGATCAGCACGTTTTCAAGCTCGATCTCGAAGTACTTGATGCGCTCGCCCTGGCCATCGGCGCGCATGAATTCCAGCTTGGCCTTGGGGATGGTTTTGCCTGCCGAGCAGGTTTGCAACAGGATGGGCGAAGCCAGGTCGGCGAGCTTGGTCAGCGCGATTTCCTGGTGCTCGCAGCGCTCGGCGGTGTGACCGCCGCCGGTGGATGCCGTGGCCGACCGGGGCTGGCTCACGCCCCAGTTCACCGAGGTGCACTCGATCCAGTCCTTGTGCCGGTCATCCTGCGACTCGCCTTTGATCCCGTCGATCTGCAGGTACACGTCAATTGCCATGTTCTACTCCAAGTGTGATTGAAACGTCGGTTGAATAACAAGTTGGTTACAGCAGTCAGTTCTTGGTCGATTGCGGCAACTCCGCGACCAAACGGAGCGAAACGGACAGCTCGTCGAGCTGGAAATGCGGTCGCAGGAAGGACACGGCGCGGTACACGCCGGGCCGGCCCGGCACCTCGGACACCTGCACGCTGGCTTCGCGCAGCGGGAACTGCGCTTTCTGGTCCTGGCTCGCGTTATCGTCGAGCAGGACGTACTGCGTCAGCCAGCGGTTCAGGTAATCCTCGACATTGGACGCTGCCGCGAAGCTGCCGATCTTGTCGCGCATCATGGATTTCATGTAATGCGCTATACGCGACACAGCAAAGATGTATTGAAGTTGCGACGACAGCACCGCATTCGCATTGGCCGCCTCGTTGTTGTACTTGCGCGCCTTCTGCGCCGACTGCGCCCCAAAAAAAGCGGCGTACGAGGTGTTCTTGCAGTGCACGAGCGAGATGAAGCCCAGGTCCGACATTTCCTTCTCGCGACGGTCCGTGATCGCCACTTCGGTCGGGCACTTCAGCGCCACCTCGCCCTCGTCGGTCTTGAACGTGTGGGTCGGCAGGTTTTCGACCAGCCCACCGCCCTCGACGCCGCGGATCGCCGCGCACCAGCCGTAATCCTCGAACGCGCGCGTCAGGCGAGCGCCGAACGCATACGCCGCGTTGCACCACAGGTAGCGCGAATGGTCGCTGCCGTCGACGTCCTCGACGTAATTGAAGCCTTCGGTGGTCATGCCGTCAGCCGGGTGGTACGGCAGCCGGCCCAGGAAGCGCGGCAGCGTCAGGCCGACGTAGCGCGCGTCTTCCGATTCCCGGAATGCCTTCCACTTCGCGTATTCGGCGGTGTCGAACACCTTGGCCAGGTCGCGCGGCTTGCCCAGGTCGCCGAAGCTTTCGACGCCGAACAACTCGGGACTGGAGGACGTGATGAACGGCGCGTGGCTGGCGGCAGCCACATGCGACATCTGCTCGAGAAAATAGATGTCTTCGGGCTGGCGCGTGATCTCGAAGTCGCCGATCAGCGTGCCATACGGCGCCCCGCCGAAGGTACCGAATTCTTCTTCGTAGATTTTCTTGAACATCGTGCTCTGATCGAACTCCATGGCCGACTGGAAGTCTTTCACCAGCTCGCGCTTGGACGCATTGAGCATGCGGATCTGCAGGTTCGCGCCCGTCGTGCTGTTTTTGACCAGGTATTGCAGACCCGTCCAGCTTCGCTCGAGCTTTTGAAATTCGGGCGCGTGCATCACGCTGGATAACTGGTCGGAGATCATGCGATCGAGCTCCGCCAGCCGGGCGTCGATCGTGGCCGACAGGTTCGACGACATCACCATCGTGCCCTGCATGACCTGGCTGACCAGCTCCGAGATCAGGTCGCGCGCCCGCACATGCTCGCTGCTGGACGTGGCCACGCGGCTCTGTTCGACGATCTGGTCGAGCAGCGACGCATCCAGTTCGGGGGCGCCCGGCTGTGCACCCGTTGATTCGAGGACTGCGGCCATCTCAACCCTCCTTGCCGGTGTCGCCCTGCTGCTTGCGCAGGCTGTCGAGCTTTTCGGTGTTGCCCAGCACGTCGGTCAGGATGTCTTCGAGCTTGTCGTTCCCGGCCAGCTTGTTGCGCAAATCGGCCAGCTTGGTGCGCGCCTCGAGCAGCCTGGCCAACGGCGCCACCTGGCGCACCACCGACTCGGGCCGAAAATCCGCCATCTCGCGAAACTGCAGCTGCACGTCGAACTCGCCACCTTCCGGCGACAGGTGGTTGTCCACCTTGAAGCTCGCCACCGGCGCCACGCCCCCGAGCACCTCGTCGAAATTGCTGGCATCGACATTGACGAATGTGCGGTCCTTCAGGCGTTTCTTGTCGACCTGGGGATCGGTCCCGAAATCGCCGACCACACCGACCACGAACGGCAGCTCCTTGTTTTCGGTTGCGTCGCCGATCTCGACGTCATACGTCATCTGCACGCGCGGCGGGCGCACTTTCTGCAACCGTTTTTGTACGCTTTCGTTCTTGGCCATGTCGACTCCAGTGGGGAAATGGGATGGCCGGCGTGGCCGGCCACTGGTAAGGAATGCCGCGTTATTTCAGGACGTCGAACGGGCTGCCGCCCGCAGCAGCAGGTGCAGGCCGCGACGGCGCCGCCGCCGTCTGGGTGGCGGGCTTGCGCACCGGCGCGCGCGCGGCCGGTCGCGTACTGACCAGCACTTCTTCGCCCAGACTGGTGCGCAGCAGCTTGGCCAGGTCCTGCGCCTCGCTGCGCACCGACCCCTGCAGATTGTTCTTGCGGGTCAGGTCGGCCAGCGCCTTGCTGGCCACGCGCAGGCCGCTGACGGCCAGGATGCTGTAGGCCAGCGTGTCGTTGGGGTCGCGCGCCAGGGCTTCCTGGGCATGGCTGATTGCCTCGCCATACTGGCTGGCGTCGAAACGGATCTGGGCCATGCGCACCCAGGGTTTCTTGTCGACGGGATGGGCCACGCTGGCCGATTTGAGCAATGCGATCGCTTTTTCGGGCTGGCGCGAAGCCAGCGCCGCATCGGCCTGCACGTAGATGTTCCCGGACACGGCGGCGCGCGGGGCGTCCGCGCCCGTGCCCGTACTCGTACCGTCAGTGGCGCACCCGGCCAGGACGGCAACGCCGATCAGCATGGGTAACAGTCGTTGGCGAATCATGTTCGGCTCCGGTGGGTAAACAAGCCACCATTATTCGCATCGGCATTTCCACGAAGTTGCGCACGGTCAACGGCAAGCGGATTCAGCAAGCAGGTGTGGGATCGATGCGCGAACGGGCGACGCCTTGCGCTGGCGCAGCGTATGCGGGCGGGAAACGGATTCAATCCAACGCTGGCGTTCAAGAAAATGCACAGGAGAACCGGATGACCCCAACCCACCGCTGCGCGCTGTCGATGCTCGCGTTCACGTTCACCGCCGCGCTGACCGGCTGCGGCAACGCCCCGCATGGTTCGTTCGCCAGTGCGGCGTTGGGCGCGGTGGGCCTGCGCAAAGCGGCCGGGCTGCCCGAATCGCAACAGCCGCCCCGTAACGTGCCATTGCGGTTGCACGCAGCCACACGCCTGAACGTCAACGAGCGCGGCCAGCCGCTGGCGCTCGCGGTGCGCCTCTACAAACTGCGCCAGAAGGATGCCTTCGAAGAAGCGCCCTACGCCGCCTTCCTCGACCCGCAACAGGAGCGCGAGCGGCTCGGCGCCGACCTGCTCGATGTCCGCGAAATCATGCTGGTGCCGGGGCAACGCTACGAAGTGACCGAGAAGGTGGCGCGCGAAGCCGGCCACGTCGGCATCGTGGCGCTGTTCCACAACCCGGCGGCCGGCCATTGGCGCACGACAGTCAGCAGCGCGGACGCCGAGCGCAACGGCGTGAATATCGGTCTGCATGCCTGTGCAATGAGTGTGGCCGGTGGCGCCGTCAGCGGCGCGAGTACGCTGGGGTCTGTGCGCTGTCAATAAACGTCGAAAACTTTCCTGCAAGCTAAACATTTTCGAACACAAGCGAGGCCGACGTGAGCATGCCATCCAAGGTCTTATGGGACGAAGGATTGTTCCTGCGGCCCCAGCATTTCCAGCAGCAGGAGCGCTACCACGATGCGCGCCTGAACCAGACCGCGTGCGCGCTGCATCCGTATTGCTGGGGCGTGCGCAGGATGACGATCGACCTGGACGCGCTCAGGAACGACGTGCTGCGCATCGAAGAACTCTCGCTGATGTTCCCCGAGGGCGAGGTGTACCGGGCGCCCGATGGCGACATCCTGCCGCCCCAGGTGCGCCTGGCCGACCTGCCGCCCGATCTGCAGACCGTCACGTACCACGCCGCCCTGCCGGCGCTGCGCGCGCATGGCGAGAACTGCGAGAACAGCGCCGGCCCCGGCGACGGCGTGCACGAGCTGGAAGATGCACTGCGCTTTTCCCGCCACGAACGCGAAACGTCTGACCTGTACAGCAGCGCCGCCGAAGCCCCGGTCACGTATCTGCGCAAGACGCTGCGGCTGGTGGCCGACGGCGACGCGCTCGAAGCTTACGAGAGCTTTCCGCTGCTGCGCCTGCGCCGCGTGGCCACCGGCGGCTTCGAGCCCGATCCCGGCTTCATGCCACCAAGCCTGTCGATCGACGCGGTGGCCGGCCCGGGCATGGGCCTGCACGGGGCGCTGGCGCGGCTGATGGAAAAGCTGCTGGCCAAGGTGACCGCGCTGTATGGCGACCTGCGCGAGCCAAGCCGCAACGTGGTCGAGATCCGCGGCGGTGACGTGTCGTCGTTCTGGCTGCTGCACACGGCCAGCGCTGGCTATGCGGCGCTGGCCCATTACCTGCACCACCGCGAGCTGCATCCCGAGCGCCTGTACGGCGCGCTGCTGCACCTGGCCGGTGGGCTGATGACCTATTCGCGCAGCTACCGGCTGGACGACCTGCCGGCGTATGTCCACGCCGATCCGGGCCCGCCGTTCGCGCGCCTGGACGGCATCATCCGCGACCTCCTCGACACCGTGATCTCGTCGCGCTACTTCACCATCGCGCTGCGCCACGACCGGCCGTCGTACTACCAGGGCGCGCTCGATTCGGGCCGCATTACCCCGCAGACCACGCTGTACCTTGCCGTGGCCGCCGACATGCCGGCGCTGCGCCTGGTCGAAACCGTGCCGCTGCAATTCAAGATCGGTGCGCCCGAAGATGTCGACCGCTGCGTGCTGTCGGCGCTGCCGGGCGTCAGGCTGCTGCACGCGCCGCAGGTGCCCAGCGCGATTCCCGTGCGGCCCGACATGGTCTACTTCGTCCTCGACGTGCGCGGGGCGCTGTACGAGGCCATGCTCAAGGCGCAGGCGATGTCGGTGTACGTCCCCAACGGGCTGCGCGAACTGCGGCTCGAACTGATCGCGGTGTCGGCATGAGCGCGTTCATCGAGCGCCGCGCCGCGCCCAAAGGCGATACGGGTGAGCGCGCCATCCGCACGCAACGCCTCAGCGACATCATGTACGAGGGCTTCTACGCGCTGTTCCTGCTCAAGACCGGGTGCGGGCCGCAGGACAAGGTCGCGTTTGCCGACAACATGACGAGCTTTCTGATGGACGTCGACCGCAACGCCAAGGCGCTCGGGATCGCGGCCGACGACATCCTGGCCGCCAAGTACGCATTCTGCTCGGCGGTCGACGAAATCATCCTGCGCTCGACCTTCGACGTGCGCGACGCGTGGGAGACCCGGCCCCTCCAGCTGCGGGTATTCGGCGATCAGCTCGCGGGCGAGCATTTCTTCCACCGGCTCGAGGACCTGCGCGCACGCGGGGCGCAGCAGGTCGAGGCGCTCGAGGTCTTCCACATGTGCCTGCTGCTGGGTTTCGAGGGCCGCTATGCGCTCGATGGCAAGGACAAGCTCGATTACCTGGTGGCGCGCCTGGGCGACGAGATCGCCCGCATGCGCGGCCGCACGCGGGGCTTCGCGCCGCATGCCGAGCGGCCGGACCAGGTGGTCAACCGGGTGCGCAGCGACCTGTCGCTGTGGGTGCTGGGGGCCGTGTTTACGGTGGCCGGGCTGGGCGCGTACGTGGGCTTCCGGACCGTGCTGGGCAACGACACCGGCTATGCGCTGGCGCATTACAACGATCTGGTGACGCTGCCGCCGAAGGCGGCGAATGTGACGATTACATTGCCGTGAAGCGTTGACGTGTACCGTTGACGGCCCCGGCAGAGGCCGGGGCGCTTTACTGGAGCACCTTGAACTCGATGCGCCGGTTGCGCGCCTTCCCTTCCGGCGTGCGGTTGTCCGCCACCGGCCGGTCGGGCCCCTCGCCCGATACCGCGATCGAGTCGGCCGCAATGCCCTGGGCCACCACATACGCCTTGACCGCTTCGGCCCGCGCCTGGCTCAGTGACAGGTTGCCGGCGCGCGAACCGGCGTTGTCGGTGTGACCGATGACGCCGACCTTGACGCCCTTGATCTTGCGCAGCGCGACGGTCATCCCGTCCAGCACGGCGATGCCGGTGGGCGTGAGCGTGGCCTTGCCCGATTCGAATTCGATGATGCGGTCGGCCAGCGCCGCATCGAGCACCACCTGCTGCGACACCTGCACCCGCAAGCCGTTGTTGACCGTGTAGGTGGGATTCAGGCTCGCCGCGATGTCGCCTGCGATCTTCTGACGCTGCTCCTCGCTGGCCACGTCGCCGCGCAGGCTGACGCTGTTGCCGTCGATGTGTAGCTGGCCGCCTTTCACCAGGCGCAGGTTGGGACCGATCAGCCGGCCGACATACGTGTTCCAGTTGGCGGGCGTGGACACGGTGCCGACCGACAGCTGGTCGACCACGCGCGCGGCGCCGTAGACGCCGCGCAGGCGTTCCAGCAGCGCCGCCCTGGTCGCCTCGTCGGCCACGGTGCCGGTCACCAGCACCGGGACGTCGGTCTGGGCTTGGGCCGTGGCTGCGCCGTGCTGCAGGCCCGCCAGGCACAGCATGACGATCAGTGTGCGAAGTATCACGTCAGGCTCCGATGAAGGTTGTCATGAACAGCGTGCGCGCCAGCGCCAGCGGCAGATCGGGCTGGGCCAGCTGGCTCGCCAGCGCGCGCACGTCGGGCTCGAGCTGCAGCTGCTCGTCGATCCAGGCCGTGTGCTGCAGGCGTACCTGCAGGTCGGCGCCCACCAGCGGATCGATCATGGCGCGCAGCGTGTCGGCCAGCGCGGCGCAAAAGCCCACCACCAGCACCGGTCGGCCGTCCTGGTGCGTGATGAACAGCGCCAGGTCGAATCCGGCGCGCCGCAGGAATGGCGCGATCAGTCCGAGCCAGAACGCCGCCACCGGATAGCGCGCCGCCGGGTCGGCCGGCAGCGGCAGCACGAGGCTCTTGTCGAGCGTGCGGGGCGGGCTGCGCATCACGGGCTGCAGCAAGAGGCCAAGCGCCAGCACCAGCCGCGCGACACCGCAGTCGTCCAGCAGCGCGTCGAGCGAACCCACCGTGCCGGCATCGATCCAGGCCGTGCAGGCGCCAACATCCCCCAGGCCAATCGCGCTGTCGGCGATCGCCTGCAACGACGCCGTGGGATCGGCATCTGCCAGCACGTTCGGGCAGATCTCCTGCAAAAACGTCCACAGCGGGGCAAAAGCGACGGGACAGTGCGCCACGAATGCGGCCGGATCGGCCACCATCAGCGTGCGCGTGGCCAGGAACGGAAAGCGCCGCCCCGACTGGTCGCGGCTGGCCAGCAGATGCCCGGCCACCGCGTGGTGGCGCGCCGGGCCGACGAGGGCGAAGCTCACCGGCGCCATGACGTCGTAGTGCACGCGCCAGCGCGCATCGGACGGCAGCAAAGTCATCACCTGCGCCAGCCAGGCGTCGAGCATGCCGATCGTGGCCGGTTCGTGCGCCAGCTTGACGAAGTCGGCGCGCGCAGGCAGCTTGCCGAAGTAACCGATCCGGTCGGCGCGCATCACTGGCCTCCCGTACTGGCCAGTGCAGGCGCCGCCGGCGCCGCCGCATCGAAGCGGCCAACGATCGCCGGCGGCAGACGCATGCCACGGAAACCCTGGCCCTGCGCCTGCCCGCCCCCGCCCGCCTGCGGACTGCTGACGATCTTCAGGTCCACCGCCACCGTCACATTGCTGCCGCTCCAGCGCAGCTCGAACACGCCGTCGTCCTTCTTCGTGCGCTGCGCCGACTCAAACAGGCGCTGCAGGCCGAACTGGCCCGGCTGGTTGAACAATTCCACCGTGCGGCCATCGAATGTGACGGCCGATACGCGCGCACCCGATACGCCCTGCGGCCCCGGATGCACCATATTGCTCCAGCTGGCCGGGGTGTTGCGGTAACGGAGTTGCTGGCCATCGATCTCCAGCGTGTATTCGAGCGTGCCGGGCGCCGTAAGCGGCAACACCTGGAACACGGTCTGCGCCGCCGTGCCGGCCGCCACGCCGTTGTTCGACAGCGGCGCGATCCAGGCCGGAAACGCGGCCACCCCCTGCGGCGCGAGCGAGATGCCGATGTCGGCCCAGGTGCGCGCGGCCAGCACATCGCCGCGCCGCACCACGAGCGGGCCCATGGCCGTGCCCACGAATTTGGCCACCGCGCCGTCGGGCCCGAAGACCTGGCCGATCTCGCCTGGTGTGGCCTCGATGCTGGCGCCTTGCGCGAACGGATACTTGGCCGCCAGCGTGCGCGTGAACGGCTCGACGACCTGCGCCTGCCAGGTCTTGTTGATCTCGGCCTCGGACGGCAGCACGATCATGGCGAAGGTCTGCGTCAGCGGCCGCACGAGCAGTGGCCGCAGCGCGCTTTTCTGGCTCTCGCTCATCCCGGTGAGCATCTGCTCATCGACGTAGCGCAGCGCCTCGGCCAGTTCCGAGCCGGTCCCTTCGAGCGTCTGCTGCATGAACTGCTTGGCGCCCGGCCCCGGGTCGCCCTGGTTCTTCAGCGTATTCAAGCGCGTGCGCAGGCGCGACAGCGCATCGAGGTAGCCCGTCATCAGCGATGCCTCCTTCTCCTTGGCACCGACGAGGCGCGCCACGCCGGCAAATTCGCGGCCGATCGGGCCCGCGCTTCGCGGCCCGCCGGTCAATTCGGCCGGGTCGATGGCATCGGCCAGCGTGCGTGCGTCGGACGGCGCCCGGCGCAGGATCTTCTGCTTGATCCATTCGGCGACGCCGCGTTCGGTCTTGCTCGCGGGCTGGCGCAACCCGCCCGGATTGTCCCACGCGGTCTCTTCATGGATCGTGCGCAGCAGCCGGGCGATGGGCGACGTCTGCGGGTCGCCCAGGCGATTCATCGCCTGCACGCTGGCGTCGAAGCCGCGCAGGTCGGTAATCGCCACGCCCTGCACGAACTTGACCCACTCGCGTGCATAGTCGGCCTTGTACAGATCGATCAGCGCCTTCTGGATCTGCTCGGGGCTGCCCTCGAGCGTCAGGTCGTCGCGCGCCGTGGTCTTGAGCACCCAGTCGACGGTATTGAGTTCGCGGTTCGAGGCTTCGCGGATCGCGCCCAGCACGAACTTGTCCCACGCCGCGCGCGTGAATGCGCCGCTGACCGCATGGCTGCCGGCCACCAGGGCGCTATCCTGTTCGCCGACGATGCGCGCCACCGTCACCGCCGGGAAGCGCGTGGCGGCGCGCGTGCGGATATCGGCGTACACGCGCTCGCGCGCCGGCGTGCCGCGCACCACGCGGCGCAGGTGCTCGCGGGTGGTGTCGAGCAGGCCCAGCTTGAGCGTCATCTGCGGCCAGGCCGGGTCATCGATGTTGGCCAGGTGGAAGCTGAGCAGGCGTTCGGCGCTGCGGATCATCTGCTCGCGCGGCATCGCGCCGCGGTGCGCTTCCAGCCAGCCGCGCCAGTAGCGCGTGAGCTGGTCATTCAGGTGCCCCGGCTCGGCGTGGGCTTTATCGCCCAGCATCAGGTAAGTCTTGAGCGCGTTGTAGGCGTCGCCCACGCTGGTGGGCGACGCATCCTGGTAAGGCTGGCCGGGCCGGGCCGCCGGCGTGGCCGCCTGGCGCGCCGGATCGAGGCTCGCCGCATTGTTGTTCACTTCCGTCAGCATGGTCTCGAGCGCGCCCGTCACCGGTTCGACCATCACCGCGCGCACGCCGGCGAAGTATTCGTCGCGCAGCTTGCGCGACAGCTGCCCGCCCTGGTACAGGCCGAAGCCCAGCGCCCACGGCTTGTCCTGGCTGTAGCCATCGAGCAGCTCGATGCGGTCCTGCAGAATGTCGAGCGCTTCGAGCCGCGACTGCAGGTCGATGCGGCCGGCCTGCAGCTTGGTCACTTTGTCGAGGTCGGCCTGCACATTGGCCACCAGCTGGCGGTTACCCATATAGGCCCAGGACCAGCCGCCCATCGCGCAGCCCAGCAGGATCGTGGCCGCGAAGAACACACCCAGCTTCCAGCGCGCCGCCGCCGGGTGCGTGTAGCGCCTGACCAGGTCGCGGTCAGCGAAGATCACCTTGCGAAACAGGTCCAGCAAAAAGTAGCCCGACTGCCCGGCTGCCGGCTCGGCCACCGCGCCTTCACGATTGCCCAGCGCCAGATCGAAGCGGCTGGCCACGCGCTGGCTCGACAGGTCCTGCACGCTGCCTTCCTGCAGCGCGCTGGTAAAGTAAAAGCCGCGAAACACGGGCTTGAACTGGTACGTGTTTTCATCGAACAGCGTGGCCAGAAAGGCGCGCAGCGGCGTCCTGATCGCCGCAAATTCGAGGGGAAACGTGAACACGCCGGGGCGCATCAGGGTGCTGCGGTTGGCGCCCATGCCGGCCAGGCTCATCTCTTTCAGGCCATCGACGAGCGCCTCGAACTCGTCGTCGAAGAAGGCCAGCACATCCTGCGGCGCGCTGCGGCGGTTGTAGCGCAGCGTCGCGCCCCAGATGCGCTCGCGCTCGGCCTGTTCGCTGCCATGGAAAAAGTCCACGAAACCGGCCACCAGGTCGACCTTCGTGAACACGACATACACAGGCGGATGCACGCCCAGGCGCTCGGTCAGCTCCTGCATGCGGGTGCGCAGGTTCTTGGCCAGTTCGTGCGATGCGGTGGCCGGGCCGGCCATCAGCTCGGCCACGCTGACGGCGATCAGGATGCCGTTGACCGGCGCACGGTGGCGATGGCGGCGCAGCAGGTCGAGAAAACCGAACCACTCGTCGCGGTCGTCTTCCTGGACCGAGTAGCGCCCGGCCGTGTCGAGCAGGATGCCATCGGTAGTGAAGAACCAGTCGCAATTGCGGGTGCCGCCCACGCCCTGCACGGCCTTGTTGCCGGGGATCGGAAACGTCAGTCCCGAGCGCACGATGGCGCTGCTCTTGCCCGCCGCCGGGTTGCCGATCACCATATACCACGGCAGTTCATACAGCGCCGCGGCGCCGCGTGTCAGGCCCAGCTTGGACGTCTTGATGGTGCTGACCGCATCGAGCAGATTCTTGCGCAGCACGGCGACGTCGCCCTTGCCGTTGTCGTCCATCCCATCGTCTGGGGCGTGACCACCGCCCTCGCCCTCGGCCATGGCCGACGCCAGCCGGGCGCCTTCGCGCGCGCGCCAGGCGCGCCGGATCATCCAGCCGGCGCCCCAGCAGCCAAGCAGGGCCAGGCCCACGATGGCGGCCCAGACGATGGCGATGTCCAGCGCCACGGCGCCAAGCACCAGCAGCGCCGCGACGGCAACCACGCCGATCAGGATCAGCATGCGGCTGCTGGTCAGGAAGTTCCAGAATCGCGCCATGGCGGGGCCCAGGTCCGTTGAAAAAAGAGTCTCACAGGAAATGCTCGCACGCGCATGGCTGCCGCCGCTTGAGCGGGCGCAACACGGTGGACTTGGTGCAACGCCCGCTCAGCGCCGCATCACCCCGCGCAGGCGCAGCTCGGTGTGGCCAAAATCCATCATCTTCCAGCGCCCACCCCAGGTCAGGCCGAGCGATTCAGCCACCTGTCCGTAGGCCTGGTAACCGCGCATCGCCCACGGGTCTTTTTCGGAAATCACCAGCTTGCCGTCGCGCAGGAACGCGCAGTCGCCCGCCAGGCCGTACTGGTGCCAGCTCTGGAACGCGCGCGCATTGGTGACGTTGCTGCCACTGGCCGCCAGCGCATCCTGGCGCGCCGGGCTGCGGTAGCCTTCGAGCAGCGCCATCTCGTAGCCGTGCTGCTCCTTCATGATTTTGAAGGCCAACAGCAGGCGCGCACTGAAGTCGGGGTGCAGCAAGCCCCAGTTGCGGCTCGCGCCCACCAGCATCGGCCGTATCAGCTCGACTTCGGCGGTCGTAAACACATCGGGCGGCAGCGCCACCGGCGGCGCCAGTTGTTCGCCGGCCAGCAGCGCCGCCACCTGTTCATCCGGCATGGCGGCGCTGCCCTGATACACGGGCAGCATGGCGGGATTGCTCAGCGCCAGCGCCAGCAGCGACGGAATCAGGATCACCGGCGCGACAATGGCGAACACCACCCGATGCCGGCGCAGGAAGCGCAGCAGGCGCTCGCGCAGCGTGAGTGCGGCCGCATCGCGCGCGGCACCCAGCGCCCGCCCGCCCGCGTGCCCCCAGGCGCTGGCATGCCGCACCAGCGCGCGCAGGCGGCCGATGCCGCGTGTTGCCAATGCGCGACCTGTCGGGAACACGGCCAGCCAGATCAGGCCAGATGCGCCACAAACGTACAGAAGCGCGATAAAGATCAGCATCGGTACCTCCAGGATTGTTTCTAATCGGAACTGGAAAAACCCCATCTTAGGAGTGCTGCCGTGCGTTCATCAGACGAACATCAAGCGAACCCCACGCAACCACATCTGCGGCCCGATCTGATGTCATCGGCGCGGCACGGCGGCAACGAAGACAGCATTCTCGCCAGGCTCGAACGCGAGCCGGCGCGCCGCACCGCGCCCGGCGGCACGGGCGTGCGGGTGGCCTGGTATGGCGGCGCCGTGCTGGTCGCGCTGGGGTTGACGGGCGCCCTGGCCTGGCTGGCGGCGGGGCAGGACAGCCCGCACAGGGTCGAGCCGGCGCACGCGGCGATGGCGGCGCGTGCAATCGTGGCCGACGAACCTGCTGCGCCGCTGGTGGCGGCCGTGATCGTCGACGCTGCGCCGGCACTGGCGCCAGTGGCAACGCCCGTGTCAGCGCCAGTGACAACGCCAGCACCCGCGGTCAGCACAGCGCATGGCCTGCATGGTCTGCCACCGCCGGTGCCGCCGCTGCGCCTGTTGCGGCCAGCAGACGGGGCGCGAGTGCCCGTCAAGCCCACGCGCACGGCTTCAATGCCCGAGCGCGGCACGGCCAAGACCCTGGCCGCAGCGCCGGCCCCGCTCCAGGCGCGCGCAAACGTACCGCGCCAGGCGGCGCGGCCAGCGAAACATGCCGGACCGGCACGTGCGGCCGAACCGCCCGACAGCGATGTCGCCCTGATCTCGGCCGTCATCTATCACGCCAATGGCCACGCCCTGCCCGACCCGGAGATGAACCCGGATCGCTGTGCCGGCGACGCCTGTGGTCCACGGCCAACGCGCTAGCACCGCGCGGAGTGATCGCGCCGAAACTGCTGGATTCCCCGTCCGCCCGAGCTTATACTGTACATAAGAACAGTAACGCGGGTGGTCATGATCAGGTTGTTGGAAAACGAGTTTTATTATCTGGACAACTTTCAGCGCGTTCTCGACTGGATCGGCGAACGCTATGCCGACCTGCTCGACGCGCAGGAGCACGCGTTCCTGGCCGCCTTCCCAGCCCTGCCGCATGCGGCGCGCGCGCTGTTCGTGCGCATGGTCATGCGAAAAGGCACGCTGTTTCGCGCCAGTAAACTCCGCTACGCCGAGATCGGCTGCCCGGTCGAGGCGGCCGGCCACTTGCTCGGCACCGGCTGGATCGAGGCCGATCCCGAACTCTCGCTCGACGAACTGTTCGACCTGCTGTCCAAGCCCGAAGTCGCCGAGGCCTTCCCGCACCTGCGCCAGAAAAGCGCGCGCAAGGGCGACCTGCTCGAAGCCTTGCGGGCCGACTGCGCCGACCCTCGCCGTTTTTCGGGCTGGTATGGCGACTGTCCCGACGTCGCGTGGCGCATCCACGTCAAGCCCCTGTGCGACCGCCTGCGCCTGGTCTTCTTTGGCAACCTGCGCCAGGGCTGGACCGACTTCGTGCTGTCCGACCTGGGCCTGTTCCGCTACGAGCAGGTCGACATCTCGCCGGCTTCGCGCGGTTTCCGCCAGCGCGCCGACATCGACCATTACATCCTGCTGCATGCATGCCGCGAACGCTTTGCTGCCGGCGAGGCCGTCGAGGATGTCGTGCGTGACCTGCCCGAGCATGCGTTCGACAACGACTGGCTGGCCAGCCGGCGTGAAAAGCTCGTGTTCCAGATCGGCCAGCACTACGAAAAGCAGAAAGACTGGGATGGCGCGTTTGCCGCCTATGCCCGCTGCCGCTACCCCGGCGCACGGGGCCGCGCCATCCGGGTCCTTGAAAAACACGAACGCTTCGACGATGCCTGGGCCCTGCTGACCGAGGCTCAGGCCACCCCGGAGAACGACGCCGAACGCCAGCACCTGGCCCGCATCGCGCCGCGCCTGGCGCGCCGCCTTGGCCACGCGCGCCTGGGCCGGCTGCCGAAAACCGAGGTGCAGCGCATCGACCTGTGCCTGGCGCCACCGAACGGCGAGCGCTGGGTCGAGGGTGCGGTGCGCGACCATCTGGCGCAAGAACAGGCGCCCGTGTTCTACGTCGAAAACGCGCTGGCCAATACGCTGTTTGGCCTGTTGTGCTGGCGCGCCATCTTTGCTGCGATCCCCGGCGCCTTCTTCCACCCGTTCCATCGCGGGCCGGCCGACCTGTACAGCGCTGATTTTTACGCGCGCCGCCTGGCCGAATTTTCCGCCTGCTTCGACGAACTCGATTCCGGCGCCTACCGCGACACCATCCGCGCGACCTACCGCGACAAGGCCGGCCTGCAGTCGCCGTTCGTGCACTGGGACGGCATCAGCCTCGAGCTGGTCGAACTGGCGCTGGACTGCATCCCGGCCGCGCACCTGCGCAAGTGGTGCGAGCGGATCCTGGCCGACGTGCGCGAAAACCGCACAGGCTTTCCCGACCTGATCCAGTTCTTCCCCCTCGAAAATCGCTACACGATGATCGAAGTGAAAGGCCCGGGCGACCGCCTGCAGGACAACCAGCAGCGCTGGATCGAGTACTGCGCCGCGCATGCGATGCCGGTGGCCGTCTGCTACCTTGTCTGGGATCTGGCGCCCGAGATGGCGGCCTGATTTGACCGGCACCACGCAACCCGCCTACACGATCGCCGTGCGCGCGCTGTGCGAGTTCACCGCCAAGGCCGGTGACCTCGACCTGCGCTTCACGCCCTCGCCCAGTGCGCAGGAAGGCATCGCCGGCCACGCCGTCGTCGCCGCACGCCGGGGCGACGGTTACCGCGCCGAGTTGCCGCTGTCGGGCGAATGGAATGGCTTGCGCGTACGCGGCCGCGCCGACGGCTACGACGAAAACGAAAACCTGATCGAAGAGATCAAAACCCACCGCGGCCGCCCCGAGTCCATCCCCGACAACCACCGCCACCTGCACTGGGCGCAGGTGCGCGTGTATGGCCACCTGCTGTGCCAGGAGCGCGGCCTGGACGCCGTCAACCTGGCCCTCGTCTATTACGACATCGGCAGCGGCGTCGAAACCGTGCTGCGCGAGCAGCGCGACAGCGCCTGGCTGGAGACCCATTTTGCGGGCCTGTGCGAACGCTTCTCCAGCTGGGCTGCGCAAGAAAGCGCGCACCGCGCCGCGCGCAACGATGCGTTGACGCACCTGCGTTTTCCGCATGCCGACTTCCGGCCCGGCCAGCGCCACCTGGCCGAGAGCATCTACCGCGCCAACACCAGCGGGCGCTGCCTGCTCGCGCAAGCGCCAACCGGTATCGGCAAGACGGTCGGCAGCCTGTTCCCGACGTTGAAGGCCATGCCGCAGCAAGGTATCGACAAGGTATTCTTTTTGGCCGCGAAGACGCCGGGCCGGCGCCTGGCGCTCGATGGCGCCGCCAAACTGTGCGGTGCATCGGGAACAAAAGCGGCAACCCCGCTGCGCGTACTGGAACTGACCGCGCGCGACAAGGCCTGCGAGCATCCGGATAAAGCGTGCCATGGCGAGGCCTGCCCGCTGGCGCGCGGCTTCTATGACCGTCTGCCTGCCGCGCGCGCCGCTGCGGCAGAAGTGCTGGTGCTGGACCGCGAAGCGCTGCGCACGGTCGCCCTCGAACACGACGTCTGTCCGTACTACCTGGGCAGCGAGATGACGCGCTGGGTCGACATGATCGTGGGCGACTACAACTATTATTTCGACGGCGGCGCGATGCTGTACGCGCTCGCCCAGGCCAACGGCTGGAAGGCCAGCGTGCTGGTCGACGAAGCGCACAACCTGGTCAACCGTGCGCGCTCGATGTACAGCGCCGAGATCGACCGCGAGCTGCTGCGCGCCGCGCGCGCCGTCGCGCCACCCGCGGTCAAGAAAGCGCTCGAGCGCGTCGGGCGCGCCTGGACCAATGTCGACAAGGGCGCGCCCGCACCGTACCAGTTGCTCGAGTCGATGCCGGCGAAACTGGTCGACGCGCTGCAGGACGCGTCCAGCACCATCAACGAACACCTGGCCGCGTTTCCCGGTCCGCTCGACCCTGACCTGCAGCGCTTCCACTTCGACGCGCTGCAATTTGCGCGACTGGCCGAGTCGTTCGGGCCGCATTCGCTGGTGGACCTCTCGCGCGACGCCGACCGCCCTACCTTGCGCGATTCGACCATCTGCATCCGCAACGTAGTGCCAGCGCCGTTTCTCGGTCCGCGCTTTGCCGCATCGCATTCGAGCACGCTGTTCTCCGGCACGCTCGGCACCTGGCAATACTGCACCGACACGCTCGGCCTGCCGGCCGACACGGCCTGGGTCGAGGTGGATTCGCCGTTCACGGCCAGCCAGCTGGACGTGCATGTCGCCAAAGGCATTTCGACCCGCTATCAGGCACGCGCCGCGTCGGTGCAGCCGATCGCGGAACTGATCGCCCGCCAGTTCCACGAACGTCCCGGCAACTACCTGGCCTTCTTCAGCAGCTTCGATTACATGGACCAGGTGGCGGGCGCGCTGGCCCGGCTGGACCCGGGCGTGACGGCCTGGCGCCAGGAACGCCGCATGAGCGAGACCGCGCGCCAGGGCTTCATCGACCGCTTCGCCATCGGTGGCGCGGGCGTGGGCTTTGCGGTGCTGGGCGGCGCGTTCGGCGAAGGGGTCGACCTGCCGGGCGAGCGCCTGATCGGTGCGTTTGTCGCTACGCTCGGCCTGCCGCAGGTGAACCCCGTCAACGAGCAGCTGCGCGAACGAATGCAGACGCTGTTTGGCGCCGGTTACGACTACACGTACCTGTACCCCGGTATCCAGAAAGTGGTGCAGGCGGCCGGCCGCGTGATCCGCACCGAGCAGGATCGCGGCGTGGTGTGGCTGATCGACGACCGCTTTGCCCAACCGGGCATCCGCGCGTTGATGCCGGCCTGGTGGGAGCTGGGCGCGCACAACTCGCGCTGAAGGTCTACGCCAGCAGCTCGCGGATGCGCTGATAGCCACTGCGGCTGATAGGCAGCTTGACGCCGCTTTTCAGCACGGCGCAGTGATTGTCCTTGCTGACCGGTTCGATGCGCGCGATCGCGCCCAGATTGACGATGTGCGAACGGTGGATGCGCACGAAGACGGCGGAATCGAGCTGCGCCTCGAGTTCGGCCAGGCTGCCAAGCTTGAGGTACTGCCTGCCGTCCGCGCAGACCGCGACATAATCGTCCTGCGCCTCGATGTAATCCACGCTCGCTGTTGGCACCACGTGCACGCGGGCGCCGTCGCGAATCAGGATGCGTTCGAGCGGCGTGTGGCGCGCCGCTGCTTCCTTGACCACGGCCTCGATCTGCGCCGGCTGGGGCGTGCGCAGGCGCGCCTGCGCCAGCGCTTCGCCAAGACGTGCGCGTGAAAACGGCTTGAGCAGGTAGTCGATCGCATGCACCTCGAACGCGCGCAGCGCGAACTGATCGTAGGCTGTGGCGAAGATGTAGTGCGGCTTGCTTCCGGCTAGTTCGACCACCTCGAAGCCGTCGAGCTTGGGCATCTGGATGTCGAGGAAAACCAGTTGAGGGTCGAGCTCCGCGATGGCCTTGACTGCCTCGAAGCCATTGGCGCATTCGCCGACGATCTCGACGTCGGCATGCGTCGTCAGGTATTCGCGCAGCACGGCGCGCGCCAGGTGTTCATCGTCAACGATCAGAACCCGCATGCTGTCAGTCTCCCATGTCTGCGGGCAGGATCAGGTCCACCCGAAATGTTGCGCCGTCGCGCGTCGCGTGCACGCTCGCATCGATGCCATACGCGGCGTGCAGGCGCTGGCGCACGTTCGCCAGGCCAACGCCACCGCCCTTGCCGGCCGACCCACCGTCCGGATCGACGTCGTTCTCGACCCGCAGCTTCAATTGCGAGCCGGCGCGCACCGCATGCACGCGCACGACGCCGCCCTGCGGCAGCTGGCCGATGCCGTGCTTGACCGCGTTCTCCACCAGCGGCTGCAGAATCATCGGCGGCAGCAGGCAACGCGCCGCGTCATCTGCCATCTCGCACGCGAACACCAGGCGCGGGCCGAAACGCACCTGCTCGATCGCCAGGAAGCGCTGCGTCAGTTCGACTTCGTCCGACAGCAGAACCTTGCGGTGCGCCTCGAGTCCCAGCGTATGGCGAAAGAAGCCGGCCAGCTGCAAGGTCATGTCGCGCGCGGCGTCGGCATCGATGCTGGTGAGCGCGCTGATCGAATTGAGACTGTTGAACAAGAAGTGCGGGTCGATCTGCGTGCGCAGCATGCGCAGTTCGGCGTCCTGCGCGAGCAGCTTCAGTTCGAGTTCGCGCGTTTCCAGCCGGCGCGCGCGTTCGAACTCCAGCGCCAGATAATGCGCGCACGCCGTCATCCCGTACAGCAGCACGCCAACGCCGAACATCACCGCGGCGACCGGTGGTGAGAGCTGCACGCCGCCCATCGACGGCGCCAACCAGCGCCAGAATGCCGCCCATGCCACCGCCGCCGCACACCACAGCAAGGCCGCGCTGGCGGCCGTGACAAAGAACACGACCAGCACCGAGCGCAGCGACTTCTTTGCCAGCGGATAGGCGCGGCACAGGTAGTAGCTCGAAAAGCCGCACACGCTCGCATACACCAGCATCAGCGGCAGCGCGAACAGCAGGCTGGCCGGGATGCCGGCGCCGGTGGCCGCGTTCAGCAGGCCCGCAAGCATCAGCCCCAGCATCAGCCAGGCCGCCAGGTACAGCGCGGCGCTGCGCCCCGCCCAGAACATCCGGCCCATCAGTTGCGGATTTCCACACCGCCCATGATGGCGTAGCCGCGAATGACGAGGCGCTTGCTGCCATCGGGCGGCGCGATGGTCTTTTCTTCGAAGCCGCCCAGGATCGGCGTGCCAAGCAGGATCACGGTCCAGTCGGGCGGACACTTGATGGTCACGCCGCCCCAGAACGCAAACACGTTGATCACCGCCTCGCCACGGATCGAGGCGCTGCGCATATCGAGTTCGCAGCCGCCCATGACGGCCGTGATTTCACCGCCGCGAAAATCCTGCGTGGCCACACGGCGCTCGTAGCCGCCCAGGATCGCCGTGATGTCGACGGTTTCGCCGCTGCCCGTATCATCGAGCATCCCGGCACCATGATGGGCCACGCCGCTGCCCGGCATGCCGCGGCTGCGCAGCGCTTTGGCAACGAGAAAACCGCCCAGGCCAATCAGGATCAGCGGCCACAAGGTGCGCACGCTGAAGTCGATGATATCCAGCCGGTCGAGCATCATCAGGATGCCCACGCCAACCAGCGCCGCGCCGAGCAGCGTGCCACCCTGGCTGCGCGTGTCGCACAGCTTGACTGTACCGACGATCACGAACAGCATCGGCCAGAACGAGACCGCGCGGTGCATGTCGACCAGGCCGAAGTTATCGAGCAGGAACAGGAGGCCCATGCCGATGACCAGCACACCAAGCACGACCTGCCCCGTCACGCCCCTTGGCAGGCGATCATTTTTCATGGCGGCTCACCTTCTGGTTATTCAGAAAACGGCGTGCGATGAACGGGTCGAGCACCAGTTTGATGCCCCACATCAGGATGAACAGCGGCCAGCTGTTACGGAACGTCAGGCCGAACGCATTTTCGAGCACCGCAAACAGCCACAAGCCGGTAAACACCGTCCACAAGCCGTTGCCGAATTCCTTGGGACTCGGGTAGCCGATGGTCTGGCTGATACCGACGGCGACCAGCAGCAGCGGCGCGTAGTGCCAGTAGTCTTCGGCGTTGATGTAGTACAGGCGATCGAGCAGCACGACGGCGCCAACGACGATGAGCAGCAAGCCCCAGACGATTTGCTTGCGCCAGCGGTAGGATTCTTCGGATTGCATGGTGCGGACCTCCTTGTGATCGAATAGGGATCACCATAACAAGGGTCGGCACGGTGGGGAAAGTAGTTTTCGGCGAATGGCGAATCCGTACCGGCGAACGGCGAATCGACGCCCGTGACAAACATACAGGCGAAAAAAAACCCGCCGTAAAGGCGGGTTCGGTCTGCAGCGCACATGCTATCAGGCAGCGCTGGCGGCTTCCTGGCGCTTGATCAGGCCTTTTGGCACGTTGCGGTACTTGGCGCGTGCTTCGGCCTGGCGTACGGCTTCACGTGCGATATTGGTACGCTTAATCTCGATGCGTTCTGCCTTGCCGCGATGTTGGGCGATGTGCTTGCTTCCGATTCTCTTGGTCATAACGGTCTCCTTGGTTGAACTATGCGCCGCGTCCTTGACAGGACGTCGACGCGAAAACGTGTGCGAAGGCTAGTTGCCGGTTGGGGCGATCTTGAGCGCCGCCGGGATCAACGTCGCCCAGCCAAGCTGGCGCCGGATTTCTTCTGGCGCCGGTGGCGGCTTCGGATCGCGCGAGCGGCGCGCGAGATATTCGCGCACCAGGTGCTTGGCTGGATGCTTGGCATCGTACATGGCAACCTCCGCTTCCTTGCTGCCCGGTGCAGGCACAAGGCCCGCACCGGTCATGAAATTGGTGCCGATCCTCGAGGCGACCGGCTAACCTGTTGAGGTGTCGGATGGCTGCGAATTACTTCGCGCGTTCCTCACTCAGACAGGAGCATCTTAACGGCTGCGCCCAGGATTCACCGTTAGATGCCGCACACTTTGGGCGTCAATACGGCTGAGCTCGACATCCCCATGCAAAAAGGGGGCCGCAGCCCCCTTCTCTTTTGCTGCATGCCGCGATCAGAACTTGTAGCGCAGATTCAGATAATACTGACGACCGCTGACGTCGAGCTTTTGCTGCTCTTCTTCGCTGTAGCGATACTGCGCACGCTTGGCGTTGGTCAGGTTGGTCGCGCTGAACGCGAGCTCCAGGTTGTCGGTGAAGTAGTAGTTGGCCGACAGCGCCAGCGTCGTCACTGCATCGGCGTACGTTGGCGCGGTTGGCATCGCCACGCCGTTGATGACGGTCAGGCCCTGGCTGTTGGCCGTTGGCGCCGGCGCCGTCGTGCTGTTGACGTATTCGCCGCGGTAGTTTGCGACCAGACGCGCCGACAGCTTGCGGTCTTCGTAGTACAGACCCAGATTGCCGGTCCATTCAGAGGCACCCACCATTGGCCGGCCATCGTCGACCTTCGTCTTGGCGCGGCTGATGTTCGACGTGAAGCCGAAGTTGGTCTGCCCGAACGGCTGCTCGTACTGCAGCTCGATGCCGTTGATCTTCGCGCCCTGCTGCGAGGCCGTGTTGATGAAGAAGGACTTGACGGTCTGGTCGCGCGGATCCTGCAGGTCGATCGTGGTGCTGCCCACCGCGCCCGTTTTCGGATAGCCGTCGATCGACGAATGGAACACGCTCAGCGCGACGATCGAGCGCGGTGCGAAGTACCACGACCACGACAGGTCGACGTTGTCGGCCGTTTGCGGTTCGAGGTCCGGATTCGGGCCCGTCACGCGGCAGCCATTGGCGTCGCAACCCGGCGTGCCGAAGCCGCTGCCCAGCAGGTTGTAGTTCTGGCGCCCGATCGTGCGGCTCACGCCAAAGCGCGCCAGCATGTCGTTACCCATGTCGTAACGCACGTTCAGGCTTGGCAGCCAGTTGTCGAAGGTGCGCTTGGTTGGCGTCTTGTAGTAAATGACGCCGGCCAGTGGATTGAACGGCGTGCCATCGTAGAACGGGGTCGCGTCGCCGGCATCGGTGATCGCGCCCGGATACGCGGCGCAGGTCACGGGCGCCTGGCCCGGTGCGACGCGCTGGCAGGCGCCAACGGGAATCGGCGTGGCGATATTGGCTTTTACTTCAGTGCGCGAAAAGCGCACGCCAACATTACCCGACCAGCGATCGCGTTCCAGGTTGGCCATCAGGTAGGCGGCGCTCTGGCGTTCCTGCATGTCGATCTCGGAACTCACGCGGCGCTCGAACGCGTCGCTCGTGACCTTGGTATTGCCCGCGATATAGTCCTTGATCGCTTCCGGCGTGTAGGTGAAGCCGGTGTTGTCCCAGCCGGCCGGACCGTCCAGGCCATTGCCAAAGTCGCCGGGGAACGCTTGCCAGCCGGTGCTTGGCGTGGGCGTATTGGACGTGACGCGACCCGTGACCGGGTCGAGCGTGATGCCATTGCGGAACGCCGGGCCGCGGCGCGCGCTGGTGCGCTTGTGATCCGAGAAGCGCACACCGCTTTCCAGCGACTGGAAGATGCCGCGGTCGACGCGGTATTCGGCGTCGAATTGCGCGCTCCATTCCTTGTCGACCGTGCGCACGCCCGAGGCGGCGCGGTCGACGATGGTGTAGCCGCTGCCGTCGGCGTTCAGGCCGGGCTGATTGCCGCCGGCGTTCTGGTACTGAACGAACGGGGCGTCATGCAGGCTGCCGAGCGCGTAAGAGATACCAGTGCCGTAGCGGGCCAGCGTCAGGCCCTGATCGAGTTCGGTCGTGCCCACGCCGCGCGTACTCGAGAGCAGCGTCTTGATCGTGAGGTCATCGTTGACGCGGTACTTGGCGTCCAGGTCGAGGAACGAGCTTCCGGCCTTGGCGCCATCGCGGTAGAAGCCTTCCGAGTTGCCGACGTACTGCGGCGTGGTCCCGTTCGGGAAGACGATATCGGCGGCCTTCAGTACCTTGAGCTGGTTGCCGTAGACGGTGGTTTCGTTGACGATGACCGGATTGCGGATCTGCGCAAATACCTGCTGACCGTTCGAATTCGTGTTGGCGGCAGCGGCGACGGTGCTGCCCAGCGGCGCGTTCTTCCCGAGCAGCATGGAGTAGATGGCGCTCGACGTCAGGCGGCCGTGGTTGTCGGCGTCCATCGATGAGTGAAAGCCCGTGAGCGTCACGTCGAGGTCGCGGTTCGGCTTGAACTGCAGCGACAGCATGCCCCCCTTGCGGTCACGCACCGATTCGACGAATTCCGAACTCATGGAGCCCGGCAGGCGCACACCGTTCAGATCCGCTGCCGAGTAGCCGGTGCCGGCGAGCGATGCATCGGTGATGCCTTTCATCGTGCTGGTGTTGATTACGTCCCAGCCGCTGTTGGTGCCGTACGCGAACCGCGAGACCGAATCGCGCCGCACGTAGCGCTTTTCGGCAAACAGCGCAGCCAGCACGCCGAAGGTGCCAGCCTCGTTCTTCCAGTTGACCGAGCCGTTCATGTCCGGCGCGTAGCGGCCCGGCAGGTCGGCGTAGCTGGCGCCCACGCTGATCACGCCCGACAGGTTCTCCTTGGCCGACAGGGGCTTACGCGTGGAGACGTTGATGGTGCCGGCCAGGCCGCCATCGACGATATTGGCCTGGGACGTCTTGTAGACGACAGCCTGCTGCAGCACGTGCGACGGCATCAGCGACAGGCTGGTCGAGCGCGAGCTCGAGCCCTGGTCGGCCACGTACCAGTCGGCGCTGCTGACGGCGTGGCCATTGAAGATGATCAGCGACATGTCCGGATTGGTGCCGCGCATCGAGACTTTTTCGGCCTCGTCATAGTCGGTGCGCACCGCCACGCCGGCCAGGCGCTGCAGCGAATCGGCCAGGTTCTTGTCCGGCATCTTGCCGACGTCTTCGGCCGTGATCACCTCGACGTTGGCCGACGCATCGCGCTTGACTGCCAGCGACCGGGCCAGCGAGGCGCGAATGCCCGTCACTTCCACGGTCTGTATCGGCACGGCGGCGGCGGTCTCCTGGTCCTGCGCTTGCGCCTGCGCCAGTACTGGCAACGTGGCAAGGCTCCAGACGGCCATCGATACGGCCGCGGCAAGCGGCTTCTGCTTGAACATCATCTCTCTCCTGGGAAGGGTGCGATTCTTGGTAAAGTAAGGCAAATTTTTAAATGCTTGTGGCGAGTATTGATGATGAATTGCCATGATGAATAATCACTTGTGTTCGCTTTCGTATAACTGGGAGGAATGCATGTTTCCGCCGGGTCGCTCAGGTTATGGGCACCTACGCAGAATTCATTATCCCCAGCGCACACGCCGGATTAGCGTGACACTTTCCCTTCTTCCGAGATGACCGCCATGCGCCTTGCCTGCCTGCTTCTTGCCAGCGCCGTCCTGACCGGCTGCGCCAGCCCCCCTGCCGCCACGCCGCCGATCCCGGGCGCGCCACCGCCACCCACGCCGCTGGCGGCCCTGCTGGACAAGCCGATCTACAAGATGACGCCGTTCGAGACCGGCCAGTACATTCCGCACATGCAGAGCGCGCAGCCCGACCTGCGCAAGCGCATCGCTGCGATCGGCCGCCAGAACATCGGCCAGCCGTATTCGCTGAACTTGCTGGGCGAGTTCCCGTTCGAGATCCATGACAGCTTGCCGATGTACAGTCTCGAACAAAGCGATTGCGTCGTCTTTGCGGAACACACGTATGCGATGGCGCTGTCGCAATCGTGGGAAGAATTCTTCTGGATGCTGCAGCGGATCCGCTACCGCGATGGCGTGATCGGCGTGGCCACGCGCAACCATTACACTGAGCTGGACTGGAACGTGGCCAACCGCTGGCTGGTCACCGATATCAGCGCCGACCTGGCCGGCCCGAACGGCCCCGGCTACGACATGCGGGTCGACCGCGCCCGTTTCCTGCGCACGCGTCACAACACGGTGCGCGACATCCCCGTCGAAACGAGCCGCCAGACCTACGTGCCGAAAGACGGCGTGGCGGCCATCCTCGACCGGTTGCAGGAAGGCGACTTCGTCAACGTGATCTCGACCCGCAACGGCGAGTACTGGGCCTCGCACGTGGGCCTGGTGGTTCTGGGGCCAAACGGCGAGCGGCACTTCCTGCATTCGTCGGCGCCGAAGGTGCGCGAAGAAACGTTCGCGTCGTACATGGCGCGGGTGGCTGGACGCGAAGCGGACAATGCGCGCGCCGGCAAGCCGGGCCAGATGCTGGCCGGCTTCAAGTTCCTGCGCCTGAACGAGACGATCACGGTGCCGCCAATGGCGCCGCAGCCGCGGCCTGGCCGGCCGGGCGCGTAATACATTGCTTTGCGTTCCCGGCTTGCCGGGCCGGGAACGTCACCCTCCTCCGCTTGAATCTTCATTCAAGAAATAGAGAATTAGAAATTTAATTCTCTGATTCTATTTCTATTTTCATCAAACCGTTTGAATAACGCTCCATCGCTACTATCCCTGAGCGCTGTTGAGTGATCTCAATCCCGTCATGCAGCCCGGGTCGGATAATCAACTCGCAAATAACGGGCCATTAAATTCGTGGTAATTCGATCCGTATCTCGGCGCAATTACGGCGCTTTTTTCTGGCATTTTCTCGAATCAATTTCTTGGAGTGCAGTGCGGCCTGACGGCTCCTCTGACTATAGCGTGGTGTCACATTAAAACTGGCAACGGCGTTCAACGTAGACGCCTCGCTTATTTTCAAACATCATTTTTTCCTTTCGGTCGGGTTATTTATTTTCGCATTCTTCTTATTCGCTTTTTGCCGTGCTGTTATTCAGTTGATTCAAAGTCAGTCACGCCTTTGATATCCAGGCAGTACAGCGGCAATAACACGCTGCTGCACGATCAGCCTGAGAAATTGCCGGTTTTGATTTACCTGTTGTTGCCACTGTCACTGTCGAGGAAACCATGCGAGACGAGATCAAATCAGTTCACCTGGAGCAGCTGTTGACCCGGCTGCGTGAGCGCCACGCCGTGATCGGCATTATTGGCCTTGGCTACGTCGGGCTGCCACTCGCGCTGCGCTATGCGGCCGAAGGCTTTCACGTACTGGGGATCGACATCGACGCCGCCAAGGTCGACCAGCTCAACCGGGGCGAGAGCTATATCGCCCACATCAAGGGGCAGACAATCGCTGCGGCGCGCGCCGCCGGCCTGGTCGCCAGCAGCGACTTTTCGCGCGTGGTCGAAGCCGATGCACTGATCATCTGCGTCCCCACGCCCCTCACCGCGTACCGCGAGCCCGATTTGTCGTACGTGATCGGCACCGTCGAGTCGCTACTGCCCCATATGCGCCCCGGGCAGTTGCTGTCACTTGAAAGCACCACCTATCCCGGCACCACCGAAGAAGAACTGCGGCCCCGCCTGGAAGCGCGCGGCCTGCGCGTCGGCCACGATGTGTTCCTCGTGTTCTCGCCCGAACGCGAAGACCCGGGCAATCCCGACTTCCACACCCGGACCATTCCCAAGATATGCGGCGGCTCCACCGACGCCTGCCTGGAAGCCGGCCTGGCCCTGTACCGGCAGGCGATCGACACCGTTGTCCCAGTCAGCTCGACCCGCGCGGCCGAGCTGACCAAACTGCTGGAAAACATTCACCGCGCCGTCAATATCGGGTTGGTCAACGAGATGAAAATCATCGCCGACCGCATGGACATCGACATCCACGAAGTCATCCGGGCCGCCGCCACCAAGCCATTCGGCTTCACCGCCTATTATCCTGGCCCGGGCCTGGGCGGGCACTGCATCCCGATCGACCCGTTCTATCTCACCTGGAAAGCGCGCCAGTTCGGGCTGCACACCCGCTTCATCGAGCTGGCCGGCGAGATCAACAGCGACATGCCGGCCTGGGTGATTGCCAAGGTGGCCGACGCGCTGAACAGCCGCAGCCGCGCCGTCATGGGCAGCCGCATCCTGGTGCTGGGTATCGCTTACAAGAAAGACGTGGAAGACATGCGCGAGTCACCCTCGGTGGCGCTGATGGAACTGCTGCGCGCGCGTGGCGCCGTGGTCGAGTATTCCGACCCGCATGTGCCGGTCTTCCCGCGCATGCGCGAGCACCACTTCGACCTGTCCAGCGTCGAACTCACACCAGCATCGCTCGCGTCCTACGACGTCGTGCTGCTGGCCACCGGCCACAGCGCCTTCGACTATGAACTCGTGCGCCAGAACGCCAGCCTGATCGTGGACACGCGCGGTGTATTCCCGAACCGCTCGCCCAACGTCGTGCAGGCTTGAGACCAGGGACAGAGCATGCAATCCATCGACCCGCGATCGCAGGACGAGACGTCGCGTAGCCTGATCAACAGCCGCATCCAGGCCGTTCTCGACCACGGCCAGACCATCATGGGGCCTGAAGTCGCCGAACTCGAGCAACGCCTGGCCGACTACACGGGCGCGCGCCATTGCATCACTGCGTCCTCTGGCACCACGGCACTGGCGATCGCCCTGATGGCGCTTGGCGTTGGGCCAGGTGACGACGTCATCACCACGTCGTTTGCCGCCAGTGCGGCGGCCAAAGCGATCGTGCTGGTCGGCGCCAGGCCCGTGTTCGCCGACATCGAACGCGCCACCTGCACGCTCGATCCGCAGCTGATCGGAGCAGCGATCACGCCGGCCACGCGCGCGGTCATCCCGGTCTCGCTGTACGGCCAGCCACCCGACATGGACGCCATCAACGGCGTCGCGGCCCGCCACGGGCTGGCCGTGATCGAAGACGGCGCACAGAGTTTTGGTGCAACCTACCGCGGGCGCCAGAGCGGCAATCTGTCCACGATCGGCTGCACGAGCTTTTTCCCGACCAACCCGCTCGGTTGCTATGGCGATGGCGGCGCCCTGTTCACGAACGACGATGCACTCGCCGGCGCGATGCGCAACATCCGCGTGCACCGTCAGGCGCGGCGTCATGCGCACAACCGCTTTGGCCACGACGCTTGCATGGAGACGCTCCAATGCGCGATCGTGCTGGCCAGGCTGGAACGATTCGATTGGGATATCAGGCAGCGCCGCCGCATCGCGGCTGCCTACGACGAGATGCTGCAGCCGCACTTGCCCGTCATTGGCTGCCGCTCCGACCGCACCAGCGCCTGTGCGGGGTATGCGGTGCTGGTCGGGCAGCGCGAGCAGGTGCGCGCCATCCTTGAGCATGCCGGCGTCCCGACTGCCGTGCACTACCCGGTGCCGGTCCACCGGCAACCTGCCTACGCCCGGCTGGCAGCCAATGCGTCGTGCCCCGTCGCTGACGCGATGGCAGCGTCTCTGCTGAGCTTGCCGATCGGACCGCACCTGGCGGCGGCAAATGTCCGTCACGCCGTCCAGTGTCTGCTGCACGCGACGGGGCCGCTGCAAGCGCGCAGCGTGGAATCGGTCGAGCTGCAGGGGTGATGCGACAACGATCGACCAGGTGGCGTCAGCGCATCTCTTCGACGAGCTTGAGTCCCTCGGCAAAGCGCCAGATACGGCGGATCTCGATCACATCGAAGTTTGCGGCGACGTTCGGCGGAAACGCGGCGTAGCGGGCGTTCAGGCGCACGAAGCGGCGCACGGCATCGTCCATGTCGGCGCGGCCGCTTGAGCGCACGATCGTGATCTCGTCGATACTGCCGTCGCTGCGCAGCGAGACGCTCACCAGGGGATCGATGCGTACGTCGCGCAGCGACAGGCGCGCGCCGCCGAGCACCGCGTTGCGCTCGAGTTTCTGGCGCACGCTGTCGACGTACAAACGCAGCGGCGCATCGCGCTCGCCGCCGTCGGCCACCACGCGGCGGTTGCCGGCTGGCCGGTCGCGCGGCAAGCCGGAGGCGTCCACATTCGGGATCGTGACCCCGCGCAGCAACTCGCGTGCGCGATTGCCGGGCAAGCCAGCCATGGCGCCCGGCCCCGCTTGCATGCCTGCCCCGCTGCCGGTGCCCACGCCAGCGCCAACGCCGTCCGTGCGCGCGGCGCCGCCGCCAGCGGCTGGTCCTGCGCCTGCCCCCGCAGCAGCAGCCGGTCCGGAAGCTTGTGCCTGCATGCGCTGCGCCGCCTGACGGGCCGCTTCTTCGGCAGCGCCCCGCGCCAGCCGCTCGGCATCCACGCGCGCCTGCTCGGCCGCTTGCTGGCGTGCGCGTTCCTCGGCGAGCCTGCGCTGCGCCAGGTCCTCGGCTCGCTGGCGTTCGGCTTGTTGGCGCGCCTGTTCCTCGGCCAACCTGCGCTGTGCGATGTCCTCGTTGCGCTGGCGCTCGGCCGCTTGCTCGCGTGCGCGCTCCTCGGTCAGCCTGCGCTGTGCCAGTTCCTCGCTGCGTTGCCGCTCAGCTGCTTCCTGCACCACGCGCTGCGCGGCATCCTCGGCGCGCTGGCGTGCCTGTAACTGGGCCTGCGCCAGGGCTTCCTGCGCCGCCGCTTCCTGCGCCGCGCGCTGTGCAGCCAGATCGCGCGCTGCGGCGGCCTGTTGGTCACGCTGCACCAACGCCTCCTGATCGCGCAGCGCTTGCTGCTGCTGCTGCACTTGCTGTTGCTGCTCCGCGAGCCTGCTTGCCTCGGCGGCGTTGCGTTGCGCCTCCACCTGTGCCTGTGCCAGCCGCACTTGCTCCTGCTCCCGCTGCAAGGCAAGCTCCTGCTGCAGTGCTTGTTCACGCTCTGCGCGCGCCGCCTCAGCATCCACGACAGATTCCGGGGGGATGGGTATCTCGCTGGCCGCCACCTCCTCGGGCGCCTCGAGCGGCTCGACAACTGTCGGCGGCGGACCCGCGTCAACCTCGGGTAACGGCACCGCAACAGCGAACTCGGATTCCGGGTTTGCTTCCATGGCAATCACGGGCGTTGCCACGTCACGCAGAACACGTTTGGGAGCGACTGGCGCCGGCCGACGCTGACGTGGCTTCGGCGCCGCTGCAATCTCCGCAACCGGCAGCGGCGGCGGCGGCAGATCGACCAGCCGCAAGCCGCGCGCAGGCGCCGGCGCTGGGGGGACAGCGGCGACGGGCAGCGCAGGCGGCGGCAGGACAGGTATTGGGACTGTTGGCGTCGGCACAGCCGCGATGGTTGGCGCAGGCTCAGGTACCGGCAGAGGAAGAGGCGCTGGCGCGAGCACAATGCTGAGCGGTCCCCCACCTCCGGCATCGCCGCCCGGCACGCCGAACTGCAGCGACAATAGCAAGGCATGCAGCAGCACCGAAATGGCAATACCGCCAACCAGGCGCCGGTTGCTGCGGGCGTGGCCGGCCTGGCGCGTGCTGGCGGTCGCAGGATGCATGGCGTCGTTGGGAGGTATTGTCAGGCTTGCATCTTAGCGTTAACGCGGCCGTATGGCGATCACGCCGCCTTGCCGGGCGTCCGGCTATTCGACGTGCCCGGCATACCACCCACCAGCGCCGCCAGGCTGGTGCGTGCCTGCCACCACGGCGTGCCTTCCAGTGTCTGACTGCAGCTCGGACATTCCTCGAATGGATTGCAATCGTGGTCAAGCGCCACGTAATTCACGCCAATCACCGTCTTGCCCTGGTAGCTGTCCACCCGACCCGAACCCGACTTGGCGCCCGGCCTGGCTGAACCGCCAGCCGCGGCAGAGGTGGAAGTCGATGCAGAAGCCGATGCAGCATCGATCCACTTGGCAAACGGCTCGGTGGCGACACCATCGGCCACATACCAACGGCGGCGGGTGGGATTCCAGCGGGCGCCGAGCGCCTTGGCGGCATCCTTTTCGGCATAGGGGACGGTGAGAAAAACCATGTGCGAACTGCTCCGGGATCGATGTGCTTGCGGATTGCTATTCTACCGCGCTGGGCTGAGCGCCGGACCGAGCCAGGGACGCCATCCAGCACGACATTCAAGGTTCCTTCTGGCGCCGCGCCCAGGCGGCGTCGCTGTCGCGCTGCTCGCGCCGGTCCTTGCGCCATGTATACAACAGGTTGCCGACGGTGCTCAGCAAGGCGCTGAACATGGCGATCAGTGCGCCGATATCTGTCAGCGTCAAGTCGGTGGCCAGTCTGGCCAGGTTGGCGTCCATCAGACGCTGCAGTGTTTCAATCATCATCGTGTCTCCCCTCTTCTTGCGGCGATACCTGCACCGGCAAGCCCACGCCTACCCTGCGCTACATCAATGTGATGCATGAAAGTATAGGAAAACTATACCACAGCAGTAAAGAAAAGCTATACTTCAATGTATAGATTTCCTTTACCATACGAACATGGACCTTCAAACAATGATTGCTAACTGGGTGAAAGAAGCGCGCACCGCGGCCGGCTTGTCTGGCACGGCGCTGGGCGCCCGTCTTGCGCTCGAACTCGGGACCGACCGTGGCCATACCAAGGCCAATATCTCTCACTGGGAAAATGAAAAGCACAGCCCTAACCTGAAGCAGTTGCTGGCGATTTCCCGGGTCACGGGCTGCCGCCTGCCGGCCGACATTCTGGCGCCGCTGGGCGGTGGCCCGGCACATGACGGCGGCGCCCTGCCCGGCTTGCCCGGACTGCCCGGCTTGCCCAACCTACTTCGCGTGGTGGCCGAAGGCGATGACGATGGCTTCGTGCCCATTCCCATGGTCAAGCTGCGCCTGTCAGCGGGCATCACCGGGTACCAGGCCGAGCCGGAAGCGCGCGATGGCGGCACGCTCGGCATGCGCCGCACCTGGCTGGAACGCAACCAGTACAGTCCCTCGCATCTGATCGCGATCTACGTCAAGGGTGAAAGCATGGAACCGTCGCTGTACGCCGGCGACATCGTTGTCATCAACACGCTCGACACCAAGCCGGTCGCTGGCGCCGTGTTCGCGTTCAATGTTGAGGGCGAAGCCGTCGTCAAGCGCCTGGCGCGCGAGGCAGCCCAGTGGTGGCTCACCTCCGACAACCCTGACCAGCGCACCTACCACCGAAGGCTATGCCAGGGCGACGAGTGCATCGTGATCGGTCGTGTCGTGCGCAAGGAAAGCGACCGCATCTGACACGCATCGCCCGCTGTCAGGCGAACACCTGCGGCGCCCGTTCGAGGATACGGCGCAGCGCCGGATGGTGTACCCGGCGCTCGACGGTCACGGCATAGACCTGCTCGACAATGGCGTCGATCACGCCCACCGGCGTCAGCCCGTATTGCTCGCACAATGCGTCCGCAAGCACAGTGGGCGCCGCCATGAAGCCCGCACCGGCGCCGGCAAATGCGCCCAATAAAGCACCGTCATCGAACTCGCCGACCACGATCGGGCGCAGGCCCTGCGCCTCGAGCCAGGCCATCAGCTGGCTGTGCAGCGCCGCGCCCTGACCCGGCATCAAAAATGGCGCGCCTTTCAGGCGCTGCGGAAAATCGCCGGCCCAGCGCTGGCACACATCAGAGTGCGCCACAACCGTCACGGTGCTCGATCCGAGCAGATGACTGTGGCCACGCACGGCGCCGCCAGGCGGCAAACCCTGGTCCGAGATCAACAGGTCGAGGCGGTGCGCGCTGAGATCTTCCATCAGGTCGCCAAATTGTCCTTCGCGACAGACCAGGTGCATGGCGAGCCCTGCATCACGGGCAGGCTGCAGCAGCCGGAAGGCCATCGTCTTGGCGATCACATCGCACAGGCCCACCCGCAGTGTTTCGGTCTCGGTGAACAAGCCACGCCGCACCGCCTGCTCCAGTTCATTGCCGAGGCTGAAGATCTGGTCCGTATAGCGCAGGACGGTCTTGCCGGCTTCGGTCAGCACCAGCCCGCGCCCCTTCTTACGTAGAAGTTCCTCACCAAACTGGTCTTCCAGCAACTGCAATTGCGTACTGATCGCTTGCGCCGAGACGTGCAACTGCTCGGCCGCGCGCACGACACTGCCGGCCGTGGCGACTGCATGAAAGTACTGCAGGTGCTTGTAGTTCATTCGCCATTACCACCAAAAATATTGAGAATTACTCAAGATTATTCGATTTTACTTTAGCATTGCGCAACCGTATATTGGTGACTCAGTTCACATGAAGCGAGGAAGCAATGAGAAATTACCCAACCGACAGTCCCAAGGCCATGAGCCGCCTGCTGGCCCTGGCAATGATTGCCGACGGCCGCCTGGCGCCCCAGGAGCTCAAGACGCTGCATCGCAGCGGCGTACTCGAGGTGCTGGGCGTGAGCGAAGACACGTTCGACGATGCCGCCGGCGAGCTGACCCAGGATCTGCTGACTCACAGCACGAACCACGCTGCCGGCATGGTCGAAATCGAACCGGCCACGATCGATGCGTTGCTGGACGAAGTGCAGGATCCGGCGCTGCGCGCACTGGTGCTCAAGGGCATGCTCGAGATCGTGCGGGCCGACCAGATGATCGATCACCGCGAGCGTCGCCTGCTGCGCCGCGCGCTGGCGGCCTGGGGTGACGGGAGCGAGGCGCTCCCGGCGGCGGCGTGATGACCACGCCAATGGACACATACAAAGCGTGACCATGTCGGCATATTGGTCTTCGTGCTCCACACCACGCTCGGTATGGCTACACGGTACAAAGCTGTAGCTACCGAGAGTCGTTCCTGCTACGCATTGACGACAGCGCCGGCAATGCGATTGCTGCGGATGATGGCAGCGATACCTACGGATCCGATTTGCACTGCGTTGACTTCACCGACCTTATACGGCGTCTGTACGAATGACGTCGTCAATCGTGGCGCCGGCATCGATATCTTCGTGCCGCAAGATCAACACAACAACTACGCCGTCCGTCCACGCGATGGTGCGATCAGCATCACCGACCTGATAGGGTACAACGAGCCGATGTCCAACACAGCGTCATGTGTTTATCGATCAGCGATGGCATCTTTATCACGCAGGTCCCTAATTCACTAGCCAGTACGGCGCCACTGCACCTCCCTGTTTAGAAGCCCGTTGCTCCAACGACCTTCTCGCTCATCTGATCAAGATAACGCAATCGCTCGCCCGGGCTATGTGTTCCTGATTGTCACCATCTATCTGCCTGCCCGGATCTGCGCTTCGCTGCGCGCCGACAGGGCAATCTCTTACAAATCACTACGCTCTAACGCAAAGCTGTTGTTAATTCATTCTTTTCATCACAAAAACATCAAGCTGACAAAAAAGACATTGGATATCTTGTAAAAAAGTCTATAATTTTTCAATTTTTTTAAGATGCTTTTTGGATGGGACTTCGCGTTTGCTCCTTCATACGCGCTTCTTTCAGCCAAACCGGAGAATAAATTGGTATTGAAGATGAATGGCCACATTGCTGGCTACAGAATGCGACAGATGGGTGCCTCGATTGAAAACGATCTGGCTGAACAGGTGCCTCCAGTATTTCTGATGCGCGACCCCGCGCGGCAAGGTTGATCAATGCCGACTTGGTTAGCCTTACGTGCTGAGCGTCCAGCGTCCTACCGGAATACGATCGCGCTGGTCATCGCGTTTATTATTTTAGGATTCATCTATTTCAACCTGCTGCACGGGGATGCCGTCTTTCTAGGCAGTCACTATAAACCGCGCATCGACAGCTTCGTCATTATTACGCTTTCAGCGCTGTGCATGGTGTTCGCATCACTATTTGTTGGTGCGCCTCGTCTTCCTGAGCAACATCGGTATTCATTGAGCACGCTGCTGATATTGA
>Ga0265798_10001410_pt1 | contig 37497 bp, 24 predicted proteins | sample P3T30metagenome_FD_192430 | JGI IMG/M metagenome (GOLD analysis project Ga0265798, IMG submission 192430) | Plant litter microbial communities from East Loma Ridge, Irvine, California - P3 T30 | ecosystem: Environmental > Terrestrial > Plant litter > Unclassified | place: USA: California...
CCAGCAATGGTGGCTTTAGCCCGGGTGTTCACCTCTTCCCATTCCGAACAGAGTCGTTAAGCCCCGGTGCGCCTATGGTACTGCCTTCACCGGTGGGAGAGTCGGTCGCCGCCAACTTTATAACTCAAAGCCCTGCTTAGTATGCTTTAATCAGCAATTAGGCAGGGTTTTTTGTAAAATTATAGACAGCAATATTGGTTCTGTAGCTCAGCTGGTAGAGCAGTACACTTTTAATGTACGGGTCCTGGGTTCGAATCCCAGCGGAGCCACTAAAGACTAAAGGGCCATATCCTTTTTAGGATATGGCCCTTTAGTCTTTACTTACTTTCTGTCAGAAATATTTAAAGCTTATAGCCAGCCATGTGTTTAATTCATCTCTGCCCTGCCGATAACCATAGCTACGAGCGCACGTTTAGCACGGTCCATTTAACCTCTAATATTTACTCACTCAAATAGTGAAGTAGTTTAGTTAATCCGTGTATAGTTGCAGTTTGGAAAGGGTTTTGAACTGATTGGGAGTAAGATAGCCGAGGGCGGAATAGCGACGCTCGGCGTTGCAATAAGCGAGGTAATGATTGATTGCTAGGTGTGCTTCGCTCAGGTTGGCGACGCCGTCGTTAAGCAACTCGGTTTTAAGTCGAGCCCAAAACGATTCGGTGTGGGCGTTATCAAAGCAGCTACCACAATGGCATGCCTTGTGCCGGGCCACTAAAGCCTTAAAGTTGGTTGCCAAGTACTGGCTGCCATAGTCGTAATGGATGACCAGCCCGAACGCTGGCTGGCGCAGGGCCTCCTGGCCAAGTCTTTAAGTATGGATTCGCGCGTGTCCCAACCCATGACGTTGCGCGCGTAAAGGTCGGGACCGGTGGTCAGGTAGAGCCAACCGCCACCCTATAGGGGCAAATAGGTTATGTCGCGGGGCCGCTGTTAGAGGCAGTCTGTTACGACATGGCTGCCGGTGCCACGGTACACATGTCGGTACCGACAGACTTACGGGCCGACTTCCTTCTAACCTGCGTTCCATTGCCTACAACCTGCACAGTAATGCCGTGAAATACTACGCTGCTGACTGACAGGCTCAGCTGGGTGCGGGTAGGCCAGCGCGGTAACGCTGGCCGTGCAAGACAATGGCCTGCTGTCGCCTCTACTCCGGGCCCAGTCGTAGCGCTCCTCTTTAGTTCTGACCATTCGCTGAGCCAAGCCCTCGTCCAGCGCTCGTCAGTCGATGCCTACCTAACCAAGCTCTTAACTCGCAAAAAAGCAGGGCGTCTTGCAACAACATTTTCCCGAAATAGCAGCCAATTATCCAGGTGTTGTTAGCAGCGGTGAACCGGAGCCGATGTTGAAATAAAGAAGATTTTGGGCAAGGTTGATAGCGGTATTCTTTTCGCTTGACCTCACAAGGTTGTTCGGCCTGGGCAGGTAGGAGTGTCACTAAATTGGCTGGCTCACCAAGCCGCTTGGCGGAGTTTATCAAGCTGCACTACTCGGATAGTGTTGGGCGAGAGCTCAATGAAGCCACTTTGCCGAAACTCACTAAGCGTGCGTATCAGTGATTCGGACGCCATGCCGACCAGGGACGCCATATCATCGCGGGAGAGGTGAATGTCGTCAGTGGGTCCTTCTTCGTGCAAGCGGACCAATACGTCCGCCACCCGCCGCCGGATAGAGCTGTAAGCCATTTCCAGTAGCTGCTGCTCGCGCTCGCTCACGCGCCCGGCTAGCAGGCAAATGAACTGCTGGCTCACGCTGCGGTTGCGCAGCAGGAGCTGCGTGAAGTCATCCTGCGGAATGTAAATCAACTCCGAATCATCTACAGCCACGGCTGAGTCGCGGTGCGGCGTGCGCTCCAGCAACGTGAGGTAGCCGAAGAACTCGCCGGGGCCGTAGAGGCCGGTTATCAGCTCTTTGCCGCCAGCAGTGGTTTTCAAGGTTTTGATGCGCCCGGCCTGCACAAAGTAGACCCTGGTGGCCTCATCGCCCTCTAGGTACACATCTTGCCGCTTGCGCAGGAGGTGAGGCTTGCGGTCGAGCGAGAGGCCGGCTAGGCCACCCGTGGCCTGGGCATCGGCCAAAAATTCCCCTAGGCCATCGGCGCGGAGGTCATAATGAGGCTTGAGGTGCGCGAAGCGGTGCAGTCGGCTCGCCACCGCCCGCAGCAGCGTGGCTTGATCGAAGGGCTTAGTGAGGTAGTCGTCGGCGCCCAGTTACATACCCCGGCGAAGGTCGGTAAGCTCGGTTTTAGCCGTAAGGAAGATAAAGGGTACGCCCGCGAGCTGGGGGTTTTGGGTGAACATAGCGAGTACGCCGTAGCCGTCGAGCATGGGCATCATAATGTCGCACAGCACTAAGTCGGGCCGGGTGGCCAGCGCCAGCGCGATGCCTACGCGGCCGTTTTCGGCGGGCTGCACGGCATAGCCCGCAAGGCCCAGTATCTCGGCGGTATTATCGCGGATATCCTCATCATCTTCAATTAGTAATATCGTTTTCATAAGGAACGGTAATGGTCACCGTAGTGCCTTCGTTGAGGGCGCTTTGCAAGGCAATGCTGCCGCCCATTAGCTCGAGGTAGCGGGCAATGATGTAGAGTCCCAGCCCCGTGCCGGGAATAGTCGTCACGTTGCGCGCCCGAAAAAACCGCTCAAATAAGTGAGTTTGGTCTTCGGCTGAAATACCTATCCCGTGGTCGGCTACCGACAGCGTGAGCAACTGCTCGTGACAGGCGGCACGCACCGTAACGATAGTGCCCGCGCCCGAGTACTTAAGGGCGTTGGACAGCAGGTTGACCACGACTTTGCGCAGCAGCGAGGCGTCGAGCTGCACCGGCTCCGGGCAGTTGAGCTGCCAGTCGATGGTTTGACCCGGCTTCACGAGGCTTTGCACGTCGCTCAGGGCTTCGGGTAACAGGGCAGTTAGGTCGAGGCGCGTGGGGCGAGCCGCCATCCGGCCTTCTTCGAGGCGTCCCACAGAAAGAAACTCCTCTAGTATGTCGTTGAGTTTCTGCGCTGAGGACCGGATGCGCTGCACGTGCTTGAGGCGTTCGGGCTGCTGCGCGCTGCTGGGGTAGCTGCCGATGAGGTCGGCCGACGTGAGCACGGCCGTGAGCGGCGTGCGAAACTCGTGCGAGGCCATGCTCACGAAACGTGATTTTAACTCACCTAATTCCTGCTCGGCAGCCAGGGCCTGGGTTAGCTCGGCGGTGCGCTTTTCGAGCTGCTGCAGGGTCACGAGCAGCGCGTGGGTGCGGTCGGCCACCTGTTGCTCGAGGTCGGCATTGAGGCGCGCTACGTGCTGGTGCTGAGCCAGCAGCTCCTGTTCGGCCGCCTTCTTGAGGGAAATATCCAGGATGTACGCTACCAGATACAGCTCGTCGTCGAGGTGAAAATAGCTCAGGCTGACTTCGACCGGAAACACGGTGCCGTCTTGGCGCTGGCCGAGCAGGGCGCGATGGCCGCCCATGCTGCGCACCTGCGGATGGGCATTAAAGTTTTCGCGCAGCTGCTCGTGGTGTCGGCCGGCTGCGTTGGGCACCAGCACTTCGATTTGTTGACCTAGGAGTGCCTCTGGCTCGTAGCCAAAGAACTGCCCAGCCAGCTGGTTGGCCGATACGATGCTGCCCGGCCGGTCGCAGACGATGATGCCGATGGTAGCATTGGTCACCACGGCCTCGAAGCGCCGCACGCTGTGGGCCAGTTCGCGCTCGGCCTGCTGCAAGCGACCCTGGGCGCTGAGGCGAACCAGGAGCAACTGCCGGCTTTCGGCCTCGAAATAAGCGAGTTCGAGGTAGCCGCGCAGTGCTTCGCCGGTTTGGTGGCGAATATTGGCTTGCACCTGCACGTGGCCTTCGTGCTGCGCGCGGTCGCACAGGGCCTGCCACTGCGCGCCGGTCCAGGGCGGGCTGCGCAGCGAGTGGTCGGGGTCGGCCAAAAACTCGGCTTCCGACGCGTAGCCCAGCAAACGCACCCCCGCCGGATTTACTTGCGTGAACCACCCTAGGGCCAGGTCATAGAGGCCCACCAGGTCGGGACCCTGCGTGTAGAACAGGTTGGCCAGGGCCTCGGGGTAGGGAAAGGTGGCCATATTCGGGGAAGGTAGGCACGGCAGCCTACGCTTGATAGCAAAGGGCTGGTGGCTTAATTGAGAAAATGCCTATAAACGAGGACCTGACATCTGTCAGGCGGCTACCTGACGGACGTCATACCCGTGTCTGAAGCGGCCCGGTAGCTTTGCCATCAGCCAATCGGCCTCGCTTTCATGTCTCCTCCCGACACCTCATCAGCACTTTTTTCCAGCGCTATTGTGCTACTAGTGCTGCTGCCGCCGGCCGATTCGGCCGCGGCTCAGGCCTTCGTACGGAGTGCGCTGCACACGCTGCAAGAGCAGCTGGGGACAGCTATTCGGGTGTTGCGCGTCGATGAGGCTACCCACCCCGATGTCGTGCGCAGCTTTCACGGCCGGGGCCTGCCCGCCTGGGTGCTGATGCGGCATGGCGTGGAGTTGTGGCGGCAGCCCGGCCTGCCTATTGACCCTGATGCGATAGCCATGATGCTGAGTAAGCTAGCTCAATCGCCTGCCCCATAAGTCTAGGTGGGCGGCTCCCAGCACGTTACACTTTCTACTAAACAAACTTCTTATATGCACAACGATTTGCAAGGCAAAACCGCACTGGTTACAGGCGCGGCTTCCGGCATTGGCCGGGCCGTGGCGCTGCTCTACGGCCAGTACGGCGCCAGCGTCATGGTGTCGGACATCGACGAAACCCAGGGCCAGCAGGTGGTGGCCGAGCTAACCGCTGCTGGGGCCAACGCGCAGTTTTTCAAGGCCGACGTGGGCGACCCCGCCCAGTGCCGCGAACTGGTGCAAGCCACCGTAGCAGCCTTCGCCACGCTCGACGTGGCTTGCAACAACGCTGGCATCACGGGCGAAATGAGCTTGACCGCCGACATGTCGCTTGAAGGCTGGCAGCGCATTATCAACGTCAATCTGAACAGCGTTTTCTTCTGCCTCAAGTACGAGCTGGAAGTGATGCTGAAGCAGGGCTACGGGTCGATAATCAACATGTCGTCTATTCTAGGGCAGGTGGGCACGCCCACGCTGGCGGGCTACGTCACGGCCAAGCACGGCGTGGTGGGCCTCACCAAAACGGCGGCTCAGGAATACGCCGCCCAGGGCATCGGCATCAACGCAGTGGGGCCGGCCTACATCGATACGCCGCTGCTGAGCGCGTTTTCGGCCGAAACCAAGGCCGGACTGGTGGCGCTGCACCCCATTGGGCGCCTAGGTCGGGCCGAGGAAGTGGCCGAGCTGGTCGTCTGGCTCAGCTCCGAAAAGTCCTCCTTCGTGACGGGCGCCTACTACCCCGTCGATGGCGGCTACCTGGCGCGCTAATCTGCTTTTTAACCTGCTTCCTACTCCCATGCAAACCCTCGAACCCGCCTTATTGCAGGTACTGCCCGTAGGCCACCTGGCGCCCCTAGGTGCCACTTCTACGCCGTTAGCCCCCGAGGTGCTGCAGCGCCTCGATGCCTACTGGCGGGCCGCCAAATACCTGTCGGTGAGCCAGATATACTTGCGCGACAACCCTTTGCTGCGCGAGCCGCTTCAGCTGGCGCACATCAAGAAGATGCTGCTGGGCCATTGGGGGACCACGCCGGGCCAGAACTTTATTTATACCCACCTCAACCGGGTTATCAGGCGCCACGACCTGAACATGCTGTACCTCTCGGGCCCCGGCCACGGTGGGCCGGCGGTGGTGGCGGGCACCTACCTGGAGGGCACCTACAGCGAGGTGTATCCCAACATCAGCCAGGACGAGGCAGGGCTGAAAAAGCTGTTCACGCAGTTCTCGCATCCCGGTGGTATTTCCAGCCACGCCTCGCCCCAAACGCGGGGCTCGCTGCACGAGGGCGGCGAATTGGGCTACTCGCTCAGCCACGCCTTCGGGGCGGTGTTCGATAATCCGTCGCTCATTGTGGCCTGCGTCATTGGCGATGGCGAGGCCGAAACTGGCCCGCTGGCCACGGCCTGGCACTCCAACAAATTCCTGAGCCCTGTCAGTGACGGGGCGGTGCTGCCCATTCTGCACCTCAATGGCTACAAGATTTCCAACCCTACGGTGCTGGCCCGCATTACGCATGAGGAGCTGGACCAGCTGCTACGCGGCTACGGCTGGACGCCCTACTACGTGGAGGGCCACGAGCCGGAGCTGATGCACCAGGCTATGGCCGCCGCGCTAGAAGAAATCGTGGGGAATATCCAAGAGATTCAAACCCAAGCCCGCGAGCACGGCGACCTCACCCGGCCCCGCTGGCCCATGCTCGTGCTGCGCTCGCCCAAGGGCTGGACCGGACCTAGGGAGATTGACGGCGTGCCCAACGAGGGTACTTTCCACTCGCATCAGGTGCCGCTGGCCGTGTCGGCTACCTCGCCGCCCGAGCACCTGGCGCAACTAGAAGCCTGACTCAGAAGCTACAAGCCCGAAGAGCTATTCGACGCCGCCGGCCGCCTGCGGCCCGAGCTGGCCGAGCTAGCGCCCCTAGGTGACCACCGCATGGGCGCCAACCCCAATGCCAACGGGGGCCTGCTGCTGCGCGACCTGCGCCTGCCCGACTACAGCGACTACGCCGTGGACGTGCCCGCGCCGGGTGCCGTGGAGGCCAGCGACACGCAGGTGACCGGCCGCTTTCTGCGCGACGTGCTGCGCCTGAACGAAGCCCCGCGCACCTTCCGCGTCTTCGGCCCCGACGAAACAATGTCGAACAAGCTGGAAGCCGTGTTTGAAGCCACCGACCGGCAGTGGAACGCCGCCACAGCCGACAACGACGAGTTTTTGGCCCGCAGCGGCGGCGTGCTCGAAATGCTGAGCGAGCACCAGTGCCAGGGCTGGCTCGAAGGCTACTTGCTCACCGGGCGCCACGGCGTGTTCAACTGCTACGAGGCGTTTGTGCACATCGTCGATTCGATGTTCAACCAGCACGCCAAGTGGCTGAAGCTAACCCGCGAGATACCCTGGCGCCGGCCGCTGGCTTCGCTCAACTATCTGCTCACGAGCACCGTGTGGCGGCAAGACCACAACGGCTTCACGCACCAGGACCCCGGTTTCATCGACCACGTTATCAACAAGAAAGCCAGTGTGGTGCGCGTGTACCTGCCGCCCGATGCCAACTGCTTGCTCTCGGTGATGGACCACTGCCTGCGCAGCCGTCACTACGTAAACGTGGTGGTGGCCGGCAAGCACCCCGCCCCGCAGTGGCTGAGCCTCGACGCAGCCCGCACCCACTGCGCCGAGGGCATCGGCCTCTGGCCCTGGGCCAGCACCGACGCCGGCCAGGAGCCCGATGCTGTGCTCGCCTGCTGCGGCGACGTGCCCACCCTCGAAACCCTGGCCGCCGCCAGCATCCTGCGCGAGCACCTACCCGACCTCAAAATCCGGGTCGTCAATGTCGTGGATTTGCTCAAGCTGGAACGCCACACCGAGCACCCCCACGGCCTGAACGACGCCGACTACGATGCCTTGTTTACCCGCGACAAGCCCGTCATTTTTGCCTTCCATGGTTACCCTTGGCTGGTGCACCGCCTCACCTACAACCGTGCGAATAACCAGCACATTCACGTGCGCGGCTACAAAGAGGAAGGCACCATCACGACGGCTTTCGACATGACGGTACTCAACGAGATGGACCGCTTTCACCTCGCCCTCGACGTACTCGACCGCGTGCCGCGCCTAGGCAATACCGGCGCCTACCTCAAGCAGCACCTCAAGGACAAGCTAGTGGAGCATAAGCGCTACATCGAGCAGCACGGCGAAGACATGCCAGAAATTCAGCAGTGGAAGTGGGTGGGGTAGTATGGCCCTGATGTAGGCGTCTCACTTTTCCTTATTGTGGCCAGCATGTCGGAAAAACACACGCACAGAAGAACAATGCCTTATGAGTTACTCCCTGGCGTCCCTGGCCGAAGTCGTCTGGAAACTACGCACCTCATCCGCTCGCCTCGATGACGCCACGGCCCAGCAGTGCCTAGCCGAAACTCGCTGCCACTAGGTGGTGCGGCTACTACCCCGTTGAGTTGGGCCAAAATGAAGGTTGCTGCCGTCGTATCAAGCGTGTTTTTTGAGCTATAGAGCTTCAAAAGCCTATTGGCCGCCGGCTTACAAACGGGCCGCAACGTGCTCTTCATACAGCGCCTACAGCTGCCTGGACCGCCCCGCCGGTTGCCATGCCCCAGCTTTGATACCCGCTTGATGCTTGGTAGCGCTCGCCTTGCCAAGTCACTTACTACAGCCACTTTTTCCGCTATTTCGCTATGAAACCGACCTTCCTCGTGCTCACCGATGCCTCGCCCGCCGACGAGCCTACGCTCGCTTATGCCGCCGCGCTGGCTGCCCCCCTAGGGGCGTCGCTGCACCTCGTGCACGTGCTGGAATCGCCGCTCATCGCCGCCCTGGACTACGGCCCGCCGCTCTCTGATACGGGCTACGCGCAGGCTGTGCGTATGGCTCTCACGCAAGCCGCCGCTAATTTATCAGTGCCCACGACTACAGAGGTAATCGAAGGCAGCTGGCAAAGCTTTTTCGAGCAGACGCTGGCCGCCAGCCAGCCGGCCCTGCTTATCGCCGGCCTCACCGCCACTGATGGCCCGCTCAGCGAGTGGCTCAGTAACCGCTCTTTGCCGCTAGCCTGTCAAACGGGCTACCCCTTGCTGCTTGTGCCAGAGTATCTGCCGAAGGCCGCCGTGCATCCGCCGAGCCGCGTAGTGTTGGCTCTGGAAGACCATTCTTTCCGGCTGACCCCCCAGGCGCAGGCCATGGCCCCGCTGCTCGCGCTGCTGCACTGCACGGTTACGCCCGTCACCGTGCGGCTCCCAAGTTACACCCGGCCGGAAGGTGCGGAACGGCCGGCGGTTCAGCACTGCGGTCTGCCCAATAACCTGTTCTATAAAGAGCTGTATGAGGTAGTGAATGAACGGCCTGCGTCGGGCATCTGGCAAGCGGCCGATGAGCTGGAGGCCGACCTGGTCGTGCTGTTTGACCAGGGCCACGGCTGGGCACATAAGCTGTTCAGTGGCAGTGTTATTGCTGATGTGCTGCGCTACTCGCAGGTGCCAGTGCTGCTGCTGCCACTGGTGGCAGCGTGAGCCGGTAGCTCAGGCCTAGGTGCTCCTAAACAGCTTCAACAAGAACTGTGTTAAAAGTCAGGAGGCGGAGGTAAGTTTTGAGCAAAAAGTGACCTGATAAGGCACGCCTGATTTGACGATGGCAAAGGCTTGCTTGAGGAGCTTGTTGCAGACGGCAATCAAGGCGAGCTTCTCTTCTTGCCCTTGGCCACGAGGCGGTCAAAGAGGGCTTGGCAAGCCGTATTCGTTTTCTTGGCTGAGAAGTTGCACATGAGTAACTTACCTCGAATCAGCCCACCGCCCATTTTGGTAATGCGCACCTTGCCGCGGATGCTCGTTCCCGAGCTGTGTTCGCGCGGCGACAAACCGGCCAGGGCAATCAGTTGGCGGTAGTTGTCGAGGTGGGTGAAGTCGCTGGCAAAGAGCAGCAGCATGCCCGCTGTTGTGCGCCCGATGCCCGGAATGGAGCACAGCAGCGTCATCTGGGCTGCGAAACGCTTCTCTAACAAGGCCAGCAGTTCGGCCTCCACTGCGGCTACTTGCTGGGTTAAGTTTTTCAGTGTCTGCTGAAGACGTTTCAAGGCAAGCTTACTACTAATGGGTTGGCATTGAAGGGCTTCAAGAGCGTTACTGACTATGGTTTTTTGCATGAGCAGCTGCTTATTGACGTGTTCGAGCTGTCGACACTTCACCAGCACCGTTTCGGCGGGCTGCCAGATTTTGAGCGTTGCTGTTGGCTGTAGCGCAGCAACCAGTGGGCATCTTTGCGGTTACTTTTGCCTTTGCTTAAGTGCATATGAATGAAGCGATTGATGACCAATGGATTAAATGTCGCTACTTATCCACCCTGCTCATGCAGGTGATAGGCTAAGGCCAGATTGTAGGTACCCGTGGCTTCCATCACAAACTAGCATTGCGCCCCTCAGGCCTTCACTAGCTGTTGAAAGCCGGCTTTGCTATTGCTGACTCCCAGATGCTTGGTTTGTTCATTGACCAGGTAACAGACGGCAAGCGTGGCTTTGCTCACGTCAATGCCGGCGACCGAAAAGGGTAGTGGGGAGTCATAGCGGGAAGCGTTGAGGTGGAGGAAACGCGTAAAAAGGACTTCCAAGGAATCTTGTATTATCCTAATACAGGCGCTGCGGCCTCACGGAACGGTTAATCAGGTCATCTAAGCATCAAACGTCACCTGCTCATCCTGCGTGCTCGTGAGCGTAGCCACTACCACTTGGTAGGCCGCCGCTGGCTCGCCAGCCGCCGCTAGTTGGCTAACTACTTGCGCTCATTCTTTTCCGTCAGCATGAGCAATCAGGTAAAGCAGCTGGGGAGTAATCATCATCGAAGCGGGACCAAGTAGGATAGTTAATGAACTTACACTAGCTCTTGGCTTCCTAGGTGTTATATGTCAGCCGGATACATATGTAGCCGGCATATAAGACTCTGGGCGCTATAGATGAGCTAAGGTCTTACGTAACTTAACTAAACGTTGAAATAATGTCGCAGACATGCCAAGTTTTTTAGCATGATTCATCACGGCGTTTGCCCCTGTAATACGCTTAGCGGATAGCTAGTGCTTCCAGGTTGGGTGGCGCTGTTAGCTCCCTCTTGGACTTGAAGGAAATAAGCTAGAAAGGTGGTACCCAGGCCTGGTTGGCTTTGGACCTCAATTCGCCCGCCTGCGTTTTCCAGTATACGCTTGACCATGTAGAGTCCAATACCAGTGCCCTCCACGTGCGTGTGCATACGCTGAAACATGCCAAACACCTGCTCGGTGCTCTGCGTGAGGTCCAGCCCCAGGCCGTTATCCTGCACGGCTAGCACCTGGTAGTCTGCCTGCAACTGGCAATTAATGCTTATTTGGGGAATCCGGTCCGGGTAGCGGTACTTCAAGGCGTTGCTAAGCAAGTTGTATACCACAGAACGCAAGTTTTTCGCTGAGAAGTTAAGCCGGACCTGCTCGGGCACGTCAATGGTTAACTGAGCCTTGGTTTGGGTAATGAGCGGCGCCAGGTCCAGTAGGACTTCGTGCACCACGGGCGCTACTTGTACTTGGGTCGCTGGCTGCCCGTACTCTTGTTGCAAACGCGAAATGTCCGTCAGGTGCCCAATAGTACGGCCGAATCGGTCAATAGCGTCCTGCATCAGGCGCAGTATAGTGGGCACTTGGCCGCCATACGCGGCCGCTGGCAACTCCTGCTGCAAGGCGAGCAACAAGCCCTCATTGTTGGCGATGGGTGCCTTCAAGTCATGAGAAGCCGTGTAAATGAAGTTGTCAAGGTCGGCATTCACGCGTCGAAGCTGCTCGTTAGATACTTGCAGTTGATGCATTGCCTGTTTGCGGGCGGTGATATCGCGAAAAAATACCGATAGATTCCCCCCGCTGCTGGGAAAGATGCTGACATCAATCCAGATGCCCACCAGCGGAGACACGGTTTCAAAGTGTGTGGGCTGGCCTTCGGCCTGCACACGGTAGTGCTGGTGATAGGAAAAGCTGCCGACGGCGGCGGGAAATTCCGTCCAGTAGTGGCGGCCGAGCAGGGTGTCTGGGTCGCGCCCCCACAATCGCGCCGCTCGTTGGTTGATGTAGGTAAAGCGAAAATCGGCATCTAGGGCGTAGAAGGCGTCGGTGGTACTTTCCAGAATGTCAACCGTGCGTGCATGGGCGGCGCGCAATGCTTCTTGGGCCTGCTTACGGGCCGTAATGTTGGTAGTCGTACTCACTAAGCCATCGCCTAGGCGCACCACTGATTGTTCAAACCAACCGTCGTACTGCTCGTGCCGGTAGAACTGCTCGTAGGCCTGGGGCTGGCCGCTTTCCACCACCTGCACGAAGCGTGCGAAGATGCCGGTTTCGACGACGCCCGGGTTGAGCGCGAGCAGGCGCTGCCCCACTAGGTCGGTGTCGTATTGGGCTGCCGCTCGCTCGTTGACCAGGGTCCAGCGAAAATCCACGATGCGGCCGGTTTCATCGCGCACCGCGTCAAAGGCTTGAATAATGGCCGTGGAACTGTCGATGGTAGCGCGCACTAATTGACTGGCTTGCACTTGGGGCGTCACCTCAAAGCCAAAAACCAAGACACCATCCACGCGGCCCTGCTCGTCGTAGCGGGCCTGCTGCATGTAGGTAAAATACCGTTCTTCTGGGACGCCATCGGCGGTGCGTGCCAAGGAAACACCGCGGCTGGTTTCCTGGTGCGTCTGCCCGCTTTCGTACACGTGGCGTAGGGACTGGTACACAGGGTGGCCTGCGAGTTCAGGCAGCGCGTCGAGAATAGGCTTGCCTAGCAGCGTCCGAGTCGGCAAAATAGCTTGGAACGCCGGGTTGACCAACTCGAACACAAGGTTAGGGCCGTTCAACAGGCAAATGGCCGCGGGTACCTGCTGGAATGCCCGGGCAAGCTGTGCCCGTCGGTGGTCGGCGTCAGCCTGGGCCGTTTGCGCGCGGTGCTGGCTGGCGCGCAGTTGCGCCGCGGTGTGCTGCTGGTCGGTGACGTTGACCACACTGTGTAGCAGGTGACGTACTCGGCCGTCGGCATCTTGGATGGGCGTATTAGTCGGCCGCCAGTAGCGCTCTATAAACTGGCCGGGTAGCTTGGGATTTGGCACATCATAGCGCTGCACAGCCATGTGGTGGGGCTGCCCTGTGGCTAGCACCTGCTGTAGCGATGCCTGTAAGTTGCGCACGGCGTGGGCCTGAGGGGCCTGTGGGTTGTCGGGAAATACCTCAAAGAGGTAACGTCCGATTAGCTGTCCCCGCCCAGTCAGCGCTTCACCTAGGTAAGCCTCGCTGACTTCTTCAATAATAAGCTCGGGAGAAAGCAGTAAATAGGCGCCCGGCAGGGCTTGAAAAACAGCGAGCAGCGTCGGACTATCGAGCGAGGCGGCAGACATGCGAGCAGGGGAAAGAGATAGAGCTGGCAATGAGAGGTCATACTATAAAGGCCCTGCGAAAAGTTTCTGGTACTCAGTACGCGGCTCACAATTGATTTCTGGCACTTGCTCTTCCAATCAGTAGTTAGCTAGCTGGCTATCCGCTAGTCACACTAGGTAAAAGATTACCTTAAAAACCGCCTTGCCAGCCGCTAACATTTTATTTATGGCAACCTTGTTAGTACTTATTACCTCAATCACTTACTCGATAGACTTAGCTTGGCGGCGCTGTTAAATTCAGGGTCAGTACTTGTTCCAGCTCTTCGCTGCGGGCATTACCCCATTATTCCAGCACCTCATTCAAGAGCAGTAGGCTCTGCCCTAGGTTCGTGAGCCGGTACTCCACCTTGGCAGCAACTCAGAAAAATGATTTTACTAATCAGGCCAGGCTGCTCTAACCCGTTTAAATACAAGTGGAGTACGCGCCGCGTGGCGCTTGAAATGGCACGTTGCATGGCGCTAGGTTGCCGAATACCCTAGGCAATGCGGGAGAGCAGTGTAAATTTCCAGTTGCCTTGCAGCACCTCCTTGATGAGCACGCAACCATAGTTTAGTGTGTTAGCTAGAGTATATCTTCTCTGTGGCCCAAGAGGCGCGCAATTCTACTATCCCTTCCCTACCCTAGCCAAACTAGCCACCAGTCACTTTTTATGGAGTCAAGTAGTGCGTTCCGAAAGTGTGGGAGCTAAACCAGCCTTTCTGCGTCCTCTACTATCTCCTTCTACCAAGTTGGCAACATTATAGCAATTAAGTAGGCTAGTGCATTCAGCAAAACAATTACTTAGGAGAGTTAGTAGCACACGGATTTGTAAGCTAGAAGATAGGTGCAGCAAAAGGAATAACCGAGCATGTTACTCTGCCTAGTCGTTTCTTTATTTTACTGCTTTAGCTGTATAGCCTTGCCTTTTGTACTGCTACCCCCGGTCCTACCCCTGTATTCATGCTCGAGGCCCTACCACAGTCAAATTTGCTGCCCGTCTTCAACGCCCTACCCGGCGCCAACCTCCTGCTGTCGCCGGAGTGGGTAATTGTGGCGGCCAGCGATGACTACCTAGCCGCCACACTCACTAAGCGAGCCGTCATCGTCGGGCAGTACATCTTCGACGCCTTTCCAGACAACCCGCAGGCTCCTGAGGCCAACGCGGTGGCCAACGTGCGCGCTTCGCTCACCCAGGTACTGAGCACCAAGCGGCCGCACGAAATGGCCCAGCAGCACTATGATGTGCCCGACCCGGCCCGGCCCGGCCAGTTTGTGGAGCGCCATTGGCAGCCACGCCACACGCCTATACTCGACGAGACTGGGCAGGTGCAATTCATCGTCCAATCCGTTCAGAACATCACTACTAACCGCGTGGCCCAGCGCCAGCTGCGCGAAAGCCGGGCCAGCGAGGAAGTAGCCCGCGCTGATGCCGCTCAGCAGCGCGCCGATTTTCAGTATTTCATCGAGCAGGCGCCCGTGGCTGTGGCGGTGTATCAAGGGCCTGAGTTTCGCATCGAAGTGGCCAACGCCACCACGCTGGCTATTTGGGGCCGCCCGTTAGAGGCCGTGCTGCATCGGCCCGTGTTTGAGGTGCTGCCTGAAGCAGCCACGCCCGACGTCGTGGCGTTGTTTGAGCACGTGTTCAGCACCGGTACTTCGCATACGTATTACGAGCAGCCTACCCTCATCGACCGCCACGGCCAGCGGGAGCTCGTGTACTGGAATATGGTGTTTGAGCCCCAGCGCGATGCAGACGGCCGCGTCAGCGGCATCTTCACTGTCGGCACCGACGTGACAGCGCAGGTGCAGGCTCGCCAGCAAGTCGAGCAACTAAACCAGGAACTCGAAGCCCGCGTGCAAGAGCGCACGCAGGCGGCCCTGGCGCTGCAGACCGATTTGCTGACTGCGGCCCAACAGCAGGCCGACCAGCGTGTGCTGCTCTATCAGGTATTCGAACAGACTCCTGCTGCCATCTGCCTCCAGCGCGGGCCCGAGCACCGCTACGAGTACGTGAATACGGCCTATCAGGCCTTCTTTCCCGGCCGAGAATTCATCGGCCGCCCAGTGGCCGAAGTGCTGCCCGAAACCGTGGACAGCGGCGTGGTGGACCTGCTCGACCACGTGTATCAGACCGGCGAAACGTACTACGGCTACGAACTGCCGCTGCTCATTGCCCAGCCCGACGGGCAGCCGCCGAAGCAGATGTACTTCACCTTCACTTACCAGGCCTACCGCGAAAACGGGGAGATAGTAGGCATCTCTACCTTCGCTTACGACGTGGCCCCGCAGGTGCTGGTCCGCCAGAAGCAGGAAGCGCAGCAGCAAAGGCTGTATGCCCTACTGGAGCAAGCGCCCGTTGGCGTCGCTATACAAGCTGGCCCCGACCTGGTGTATGAATTTGCCAACCCCGCTTACCAGCGGCTGGTGCCTGGCCGGCAGCTGCTAGGGCGACCATTTTTTGAGGTTTTTTCCGAGATGGCTGGTACTAACGTGGAAGCCTTGCTCCGTCGGGCGTACGAAACGGGCGAAACTCAGCAGGAGCAAAATCTGCTTATTCCCGTAGCTCGGGCCGACGGCAGCCCCGAATTAGAAGACCGCTACTTCACGCTCGTCTACCAGGCCCGGCGCGACGAGGAGGGTCTTGTCAACGGGGTCGTGGCCTTTGTCGTCGAGGTGACCGAGCAGGCGCGTGCCCGCGCACAGGTAGAGCAGAGTGCGCAGCAAGTACGGACGCTGGTAGAAAGTGCCCCGTTTCCCATCGGTATGCATGTGGGCCCAGAGTTTCACATTCAATTAGCCAACCAAGCTATGGTGGACGGTTGGGGCAAGGGACCGGACGTTATCGGCAAGCGATTCGACGAGGTACTGCCCGAATTTGAAAGCCAGAACGTCATCGAGCAAATGCGCCAGGTATGGACCACCGGCAAGGCGCTGCGCCTGCGTAACCAGCGACTGGAGATGGTTATCAATGGCACGCCGCAGATATTTTACTACAACTACGGCTTCACCCCGTTGCACGATGCCGAGGGGCACGTGTATGGCATTCTGAACACGGCCGCCGACGTGACCGACATAGCCCTAGCTCGGGAGCGCATTGAAGCGTACGCGGCAGAACTGCAGGAAAGCGAGGCCCGCTTCCGCACCATGGCCGACGCTGCCCCCAACCTAGTGTGGGCCGTGCAGCCAAATTCGGATATCCGCTACATCAACCGCGCCTTTCTAGACTTCGTGGGCCTAGACAATGAGGAGCAATACGCGGCCGTAGGGTGGGGCCCGTACCTGCACCCCGATGAGTTGGCGCTCACGAGCGACACATTGGCGCAGGCCATCGCGCAACGCCAGCCTTATGTGCTGGAACACCGCATGCGCCGCCACGACGGGCAATATCGCTGGCTGCTGGCCCAGGGTGCGCCAAGCTACCTGACGGGCGGGGAGCTGTACGGCTACGTGGGCTCGGCCATCGACATTACCGACCTCAAGGAAGCCAACGAGCAACTGCGGCGCACCAACATCGACCTAGATAACTTTATTTACACGGCCTCGCACGACTTGAAGCAGCCCATTGCCAACATCGAGGGCCTGTTGCATGCCATACAGCACGAGCTACCCCAGGCCGGGCGTGTGGGCGAAGTGCCCGTATTGCTAGAGCTAATGCAGGCTGCTATCGAGCGTTTTAGCCGTACCATCGCCCACCTCACCGACATTTCTCGCCTGCAACAGGAGCACAACCAGCCGGCTTCGCTAGTCTTGCTACTACGAGTGGTGCAGGAGGTCCTGCTGGACTTGGCTCCCCTCCAGGCGAAAACCCAAGCCCAGGTAGACGTCCGCATTCCGGAGAATATCACACTGCGCTTTTCGGAAAAAAACCTGCGCTCGGTGGTATACAACCTTCTGAGTAACGCCATGAAGTACCGACACCCCGACCGCGCACCGGCCGTGACGATTATCTATACCCTGCAGGCCGCCGCACACCTACTAGAAGTACACGACAACGGATTGGGGTTGGATGTAGCGCAGGACAGCGACAAGCTCTTTGGCATGTTCAAGCGCTTGCACATGCACGTTGAGGGCACAGGCGTAGGCTTGTATATGGTCAAAAAGATAGTTGAAAACGCCGGGGGCCGTATAGAGGTTGCTAGTACACTCGGGCAGGGCTCTACCTTCCGGGTATACCTGCCCCGCTAATCTCTTTTTCCGTGCCTCTGGCTGCGGGACCTACTTACAACGCTATGCCGCACCTAAATACCGTGCTCTTGGTTGATGACGACGCAACCACCAACTACCTAAATAAGCTGCTGCTGACCCGCTTGAACGTAGCCGACCAATTGCTCGTAGCTGAGAATGGCCGCCAAGCACTGGATACCTTGACTCATGTATGCGGGGAAGCAACATCAAATTGCCCCGCCCTAATCCTACTGGACCTCAACATGCCAGTAATGAGCGGCCTCGAGTTTTTAGAGGCCTACCAGCAGCTGGCTTGGGCTCCATCCCAAACTAGCGTTATTGTGGTGCTGACGACTTCCACCAACGCTAACGAGCTCGCCCGCGTGCAGCAATTACCCGTAGCTGCCATCCTAACCAAGCCCCTCACCGCCGAAAAAATGCGTCTCGTTCTGCAAGATTGCTTCGGCTACCCGGCAGTCTGAAGGCAGCACAAGACGTCTCAAGCAGCTAACGAGAGAAACAACACCAACGCTCGATAATAGCAAGAGCGGCTGCGCACCTACTGAATAATAATTGCCTCGTTTCCTTCCAAAAAAGACCGTAGCGAGTTGTAACAGAGCGAAAGGCGCGGAACGGCAGGCGTACGAAGCTATACCAATAGGACAGGCCACTTTGGAGTAAGCGACATGTGTTGCCCAGCGCGCGAAGCGCACCAACTCAGACTTAACCGCAGCTCCTGCTCCACACGGTTGCACGCAGCGCCTCATCTTCGCGCGCTGCACTACTGAGTATAGCTTCGGCTAATGCGAGCCGCTGCCAGCGGCTCAGCAGCCCGGGTAACAAGCCCTAGGCACAGGCTATGTCCTAGGCTTAACCCTAGTTGCTTCTGGAAGCCAATAACGATAGTACGGAATAGGGGCCTACTCAGCGCGGAAAATAGACGCGGAACGTAGAGCCCTGCTCCAATTCACTCTGCACCTCGATGCGGCCGCCGACATTCTCCACGATTTTCTTGACCATGTAGAGACCTAAGCCCGTGCCCTCGACGTGCGTGTGCAGACGTTGAAACATGGCAAACAGCTTGTCCTGGCCTTGGCGTGGGTCCAGCCCCAGGCCGTTGTCCTGCACCTCAAGTATCTGATAGTTGGCTGCCGCCTGATAGGTTAGGCGCACCACAGGCGAGCGGTCCGGATGACGGTATTTGAGCGCGTTGCTGAGCAGGTTGTAGACTACCGAGCGGAGGTTTTTCTCGGCAAACAGCAGGGTAACGCTGGCGGGGATGGCGACTAGCACCTGCGCCGCGGTTTGGGTAATAAGCGGGGCGAGGTCCAACTGCACTTCCTGCACTACCCGCGCCAGGCTGACCTGCGTAGCAGGCTGTGCATGCGCCTGTTGCAGGCGGGAGACATCGGTCAGGTGGGTGATGGTGCGGCCAAAACGCTCAACTGCTTCCTGCATCAGGTGCAGCATGATGGGCACCTCGCCCACCCGGCAGGCTGGGGGTAGCTCGTGCTGTAAGGCCAGCAGCAGCCCCTCAATGTTGGCAATGGGTTGCTTCAAGTCGTGCGAGGCCGTGTAAATGAAGTTATCTAGGTCGATGTTGGTACGCGTGAGTTGCTGATTCGTCTCACTCAACTCCTCGTTACTGACTTGGAGCTCTTCGTTCAGAGCAGCTAATGCCTCATTCAACTCCAGCACCTTTTCCCGCGCCTGCACCTGCTCCGTGACGTCGGTTACCAACGCATAAAACCCGACCACTATGCCTTGGCGCACATCGGGCAGATAGTCGGTGTGGATGTGCTTGACTAAGCCCGTGGGGTAGGGCATTAACGCATCGAAAGCCAGACGCTCGCCCGCTAGCACCCGGGTCATATAATCCTGGGTAACGGCGTAGGCCGGCTCGCCCACAACCTCCCACACCGGCTGCCCCAGTAGCGCGGCCGGGTCTTGGTTGAACCACGCCCGGTACGCTTCGTTGGCGAACTGATAACGCCGCGCACGGTCTACGTAGCTGATAAGGACAGGCAGGGCATCGGTAATCAGGCGTAGCTGCTGGGCACTGGCTTCGCTGGCTTGCTGTGCCCGCGCTTGTTGGGTAACATCGAAGACAAATACAACTACGCCGTCGATATGCCCGCGCTCGTCGTAGCGGGCTTGCTGAATGTAGTTGAAGTAAAAGTCTTCCAACGGGCCGCCCTCATATGTTGCAACCGGGATGTGGATGCCCCATTCCTGGTGCGTTGTGCCGGTCTGATACACCTGCTGCAGGGTATGCCACACGTGCTGGCCGGTGAGCTCGGGCAAGGCTTCGAGCAGCGGCCTGCCCTGCAGGGCCCGGCCCGGAAACAGGGCTTGGTAGGCTGGGTTCACCATTTCAAACACCAGCTCGGGCTCTACCAGCATGCAAATACCCGCCGGCGCCTGCGTAAGAAGCTGCTCGAGGCGAAGGCGCTGCTGCTCAGTAGCTGCCCGGGCGGCTACTACCTCGCGGGTGCGCTCGTGCACCCGCGCTTCGAGCGCTTGGTTCAGCGCTTGCAATTGCTGCTGCGCTTCGGACAGGGCCGTGTTGGCCAGCAGATATTCTTCGTTACTTGCTTGCAGCTCTTCGTTGAGGGCAGCCAGTTCCTCATTCAGGTTTTGCACCTCCTCGCGGGCGCGTTCCACCTGCTGGCGGGCCTGCACCTGCGCCGTCACCTCGTGGGCAAATACCATAATCCCATCCACTGCTCCCCCTAGGTCGCGGCGGGCCTGCCAAACAAAGTTGTAGTAGCGCGGCTCCAACTGGGGAGGGCTGGTGTCAGGGCGGGCGATGTGGGTGAGCTGCTCGCTGGCGTAATACGACTCGCCCGAACGATAGACCTGGTCCAGCGGCTCGAAGATACCCTGCGCGGCCACCTCAGGCAAGGCTTCGGCAATCGGCTTGCCGAGCAGCGGCCTCCCTCCCATCAAGGCCTGATAGGGAGGATTGGCAAACTGAAACACGTGCTGCGGTCCTTGCAAGATGCAAATCAGAGCTGGGGCCTGCTCCAACACGCGATGCAGCTGCTGGCGCTGCAACTCGGCTTCGGCGCGGGCCGCTTCAACGCTTATCGTCACCCGTTCCAGTTCTTGGTTGGCGGCCAGCAGCTCGTCGGTGAGCGCCTGTAGCTGCTGACGGGCCACGACTCGCGCCGTTACGTCCACCGACACGTTGATGACGCCCTGCACCTTGCCTGCCGCTGTGTAGAAGGGCTTGTAGACAAAGTCAAAGTAGGTAGTCGTCAGCTGCCCATTGCGCAGCAGTTGTGCCGGCGTTTCGGTGCCGATAACGGGCACCTCGGTGGCCAGCACCTGGCGCAGCAAGTCGTCGAATCCCTGGCCGTGCAGTTCGGGCAGGGCCTCTAGCAACGGCCGCTGCAGTACCTCGTCCGAGGGGTGGCCCCAAATCGTGCACAGTTGCTGGTTGGCTGCCATCACGCGCAGTTCAGGGCCCTCAAAGAAGCCTAGGGCTACCGGTGCCTGGTCGACCAGGGCCTGAAACTGGTTGCGTTGGTATTCGGCCTGGGTGCGGGCCGCTTGCGTCTGCTGTTGGCTGGCCCGCAGAGCCACTTCTACCTCGCTGCGGTCAGTATCGGCCGTGTCGCTGAAGCTCACCAGCAAGCCCTGGCCCACCCGTTGGGCGGAAAGCCGAAAGTAATTATCCAGTCCATCGGCCTGGTAGTTTGCCTGGAACCGGGCGGGCTCGCCCGAATCAAAGGCTTGGCGGTGAAAAGCAAACACACCCGATGCCCACGTATGCGGATAGAGTTCCAGGTAGGTATTCCTAGGTCGGGCAGGCTGCCCCAGTATCTGCTGCGCCGCCAGATTGAGCAGGTCAATACGAAAATCTACTACCTGGCCTGCCTCGTCCCAAAGGGGAGTGTAAAGCGCCAGCCCGGTTAACGAAGCTTCCAGGATACCCCACAACAAGTCAGCTGTGGGATAAGCGGCCTGCAGGTCAGCAGGAAACGCAGAAAGTGGTGGCGCAACGTCGGGCATGCTCAAAAGTACAGTCGTTTCAAAAAGCACGACGGCTACGCGCTAGCCAGCCGCCAGCCGAAGCATGGCCTGAGCGCTTGGTTGGCCGGGTCGAATCAGCCTCACCTGCTCCTAACCCTAGGCTATCCTAGCCAACTACCGGCGCGAAGAAGCCAGTTAGTTGCCATCCTGCTTGCTGAAGCGGGTATGTGGTCGAGGCGGGCGGGCTTAGGCAGGAGCTAATGAGTTGCCTACCCCTGAATCGTCACCTCACGCCGTAAGCCGGTCGGCGCGCCAGTAGGCTTATAGGCGGTGGGCCGGGCTGAATAATAGCCCTTCCATATACTATTGATAGTCCCGATTAAAGGCGTCCTGTGAGGTAGTCGCTTGGGCGTCACGGGTGGATAGGAAACCTTTTACTTCTGTCCATTTAGATGGCGCTGATAGGCCCTCGAACGGAAGTTGCGTTAAATGTGAATAAATTATGCTAAACTTGACTAAATTCTAGTCATCCCTTTTATCGTTGCATCTACACCGACCACCATACTGCTTTAGCGGACTAGCTTCCTGCTGATTTCCCTCACGACTTCATTCGTCTCTTCTCGCTGCTTGTGCAATCCGTTGACAACCCTCTGGAGGTATTCTTTGACTTGGTACCGACTGGGGCTGCGCTGTACGCGCCAGTGTACAACGAACCCGGCGAACTAGTCGATTTTCGCTTCGTGCGCCTCAACCCCGCTGGCCAGCGGCTACTGGGCTTGCCGGCACAGCCGCCGCGCTCGTTGCGCGAATACTACCCCCACAGTGTGCCGACGGGCATTTTTGCCCACTATTGTGCGGCCTACCTCACTGGCCAGGCTTCCACCTACGATGTACTCTACGTGGGTGATGGGCTAGACACGTTTTTTCGGCTGATGGCCCAGCGTAGCGGCGAGCTGCTGGTTGTCAGCTTTACAGAGATGGCCGACCTACCGCACGCGGCCGCGGAAGCCGCCCTGCGCCAAGTGCAGGCCGCCGAGCGTGCGGCTCGCGCCGAAATTGAAACCCAGCGCCAGCGCCTCGCTGAAGTGCTGCGGCATGTACCTGCGCAGGTAGCGGCTTACCATGGCCCCGACCACGTGTATACATTCGTCAACCAGCGCTATCAGGACTACTTTCCCACGCACGAGTTGGTAGGCCGCCCTGTCCGTCAGGCCGTGCCAGCCGCATCCGAGCAGGGCTTTTTTGACCTGCTAGACCGGGTGTACCAAACGGGCGAGCCGTACTACGGCGTCGAGCTGCCGGTGAACCTAGACTTTCGGGCGTCTGGCCGCGGCCAGCAGATATTTATCAATACGCTTTACCATCCCTTGCGCAACAGCCAGGGAGAGATTGAGGGCGTGCTGGACTTCTCCTACGATGTTACGGAGCAGGTGCTGGCCCGCCAGCAGGTGCAGCAGCTCAATCAGGATTTAGAAGTGCGCATCGCGGACGCTACTCGGGCTGCCCTGGCGCTGCAAGCCGATGTGCTGGCCGCTGCCCAACGCCAAGTACATGAGCGGGAAACGTTTTACCAGGTTTTTGCCCAGACGCCGGCTGCCATCAGCATTAAGCATGGGCCCGAGCACCGCTATGTGTTCGTTAACGCAAGCTACCAGGCCCTGTTTTCGGACCGCGTGCTGGTGGGGCGTACAGTAGCCGAAGCCCTGCCCGAAACCTCGGAAAACGAGATATTGACGAAGCTAAACGAGGTGTACCACACGGGCGAGCCTTTCATCAACCGCGAGGTGCCCTTGCTGGTGCCGGGGCTCGAGGGGCCTCGGCTGGTGTACTATACCTTTGCCTGCCAAGCCTACCGCGAACAGGGAGCAGTGGCGGGTATTTCCACTTTTGCCTACGAAGTGACGGACCAGGTGCTGGCCCGTCAGCAACGAGAGGCGCAGCAGGGCGAGTTGCAACGCATTTTTGAGCAGGCCCCCGTGGCCATTGCCGTCTTTCGGGGGCCGACGCACACGATTGAGCTGGCCAACGATTTGCAATTGGCCATCTGGGACCGCACCCGCGAACAGGCGCTGGGCAAGGGCTTGTTTGAGCTGCTACCCGAGGTGATAGACCAGGGCTTCGAGCAGATACTCGCCGGCGTGCTGGCTACCGGCCAGCCCTACGTGGGCACCGATGCGCCGGCTAGCTTCACGCGCCACGGCGTGCGCGAAGAGATTTTTGTCAGCTTCATGCACTACCCGTTGCGTGAGGCCGACGGCCGCATCAGTGGCATAATAGCCGTTATTACCAACACCACGGAGCAGGTGCGTGCCCGCCAGCAGGTGCAGCTGCTTAACCAAGAACTGACAGCCAGCAACCAAGAGCTGCTGGCCAGCAACACACGCCTGCAGCACACCAACATCGATTTAGATAACTTCATTTACACGGCCTCGCACGACCTAAAGGCCCCCATTGCCAACATTGAAGGGCTGCTCGCCCTACTGCGGCAGCAACTGCCAACCGAATTGCAACGCACAGGCCTCGTACCGCGAATACTAGGCATGATGGAGGGGGCAATCGAGCGCTTTCAGCTCACCATTTCCCAACTCGCCGACCTTACGCGCCTGCAGCAAATGCAGACCGCATCTCCCGAGCCCGTGCACTTGGCGACTGTTGTAGAGGCCGTGTGCCTGGATTTGGCGCCGCTGCTGGAAGCTACTGCCGCCCAAGTGACGGTAGATATCGGCGAGTGCGAGACGGTCCAATTTGCGCCGCAGTACCTGCGCTCCATTCTGTATAATTTGCTCAGCAACGCGGTGAAGTACCGGCATCCCGCCCGCGTGCCCCAGGTGCAGCTGCGGTGTTACATAGCGGCAAAGAAGACTGTGCTAGAAGTATCGGACAACGGGCTGGGGCTAAGCGAGCAGCAGCAAGGCAAGCTGTTTCGGCTGTTTGAGCGTTTGCACGGGACTGTCGAGGGCTCGGGGGTAGGCCTGTATATGGTCAAGCGTATTGTGGAGAATATGGGTGGCACCATCACGGTGCGCAGTGAGCTAGGCGTTGGCACCACCTTCAAGGTCGCGCTTCCTGCCTAGGGCGCTCGCGTTTAACCGTGCACTTTACACCACTTTCAGCTCCTCCCAATACTGGGGTAGCTGACGCTGAAAATATGCGAATTAGCGGGTAGTCCAAAAGCGTAGCGGCTTACCGATGGGTCCCCAGTCGCTACCAAATTAAGGGCTCAATCAGTCAGAAATCGAGGCCCTGACCTACATTTGCGGCATCTAGTCGTGTTTTTTTGAAGGCTTTTCTCTCCTACCTGCTCATTTCGCTCGTGCTGCTGCAAACGTTCAGCCGCGAAGTGTTGGTGGTGGATTTTACGCTCAACCGAGCCACGATTACGGCGCGCTTCTGCGTCAACAAAGCCCGGCCCATGCTGCACTGCGATGGCAAGTGCTATTTTGCCAAGCAGCTCAAAAAGCAGGAGGAGCGGGAGAATAAATCGGCGGGGCCGCTGAAGGAGCGACTCGAAATGCTGCCCGTTGCCTTCCGCAGCCTAGTGCCTGCTGCCCCGGCCCGCTGGGGCAGTGCGCCCATGGGCTACGGCCCGTACCGGTCGGCCTGGGTGCCGACTAATGTCAGCCAGGGTGTATTTCATCCTCCCCAAGCCTAAGATTGCTTAACTTTTAAGGGAAGTGTTAGTGGCTACCTGCTACGGGCAGGCCGTAGGTGCAGCGCGTACCTACGCCGCTGCTAGGCCATGCTTATTCCCTATTGATGCGGATGCTGGTCGCTGGGTATCCTGCGTGTGAAATTTTCTTTTTGGGGTCGCTGACCACGCCGGCGCATCACTAGGATGCGGCGAACAGCGGAATCACGCGCATTGTGTAGTACGACAAGTAGCAGCCCGGCGAGCTGCTGAGCAAGTTGGGCAGTCCTTCGCCGAAGGTGCTAGCGGATAATATGTCCCGTGCCCCCGTGTGCCAAATGACCTTGGGCGCCGCCGTTCACCAGCCGAAGTGTAGCCTATGCCTTCCGCTCTCCTAATCGCAGGGACAATTTCTGCTGCCAACCCGTGCAGTACGCGCAAAAATGAGCGCCCGTAGGGGGCACGGGCTAGCCGCTCGGTCGCCCCCTACGGCAGGGCCCAGTAGTGAGTTGGCCCCAATCATTTACCTAATGAGTTGAAATGAATAGATTTATAATAGTAATGCTTGGGCTGTATTTAGGTCCTAGGCTGAGCGGTTATGCCCAGCGCGGGCCCGGCTCGGCCCTGGCCCAAGCCAGTGGCACGCTCACTGGCACCGTAACGACTACCGACGGGCAGCCCATACCCTTCGCCACGGTGGCCGTGCTCAACTCGACCCTAGGGGCCACGGCCGACCAAGTTGGCAAGTTTTCCATTACGAAGGTGCCGGCCGGCCGCCAAACAGTGGCCGTGAGCAGCCTAGGCTACGCCACGCGTACCCACACCGTGACGGTGGGCGCCGAGCCAAGCGTCCCCCTTACTTTCCAACTGACAGCCAGCACGGCGGGCCTAGGTGAGGTAGTAGTGTCAGCCCAGAAAGACGAGACGACCTTGCAGCAAACGCCCATGGCCGTGTCAGCGCTAGGTACCCGGCAGCTGCGCGAGTACCGGGTGTGGGATTTTAAGGACCTGACAGCCCTGGCCCCTAACCTGATGGTGATTGAGCACGCCAATAGCACCGGTGGCAACTTCCTCAACATCCGGGGCGTGATGGGCTTCAGCAATGAGCAGGCCGTGGCCACCTACGTGGACGGGGTGTATCAGTTTGACTATTACTCGACCCCAACTCAACTACTTAATGTAGAACGCATCGAAGTGCTGCGCGGGCCGCAGGGTACGCTCTACGGGCGCAATGCGCTGGGCGGGGTCGTGAACATCGTGACCAAGCAGCCCACCAACACGCCCAGTGGCTACGCGGAACTAAGCGTGGGCAACTACGGCCAGCAGCGCTACGCCCTGGCCGTGCAGGCGCCACTAGTTAAGGATAAGCTCTTTTTGAGCCTGGGTGGGCAGTATGGCCACCGGCAGGGGGTATTCAAAAACCTGGTAACCAACGCGGACTTCGATGAGCAAAGCTCCTGGCTCTTCAACGGCACGTTGCGCTACGTGGCCACAGACCGGCTGAGCTTCGCGGTGAGCGCCTACAGCGAGCACAACAACGACCGGGGGGCGTATCCGTGGGTGCCTACTCGCCAGCAAATTGAACAGCAGCCTTGGCAGCTATACAGCAACTACTCCAACACCGAGCAACGGCGCAACTTCAGTACCTCGCTCAAGGCCACTTACCGCCTGCCGGGCTTCACCCTGAGCTCCGTGACGGCGCTACAGAACTACAACGGCACCTTTGCCGACCGCTACGACTTCGACTTCACGGCTCAGGACCGCATCAGCGGCACCGTATTCAACGTGCAGCGCAACTTCACGCAGGAAGTGCGGGCGTTTTCCAACCCCAGCAGCGAACGCCGGCTGAGCTGGACGGTGGGCAGCTTCGCCTTTCGGCAACACACGCCCGCCGGCACGCGTGGTGTCTTCTACCTGCGCACCGATTCGCTGCTGCTGGCCACCAACGAGCAAGGCCTCGTAACCACGGGTAGCGCTCTCAACCGGGGCATCGCGGGCTTTGGGCAGCTGACCTACCAGCTCACCGACCGGCTGAGCGTGACCGGTGGGCTGCGCTACGACTACGAAACGCGCGAGCTGGTGAACGGCTCGGCCTTCACGCTGGGCGGCGGGCCGGCCACGGTGACGCAGGCTGATACGACCTTCCACGCCAATTTTCGGGCGTGGTCGCCCAAGGGCACCCTTAGCTACCAGACCAGCGACAACGTGCTAGCCTATGCCAGCTACGCCCGCGGCTTCCGGGCCGGGGGCCTGAACGCGACGGCGCCCACCCGGGCCCAGATTCCCTACGACCCCGAAACCAGCGACAACTACGAACTGGGCCTGAAAACGACCCTGCCTAACCAGCGCGCCCGCGTCAACCTGGCCGTATTCTACTTGCAGCAGCGCAACCAGCAGATTGCCACCACCACCAACGGCCTGAATACCGCCATCCTTAATATCGGCCAGATGAACAATTTTGGCGTGGAGTTGGAAGCGGCGGCCGTGCCCGTCAAGGGCCTGGAGCTGAGCTGGAACGCGGCCTACAACCACGCCCGCTACGCCAAGCTACCCCTGTTCAACTATGCCGAGAACCGCACCCAGGAATACGCGGGCAACCAACCCATCAACACGCCCGTGGTCAGCTCGATGCTGACTGCGCAGTACACCTATAGCCTGGGGTTGGGCAAGCAGCAGCCGGCCCTGTTCGTACGGGGCGAGTGGCGCTACCTAGGGCAGTACTACTTCGACTACTACAACCAGGACAAGCAGCCCGGCTACGCCCTCTTCAACGCCCGCGCCGGCGTCAGCTCGCGGCACCTGGAGCTGGCCTTTTGGGTGCGCAACGTATTTGAGCGCAGGTACATCACCTACGGCTCGCTCAGCCCCCAGGCGCGCACTTACATGCAGAGCCTCCCCCGGCTGTTGGGCACCACGCTTACCGCTAAATTTTAACCTGCCCTTCCCGGCCGCAGGTGCGCGGTAAGCCGGGCAGGTGCTTAGCCTTTTTCTTATGAAATATTCAGGATACCTGGCCGGCCTAGCCCTGCTGGCCAGCTGCTCGTCGCCCACCGCCGAAATAACGGCCAAAGCGCCTACCGAGACGGCTCGGCTCGCGCCTACCACTCAGTTGTCGCCCGACAGCCTGCTTACCACCGCCGCTCAGGAGTTTGGGCCGCTGCGAGTACCGGTCAAAACGGTGGGCATCTTGCTCTACGACGGTTATACGCCCCTCGATGCTATGGGGCCCTACCAAGTGCTGAGCGAGATTCCGGGCGTGGAAATCAAGCTCATTGCCAAGCAAAAAGGAGTGAGCAAGAACAACCTAGGCCCGGGCATTGAGGCTACCGATGCGCTGGCCGATGTGCGGGCGCTCGACATATTGGTGATTCCGGGCGGGCTGGGTGGCACCTACCAGGTGGCCCACGACACGACCATCGTGAATTGGGTGCGCCGCATCGACAAAACCACCAAATACACCACCAGCGTCTGCACCGGCGCCTGGGTGCTAGGTGCGGCAAGCTTTCTGAAGGACAAGCCTGCCACTACGCACTGGTACGGCAAGCGGGTGCTCGAAGCCGAATACGGCGCGCACTACCAGCCTAGGCGCTACGTGCAGACTGGCAAGTACTGGACCTCTGCCGGCATCACGGCGGGCATGGACATGGCTCTGGCGCTGCTGAACGACATTGCCGGCGAGAAATACACCCGCGCCGCGATGCTGGACCTGGAGTACGCGCCCGAGCCTCCCTTCACGGGTGGCACCGAGGCCACTACCACGCCGCGTACCACCGCGTGGCTGCGGGCCATGTACGACCGGAGCCTGGATGCGACCAACGGCCACGCCCGGCCCGCCACGGCCACCGGCACAGCCGCCGACCCGGTGTGCGGGATGGCGGTGGGGTCCGGCTCCCACCTCACGGCCGCGCACCAGGGCAAAACCTACGCCTTTTGCTCGGGCACCTGCCGCGCCACTTTTCTCAAAAACCCTACCGCCTACCTCGGGCGCTAGCCCCTTCGGGTAGCATCCAGCAAGCCGCTGCTGTGAGTGACCACCTGCTAGCCTAAACGGCCGTCCCCGGCAGTAGACCGGGGCTTTTTTCAATTCTCTTGTTTTTACTTATGAAACGTTTTGTGTCAATCTTGCTGCGTAGCGGGTTAGTTAACTTATTGCTTTTGCCTATGCTACTGGTCAGCTGCGAAGCGCCACCCGTGGCCCGCCGCTTACCGCACCTCGGGGAACCTGATGTAACGGCCGCCGGAGATACGATTTGGCCTACCGTACCCGCTTTCCGGGTGCGTGACCAGGATAGTGCCCTGGTGCGCCCGGCCACTTTCGCGGGTCAAGTGTACATCGCCGATTTTTTCTTTACCACCTGTCCTACCATTTGCCCGGGGATGCAGCGGCAGCTGCTGCGCGTGTATGCGAACTATAAAGGCGATAAGCGGCTGGCCTTCTTGTCGTACACCATTGACCCCGACCACGACTCGGTGGCCGTGCTGCGTAGCTATGCTCGCCGCCTAGGGGTGCCCACGGCGCAGCAGTGGCACTTTGCCACGGCCCCGCGCGATACCATTTTCACCCTGGCTCGGCAGTATCTGGTGTCGGCGCAACGCGACCCCAGCGCCCCCGGCGGGGCCGTGCACAGCGGGTCTTTTGTACTGGTAGATGCGCAGCGCCACATCCGCGGCATCTACGACGGCACCAATCCGCAGGAAACCGAACGCCTGCTGCGCGAACTACCGCTGCTACTGGCTGAGACCGCGCCAGCAACCCAGCCATAGCAAGCAGCAAGCACTCTCTTATCTGTCTAAATAGTATGTAAAAGCCTAATAGCTAATTGGCTTATCTACCATGAAAAAACACTTTTCAGGAGGATGCCTACTGGCACTTTTGGCCACAGGTTAAGCCAATTTCAGCCACCATAGGTTAGTAGTTTCCCGCTACTGTACACAGCCATTGCGTCGGCATCAGTGGCCAGTAGTTGAGAAATCAGTCTGAATAGCTCAATCCCTACTGTTGCATCAAATGCTACTTGCGCATGGCTCTAAGCCACTTTTTTCATCTTAGCTCAGTATCCGCGTGAGAACGATTAGATTTCATAAAGCCGAGTGTGGGGTGGAAGTACTGCTTCAGGTGGGCCTAGGTCACCTTTTGCCGGAAAGCTACCTAAATACGGAGGTCTACAATGCGGACTACTTCGAAATCCTGCTTTTTAAGAAGGGTAAGGGCCACGTAGTGCTGAATCAGCAACTCCTGCCCATTGCCGACAATACTATTGTCTTCATCTCGCCCTTCCAGAAACGGCAGTGGCAGCTCGACCCGGACCACCTAGAGTTTACCTTTCTCATCTTTCAGGAGGATTTTCTCAACGACTTCTTTGCCGACAAGCTGTTTGCGTATCGGCTGCTCTTCTTTTACCAGCTGGATTATCCGCTAGGTCTGTCGGTGCCAGCGGAGCAACTCCTCAAATACTGCGGGCTGCTTACCGAAATCAATGCCGAGCTTCGGCAGATGCGGCCGGATAGCGAGCATATCATCCGCTCCTTGCTCTATTACCTGCTGCTCGGGTTCAACCGCAGCTACGCCGACCAGAACCAGCTGCCCCTCGCTAAGCCGGAGAACCACTACGCCTACCACTTCAAGCAGCTGCTGGAGCAGCACATCACGCAGAAGCAGCGGGTGGCCGAGTACGCAGCGCTGCTAGGTATCAGCCGCATCACGCTCAACAAAGCGGTGCAGGCCCAGTTCAACGTGACGGCAACGCACCTGCTCAAGCAGCGGCTCTTGTTTGAAATCAAGAACGCGCTGCTGCATTCTGAAAGGCCCGTGACCGAGATTGCCCAGGAGCTGCACTTCTCGGAGCCTAATCACCTCATGCGCTTCTTCAAAACCCAGACGGGGCAGACGACCACCGAATTCTTGGCTGCTTATCAAAATGGTAGTTCCCGCTAGCCCTTTGGTAGGCGGCTGAAACAGGGCTATTGGGACCTTTGCACCGCGGTTGCCACTCTCCTCAAAGTGAGTAGAAAGACCAAGTAAACTGCCCGCAATACCTAAGCCCAAAGTCATGAAACGAGTCCCGTTAGCCAGCGCGCCTTCTCTGTCTGCTACCCTCTCCTCTGCTCAGCGCCAACCAACTGCTAAGCCCACGGTGCGCCTGATTCGCAACGCCACCTTGGTGGTGGAATATGCCGGCCAAAAAATTCTGGTTGACCCCATGTTCTCCACCAAGGGCACGATTGAGTCGTGGGGCGGCGTCGAGCGCAACCCGACGGTGGAGCTGACGATGCCGGTGGCCGAAATCATTCAGAACCTGAACCTAGTGATGGTCACGCACACCCACGCCGACCACTTTGACGAGGACGCCAGCAAGGCGCTAAACAAAGCCATTGAGCTGATTAACCAGCCGGCCGACCAGGAATTTTTCCAAAAGCAAGGCTTTACTAACGCCCAGACGTTAGTGGACGGCCGGGAGTGGCACGGCATTCAGATTCATCGCCTCGAAGCCGAGCACGGCAGCGGCGAAGTACTGAAGATGATGGGCGAAACCTCGGGCTTCGTGTTGCAGGCCCAAAACCAGCCTACCATCTACATCGTCGGGGACGCTATCTGGACGGATAAGATTAAGCAGAATATCGCCAAATACAAGCCCGACTACATCATCATCAACTCGGGCGGGGCGCTCGTTGCCGGGTTCGAAAGCACGCCCATCCTCATGGATGAGGAGCAAACGATGGCCTTGCTGGCAGCCAGCGGGAAAGCAACGGTTATCGCAGTGCACATGGATGCGCTGGACCACTGCCGCACGTCGCGGGCTTCGCTGCGCAAAAAGGCGGACGCCCAGCACATCAGTCCCAAAAAGTTGCTCATTCCCCAGGACGGCGAAACGGTAGGGCTATAGGTAACCTAACCATCCGCTGCCTTTTAAAACCAGACCCGAAACAGGCCAGCAGCAACCAGGCGTCACCCTGTTGCTGCTGGCCTGTTTGCTAGGCGGGCTACCAGAATAACTTAAAGCCGCCATTCACGACCGTGCCGTCGAGCGGGGCCCACACTTCCCGGAACGAGGGCCTAGCCACCGGGGGTAGGACGACCGCTTGGTACCGGTCCTGCCGGATATTGAGCAGGTTTTCGACATTGGCAAACAAGCTGAAGTGCTGCCAGCGCCGCTCGCCCATGAAACCCAGCAGCCAGTACGCCCGGGACGTTTCGCCGGTGGAAAGGGGCTTGCGGCCAATGTAGTACGCTTCCAGTCCTACCCGCAGCTTACCCTCCAGCTCGTACACGCTCACCAGGTTTATCCGGTGCTTGGCCGTTAAGGGAATGGGGCTGTTGTAGTCCTCGCCGGCGTAACGGCGGCGGGTGTCTATCAGGCTGTAGCCGGCATAGAGCTGCACATGCTCGTAGCCCACGCGCACGTTAGTTTCCAGGCCCCGGCTCACGATGGGCCCGTTGGCATTCGCAAACTGATACCCGCCGCTACTGGGGCCGGGGGTGATAATGGCCGGGACGTCGAGCACCAGCGCGTGGGTGAGGCGCGTGTAGAAGAAAAGCTGATTCACGGACACGTCCAGCACTTCAAACAGGGTGGTGCGGTAGTTCACATCAAAATTGCCGCCTTGTGAAGTTTCCGCCTGGGCCGTGGCCGATTCAATCGGCAGCACGTTGCGGAAGCCGAGGCTTTCGGCATCTTCGGTGAAAATGGTCGGCGCTTTGTAGCCTAGGCCCCCGCCCAGCCGGGAGGTGAGCTGCGGCGAGAAGCGGAACAGCGCCGATACGCGCGGCAGCACGAAGAGCCCAAAGCGGTTGTGGTAGTCCCCGCGCAAGCCGGTTTCCAGCGTCAGCCAGTCGGTGGCTTTGAAGTTGTTTTGCAAAAAGGCCCCAGTGGTGACGTAGCGGTAGTTCCGCCCGAGGGCCGCGCCATTTTCCGTAAACTGCTCCGTCCACAGGTTGCCCCCGCCAATCCATTCGGCCCGCTCGCCGGTGCGGGTGTAGCTCGCTTCGGTGAAGCTGGCCAGCTGATGCCCGGCAAAGCGGTAATCGGGCTGGGTGAGTACGCGGTTGAAGTAGCTCACGCTATTTTTCAGCGTCAGCCCCGACCTAGTGAAGCGCTTGTCAAACTGCACCTGCGAGGCCAGGCGGTCGGACTGGTTGCGCTCGAAGTAGCGGTGCGTAGCGTCGGCCTGCCCGTCGAGCACCTGCATATCGCCGCCGATGCGGTTTTCCCAGTTGCCCATCCCGCCCACGGTGAGGGTAGCGCTGGGGTTAAGGTAGAAGTAAAGTTTGGGGTTAAGGGTGTAGCGCTGGTAGCGGGGTACGGCGGAAAAGCCCGTCTGGCCGGGGTCGTAGGCCTGCTGGGTGTTGCGGGCGGCAAACAAAGTCACGCCCACCTTCTCGCCTTTCTGCCCCCAAAAGCCGCTCAAATCCAGCCCGCCGGCTGTGGTACCGTTGGCCAGGAAGCTAAGCTCCGGCTTTTCGCTAGGTCGCTTGGTAATCAGGTTGACCAGGCCCGCGATGGCCCCGCCGCCGTAGAGCGTGGAGGCCGAGCCCTTGATGACTTCCACTTGCCGCAGGTTGAGCGGGGGAATCTGGAGGATGCTCAGCCCGGCCGCGAAGCCGGCGTAGAGCGGAAAGCCGTCTTGCAGGAGCTGGGTGTAGCGCCCGTCCAGGCCCTGAATGCGGATGGTGGCGCTGGCCGACACCGGCGAGGTTTGCTGCACCTGAATGCCGGTACTCTCGTTGAGCTGCATCCGAATATCGCCCGACCGCATGTTGGCCTTCTCCTCCAATTCCTCGCCCGTGATGGCTTCGATGCGGGTTGGGATGTCGTCGATGCTGCGGTTGCTGCGCGTGGAGGAGACGACTACTTCCTCCAGCAATTCGCCCTCAACGGGCAGCAGGCGCACGGTGAGCGTGTCGCCAGATACGGGAAGCGTCAGGCTGTCGGTCCGGCTCTGATAGCCGATGAAGGAGGACGTGAGCGCATAGCGGCCCGGGGCGGATAGTGGCAGTGCCACGTTGCCTCCTAGGTCGGTCGCTGCGCCCGTGTTGCCGGGTAGTAGCCGCACCGTGGCTCCGAGCAGGGGCTTGCCGGTGGTGGCGTCCTGCACCGCGACGCGCAGGCGTTGCTGGCCCCACGCCATAGGCGTAGAAGCGAGTGTCACGCCGAGTGACACCAGGATGATTTTCATGAAGCTAAAAGTGATTTGCGTAGCCAATAGCTACCCGCTGAGCAAGCCAGTAGAGTAGCAACCTATGATAGACTATGCAAATCGCGGCGGCTGCCAGATACACGTGGCTACCTCCAGCGTAGCAGGCTCCTGGTATAGCGACCGGCGGGCTATCGCCGGGGCGGATACTACGTTAGCAGCGTGCCTCATCCACGCCGGACCTGGCAAGGTGAAGCCCGAACAAGCCGCGCATACGCTGAAGGGCGAACAGTTTTTACAGTCGTCCTGCTCGCTCGAATGCGTGGCAGTAGCCTGCGCGGTGGCTACCGGCTCGTCTTGACACAGCACATCGCAGGGTACTCCTGAGAGCACCAGCACATACATTGCCAAGAGAAGGACCAATAGCCGCATGGGGCAAAGCTACTGTCGGCTACCAGCTGCCACCAGCTTACAGTTGGCCAGGGAGGCTTAGCCGTACCATAATACTATTCCGTAGCAGCTGTTACTCCTTGCAAAGCAGCGGTCACTACCATCTTACCGTCAGGCTTTTATTAGAGCAAACTACTTGTTTTGGGGGTATGCCAAATGCGTCCAATCCGGTAGCTTCGCTGGGTCACACGAGGTTGACCACGCGCCGGGGTACGTACCCTGCCGCAAGCTGATATCAATGCCTCACGCTCTTCGTCCCAAGCGAAGGCAACGAGCGTGTGCTGACTCCAAGCACTATCTGCTAAGTACTCATCTCAAAATATGAAGTAGAGATAGCCTGGTTGAACAGCTGTCAAACTTCAGCCTCAGGACAGCAGCTTTTGGGGACCCGAGGCTGGAGTTTGGTAGGGCTAAGCCGGCATAATTTTCAGGGCGTAGGCAATAGCATTCGGCTTTTGGGTGGGCAGCACCACGGCCAGCCCGTCTTTGGTATGCTCAAAGGTGAGCTTGCCCGGCGTGCCCAGCAACTCTACCTGCTTTACTTTGCCCGGGTAGTGCGGCCCGCCCACGGCCAGCGACTTGAGCAGCAGGCGCCCGCTGGCGGGCCACCCTAGGGCGGTGGCAAACAGCATTTTGCCTTTCGTGACGTAGCGAATATCTTCAGCCCCAAAAGGCTTGCCTTTGCCTTCGTTAAAGCCTTGGGCACTGAGGGCGGCGGCCGCCTGCTGGGCTGGCCCTTCGCCGAAAATTTTCCAGGGTCGGGTGCCGTAGATGCTTTCCCCGTTGACCTGCATCCAGGCGGCAATGCCCTCTACCACGGCGCGCTCCTGGTCGTCGATGCTGCCGTTGCCGCGCACGGGCACGCTCACGAGTAGGTTGCCGTTTTTACTCACCACATCGATGAGGGTGTGGATGACCGTTTGGGCGCTTTTGTAGCCGTGGTTATCGTAGATGCGGCGGTCGTAGTGCCATTGGCCGATGCAGGTGCAGGTTTGCCAAGGGAGGGGCTCAATCTCGTTACTTTGGCCGCGCTCGATGTCCCACACCATGCATTTGCGCTGCTCGGGGGTGAGGATTTTGCCGTTTATGACGGCCTCGTTGCGCCCGCCGTGGCGCTGGGCGCTAGTGTTGTACATGTGCGCCGCAATGCGCAGGCCGGCATCGCTCACCGGCCAGAGCGGTAGGGCTGTATCGTCAAAATACACCAGGTCGGGCTCATACTTGTCCAGCAGCTCGATAGTGCGGGCGTAGAATTTCTCGCAATACTCTTTGCTGGGTGGGGCCACGCCGTTGCCCCAATCCCATTGCCGGTGTATCATGCCATTGTCCTGGCTGTTTTCACTCAAGGGGTGGTTTTGGGCGTAGAGGGCCTGCGGGTCGTAGCCCTGCCACCACTTGCCCTGTCCGTCGGCAGCGGTTACTTTGCCATCGTAGGGTACGCCGGCCAAAGTGCCGTTTTTGTCGGCGCGCTGACTGGTTTCGAGCCAGCTCCAGGTATGGGCGGCGTGCACGCTCACGCCAAAGCGCAGGCCCTGCTTTTTCGCTGCTTTGGCCCAGCCGCCTACCAAGTCTTTTTTGGGGCCTAGGCGGGTCGAGTTCCAGGGCTGATGGCGGCTGTCGTAGAGGTCGAAATTATCGTGGTGGTTGGCCAGGGCTACAAAATATTTAGCGCCAGCCTTTTTGTAGAGTGCCAGCAATTCGTCGGGGTTCCACTGCTCGGCCTTCCACTCATTAATGACATCCTTGAAGCCAAATTTGGACGGGTGGCCGTACTTCTCGACGTGGAATTTATACTGGTCGCTCCCCTCCTGATACATGCCGCGGGCGTACCAGTCGCCCCGCTCGGGCTGGCACTGCGGCCCCCAGTGTGCCCAGAGGCCAAACTTGGCGTCGCGATACCACTCAGGCGTTTGGTACTGGGCCAGCGAGTCCCAGGTGGGCTGAAAGGCGGCCGGGGCCAGCGGGCTCCAGTTGAGGCCCGCTACTACGCTGGGCAACCAGGCGGCGGGAGCGGCCAGGGCGAGGTTTTTGAGCAGCTTTCTTCGCTTCATTGGGTGGGATAGGAGTAGAAATGTTAGTTTTGGGTTTGCTCGGCTCGGCGTGATAGTCGTGGGCTAAAAGTCCGCGCTACGAACTTACTACCTCCGAATTCTGCGTCAGATTTTTATTCAAGTGCTGAGTTGCATGATTTGCCGCTCGCTATCGCTAGTCCCTAAGCATTACTTCTGGGAGCCATGTTTGGCCATTCAGGCTTTGAGTTGCTGAATTTCGAGCTGCAAGAACTTGAGCAGTTAGGCCTCACGGCGCTCAACGTGGGATTAGGCGGCGCCGACGTAACCCTGCCGGCCAACCAGCCGCCGAGCGCAGCTACGATACAGGCCACGCTCAGCCCACTCGGATTTGACCTATTGGAGGACTCCCGCGACTAAATAATGGAGCAGGTGAAGACGGCCATTGTCGAAATGGTGCACCCCCCGTAGCGCAGTGGCCCGTGCTGAATTACTCAATCTACCCAGCCTACCCAACTGCGAACTGCCACCCCATACGTCTGCCGCTTTTTCTATCAAACTAGTCTGTTGCGTAGCCGAAGCCGCGCTGAGTGCTCCAGCTAAACCATTGACATCGAGCCCGACGCCTTAGTGTTTTCGACGCCAAAGGTATCGTTTCAGTGGTTGCCCGTCGAGGTGCAGCAGGGGCTAACCTCCGACTACGCCCACAAGTATACAAGTATGACTTGCTACGGACCTATACGCTGGAGCTACTGCATCTAAGCCGTGCATGTCAACCATCTCAACAAGACACTTAAGGACAACACCGGCCGCACCATCGACCTCATCTGCGGGCGGCTGGCGCAGGAGGCCAAGGCCCTGCTGCAACAAACCGACCGGACGCTCTGGGAAATTGCCGACAGCCTGGGCTTTGTCGATGTGGCGCACTTCTCGCACTTCTTCCGCCGCTACGCCGCCGTGAGCCCGGGCGCATTTCGCACGCTGGAAGCCGTGTTGGTTTGATTTCTACAAAAAGCCGATTGGCGGCTACAACACCGCCGCAAGTGGCCTAGGGGACCTTTGTCGTGTTCATTTAACACTGCAAACGCACTCCGTATGAGTACTTCCAAAAT